>ENA-ORBV01004584-ORBV01004584.1-microbial-mat-metagenome-genome-assembly--contig:-NODE-4584-length-26313-cov-9.057097_pt1 | contig 26313 bp, 21 predicted proteins | sample MGYA00237777_ERZ505514 | MGnify/ENA primary metagenome ERZ505514 (study PRJEB26160, sample SAMN06269048) | microbial mat metagenome | isolation source: Oligotrophic lake microbial mat | place...
AATTCTGGGGGAGCTAGAGATCAAAGTCCCCCAGAATTGGGGGATTTAGGGGGCGGGTGCGTAAGTCCTATAATTAAAACTATGCATCGGGAGCCGCCGATCACGCCGCTGCTGGTGGGTGGAACCGGGCTTTACATCCGCTCGATTACGAGAGGACTCAAAATTCCTAGGGTAGCGCCCCAGCCGGATCTGCGATCGCAGCTTCAAACCCTGGGACAAAGCCAATGTTACGCCATGTTGCAGCAAGTTGATCCGGAAGCGGCTGGCAAAATTCATGCCCATGATCAAGTGCGAACCTTGCGATCGCTGGAGGTATTCTACGCGACGGGGCAACCCATTTCAGCGCAGCAGGGAGAACAGCCGCCGACTTACCCGATCTTACAGATTGGGCTAGAGTGCGGCGATCGGGTTCAATTGCAACAACGAATTACCCAGCGGACAAACCAGATGATCGACAATGGCTTCGTCGCAGAAGTAGAGCATCTGTGTCAAAAATATGGGGCTGACCTGCCGCTGCTGAATACGTTGGGCTACGCCGAGTTTAAGCAATTTCTCGCCGGTCAGATTTCTCAAGCGGAGGCGATCGCCGCTACCATTCTCCACACGCGCCAATTCGCCAAACGCCAGCTTACCTGGTTTCGCGCCTACCCTGAAATTGAATGGTTCGATGCCGATGCTTCTGATTTAGTGGATCAAGTTTGGCGACGAATTGAAGAGTTTTTGGAACAGAATGTCTCAAGTGACTAGCGGATGAGACGATGAGACGTGACCACAAGACGTGACTACAAGGCTTGTTTTTAGAGCAAGGTTTGAGGGCGACCGAGGGTGGTGATATATAAAACGGCTTCGTCGATCGGAATGCCGAGGACTTCGTTTACTTGGTCATCAAAAAAGCCAGCAATGCCACTCACACCTAAGCCGAGATGAATAGCTGCCAAGTTTAGGCGTTGCCCTAGCCGTCCAGCATCCATGTGCAAGTAGCGATAGACGCGATCGCCATAGGTAGCAATGGCGGCTTTTAGGTCGGCTGTGTGAAACAGAACGACCGCAGCATCTCGCCCCAAATCTTGCCCCAAGCAGAGAAAATGCAGCTCTTGGCGAAAATTTTTGAAGCGAATTTGGCGAAGTTCTTGAGAGTTGGGCGCGTAATAATAGCAGCCTTCTTCTAGCCCATCTACAGAAGAGACCACGATGAAGGTTTCTACTAAGCTGAGATCAAAACAATCGGGAGTTCCGTCTAGCCCCTGCTCACCATAGTGCTGAGGTTGGTAAGTGAAATCTAGTAGTTGCTTCAGTTCATTCAAGCTGAGCGGCTCTCCGGTGTATTCACGGGTTGAGCGCCGCTTGAGCAGGGTGTTTTCTAACCCTTCTAGATTGCTTCCCCACGCGATCGCATCGGTTGCAGTCGGCACTTTGGTACAAAACGGAAAATTATATTTATCCGTGCGCTGCCCTTCTGTGGGAGACAGTTTCCAGTTAACCTTCGTGGTTTCATTCAGGTCAATTTGGGTTGCCTGATGAAAATATGACAACAGTTCGCCATCGGCAAGGGTGGGATAGTCTACCTGCGTTCGAGTGGGAATAATTGTTTTGGCAAGCGGAAGATTTTGGCGCACTTCTAGCAAATCAGCTAGAGGAAGCACCGCGATCGCGCCTTCCTGAGCGGAATCCAAATACAACATCTGATTCACGCCTTCATCCGCAAAGCTACCAATCAAATGAGGGCGATAATCATTCATGGCGCAGGTCAAATCGATGTTGCCTAGCAAATGCCCGGTATCTAAACACATGCGGCGATAGGCACGATCTTGATACCGCCATTGCGATCGCAAAAATACCGTGGTGACGATTAATGCCAATTGAGTATTTTCTAAAACAGGATGCCAAAAACAAGCCGATTGGAGCTTTGACCACAGGTCGTTCTCCCAAAAATGCATCAGGGAATGAGTGCGAGCTTGATAGTTGAATAACCCGGCTGGTAGTAAAGGAGTGCCGCGCGAAATTAGATATAGCTCAGCGGGGTAAAGCCCACCCGCAGAGGGAGCCGCCCGCAGGTAGTGAGGTTCGCCAACCGTGGGAACCATGCCCGTTAAGCCATAGCTGCAAAATAAAAGCTGAGAAATCCTCTGCCACCACTTGCCTGTGGGATCATCGGCAAATTTTTCGGGGTTCTCAGTTAGAAATGGCTTCAGATCAAACGAACTGCCAATTTTGTATTCTTTGAACGGGACTGGCTGCTGATTCCAATCGAGCGGTTTACTGTTGGCGTTAATCGTTTTGGGATCGTATTTGGTTCGTTCGTGATAGTGCTGGGCGATCGAGTCTGTGGGTTGGGGCATATAGGAATTGGGCGTTTGCTTATCTCCTCTCCCAATCTTGACACTCTCTTCTAGAAAAGTGCCACTTCCTTAGGGCGAAGTGGCGGAGCGCGAGATTGGGGGCTTTGCCGCAGACTCGCCCACTTGCTGCAACTTCGATCGCCAAAGGGCATACCCAGCAGCGCTCAAATGTAAACCATCGGTGGTCAATTCTTCTTTGATGTAACCGTCTGTATCCGCAAAAGCGCTATGTAAATCTAGATACTCTACGCCTTCGTCATGGGCAATGCGCTCTAGTTTTTCGTTAATGGTGCGAATCCAGCGGCTTGAAATGGTCGGCAACCGATCAACCCACAAGGGACGCTGCCGTTCTTTTGGTGCAGGATCTCCTTTGACAGAGGCAAGATACCGCCGACTGGCGCGATCGCCGCCAGTCGGCAAAATGGATTGAATCACAATCGTTGCTTGCGGGTGCGCGGCTTTAAGATGGCGCGCAATCTCTCGCTGATTGGCAACCAGCGTTTCACCCCTAACCCCTTTAATTAGATCATTAATGCCAACCATGACAAAAATAGTCTGGGGCTTGGTTTGATCTAAAAGTTTCACTCGCTTTAACAGTCCATAGGACGTATCACCCGAAATGCCTTGATTCAGCCAAGTCGCGTCTACGGGCAGCAGATTGCTAGGAAACCACAAACTTAGGGAATCACCCGCTAAAACTTTTAACTGGCTAGGCGACTGAGCCGCGATCGCGATCGCCTCTCGCTTCAACATTTCCACCCATTCGGCATAATTCAACTGCCGTCGCACTCCAACATCGACATTGGCAGCGGTAGAACTAGCTGGTGTTGAATAAGGCGAGGGATCAGGGGTTGGTTGATCAACTGTAGATGCACGAACCTGAGAAGAACTCCGCAAGTTGTCTCTATGAAAGCTAAGCAGCGCAATTGGGAGTAACAGTCCACTCACCAAACTCAAAGAGACAGCCCAAGTTGGTACGTTAAAACGTCTAAACACTTGCTCAAATCAGACACGTTGGATCAGATTGTAAAGGCTATCTTGGAAACGGTTACAAATCAGTTCCAAAACTGTTTGCAGCCACCAAGATAGCCCTCATCACAAAACTCTATTATTGAAGCAAGAAATTAGCAAAGCAAAAACTAAACTTCAGAAGGCGTGGAAGCTCCAGAAGCAGACGTTCGGGTAGCAAAGTTGAGTTCAGACGCAATGCTCTCGCCATAGGCTTCTTCACCATGCTCGTGAATATCTAAACCCTCGTCTTCCACCTCACTCTTAACTCGCAGCGGCATAAATAGCGCGATCACCTTGAGAATGACAAAAGTACCAATAGCCGCGACTACGTAAGCAATCAACACCGCCCAGATCTGAATCAGTAGCTGGTTAAAGTTGCCATATAGCAACCCGTCTGCTCCTAAACCATTTACCGACTTGGTGGCAAAAACCCCCGTCAAGATTGCGCCAACGGTTCCACCAACCCCGTGAATTGGAAAGGTGTCAAGCGCATCATCAAACTGGATTTTTGCTTTAAAGTTGACAGCAAAATAGCAGCAAAGTCCAACGATCGCACCCATTATGATTGCCGAAACTGGGGTAATAAAGCCTGCGGCTGGCGTAACGCCGACCAATCCAGCGACGAAGCCACTACCAATTCCACAGCGATAGGCTTACCTTTACTAAACCATTCTGCCAGTGCCCAAGCCAACCCACCGACTGACGCTGCAACAGTAGTTGCGACAAATGCGACCGTGGCAGAAGAACCTGCTCCAACGTCTCTACCAATGCCGATCGCGCTACCTGCATTAAAGCCAAACCAGCCAAACCAGAGCATTCCCACACTCAGCAGCACATAGGGCACATTGTATCGTTTGAGATTCATTACTATTGTTTGCCTGCCAGCGATAGAGTTAATCCAAAGCAATCACTCTAGAAGTAAAGCTGTGCATCACTTGCACGTCATCATAAAACAAGCAATGCTTTTTCTGGATCAAATCTGATGGGGTTGATTGTGATTCTATCGGTTAAGGCAAGTTGTATTACAAGTAACAAAATACGTGAGGTGGTATTCTGCAAAGCCCATCGAACCATTTAATATTCGGTAATCAGAAAATATTTCCTGTCTTTTTGCTATTCAACAAAATAGTGGAACCTTAAATTTTTAATAAATTAAGATTCCACTATCTTAGGTAGTCTTCGTTAAGAGTTCGGTCTGTGTCTCTAATTTTTCAAGCACATAACCGTTCTTTGTCGCTGGCTTAATAATTTTTGCTTGCCACTCCAGAGATATCAATACCACCAGATAAATCGGCTGGGGAACCGGTGTTGTCCTTAACAAAACCCGCATAGGCTTCCATGCCATGTTCGCCAATATCCAGCCCAATAAACTCTTCTTCTTCAGTCACGCGGATGCCTAAAGTCGCCTTCAGGATGAACCAAAAAATTGTAGAAACAAGCACTGTAAGCCCACCCACTGTCATCACACCCACAAATTGATGCCAAAGCTGCTCAATTCCTCCACCTAAAAGCAGTCCAGCCTTCGGACCGGCTGCATACAACGCTCCAGCCACGTCACTTGGACCCACGGCAAACAAGCCTACCGCTAGAGTTCCCCAGACTCCACAAACGAGGTGAACCGACGTTGCCCCAACCGGGTCATCAACCTTGATTTTGTCGAAATAACCTACTGCAAACACTACCAAAATTCCACCAACCGCACCAATCACAGCAGCGGCTGGAACTGTAACAAAAGCGCACCCTGCGGTGACTGCTACTAATCCTGCCAGAATGCCGTTGATGATCATGGAAAGATCAGGCTTGCCTAAATAGAGCCATGCTGTAACAGTTGCGGCAATTCCACCAAACGCACCTGCTGTGTTGGTCGTAATCGCAACGTGAGAAATTAGCGAACCGTCACCCACTGCCATCGTCGAACCAGGGTTGAAGCCGAACCAGCCCAACCACAGGATCAAAGCGCCCAAGGTGGCAATGCTCATGTTATGAGCAGGCAGGGCATTGGAGCGACCCTCAGCGCTATATTTTCCTAAGCGTGGACCGAGAATTGCTGCACCCATTAGGGCAGCCCATCCGCCAACTGAGTGAACCACGGTTGAACCCGCAAAATCCCAGAAGCCCAACGTGGCTAGCCAGCCTCCACCCCAAATCCAGTGCCCGGTGATGGGATAAGCAATTCCTACTAATAACACGCTAAAAATTAGAAAGCTGGCAAACTTGATCCGTTCTGCCACGGCTCCAGAGACAATCGTGGCGGCTGTTCCAGCAAAGACAAGCTGGAAGAAAAATTTTGCCAGCAGAGGCACTCCTGTCCAACTGAGTGCACTAAAGATACCTTTATAAGCGTCTCCTGTGGCTGGGCTATTGTCTGCACCGGTTAAAAAGAAGCCACCGCCGCTGCCGATGAAGCCACCGCCTGTGCTGCTGAACATTAACCCAAACCCGATCGCCCAAAATGCAACCGTAGAGAGGGCGAACACAATCAGGTTTTTAGAAAGTACGTTGACTGCATTCTTTTGCCGACAAAAACCCGTTTCTAACATACAAAAGCCAGCGTTCATGAAGAACACCAACATCCCAGCAACCAGCACCCACATGGTATCGAGACCCACTTTGAGGGTTTCGGTGGTTTTTACCACATCTGCGAGGGTAGGCGCACCTTGAGCAAACGCTTCATAACCCCAAATCAACACAATGATCAGGGCAAGGGGAATACAGGCTTGAGCGCTGGGGGATAGCTTTCTGGAGTACCAATCGAGCGATCGCCACTGGTTTGTTTGGACTGGTGCTAGACGCTGCTTTCTTCGGGCTGAAGGTGGCTTAAACGGAAGTCTCATGGTCATTAGTAGGAATTCCTCACTGAGTTTGAGTTGATGAGTGGCACTTGGATGAACAGCATTTAATTGCTAGGAAGATGAACAAACTGAGAAATCAGCGGAACCCTGAGCGATCGCAACACTTCAAAAAGCTTGCGAGGAACATAAGAAGCTAGAAGCGAACATTTAGATGCTTAACGCACGTATTTCCTGACGTATTTCCTGAGTGTTATCTCACTTTTTTGAGAATGGCTAAGCAAGTAACAAAAATAACTTCATAAAGAATTCCACCTTTTTTGATTAGGTTATTCTGTAATCTTCTATACAAAATTTATTCTCTTTCACCAATGCTTAAAAAACAGCGATTAACAGGATCTTCTATGGGTTTAGAGGACTATTGTTTTTCTTTTTCCAACGTGTGAAAAGCTCCATAATAATCCTCTATAAATTCTGTTTCAGTCATTTTCTATGGCTAGTTAAATTAAATACAAGGCTTGCCGATAAAGATTAAACATTAAAAGGTCTGCCTTTTCGCGAAAAAAGCATCTAAAAAACTGACAAATCAGCCGTTATAGGGTAGATATGTCTAGGGGATCTTGTGGGATTGAATAAGTTATGGGAATCGCGTGTGAGTTTTTGAGCAAATTCAAGGTAATTAGTCCTTTCCAAAAGCGATCGCGGCTTGCAATTGCAGTGAGTCTTGCACCGCTACTACTCTGCGGAATTGGGCGATCGCAGTCCAATGCTTCAGCAACCGCTATTACTGCCCAGTCTTTTGATTCCAATCCAACCTTTGATTCCAACCCAACACTTGAACAGCCAACGATTGGGCAACCAGATATTTTAGAGCCATCTACTCCTCCTACAAATCCCAAATGCCAACCAGCACAAGCGGCTCAATCCACCAATGGCATCACTCAACTCGTTAGCAACATTTCCCAAACTGCTAACTGGGTTGAACAGCCTGCATTTGGTATGGACGCGATCGTCGGTCAAATTGCCCCTCAAGTAATGGCATATCTCAATCCCAGTCCTTTTCCCGAAATTAACTCTTTGGCGCGGCAAGCCAAAGTGCCCGTCATGATGTACCACGACATCCTGCCGGAAAAGCTCGTGTTCTTTGATGTCACCCCGCAGGAATTTGAGCAGCACCTCCAGCTAATCAAACAAAAAGGGCTAACTCCCATCAGCATGGATCAGCTTGTGGCACACCTCCGCACAGGCATTGCACTGCCAGCCAAGCCGATTTTGCTCAGCTTCGATGATGGCTATAAAGGGCATTACGACTATGTATATCCCCTGCTAAAGAAATATAATTACCCCGCACTCTTCTCGATTTACACCATCAAAGTCGGTAAACAAATGGGACGCTCTAGCCTCAACTGGGAGCAACTGCGGGAAATGGCAAAAAATCCCCTCGTGACGATCGCCTCTCACAGCGTCAACCACACGGTGATGGAGGGATTGACTCCGGCTCAACTGCTGGTCGAAACTCAGGAGTCCAAGCGGATTTTAGAAGCACAGCTAGACATCCCCATTCGCTACTTCACCTACCCGGAAGGTAAGTTTGACAAAGCCGCCTTGGAGTCGGTGCAGGCAGCGGGATACTTGGCAGCACTGACAATGAACGATGCCGACGAACAACTGGCAGGTCAGTCACAGAGCCTAATGGCGATCGGGAGAATCGGGCAATCCCGCATTCAAGAAATGGTCGATGTTGCCTGGGGCGGCTCCCCTATGCCATCCGTCACCATGGGGTTCAACTTCACAGCCCCTATCCGTCGGATGGATATGACAATCAATCAGAATCCGTTTATTTTTATTGCCGGCGGCAAGCCAGTCACCATTCATTACAATACGCGTGGGCAAATCCCTCAAATTATTGCGAATACTCCTGTGATCGCCGCCGTCGATGGCACCTTCTTCTCGCTAGAAATGCTGGACTCTAACGAAATGTTGGGTCCAATTTATAGCCAAAGCCACGGTCAATTTATTCCCGGTAAGCGCGGCGAAATTCCCTTTTTAGAAAATCGCCCCCTCGTTTTGATCGGAACTGAAGCCGTCCAATTTGTTCCTTTCAACTTCAAAAAGCACAACACATTAGAAGCCCTTCAGGCAGAGATGCCCACCGTGACCGACGCTTTTGTTGCCGCTGGTTGGCTCGTTGAAAATGGCAAACCTCAGCCCATAGAGCGATTTGGTCGGCTGTATAGCGTCAACGAATTGAGACATCGGGCATTTTGGGGAATTAATCAGCAAGGGCAACCTCAAATTGGAGTGTCTACCGAACCCATCGGCTCAGTAGATTTAGGCGTAGCGCTTGCCCAAGCAGGGTTTCGAGATGCGGTCATGCTAGATTCGGGTGCCAGCACTTCTTTAGCCTTTAAAGGCAAATCGTTAGTCGCTTATGAACCACGGGCTGTTCCCCACGTCGTTGGCTTAATTCCGCCTCCAGGTGATTTAGGTACATGCCCAGTGGTGACATCTTCTATTTCACCTTAAGTGTTTTTACCCTGCTTTTAGAGAATAACTATTAGCAATTTTGCAAGTGTTACTTTCCTGCTTAACTCTTTAGCCATGCTTAAATCCCATGCTATTATTGAGGACTGCTGACTTTGTGTAAATAGGAATTCGGACAACTCATGGCTCTGGTGCAACAGCAAAAACAAGAAATTATCTCCTCCTATCAGGTTCACGAAACTGACACGGGTTCTGCGGACGTTCAGGTGGCAATGCTAACTGAACGGATTAATCGATTGAGTGGACACCTGAAGACAAACAAGAAAGACCATTCCTCCCGTAGAGGTTTGCTAAAAATGATTGGTCAAAGAAAGAGCTTGCTGGCTTATATTCAAGCCGGAGACAACGCTCGTTATCGCGCATTAATCACTAAACTGGGCATTCGCGGCTAAGCCAGGAAAAGCGATCATGTCATCAAAGTCTTGGAAATCAAAAAATAAAGATAAACGTGAAGAGTTTGCAGGATTGTCCCAAGACATTAGTCCAAGCAGTTCTTCACGTTTGCCGTTTGAGCCAGTTCAGAACCCTAAAAAAGCTCTTAGAAGCAGTGGCGTTCAATCTCCCAAGGCTGAATCTGACCCCAGATCTAAGAGCGGCTCTTTAGCAAAGTCTAGTCAAGTGGAAAAACAGGCTAAACAAGATAGAGATTCAGTCCCTAGCCATTCTGCTGCTATACCGGAAGTCGTTAGCAAACGAATGGTTAGGCGAATTGCACTTTTTTGCGGCATTCCATCTAGTCTTGGAATGCTGACTTTTATAATTAGTTATATTGTTGTTAGTCAGTACTACTTTAAGCTGCCATCAGTGGTAGTTTTTCTGGTCAGTTTGGGCTTCTTTGGATTGGGCGTTTTAGGTCTTAGCTATGGTGCCCTTTCTGCGTCTTGGGATGAAGATCGGGTAGGAAGTTGGTTTGGTTGGAACGAATTTAGAACCAACTTTGCCCGGACGATCGCATCTTGGCGGGAAGCACGGCAAAAAGAGTCATAACCCTCTCAAAAATTGTGCTTTGCTTCGTCATTTCGCACATCATTCACACACGTACCAAGGATAGAAACCCAATGATCGTGGTCATGAAAACTGGCTCCCCAGAAATTGAAGTTAACCGCCTCACTGAAGAATTTTCAAGCTGGGGACTCAGCCCAGAAAAAATTGTTGGCAGTCACAAAGTTGTGATTGGGCTAGTGGGCGAAACGGTGGATATGGACCCCCGGCAAATTCAAGAGGCAAGCCCTTGGATTGAAGAGGTATTGCGAGTCGAAAAGCCCTATAAGCGCGCTAGTCGGGAGTATCGGCAAGGCTCTCCTAGCGAGGTCGCTGTGTCTACGCCCAATGGAGTCGTTACCTTTGGAGAACAGCATCCTCTTGTGGTGGTAGCGGGTCCTTGTTCGGTTGAGAATGAAGAAATGATTGTGGAAACGGCACGGCGCGTGAAAGCGGCTGGCGCACAGTTTCTTCGAGGTGGAGCCTACAAGCCACGAACGTCTCCTTATGCATTTCAAGGGCACGGAGAAAGCGCTTTGGCACTGTTGGCACAGGCGAGAGAAGCGACCGGACTAGGCATTATTACTGAGCTGATGGATGCAGCAGACTTAGAGCCTTTGGCAGAAGTCGCGGACGTTATTCAAATTGGTGCCCGCAACATGCAAAATTTTTCGTTGTTGAAAAAGGTCGGCGCGCAGGAAAAACCCATTCTACTAAAGCGTGGCATGGCGGCAACGATTGAAGATTGGTTGATGGCGGCAGAATATATTCTGGCAGCAGGCAATCCTAACGTAATTCTCTGTGAGCGCGGTATTCGCACCTTTGACAGTAAGTACACCCGTAACACATTAGATTTATCTTGCATTCCAGTTTTGCGATCGCTGACTCATCTACCGATCATGGTTGATCCAAGCCATGGTACGGGCAAGTGGGAATATGTTCCTTCCATGGCAGCCGCTTCTATTGCTGCTGGCACTGATTCCTTAATGATTGAGGTTCATCCCAACCCCAAGAAAGCATTGTCCGACGGACCGCAATGTTTAACGCCAGATCAGTTTGACCAACTGATGCAACAGCTTTCGGTAGTGGGTAAAGCGATGGATCGTTGGATTGCACAGCCGCTATTGGCGACAGTCTAGCCAGCAAACCTAGCCAGCAAACTAAAAATTGATGATACTTAGGATCATGGATTAAATAATATCGACAACTCCCCGTACGGGCGTAGCATTCGGCAGATGACTCTGCTTGAGTTGCAAGGTTTTTTGCCCGAATGCTACGCCCCTACCAAACCTCGGATTTATTTAATTTCCATTCCTTAGGGTAGGGACATTTTACGGAATGTCCCTATATTTTTGTGAATTAATCAAGAATGGTAGAGAGTTTTCCAACATACAGTTAACGCGAGATTAATCATGCTTAATCTGCCAGATTTCACAATTCGTACCGCTGAAGAAAGCGATCGCGCCCAATTTATCAACTTGGGGCGGCTGGCGTTTGATCTGGCGCGATCGCAAGCTGACGTGGAAAAAGAGGTGCAAGACGAGCCGCTTAATCCACCGGGCGGACAGGCATGGGTATTAGCGGATCAGGCTGGCAATTTGGCAGGACGCTATCGCCATCTCGAACTAGCCTTGTTTTTTCAAGGGATAGAGTTTCCAATGGCGGGAGTTGCCGGAGTCGCCGTTGCACCGGAGCGACGGGGGCAAAAAATTGCTCAAGGACTGATCGAACATGCCCTGAAACTGTTTCACAAGCAGCAAATCCCCTTATCGATGCTGTATCCGTTTCAGCACGGCTTTTATCGCAAGTTGGGCTGGGCTTGGGTGGGCGAAACGCACCAATATCGAGTGTCATCTCGTCACCTGCCGCTTTACACTGAGCGAGTGAATGTAGTGCCCTATCGGGGTGACTTGGAAGCCTCTATTAAAGCGGTGTATCACAAAGCTGCACAGCAACACAATGGCTGGTTGCAACGAGAACCCAATCGCTGGAAAGGATACTTTAAACCTGAAGGTGGAGAAGAAATCTACTGCTATGCTGAAGCGGGAGATTTGCTGGGCTATATGGTGATTGAGTTCACCCATTTGGAACCCACTAAAACTCAGTGGGCGATCGCGGTGCAGGAATGGGTCGCTCTAACCGCTGGTGCCTATCGCGGACTGATTGGTTTTTTGGCATCCTTGCGCGATCAATTTACCACAATTGTTTGGAACACGAACCCGCAAGATCCTTTTCCCCATCTGCTGAGTGAGCAGCGATGTGATCCGGCATTACCCCCACAACCGTTTGAATTTGGTTTGACCCATCGGTTTGGAGCCACTGGGGGCGGGTTTATGTGGCGCTTGGTAGATGTGGTGAAAGCATTGGAACTGCGCCCGACTCATCCTGGAGATCCATTTGCGATCGCCTTTCACATCATCGATCCAGTGTTGGGCAATCAGCAGATTTCTGTAGAATTTGTTGAGCAAAAAATGTACTGTATGCAACAGTCCGCCGCTACCCGCATCACGCTTTCGGTTGAACACTTAACGCAGCTATTTTGTGGAATGAGATCCGCCTCAGAGTTGCAATGGTTAGGAGAAATAGAAGTCGAAGGTGACTCTGCTTTGATATCAAAGCTAGATGCAGCATGGCAGGCAACTCCTCCCTTCTGCTGGGACTTTTTCTAACCTTTTCCCTACTCCTCCGCTGCCTCATCAAACTTGAGAGATTGCAACTCATGCAGTTGATATTCCATGCGCTTGAGCGATCGCATCAATTCCGGCAACGTATTTAAGTTTTCAGGCAATAAAACTGACTGCGTATGACTATGAGCATACAGCTCATTAATTTTGCTCTGCAACTGGTGAGCCAATCCCATTGCCTCTTGCCCCATACTCACCAACTGTTGCTGTTTGTAAAACTTGAGTGCCGCTCCTCGTAACACTTGCAGCGTCGCTTCTTCACCATATTTGCCAGGGGTAAGCCGCAAGCGTAACAGCAGCCTCTGATTTTGATAGAGCCGCTCGACTTCTACCTGTTTAGTTTTTTTGACAAAATCCGTCGATGATTCAGTTAAAGCTTTTAACTCACGAATTACACCATCAAATTTGCTCACTTCCAACTCATTAAGCACTGCTTGAACAGCCCCGTTCTGGCTCCACACAATTCTCCCCTGCTGAGATTGCCGCTCTAAATAAAGTCGCCCAATTCCCCAATCTAATATTCGAGCGAGCAATTCCTGTAGCAATGCCTTTGGAGAAAGCGCCGCTAATACTTCTGGTGGGTCAGATAAATGAGCCGGATAAATTTCTAATCGAGGTAAGGACTGGGTCGGTCTTGGAGTGGAAACCTTCTGAACTGAAGTTTGAGTAGCTTGAGCAACCACTTGTGTGGCATCAATAGTTGTTTGCATCGTCAAATCGGGGACGATCGCCAATGACGGTAGTATAGTCGGGCTATCTACCACCAACGTAGGGTATTCATAAGCAGATTTAGCAGAGACTTCATCAGATGCAGGAGCCGCTGCATCCCCCAGAGATTTCCCTTCGGCAAACAGTTTGACAGATTGCTCAGCTAATTTTTTGGCTATGCGTCTGGCAACAGGCTGAGGAGCAGTACTCACCGCCTTTTTTTGAGTATCTGCATACTGGAGGTATGCAGATAGCGCGGCATAGTGAACGTCAGACGCGATCGGTTGGGGCACTAAAGAGCAATTCATATACGCCAAAATCCGACGAACATAATCGAGAGCGGTCGTGTCGTCGGTATCGACCATGCCAAGCTTTAGCCGACTTCCTTCCAGAGAAAGCGGCAAAATTTGATGATATAGGCAGGCTTCAAAGGGCAGAATGCTATCAACCAGGCGAAAGGCTTGCTCGGTATCAACTTGAGACATCCAATCCGTTTTGAGCCTAGCGGCATCGCTTTGCTTATCAGTCAAGGAACTTTGCGGTTTTGATGGATCACCACTTGGAGGCACCATAGGAAATCAATGCGGTGGGTGAATCTTAATGACACTATGCTAATCTGTCGATGAATTTTAGCGCAGTACAAAATCAAAATTTGGCATCATTTAATGTAAATTTTTTATCGAGAGTTATAAGTTCATCATACATGCCCAGCCAAAAAAATCAGCAAGGATGTGTGTGAGCATCTTCCCAGTAAAGTTGATACACTGCGGCTGATGCCTCACACATCCTTGGATTAATTTCAGCGATCGCTTACTAGGGATCAACCCAGACTTTTCAGCCTCTAAGCAGCAAGTTCTTTTTCAATTACGCTGATCAGTTCTGCTGCATCGGGCGCTACGGCGCTTTTATAGCGACCTACCACTTCGCCTTGCTTGTTCACCAAAAACTTTTCAAAGTTCCAGGCTACATCGCCAGCCGGGGCGGTTTGGGTCAGACGGGCATAGAGCGGATGCTGCTCGGCACCTTTGGCATGAACCTTGTCAAACAAGGGAAAGGTTACGCCGTAGCGGGTTTCGCAAAATTGGGCGATTTTGTCGTTGCTGTCAGGTTCTTGTGCGCCGTAGTCGTTACAAGGAAACCCCAAAACCTCCAATCCTTGAGCACGATACTTTTGATACAGCGCTTCCAACCCTTTGTATTGAGGCGTGTATCCGCAATAAGATGCCAGATTGACGATTAGCAACACCTTGCCGGTATAGTCCTTCAAAGATTGCTCGGTGCCTGTAATGGTTTTGACCGAAATATCCGCGATCGCGTTGCTCATAACTATTCCTGAAATCGTTTTCCATCAATTATCCTAACGGTTGAAAGTCACCTAGTACCGCTTAGGAACGAGTTTTAATAAGCCATTCCATAGCAAGCGAGTAAATTCTTCGATCGCAAAAAAGCAGAAGTCCAGCAGCCGCATAATTCGTTCCAGCAGACTTAGCTCGTAGCCCATCAGGGTAACTTCTGTATCAATGATCTCTGGAATAGGGCTGTCTGGAATCATTACTATGTCGGGCGATCTCGCCATATTAAGCATCGATTGAGCTATGTTCTCAGATAAAATTTCCTCAGAAATCGTCAGTTCAGCATTTAGCGATCGCTCAGGACGACGGATGACCGGGATTAAAGCCGCGATGCCGCGATCGCGTTGAGTACTAATCTGAGGCGCAGGCACTATTGCTGGTGACCTATCCGCCAAATCTGCTTCCTTAAACAGGTTGGTAGCGATCGCTACAGAACCTTGCTGCATCCATACCATTAGCTGATAAAACGAACGCACACCCGGAAAAATCGGACTGTTGACATGGGGCGATCGCACGGGATCAAGCTGAGCCATTGCATGGCGCAATCGCAAATAGCGACGATAGTGAGCAACTTCCCAGATAATTCGCTGCTGCAAAATCAGTTGTTGGTCAGCATCCAAAATATCCAGAATCTCGTTGCGATTGGTCACCAGCACCAGCGATCGCATCTCCAGTTGCGTGGCGACCCCGCGAATAAAAATGGAGGCTGGGGCGGATAGGCTGGTAGCGGCGGTTAATAGCGGCATATGGCTAGAAACATCCACTTCTGTCAGACAGTCGCGCACTGCCAGCATTGACTGCCGTATTGGAGTATCTATACACAATGAACCCGATGCCGCAGGCAAAGCGTTAGTGGCGACTGGACGAAAACGAGCGAACAACCGCAATTCCCGTAGGGATTCTCCTTCGGAGACGCTTCGCGAACGTTTTACTAATCGCGCTCCTTGCAATGCATCAATAATTCGATCAGGCAAACTTTTAGAACGACGCGATCGCGCATAGGCTGCCATTTCCCAACTAATCCGTTGCGCCAATTCATCTTGCTGATGCGGGTTTAACACATCCAATATTTGATTAAATTGAGTCACCAATACCAGCGCTTGGGTTTCTACTAAGCAGGCGATCGCCCGTATTCGCGTCGTCTGCGGCTCTAGCCCAATCGGTAACCGTTCTGGCAAAGAAAAACTCTCTACCGTCTGGAGTATCTGCTGTAAGGCAGTTTCCGCTGTTAGCCGCAACGGGGCTGATTGCAGTGGAATCTCAACTTCGTCGAGATGTTCGTCGAGTAGCAAGGATGGATTAGGCTGGATTGCCTTGCCCAGAGTTTTGCTCAGCGATCTCGCCGATTGAAACAGAGCATACGCCGGATAGATCAAAATTTGGGCGCTCCAACTGGCAGCGACTTGCAACTGGCGCACGGTTTGCTGGCGGCGATCGAGCCATTGGCGCGTTTGGCGCAACAGCTTACGAAAAACTTGGCTTTGGTATGGATCAGATGGCATGACAGGTGGGGCGATTCGTGAAACGTTAGCGCAGCTTTCCACAGGCTTCCTACGGGAATCGCCCAGTTCCCAAGTGGCAGGCGTTCAACGGGTTCGTGGGAATTAAGCAACCCTGCCAAACTTCTCTCATAGTAAAACCTAACGCGATCTTTCGTAGCGATTTTTCGTAGCGATCGGCAAACTCAACACCGTATACTAGATGAGTTTACCCGGACTAGATTAAACTCTTGGGCGTTGACCTGCGTAGCTACGTTTATATCGATCGGTTGCAAGCTCAGCACGCCGCTTACCTGGGAACCGTTTCGATTGGGTTTCTTCCCCTTCCGGGCGACGCTTCCCTCTGGATTGAAATTTCTCCTGGGATTGAAATTAACCGGATTACCGATGTGGCGCTGAAATCGGCGGTGGTGCGTCCGGGTGTGCTGATGGTGGAACGTCTCTACGGCTTACTGGAGCTTCATTCCACCAATCAAGGAGAACTGCAAGCAGCCGGTAAAGCCATTTTGGATACCCTGGAAGTGCGCCGCCAAGATTGCCGCAAGCCTCGTGTGCTTTCTAGCCAAATTATTCGCAATATTGACCCCCACCACGCTCAATTGATTAACCGCACTCGTCGCGGACAGATGATCATGTCTGGGCAAACGCTATATGTTTTTGAAGTGGAACCCGCAGCCTGGGCGGCATTGGCAGCGAATGAAGCAGAGAAAGCCGCGTTGATCAACATTTTGCAAGTGTCGGCGGTTGGCAGCTTTGGGCGATTGTATTTAGGTGGAGAAGAACGTGATATTTTGGCGGCTTCTCATGCGGTGCTGTCGGCGATCGAAAGTGTGCCTGGGCGATCGCCCGATGGTGGACGATTGGAATAATTGGGCGGCATTCAGTGCAAAAATAAATTGAGAACAAGGGCGCTTTCCGATGGATAAAGGGCAAAAAGCGGATGGCGGACGTTAGATATTTAACCCAGTTGAAGCAGCAAGTAGAATCGCTGCGACGCAGTGGACATGACCCTGTTGCGGATGATGGGAAGCGTGGCGGCACTGAACAAGGGCGATCGCAGTCGCTTGATTTCCCCAGAGTGGATCTGAGCCATGCCGAATTAGTCGATGCCAACCTGAGCCACGCCAATTTCAGCTATGCCAATCTCAGCCATGCGAACCTGATTGGAGCCAATCTGACCCAGGCAAACCTGCGCGGAGCCGACCTCAGCCACGCCAACCTGATCGGCACCGAGCTACACCAAGCTGACCTGCGCGATGCCGATCTAACTGGGGCACACCTGCAACGCACCAATCTGAGCCTAGCGCTGCTGCTGGGTGCCGAACTAGGAAATTCCAATCTCAGCGACGCAAATTTACACCAAGTAGAACTGGGTCAGATTCATTTTTATCAAGCAATCCTGCATCGGGCTACTCTCACTCAAGCTCATTTGTGTGGTGCCTATCTATTTGGGGCAGATCTTAGCGGCGCGAATTTGGCAGGCGCGGATCTCCGGTGGGCAAATCTGCGGAAGGTAAACTTGGCAGATGCAAATCTGCAAGGCGCAACTTTACAAAGCGCTAACCTCAGCGGCGCTTGCTTGCATCGTGCCAACTTGCAAGGAGCCAATTTGCAGCAGGCAATTTTTACTAATGCAACTCTCACCCATGCCAATCTGAACTATGCAAATGTAGAAAATTGCTACTTTCATCCAGCGGCAGTGCAAGGGGTAATTTGGGGCGATCGCCCTCCTGCATTCCGCTAACCACTGTCATATCAGCAAGTTGAACTGCATTCCTTTGAGGTTGTCTGGCAAGACCCAGAAATAGAGCTTTAATATTTTTGTCTCCAAAATTCAGCGTGGGTGCCTGCGGCATGACTTCTTTTTTAGGACAATTTCCAGATATTCAAACGCACTGGGCGCGATCGTTTATTGAAGCGTTGGCGCAGCGGGGAATTGTGCGCGGGTTTCCGGATGGCAGCTTTCGACCAGAGCAAGCGGTCAGTCGGGCAGAGTTCGCGATTGTGTTGCAGACGGCTTTCCCGCGATCGCCGATTCGTCCCTATCAGCCATTTTTGGATGTGCCAGCCACTTATTGGGCAACGGGTGCTATTCGCTGGGCGTATGAAACGGGGTTTATGAGTGGCTATCCCGGACGATTGTTTCGCCCAACCGAGCCGATTGCGCGATCGCAAACTTTGGCGGCGTTGATCGGTGGCTTAAAGCTATCGACGACTATTTCCGTGCCGCTGGCATCGCTCTATGAAGATGCCGCTCAAATTCCAGCCTATGCCACGAACGCGATCGCCACGGCAACGGTGAATAGCATTGTGGTTAACTATCCCTCTCTGCGGCGGTTGCGTCCAACCCAGCCCACCACTCGCGCTGAAATGGCAGCGTTTGTTTATCAATGTTTGGTGGCATTGCAGCAGGCTCCCGCGATCGCTTCTAGTGCGATCGTGCGCTGGCAGCCGAGCCAAACTGTGCAGGTGAGCCATGCCCGCGAGTTTCGGGCTGTTTGGGTGACCTCGGTTTGGAACAAGGATTTTCCATCTCAAAATGGGCTGACCACTCAGCAGCAGCAAGCCGAATTTATTGCGCTTGTCGATCGCCTTCAGGCAATGAACTTTAACGCGGTGATTCTTCAGGTTCGTCCCGAAGGCGACGCGCTTTATCGATCTCCCTTGGAACCTTGGAGTCATTGGCTGACGGGCACCCAAGGCAAAGCGCCCAACCCGATGTATGACCCGTTGGAATTTGCGATCGCCCAATGCCACCAGCGCAACATCGAACTTCATGCCTGGTTCAATCCCTATCGCGCCCGTAGCTCTCGGCAAACTGTCAACGCGGCTCCCCATCTTGCCGTGACCAATCCAGACGTGGTGTATGTCTGGGGAAACCAACTTTGGATGGACCCAGGCGCGAAAGTGGTGCAAGATCGCACCTACAACGTCATTTTGGATGTGGTGAAGCGCTACGACGTAGATGGCATTCACCTGGATGATTATTTTTATCCCTATCCGATCGCAGGGCAAACCTTTCCCGATGATAAAACCTATCAAGCCTATCGTCGGGCAGGGGGCACCTTAGCGTTAGCCGATTGGCGCAGAGATAACGTGAATCGGTTGGTGCAGCGATTAGCAACTGGCATTCGCGCCGCCAAGCCGATGGTCAAATTTGGCATTAGCCCCTTTGGCATCTATCGTCCGGGTCAGCCGCCTTCCGTCAAAGGATTAGATGCCTATGAACAGTTGTATGCCGATTCGCTCAAGTGGTTGCAGCAGGGCTGGATTGATTATTTATCGCCGCAGCTTTATTGGCGAATTGATGCGCCCAATCAAAGCTATCCGGTGCTGTTGAACTGGTGGGCAGAGAACAACCCCAAGCAGCGCCACCTCTACCCCGGTAATAATTTGGCACAACTGGATGGCAAAGCTTGGGAACTGGCAGAAATTGAGCGCCAAATTGCCATCACGCGCCAGCTAACGCCAAAGTTAGTATTAGGCAATCTCTTTTTCAGCATGGATGCCATTACCCAAAATCGTCAAGGCGTGGGCGATCGCTTCCGCACCACAACCTACCGCACTCCTGCCCTTGCCCCCACAATCCCTTGGCTGACTGCATCAACCCCAACTTTACCTACCGGACTCAAAGCAACTGCTGGCAAACTCACCTGGAATCCTGGAGGCTTGGATGTGCGATCGTGGACGCTCTATCAAAAAACTGGCGACCAGTGGGTACTCAAACAGATTTTGCCAGCCAGTGTGAGGGAAGCGATCGCGTCCCCTGGAACTTACGCCCTCAGCGCCGTTAACAAGCTTGCAATAGAAAGTGCCGCCGTTGTTATTGCAGTGACGTAGGGGTGGGAAGTGGGAAGGAGTTTTGAGTTTTGAGTTTTGAGTTTTGAGTTTTGGACTCCGAAACCTGACCCCCGAAACATGTTAAGGAATTGCTACCGAGTTCAATAAGCGATCGACGATCGCCCTGGCTCTGCGTCCGCCTGCTGGAATCATTCGATGCGCGAGTACGTGGGGTGCGAGATATTTCACATCATCGGGAATGGCGTAGTCGCGATCGCTCAAAAAAGCCAATGCCTGAGCCGCTCGCTGTAGGGTGATTGTGCCTCTAGGACTCACTCCTAGAGTAATCTCCTCATCTTCACGAGTTGCCCGTACCAAGTTCAAAATGTATTGCTGTAAAGAGGTTTCTACTTTCACTTGGGCACTCAATCGCTGTAGCTCCTTCACCTCATCCAGTGAAATGCAGGGCTGCAAATCTTTTGAGATGGTTCCTAGCTGAAGCCGCTCCAGCATTTGCAATTCTTCTGCTTCACTTGGATAGCCTAACGACAATGACAGCGCAAAGCGATCCATTTGCGCTTCGGGTAACGGAAAGGTGCCCTGATATTCCACTGGGTTTTGGGTGGCAATTACAAAGAAAGGAGTGGGCACCAACCGCGAGTTGCCATCCACCGTCACCTGTTGCTCTTCCATCACCTCCAGTAATGCCGACTGGGTGCGGGGAGTGGCTCGGTTAATTTCATCCGCAAGCACCACATTGGCAAATACTGGACCCGGCAAAAATTCAAACTCACCTGTTCGAGGATTCCAAATGTTGGTTCCGGTAATGTCGGTGGGTAGCAAGTCAGGCGTACATTGAATCCGCTGAAATTTCCCATCGATCGAGCGGGCAAGGGATTTTGCTAATAGGGTTTTACCGACTCCAGGAACGTCTTCTAGCAGCGTATGACCACCAGAGAGTAGCGCCACTAGCACTAATCGAATTGAATCGGACTTGCCAACAATCACTTGACCCAGGTTTTCGGTTAATCGCTCAATCCGATCTCTCATGCCATCTCCGCTGATTAAGGGAAAGTAAATCTATTTTCGGCATTGCTGAATTTGGGGATGAAATTTGTAGAGGCAATCCTTTGTAGTTGCCTCTATCTCTGTAGGGGTAGGCACAAGACCCACTCCTACAGCCAAAAGATCATACTTGCATTCAGCGATGTCCTATTTTCTAGTGTGCCCTTCATTTCCCGTGAAATTACTAGATTAGTAATAGCAACTAAGTGTGTAATGGCTTGAGGCATTGATGCCTGTGAGCCGAGGATCAATAGCGAGTTCTTAAAAAACTTGGGCACTCTTGACATAAGGAAATAAAGAAAATGCGTTTTCTTAAGGTTCGTCATCCGACTTTTATCGACTGTGCCCATAAAAACTAGATCTTAGCCCACAGATTGGGCAACTTGAATGCAAGTTAGCTGAAATCAAGTGATACTAACCGATGAAATTTAGTGAGATTGGATGAATTTGGATCGGCAATGTTGAATTGCGACGGGGTGATCGACAAATTCAGTTGTTCAATCATTTAGGTTCTTTAGAAATGTCATCTCTTTCAATTGCCTACGCTAACACTGCCCGTACTCTTGCCTCCATCAGCCAGCAGCGTGCCACCGGAGAGTTGCAGTTTGGGAATGATCAACAGTGCTGGAGGCTCTATTTTTTCCATGGTCGATTGGTTTATGCGACGGGCAGCCACCATCGATTGCGGCGATGGCGACGAGCAATGAAGCAGCAATGCCCAGACTATGTAGTAGCGCAGATGCCAACGGGTGAACCTTGGGAATCTCAATTGTTGAGTCAAAGTGTTGCCCAAAATCAGTTGAGTGTGCAACAAGCTCAAGGGGTGATCAAAATGAGCTTGGAGGAGGTGCTGTTTGCGTGGGTCAGCAATCCGACGGTGGTGCCTGAGTGGTCAGCAGTACAGCGCTTTTCGCTGAAGGATAATTCGGCATTGGGACTGCTGCTATCTCCAGCGGATATTGAGGCAGTGCTACAGCGATCGCGCCAGCTTTGGAAGAGTTGGAAAGCGTTGGAGTTGGAGTCGCTCAACCCGTGTCAATCGCCTGTGCTGAAGACCGTTCCCTCAGAATCGTCGAATGCGGCGACATTGCCTGCCAACCTGCGTCCGTTTTTAACTGGGCGCTATACGCTGTGGGATATTGCCTGCTATGCACGGCGACCCGTGACCACCATCACCCAATTTTTGTTGCCGTGGGTGCAGCGAGGAGCGATCGTCTTAAAAGAAGTACCCGACTTACCCCACCTTTCTGCACAACTGCGAACCAATGCAGCAAACAGCCAAGCGCCCCGCCCTTTAATTGCCTGTGTGGATGACAGCCCAACAGTCGGATTGGTTCTTGCCAGCATTCTGGAACCTGCTGGCTATCGCGTGTTAAAAATCCAAGAGCCTTTATCCGGCATTGGCACCTTAAGTGCGACCAGACCTGATTTAATTTTTCTAGATTTGATGATGCCTAATGCAAATGGCTATGACCTTTGCACCTTTCTGCGAAAAACACCGATTTTTCAAAATACGCCGATTATCATCTTAACCAGCCAAGGCAGTTTGATTGATCGCACTCGTGCCAAATTAGTGGGTGCATCCGATTTTTTGACAAAACCGCCTGCTCCTCAAGTATTGTTAACCCTAGTTCGGCAGCATTTGCGATCGGTGATGTCTAGCCCTAAAGTAGTCACCTGCGAATGCTGGGAAGAGTAGAAACAGGCGTTCGTCCCTTCTAACTTCATCAAAGGGTTACAGTGAGAAAGAAATTTCTCTCTAATATCCTGCGGATTTGCCCAATGACTGCTCCAACTCAACCTAGGGATTCTACCTATCGCGCGAAACGGGAAACGGATTGGCGACTTTTAAAAAGTCTAGTTCCTTATGGCTTACAAAATAGTCGCACGCTCCTGTTTTCACTGCTGCTGATCGTACCTGCATCCATTGCCGGAGCGATTCAGCCGATTTTAGTAGGCGATGCCATTTCCTTGGTGCGACAGGAGCCTACCTGGCTGAAGTTTTTGCAAACGGTGCCATTGTCAACGGGCATCAATATTCTGTCAGGGTTGCTATTAGTGACGTTGGTGGCGCGCGCAATTTTGGATGCGTGGCAGGGCTATTTGGTGCAAAAGGTTGGGCAAAACATTACGGCAAATATTCGGACTGATTTGTTTTTTCATGTCACCTCGCTGGCAATGCGCTTTTTTGACCGCACTCCTGTAGGGCGGCTGATTACCCGATTAACGAGTGATGTGGAGTCGTTGGGGGATGTGTTTTCAACCGGGGCGATCGGGATTATTGGCGATTTATTCTCCATCCTGGTGATTGCCGTCCTGATGTTTTTGTTGCAGTGGCAGTTAGCGTTGCTGTTAGTGATCATGCTGATTCCGGTGACGGCGCTGATTATTTATTTTCAGCAGCAGTTTCGCAAAGCTAACTACCGCGCTCGTGAAGAAATCTCTGCGCTCAACTCCATGCTGCAAGAAAATATTGTGGGCATTGGAGTGGTGCAGCTATTTCGCCGCGAAGAATTCAACTCCCAACTTTTTAGTCAAATAAACCAGCGCTACATCAAAGAAGTTGACAAAACAATTTTTCATGATTCGGCGATTTCGGCAACGCTGGAGTGGATTTCGCTGGTGGCGATCGCCGGGGTGTTGTGGGTTGGCAGTTTGCTGATTATGGATGACCAGTTGAGGTTGGGCACTCTATCGGCATTTATTTTGTACGCTCAGCGCTTATTTGATCCGCTGCGTCAGTTTGCTGAAAAATTCACGGCGATTCAAGCAGGGCTAACGGCGATCGAACGGGTCAACGATATCATGAGCGAACCGATCGAGATTCGTGATATTGCCAATCCCAAAACGTTGTATGCCCACCCCGATACCGAAACGGGTAAGATTCAGTTTGATCATGTGTGGTTTGGCTACAAACCAGAAGATCCCGTTCTAAAAAACCTGGATTTTACGATTCATCCAGGTGAAAAAGTGGCGTTAGTCGGTCCCACGGGTGCCGGAAAAAGCTCCATTATTCGCCTACTCACTCGCCTTTATGAAGCAAACGAAGGCAAGATTTTGATCGATGGCATTGATGTGCGCGACTTGCCTCAAACAGAGTTGCGTCGTCACATGGGCGTAATTTTGCAGGATGGGTTTATCTTTGCTGGAGATGTGAAAAGCAATATTACGCTGGGTGAAACTTACTCTTTTGAAGCGATTCAGGCAGCGGCTCAAAACACGAACGTCGATCGCCTGATCGAACAACTTCCCCAAGGCTACGATACGCCGCTGCGGGAACGAGGTACGAACCTATCCGCTGGGCAAAAGCAACTGCTAGCCTTTGCTCGCGCTGCCATCCGCGATCCTAAAATTTTGGTGCTGGATGAGGCGACTGCCAGCCTAGACGTGGGCACAGAGTCTTTGGTGCAAGAAGCGCTAGAACGATTGCTAAAAGGACGAACGGCAATTATTATCGCTCACCGCCTCAGTACCATTCGCAAATGCGATCGCATTCTCGTTCTCAAACGGGGACAGCTAGTCGAATCGGGCAGTCACGAAGAACTCCTCGCCGAAAACGGACTTTACGCCAGTCTCTATTACCTACAAATGTTGGAATCCTAGACCTGCTCCAATCAACCTTAACGGTCTCAAGCTGAGTCGGCAGGAAGAGGCTTGGGGTCTGTTGGAGGATTGGGAAAAGATTCGCTCGTCGAGGTTGGCTGAAGTGCCTGGAAGACAAGTGTGCAGAGTTGAAGTGGCATCAAGTGGTGTGGCGGAAGGATGCTGACCCTTATCGGCTGAAGCTACTGAAATCTGCCCAACGACAACGAATCAGTGGTGTAGCGATTAAGGAGAATCTTCAAACAGAGCAGTCAAATTCTGATAGCCACTCACCACCCTGAGCACTTCAATGTCGTCGTTGAGCAAGCGGTAAAAAATTAAGTACTGCTTGTAAGGCAAACTGCGTGAGCCAGGATAGAGTTCATCCCGCTTGCGAACTACTTGAGGAAACTGAGCAATCCGTTGAAGGGTTGAATCGATACCGCTCAGAAACTGTTCGGCGATGGTTAGACTGCCCTGAGCAGCAAGATAATCTGCGATCGCCTCAATATCGCGACTGGCGCGAGGAGTAATTCGACATACTCAGCTCATGCTTCAGAATAGCGATCGCGTAATCGTTGGCGAATCGCTTCGATTTCAGTCGCAGCATCTAGGAGTTCTCCCCGTTCGGCTGCTTCGGCTCCAAGCACCACTTTACGGCATAATTCTTCAAACCGTCCCTGGTAGATCTGTTCCTGCTCTGCCAGTACCTGTAGCCCCGCAAGCATCATCTCATCCAGCGAGGTGTACTTGCCACTGGCGATCGGCAAACTGCTGTAAGTCGGGCGGAATCGGCGCAGTCATTGTCGTATTTTACGCGATAAGGAATTGTTTCTATAAGTTTAACTTACCTGCTAATCGCCGAGGCTGGCAGAAGTGCCTGCGATCCAAAAATCTTAATTTTGACTTGTCTATTTGGGATAAGAATGCTACTCTAAGCAGAAATCATTGCTTATAAAAAAATATGACTACAATATTGCTTGCAGGCATTGTTATGTTTGCTTCTTCGAGTTTGTATTTTTGGCTTACTTCAAAAAAAGAATTTAACTCAGCTTTTTTGGTAAGTTTCATTACTTTGATCAGTTATATCATAATGTACGAAGGAAGGTTTTTGATTGGTGATTCAGATACGGGATTGTATTGGACGCGATGGGTATTCTATGGTCTCAGTTGCGCTCTTTTGACTCATGACATATCCAAACAGCTAAATATTGCAAAAGGTATTCAGTGGCTTGCAGTCGCACTCACCCCAATCGTCATGTTCACTGGAGCACTCGCATCTGTGTATTCTGGACCTTACAAATGGATCTGGTTTGTGATTAGTAGTGTAGCTTTTTTGGCAATTGCTAAGATATATTATTCAACCAAATCTGCCGAATTACCAAGAATATCAATTTACTTTTTGTTTGGATGGTCAGTATTTCCACTAGTGTTTTTACTTTCTCCAGAAGGCTTGAATATTATTACTAATCCTTTTGCAGGTATAGCGTATCTCGTATTAGACTTGCTTACTAAGATTATTTTCTATATGCAGCATTCTAATTTACAAAAAAAGTTGTGATTTTAAAATGTGCTGAGTTACAGTTTTCAAATTCTCGGCACTGGTTCCGTTGGATAGGGAAGGCTGAATGCCTTGCCAGATCCAGATCAGAAGGCATAACGAATTGAGAATAGTTCTATCCATGACAACCCGACTTCCAAGATCCCTAGTTTTACTGCCGGGATAACTTTGGTTGTGAAATGAACCCGGACAAAGTTGTGAATTAACCATTGCAGATCGAGAGTCCTTTGTAGAGTATCCCGAGTTTTTGCATACATGTTTGTTTTGCGCCGAAAGGTCGAATTCCGTCGTCTCAAAGATGAATTAAAGGCTTCTACAGGATTGGCATGGATTTGGGCATGCTCAATCCGAGCATCTGTCTCTGGGTGTTCTGGCACCGGGGCTTGATACTTCGGTCGTTTTCGCCCAGGACGTTTCT
>ENA-ORBV01004586-ORBV01004586.1-microbial-mat-metagenome-genome-assembly--contig:-NODE-4586-length-26311-cov-6.020012_pt1 | contig 26311 bp, 20 predicted proteins | sample MGYA00237777_ERZ505514 | MGnify/ENA primary metagenome ERZ505514 (study PRJEB26160, sample SAMN06269048) | microbial mat metagenome | isolation source: Oligotrophic lake microbial mat | place...
CGGCAGCGTCAGATGTGTATAAGAGACAGCCCACGGCCTCATCGTGTACGGGATCGACAGGTCCCACGTAGTAGATCACGCGATTCGTGAAATCCACTCCCGCGGGAAGTGGTTCGCCCTTGGCAAAGAGATCGGCGATTCGCTTGTGTGCCGCATCGCGCCCGGTCAGCAACTTGCCGTTGAGCAGCAGGCGATCACCTGCTTTCCAGGACGCCACAACCTCCGGCGTCAGTGTGTCGAGATCCACGCGCTTGGCGCTCGCATCCGGATGCCACGTGACGTCGGGCCAGTCGGCGAGACTCGGCACCGGTAACTTCACCGCGCCAGCGCCAGTCAGCGTGAAGTGTGCATGCCGCGTCGCGGCGCAGTTCGGAACGATGGCGATCGGCTTCGATGCCGCGTGTGTCGGCGCGTCCCAGATCTTCACGTCGAGCACGGTCGACAGGCCGCCGAGTCCCTGCGCGCCAATGCCGAGTGCATTGACCTTCTCGTAGAGCTCGATGCGTAGTTCTTCGAGCTTGGACTGTGGGCCGCGCGCCTTGAGTTGCGTCATGTCGATCGGCTCCATCAGCGACTCGCGCGCCATGCGCATCGCCATCTCACCATTGCCGCCAATACCGATGCCGAGCATGCCGGGTGGGCACCAGCCGGCGCCCATGGTCGGGACCGTCTTCAGCACCCAGTCGACGATGGAGTCGTGGGGATTCAGCATTGCGAATTTGGTCTTGTTCTCTGAGCCGCCCCCTTTGGCGGCGACCTTCACATCGATCGTGTCACCGGGAACGATCTCCATGTGCACGACCGCGGGCGTGTTGTCGCGCGTGTTCTTGCGAGTGAAGGCGGGATCCGCGACAATCGAGGCGCGCAGCGGATTGTCCTGGTCGAGATACGCGCGTCGCACGCCCTCGTTGACCATCTCTTGGACCGACATCGTGGCGTTCCAGCGCACGTCCATGCCGACCTTGAGGAATACGACCACGATGCCGGTGTCCTGACAGATCGGGCGGTGTCCCTCGGCGCACAGGCGCGAGTTGGTGAGGATCTGCGCGATGGCATCCTTCGCCGCGGGCCCCTGCTCGAGGTCGTAGGCATCGGAAAGGGCACGGAGGTAATCCAGCGGATGGTAGAACGAGATATGCTGGAGCGCGTCCGCGATAGACTGGATGAGGTCTTCCTGTCGGATCGTCGTCATCCCGACAATCTAGCGTCCTGGGCGTGGTGGGTGCCGCGCCCGCTCAGTCCCAGCGGTGGCGGCGCTTCCAGACCCGGCGTTCGAGGCGCCAGCTCCGCTTGGTCGAGAACTCCACATCGTCGGACGGGAAGAGGTCCGTGTCGACAACGGCCTCGCTGAAGTCGTTGCCCTTCGCCGAACTCTGGTCGGCGAAATGGAGGATCTCGGCTTCGAGCGTCATCGGGCGAACCGCGGCACCGTACTCAAGAATGCCGTGGTGCGATTGGATGAAGTGATGCAGCTCGAGGCGCTGCTCCTCGGCCAAGCGATCCTGCTCCGGCAATGTGGCGAGTCGTTCGTCGAGCATCAGCGAGCCCAGCACGATGTGGCCGAGGAGTTGTCCGGCGCGCGTGTAGTCGAAGCCGGCAAGCTCGACCGCGTACGACCGCGTCTTTCCGATGTCATGCAAGAGCGCGCCGGCGGTCACGAGCGCAACGTCGCCCCCCATCACCTGCACGGAATGTCGCGCGATCTCGGCCACTTCACAGGAGTGGAGGAGGAGTCCCCCAACGACGGCATGATGCCCGCGTGTCGCACCGGGGGAGCGGGCGAACTCGGCGCGGAATGCTTCATCGGCAAAGAAGAGATCAACCGCGCGACGAAGTGCACCGCGCATTTCGGCGCGCCAAGTATCGACCTTCGCCCATAAGGTCTCAACCGGCTGTGCGATGCGCGGCAGGAAATCATCGGCACTCGCGTTGCCGAGTGGCACGACGCGCGGGGGGGCGGTGAGCTTGAGCTGCCGTCGCCCCTGATACACCTCCACGGTGCCGATGACCTGCACGACTTGGCCCGGGCGCACCCCCTGCACCTGTGGCACATCCTCCTTCCACACGTTGGCGCCAATCAATCCGCTGGCGTTCCCGAGCTTGAGGACCACGAAGGGATCCCCGGACTTCGTCTGCTTGTCCTCGCGCTCGCGGACGAGCAACTCATGTTGCACGCGATCACCAACGGCGAGCCGCGGGATATCAAGAGGGGCCATGTGTGCTCCGCGGTAAGTCGGTGGACCGATCAGCCAGCGTAGACGACGTCGCCGTCATCGGCGATGCCGATCTCTTCCTTGTACTCGCATACGCCGCACGTGCGCGTCGCGATCCACACGGCGCCGAGCTCTTCGATGATGGCCTGTGTCGCGGGCTTCACCGTGAGTCGGCGATACGTGTACTCCTTGCACGACGAGCAGGCATGCGCCTTAGCGATGCGCTCGGCACGCTCCTTCGTGAGTTTGGCCACTTACTTGTCCGCGGGTCCGGAGAAGGGACCGACGCCCGGTAGAGTCCGCTCAGGGGCGGACGGACCGCCAGCGATGCCGCCACTGCCGCGCAACATCTCCTTGATGCCGCCGATGGCGCCGAGCACGCCAGTCGCTTCGCTCGGAAGGAAGATGGTGGTGCCTCTGCCCTGCGCAATCTGCGGCAACGCTTCGATGTACTTGAGGCCGAGGAGATACGTCGCCGCCTCGCCGGGCGGGAGCGCGCCCGCGATGCGCTTCACGGCTTCCGCTTCGGCGTCGGCCATCGCGAGTCGCGCGGTGGCGAGCCCTTCGGCGCGAAGGATTGCCGCCCCCTTCTCACCTTCGGCCTTCCGAATCTGCGCTTCCTTCTGTCCTTCCGATTCAAGGATGGCGGCGCGCTTCGAGGCCTCAGCGTTCGTGACTGCGGCGCGACGCTCGCGCTCGGCACGCATCTGCAGTTCCATCGACTGCTGAATGTCGCGCGGCGGTTCGATGCTCTGGAGTTCGACGCGCGTGACGTCGACGCCCCAGCCGATCGAGGCTTCTTCGATCACCTCACGCATCCGCTTGTTGATCATATCGCGCGAAGCGAGCGTTTGATCGAGCTCGATGTCGCCGACGATGTTGCGCAGCGTGGTCCGCGTGAGCGTCTCGAGCGCGTAGGGCAGGTTCTGCACCGCGTACGTCGCCTTCTGCGGGTCGGCGACGCGGTAGTACATCACCGCGTCGATATCGATGGTGACGTTGTCCTTCGTGATCACCGGCTGCGACGGGAAGTTGAGCACTTGCTCTCGCAGGTCGATGCGTGCGGTGCTCGACGCGACGATCTTCTTGAGCCCGGAGACATCGCTCTCGAAGAAGCGCACGTCGATCGTCTTGGCGCGCTCGACGAAGGGGATGAGGAGGTTCAGGCCCGAGCGGCCGACGCGGTTGAAGCTGCCCAAGCGCTCAATGACCATGACTTCGGCCTGGCCGATAATGCGGATACTCTTGGCGAGGACGGCGATGACGCCGACGAGGATGATACCGATCACGACTTCCATAGAACCCTCCGGGGGAATGAGCGGATACTAGCGGAGGGTCCGGTGTGCGTCCACCGGACCCCCGCCTCTTCCTTTCGCGTTTCTCCGGGATCTCCTCTGCTACCAGCGGAAATCGGCAACGAAAAGATTCGTCTCGCCTGGATTCGCTGCGTAACGGTTGCTCGCCCAGAGGAGCTGCTTGCCGTTCGGGTGGAACATGGCGAAGCCGTCGAATGTCCCCTGGAAGGTCACCTGCTCCAGCTGAGTGGGGCCGGCCATGTCGGCCTCGGCACTCACGAGGTAGAGGTCGAAGTTCCCGCTGCGGGGCGCGACGAAGTTGGTGGAGAAGATGATCTTGGTGCCATCGGGGCTCCATGAGGGGCCGAAGTTCGCGCCGCCGAGGTTGGTCACCTGCCGCTGGTCCGAGCCGTCGGCGTTCATCACGAAGAGCTCGACTTTGCTCGGGCGGATCATCCCGCGCACGAGGAGATCACGGTACTGCGCAAGCTCCGTGCTGTCCTGGGGGTGATGAGCGCGATACACGATCCGCTTGCCGTCCGGCGACCACCACGGGCCGCCATCGTAGCCAGGCGTGGTGGTGAGACGGCGGACGTTCGTGCCATCGACGTTCATCGTGTAGATGTCGAGATCGCCGTCTTTCAGCGACGTGAAAACGATCTTGGTACCGTCCGGCGAGAGGACACCCTCGGCGGTGTACACGTCGTAGTTCGTGAGGCGACGCAGGTCGCTGCCGTCACGATTCACGGTGTAGAAGTCGTACTTGTCGAGCGGCCACACGTAGCCCGCCGAGGGATCTGGCCTGGCGGGGCAGGCATCATCGTGCGCGGTGGACGAAGAGAAGAAGAGCCGATCGCCGCCGGGGAGGAACCAGCCGCAGGTCGTCTTACCGCGTCCGTCGGAGACGCGCTGCATGTCCGTGCCATCGGCGCGCATGACGTACTGCTGATCGCAGGTGCGGCCGTCGCGCGTGGACTGGAACGTGATCCACTTCCCGTCGGTGCTCCAGTACGCCTCGGCGTTCTCTCCGCCGAAGGTGATCTGACGCAGGTTCGTGAGCCGGCCTTCCTGTGCCTCGGGGGCACGAACGACCAGGGGAGAGCGCTGGCACGCGGCCGCGCCAAGGAGCGCGGCCGCGATCAATAGCTTCTTCGACATCGGATATGAAGGGAAAGAACGGTGATTAGTCGGGACGACGCGTCGTCGGCTCGGCGGCCGTGCGTGGCGCGGTCGACGTGGGGTTCCGCGTGGTCGTGGCGGGGGCTGGCAGCACGACGGTCGGTGCGAGCGCGAGCAACTCGGCCGTGGTGCGACCGCGGCGGAGATAGTCGATCGCCGTGAGGAGCTGCGTGTCGTCGGGGATCTCACGGCGCTTCGCCGTCGAGTCGCCGAAGGCGAGTCGTGCGATGCGGTTGAGCAGGAGACGATCGATATACGCGCGCCCCGCGTCCCACTCGGCGCGGTCCACGGGAACACCCTTCGCTTCGAGGCGCGTGCGGAACGCGTCGCGCATCTCGGTCGTGATCTCGAAGTCCGGACGGACCTGGTCCTTCATGCTGAACGCGTAGTCGTAGAGCGCGAGGTAGACGTCCTGCGAGCGCGGCACGAGCGCACGGGCGAGGCGCTGCTCTGCCGTGGTGATTGTGTCGTAGGGAACGATCAGATCGGGCGTGATGGCGCCGCCACCGAACACGGGGCGACCGCCCGTGGAGCGGAACACCGGACGCGCGGCGCGCGCCGAGTCGGTCTCGAGCGAGTCGGGACGCACTTCGATGAGTCGGCCACTCGCATCGAGCACGCGCTCTTTCTGGATCGTGCGCCCGCTCGGCGTGAACCACTTTCCGGTCGTGAGTTTGATGGCGTAGCCACCTTCGAGGCGATAGACCGACTGCACGAGTCCCTTGCCGAACGAGGTCGTGCCGACGATGAGCGCGCGGTCATGATCCTGGAGCGCCCCGGCGACAATCTCCGATGCGGACGCCGAGTAGGCATCGGTGAGGATCACCAGCGGGATGGTCGGCGCAATTGGGGACGCCTCGGCTACGTACCGCTCGACCTCGTCATTGCGGCCACGCACGCTGGCGAGTTCACGCCCGCGGGTGAGGAAGAAGTTCGTCATCGCCAGCGCCTGATCGAGGAAGCCGCCGGAGTTGCCGCGCAGATCGATCACGAGGCCACGGGCCCCTTCTGCCTTCAAGCGATCCCACTTCTCCACGAATTCACGCGTCGTGGTCTCGTTGAACTGTTGCACGGGGATGTACGCGACCTGGTGTTCGAGCATGATCGCAAATGGGATTGCCGGAATGCGGACAATCCGTCGCGTGAACTCGACCTCGAAGGGCTGCGGGACGCCCGGGCGCGCGAAGCGGGCCTTCACCTTGGTGCCGGGTTCGCCGCGGAGCCCGCCGGAGACTTGGTCGATGCGCCAGCCGCGGGTGGAGTTGGTGTCCACGCCCACGATGCGATCGCCTTCGCGAATGCCTGCTTCCTCTGCCGGCGTATGCGGGTAGACGCGGCTGATGATGATCGACCCTTCCTGATCCTCGATCAGCATGCCGACGCCACCGTAGAAGCCGCCGGTACTCGTGTTGAACGCCTCAAGCTGCTTGGGCGTGTACAGCTCCGAGTAGGGATCCTTGAGTTCGTCCACGAGCCCACGCGCGGCGCGCTCGTAGAGTTCGCGCGCGCCGAGCGAGTCGACGTAGCGCTCCCCGACGAGCGAGAGGACTTGATCGAAGAGTCGGGCGCTGTTGAGGGTCGCGCGTTCTTGCACCACGAACGCTCCCGCGACGAGCGGGAGGACGGTGAGGGCGACGAGGGCGAAGATGCGGCGTCTATTCATGCGGCGCGACCTGAGCGAATGGGTCCGAGGAACGTATACAGCCAATACGCGCCGGGCTACCGTCGGTTCCCTTGGGGGAGCGCTCGGGGGGGGGCGGTCATGGCACGCTGACGCCGTCCGGTCGCGGCCCGAGCTTCGTGGTCCTTAGTGATCCCGTGTGGACTTAGTGGTACTCGACGCTCCAGTTGCGGCCATCCTGGACGAAGCGCGCCTTTTTGACGATTGCACCGGCGACGAGCATCTCGTGGGCGGGTTGCAGCACGCGTTGTAAGTGCGACGGGAAGCGCTGCGTGAGCGGCAGCAGTTCGGCGAGTCGTTCGAGTGGCACGACCCACTCGCCCTCGCCCTGCGCGGCGCGGTGTGCCTCAAGGATTCGATAGAGGCGTCGCGCCACTGGGGACGACAGGGCGACGTACTTCGGCGCGATGAGCAGGATCGTGTGTCCCGCCGCGAGGTTTGCGCGGATTGGGGCGGCGAGCGTGACGCGGGCATCGCCGGGTTCGTTCGAGGCCAGGGCGGGGAAGAGCGCGAGCTGGTCGCGGTCGGTGAGGCGCCGGCGGTCAATCGCAACGGCGGAGAGGAGGGTGAAGCGCGTGGTGGGATATGAGCCGCGCGTGGCATCGAACCACGCCCCGTCGCTCTCGAGCACCGTGCGCTCAAGGCGGGCGAGTGCGCCGCGCAGTTGCTCGTAGGTGCGTCCATCGACACGTCGGCCCATGGAGCGCAGGAAGGCATGCAACGTGAAGGAGAGCGTTCCGTCCGCGGGGCTCTCGGCCTCGTGGAATCGCCGCAGGAGCTCGACGTAGACGTCTTGGTCGAAGGTGCCTGGCAGTCGCTCGCCAGGGGCCGGGAGGACGCGCCAGCGCCCACCGCGGTCGGCGGCGAACGGGATCACGGCATCGTCCGAGCTGTCGGAGAGCCGGAAGAGTGGCAGGGCCTCGAGCGCACGATCCAGCAGCACCGTGCGCGACGGGGGCCGGCGTCGCGCGGCGGAAGCCATCACGGGCTAATGTCGTGCCGCACGTGAATGCGGGCAAGAGGCGCGGCGCAAATCCTTTTGCGCCGCGCACTCCGAGTTAGCGGATATCCTCGCGGCCCATCGCGGCGCGAATCGACTCGCGGAGGGCCATGAGGGCCGAGTCGCGGGCCGCGGGAGAGTCCTCGCGCACGTGCAACTCGATACCGTCGGTCACCACGACGCGTCGCCACGTGGCGGGTCCATCTTCATCCGCGCGGGCCGCCACGGTGGTACCGAGCCCGAGCGCGGGGGCCAGCGCCGCTGCGACCTTCTTCTCAAGCTGATCCCCATGCACTTCGGCCAGCTCGGCCTTGATGAGGTCGAGGGTTTGCCCCTCGCGTTGCCGAATCTTGATGGCGAGGAGCTGCAGGAGGTGCTTGTAGTGGTACGTCGCCGCGGTGCCCTTGCCTTCGGGATGATCGAGGAGGCCGCTGGCCACGTAGAAGCGGATAGCGCGGGCGCTCGGCGTGGCGCGGGCCGAAGAGTTGGTGGGACGCATCCCCGCGGCATCGACGAGGGCAGTCGCATGCGACGCCAGCCCCCGAGCGTTCCAAGGGGCATGCCGAGCGTGAGCACGGAGCAGGGCGACGGGCGAGTCCGACATCGTTCGCAAAGACTAACGCGGAACGACGTGCGCGGATAGCTCACCCGCCGCCCGAAGGCCGCGAGCTACTTCTTCTTCGCGGGCTTGCTGGCCTTCTTGGTCGACTTGGTCGCGGCCTTCTTCACCGCTTTCTTTGCGACGGCCACCTTTTTCTTCGCGGTCTTGACCGCCGCCTTCCCGGCCTTTTTCGCGACGGCGACCTTCTTCTTGGCCACTGAGACCTGCTTCTTGGCAGCGGCTTTTCCCTTCGCGACCGTCTTCGCCGCCGCCTTCTTCACGACCTTGGCCTGCTTGGTGACCGCCTTCTTGACGACGGCGACCTTCTTCGCGACGACGACCTTGCCCTTCGCGACGGCCTTCGCGACGACGACCTTGCCCTTCGCGACGGCCTTCCCCGTAGCCTTCTCGACCTTGACGACTTCCTTCTTGGCGATCGCGACCTGCTTGCTCGCCGCCTTCTCGACCTTCGCCACGACCGTTTTCGCCGTCTTCACCGCTTTCTCGACGGCCTTCACAACAGCCTTCTCGACCGCCTTTTCGGGGGCCTTCACCGTCGGGGCCGGAGCTGCGGGAATCGGCATCTCGCCAGTTGTCTCGAAGATGCTCCGGACAATCGGCTTCTCGGCCGGCTTCCGGCCACGGCGGCGGGGCGCCATGGGCTCGCCGAACCCTTCGCCGTCCTCGTCGTCCTCTCCCGCGTCGGCGACGGGGAGCGCGCTCCCCTCCTCTTCGTCGTCGTCGGAATCTTCGGCGGAGTCCCACAGCGACTCGGTGTGGTCCTTGTGGCTCGTCCAGCCGCCGTCTTCGCCCTCCTCCTCGTCGTAGGAGGCGCTGCTGCCGCCGCCGCCGCTGTACCCTGCTTCGTCCTCCTCGTCCCGATCGGAGAAGAGGCGGTCGAAGAACTCTCTGCCAGGCATCATAGCCTCCCTATTTCGATTGAACGTCGCGTACGTAGACCGCTGAATACACTGGGCAACCCCTCGGAGTCAAGCGGGGTTCCCCACGCGATCGCCCGCGACGGCGTTTATGACGGCGTTCGAGACGGCGTTCGAGGCGGCGTTCGAGGCGGCGTTCGAGGCGGCGTTGGCGAGCACCGGCGCGTCGGCCGCCGAAGCCTCGATCGCGCCGCGCCGCGCCTGCCGCCGCGCGGAAAACCAGTCGGCCATATCGTCCAGGATCGTGTAGACCGCGGGCACCACGAAAAGAGTCAGAATCGTCGAGGTGATCAGGCCGCCAATCACCGCGTGGGCCATGGGAGAGCGCTGTTCGGCCCCCTCGCCGATCGCCAGCGCGAGCGGGAGCATGCCGAACACCATCGCGGCCGTGGTCATCACGATCGGCCGCAGACGAATCCGTCCCGCCTCAAGGATCGCCGTCAGGCGGTCGTGGCCCTGCGCGCGCGAATGGTTCACGAAGTCGATCAGCAGGATGCCGTTCTTGGTCACAAGCCCCATCAGCATGATGATACCGATCATCGACATCACGTTGATGGTACCGCCGGTCCACCAGAGCGCGAGCGAGACGCCGAGGAGGGAGAGCGGGAGCGAGAACATGATGGCCAGCGGCTGGAGGAACGAGCCGAAGAGCGAGGCGAGAATCAGGTAGATGAAGACAATCGCAAGCACGATCGCTTCGAGCACGAAGCCCTTGGTCTCATTGAGATTCTGCACGTCGCCCGTGAAGACTGTCCGATAGCCCGCCGGCAGTACGAGGGAATCGAGGGCGGCCTCGGTGGCGGCCGCCACGTCGCCGACCGCGGCGCCGGGCAGCACTGCGGCCGAGATGGAGATCTGCCGTTCGAGCTGACGCCGTTCGATCTGCTGCGGGCCGACGCCAGCGCGCACTTCGGCGACCTGCGCCAATGGGATCGAGACCGGCATCCCGGTGCGCGGGTCCATGGCCCCCGTGGCCACCGGGATGTTCGACACGTCCTCTGCGGACACGCGCAGCGAGTCGGGATAGACCACGCGCACGTCGTGCGAGTAGCCCTGTTCATCCTGCCAGCGTGTGGCGCGCGCGCCGTTAAAGAGGGGCTGCAGCGTTCCCGCGATGCTCCCAATCCCGAGCCCGGCCGCCCAGGCGAGCTGGCGATCGACACGCACATCGAGCTGAGGGATGTCGCCTTCATCGCTCGAGAGCGGTTCGGCCATCCCCGGCACCTCACGCATCAGATCGTTCACCTGCCCGGCGATCAGTTTGAGGCGCTGGGGCTCCGGGCCCTGCACGTTCACCACGATCGGCTGGCGATACCCGCCGAAGATCGAGCGGGTGCCTTCGATGCTCGCGCGTGTGCCGGAGACATTGCGCAACAGGGGGCGCAGCGCGTTCTGGATCTCGGCCATCGAGCGGGAGCGATCGTGCGCCGGCTTCAGCTTCACGAACACCTGCCCGCTCGTGACGGTCCCGCGAAAGCCCGAGCCTACCGTGAGGTAGGTGAAGTCGACTTCCGGGATCTGCCGCACGATCGAATCGACCGCCAAGCCCTTCGCCGTGGTGTACTCGACCCGCGCCCCGGGCGGCACCCGATAGCCCACGTTGAATTCGCCCGCGTCGTAATCCGGCATCCAGGTGAAGCCCACGCGTCCCGCGATCATGAATGCCGCGACGACGGAGACCCCGGCGAGGCCCATCACGGGCCAGCGATGGGCGAGCGCCAGCCTGAGGAGCGGGGGATACCGATCGGCCATGCGCTCGAAGAGGCGATCGAAACGCAGCGCGAGCTTGCGGATCGGTCCCGCCGCCGCCCACGCCTCGGGCCCGTGCTGCTCGGCCTCGGGATCGTGCCAGATGCTGGAGAGCATCGGGTCGAGCGTGAAGCTCACGAAGAGTGAGACGCTTACCGCGAACGCCACCGTGACACCGAACTGGAAGAATATTTTCCCGATCATCCCGCCCATGAAGGCGACCGGAATGAACACGGCGATCACGGCGAGTGTCGTCGCGAAGACGGCCAAGCCGATCTCGCTCGTCCCTTCGCGTGCCGCCGTGAAATGATCTTTCCCCATCGCCACGTGCCGCACGATGTTCTCGCGCACGACGATCGCGTCGTCGATCAGGAGTCCGATCGAGAGCGAGAGGGCGAGCAACGTCATCGTGTTCAGCGTGAAGCCGAACGCCCACATCGCGAAGAAGCTCGAGATGATCGCTACCGGCAGCGTGAGCCCGGTGATGACGGTCGAGCGCCACGATGCGAGGAAGAAATAGATGATGATGATCGTGAGGATGGCGCCGAGCACGAGGGAGAGTTCGACGTCCCGGAGTGCTTCACGGATCTTCGACGAGTCGTCGCGGATCACGGTGAGGGTGATGTCGCCAGGCAACTGTCTGGTGAGCTCCTCGACGACAACGCGGACTTGATCCGCGACCTCGACGGTGTTGGAACCGGAGATCTTGAGGACATCGAGCGCGAGCGCGGGCTCGGTGTCCATCAACGAGGCGCTGCGCCGCTCGGCGACGCCATCGATGACCGTGCCGACATCACGCACACGAATCGGCGTGCCGTTGCGCACGTCGACCGTTACGTCACCGAACGCCATCGGGTCGATGATGCGGCCAGTGATGCGCACCAGCCGCTCACCGTCACCGCGCTGGATGCGGCCGGCCGGGACTTCTTGATTCTCGCGGTCGAGCGCGGCCACCACCGCCGCGGGGGAGATCGCGTAGGCCCGGAGCGCCGCGGGGTCGAGCTCCACGCGAATCTCGCGCGTCGCACCACCGACCAACTGCACGCCGCCAACGCCCGGGATCGCCTCAAGCCGCGGTTTGATGATCTCGCGACCGAGATCGGTGAGCTCACGCATCGGTCGGGCATCGCTCTTCATCGCGATGCTCAGGATCGGACGATCGTTGGGATCGAAGCGGATGATGACCGGCTCTTCGATGTCGCGCGGCAACTGTCGGCGGATGCGACCGATCTTGCCCTGCACCTCGGGCTGCATCTTCTGCACGTCGACGCCGAGGTTGAACTGCAAGCGGACCAGGGACGCACCCTCGGTGCTCGTGGAGGTGATCTCCTTGAGTCCTTCGGTCGTGTTGAGCGCTTCCTCAAGCGGCTTGGAGACTTCGCGTTCGACGACTTCCGGTGAGGCGCCCGGGTACAGCGTCTGCGCGATAATCACCGGGTAGGTGATGTCGGGATACTCGTCGACCGAGAGCCGATAGAACGACACGAGCCCAATCACCACGAGCGCGACCATCATCATGGTCGCGAAGACCGGACGCTTGATGGAGATATCAGAGAGGAACATCTAGCGACTTCCTCCCGGCGCGGCGCGTGTTTCTCCGCCAATCAGTTGGACCTGCATCCCGGCACCGAGCATGCCGACGTTGCCGACGACGATCTGGTCGCCAACCGCGACGCCCTCGAGGATCTGCACGAGGCCGCGCACTTCGTCGACCACGCCAAGGCGGACGGGGACGCGTTCGAGCTTGCCACCGGCGAGGCGCCACACGAAGGGTTGCCCGTCGCCGCCCGGAGGCTGACGCACCGCCGGCTGCGGAATCACGAGTTGATCGGCGAGGGCCCGTTCGATGATCTGCCCCGTCGCGAAGGTGTTGCCCTTGAGCGCGCCATCGGCATTCGCCACCTGCACGTAGACCGTGACGGACTGCGTCGCCGCGTCGATCGTGGGGCTGATGCGCGCCACCTTCCCTTCGATGGCGCGTCCGTCCGCGGTGAACCGCACGGTCTGACCACGACGGATGCCGCTCGCCAAGCGCGCGGGTACGGCCGCGGTGAGTTCCAGCATATCGGTCCGAACGAGCGTGAAGAGTTCCGCGCCCCGTTGGGCACGCACGCCGCGTTCGACACTCCGGCGCTCCACCACGCCCGCGACGGGCGCGACGATGCGCGTGTCACGCGCGACGAGCGTCGCGGTGCGGAGCCGAGCATCGGCGGCAGCGAGTCGCGCGCCCGCCGCCGCGCCCGCCTGCTCTGCGGCACGATAATCACGCTCTGGGATGGCGCCGGCGCGGAAGAGCTCCTTGGTCTGTTCGAAGTTCCACTGCGCGGTGTTCGCATCGAGTTCCGCGGCGAGCCGATCGGCCTCGGCGGACTTCAGGCCGGCTTCCTGTTCGGTGCTTTCGAACCGCGCGAGGAGGGCGCCGCGATTCACTAGATCGCCTTCCCGTACCGCGACCTCGAGCACATCCCCTTCAATGCGTGCGCGGACACTGATGGTCTCGATCGGGCGGAGGCCGCCGCTGACGGCGACACCTTCTTCGATCAAGCCCAGCGCGATGGTGTGCAGGTCTGCCCCCGAGAGGACGACAGAGCCACCGCCGCGCGCCCCACTCGGCGCCCCGCCGGCGGCGGCTCCCGTCGCAGCAGGGGCCTTGGTCGCGCCGGCGGGCGACACGGCGCTGGCGTCGGCGGCATCGCCTCCGCAGGCGAGTAGTCCGAGTGCGAGGGCACGGAGGACGAGAGAGCGCGAAGGCGAATGCATCAGCGGGAAATCCGGGTAGTGACGCTGCCGCCATCGGGAAGCGGAATCGGCTCCGCGCGCACGCGCGCGAGCTCCGCGACGGCGAGGTAGAGGTCGAACGTGGCGCGCGCGTCAGTCGAGCGAGCGGTCAGGAGGGCGAGCTGTGCATCCGAGACTTCGAGTTGCGTGCCAATGCCACGGGTGAAGCGGAGGGAGGCGAGTTCGAACGCCTCCTCCGCTTCGCGCACGGTGGTCTCGCGTGCGGTCGCGACGGCGCGTGCGCGCGCAAGCTCCGCTTGGGCGCCGGCCACGTCGATGGAGGCCTCTTCCTTCACGCGGCGGAGTTCGAGACTGGCCAACTGGGCCTGCGCCTGGGCGAGATCGATGGCGCCTTTGGCGCGCAGGCCGTCGAAGAGCGGCCAATTGAAGAAGAACTGGACGCTCTGGTCGGGATACCAGCCGTTCTGCTGTTCGAACACGGTGGGAAATCCGTTCATGCGCGGCAGGGCGAGAAAGCCCGTCGTGAAGGTGAAGTTGAACGAGGGGAGCAGGTCGGCACGCGCCACGCGGATGGCGGCATCGCGCGCGCTCGCCGTGGCCTCGGCGGCGCGCACTGAGGCGCGGACGCCGGTGGATGCCGTGGCAGTGACCGCGGCATCAGCCAAGGCACGGACGCGCGTCGCGTCGAGCGTGGTGGTCAGCGCAAGAGGACGATCGAGCGGCAGGTCGAGCAGGCGACGAACTTCGAGTTCCGCCAGTTCACGATCGCTTTCCGCTTGACGCACCACCGGTTCAAGATTGGCCCGTTCGACGCGCGAGCGCAGCACTTCGTAGCGCGATGCGCGACCCGCGCGTTCGAGTTGCGCCGTCTGTTCGAGGCGTTCCTCGGCGAGGACGAGGTTGCGTTGCTGAATCTCGAGGAGCCGTGCGGTGAACACGACGTTCAGGTAGGCCCGCTGGATGTTGACGGCGAGCGATGCGCGGGTCTCTTCGCGCGTGGCGATGGCCGCGCGTTCGGATCGCGACGCGGCTTGCGAGGCGGAGAGCACGCGTCCGCCCTGAAAGAGCGACTGTTGGACCTGCAGGTTCGTGTTGTACGTGAAGCGCTGCCCAAAGACTTGGCCGACGATATCCGCGCGCGCGTTCTGAATGAGCTGGCTGTAGCTCGACGCGAGCCGGACCTGCGGGAGACCGGCGGCGCGTGCGGAGAGCACCTGCGCATCGGTGAGCGCGACCTGCGCGTTGGCGATGCGCGCTTCGTCTGAGCTGCGGAGGATGCGCGTGACCGCGTCCTCAAGACTGAGTCGCAGGGTGTCCGCGGACTGCGCGCCGCTGGGGCTCGCGAGCGCGAAGGCAAGCGCGACGGCCCACGTGGCCGCCGCTCGGAAGGTCTGGCGAGCTGGCATCAGGACCTAAACGTACCGAAGCGCGCGATCGTTGAGCATGAGGAGCTCCCCTCGGGTGCCCGCCAATCAGTCGGCGCTGGGATCCAGGAACTGGAGGGTCTTGCGACTCGTAACGACCGTCCGAAGCGCCGCGTACACCGAGGGCTCCAGCAGCGACCCGACCCGCTGGCCGAGGTAGGTGATTGCTTCCTCTTGGGTCATCGAATCGCGATAGGCGCGCCGAGAGGTGAGGGCGTCGAAGGCATCCGCCGCCGCGAGGATACGCCCACCCACGGAGATGTGCTCTCCCGCGATGCCGTGCGGGTACCCCTGTCCGTCCCAGTGTTCGTGATGATGCGCAATGGCCGGAAGGACGTGCGACAGCGGCTTGATGACCGAGAGAATCTCGAGCCCCATGTTGACGTGGCCCTTCACGTGCTCGAACTCCTCGGTCGTGAGGCGTCCGGGCTTGTTCAGCACCTCTTCGCGGATGCCGATCTTGCCAACGTCCATCACGCGACCGGCGAGGCGCATTCCCTCGATTTCGTCGTCGGAGAGTCCCATGACCGAGGCAATGGATGCGGCCAGATCGGCGACGCGATCGGAGTGCCCGCGCAGGAAGACGTCCTTGGTCTCCTGCACGCGCACGAGGGCGGTGACGATGCCGACCAGTGCGGCATGGATGTTCTCGCGCTCAGCGCGCAGCTCGTCCGTTTGGGCGGCGACTTCCTCGCGAATGAGCCGTTCAACTTTGCGTTGATCAATCGAGAGGGCACGCTTGTGGAGCGCTCGCTCGATGGCGGTGGCGAGATCCGAGAGCTCGACCGGCTTCATGAGATAGTCCATCGCGCCGAGCCCAAGGGCCTCCGTCGCGGTGGGCGCATCGTTCACGGCCGTGAGCATGACGATGGCCAGATCGCCATCGTTCTTGAGCGCGTGCGGCACGAGTTCGAGCCCCGTCATCCCGGGCATGCGAATGTCGCAGAGGATGCCAACGAACTTGTCCTGAGCGAGCGCGATGAGTGCGGCGGCCCCGGACTCTGCCGTGATGACTTCGAAGCCGCGCGCGCGGAGGAAGCGCGCGAGTGCGGTGCGGATCGCCTCTTCGTCGTCCACGACCAAAAGACGTCGCGCCACGGGCTCAGCGGCCGCACGGACAGCGGTGGTGAGACGGCCAGGAGGCGGAGTTCGCGGTGCGGTCATAGAGGGGAAGCTTGCAGAAGTCTTCGGAATAGTGCTACTCGGCCCACACAAACGCTACGCAGGGGTGCTCCGTAAGGAGTGCTCCTGCAGGAATACTCCGCACATCTCGACCGCGGCTCCGGCTCGATCGAGCACCGGCGCTCGATCGAGCCGGGCGAGTGCGTCATTGTGCTGGGCAGTTGTCGCGGCTCTGCGACGAAGGCTGTGCGTCAGTTCTACAAACGGGCACTGAACGCGCGCTGCCTTTCAGGTGCCCTTATGGTGACTCAATAGTGCTTCTAAAAACCAGATAATTAACGCGGCTGCTCAGGAACAGGTGTGCGACCATCCGCCTCGCGAACTGCGGCATCGATGTCCGGCGAGTGGTCTTGATACTCAGGAAGCCCCTTGGCCCGCTCGCTCACCAATGCCTGCGAGAGCCGGCGCACGAAATCCGCGCGGGCCGCAACGTCACCCTGTAGACCGGCCGCACGCATCCCGAGAATGAGACCCAGAAGGTGGGTCGTATTCCCCCCAAGGATAGTATCGGCTTGTGCGCGGGCGAGCCGCGCATCGCCGCTCACGACCCCGAGCAGTCCGAGATCGTACCGTTGATGCGCGTCCAGCGGCGCGAGGGCCTCGAAGCTGAGGATCGCCATCGGCGAGAAGAAGGCTACCGAGTCACTCTTCCCCTCGGCGACGTAGGTCATCACGCGCTGAAAGAGGCGATCCGCCCGCTCCTGCGGCCCCATGGACGAGATGTCAGGGGCGCGTCCTGGCGCGCGTCCTGGCGCGGGTGCGGCGGCCACCGAGCCGACGGCGGGCGCGGCCGGCGCACGCCCCCGCCCAAAGTTCTGCCCGACGATGAACGCCAAGAGGGAGAGGAGCGCGATTCCCGCGACCGCCCACGGCAGAATGGTCGAGACGGTCGAGGCAGCGGCCGCGCGGGCCGCAGGGGCGGCGCTCGCCGCCGCGTGCGGAACGGCGCGACCATCGCGCGGCGCGCCACAACGATGACAGAACTGGCCGCGCTCGTTGAGCGCGGCTCCACAGTGAGCACAATGACGGGCCATTCGACAAAAGTAATCACGCTGCTCCCGGTGGATGGCGCGCAGGGAGTCGAACCGGAGATATTCCCCCTTATGGACGCTCCGCCGAAATCCCTCCCCGCCGATCTCTCCGGCGCGACCGCGCAGGACATCCTCGCCCTGACCGAGGCGCACGGCGTGCGATTCCTGCGGCTCCAGTTCACGGACATCCTCGGCATCAACAAGAACGTCGAGGTGCCGGCGTCGCAGTTCGCGAAGGCGCTCGCCGGCGACATCCTGTTCGATGGCTCGAGCATCGAGGGATTTGTCCGGGTCGAGGAGTCGGACATGCTGCTCCGGCCCGACTTCGTCACGTTCCGCGTCTTCCCGTGGGGGGATCCGCAGCAGCGCGTGGCGCGCGTGATCTGCGACGTGACAACCCCCGAGGGCGCGCCCTTTGCTGGCGATCCGCGCCACGTGCTCAAGCGACAGGTCGCGCGCGCCGCGGCGCTCGGCTACGTGATGAACGCCGGCATGGAGGCGGAGTTCTTCCTCTTCCGTCCCGCGCAGGATGGTGGCGCCGCCACCCTCACGCACGACGTCGGTGGGTACTTCGACTTGGCGCCGATGGATCGCGGCGAGGATGCGCGCCGCGCGATCGTGGAGACGTTGGAGCAGCTGGGGTTCGAAGTCGAAGCGGCGCACCACGAAGTCGCGCACGGGCAGCATGAGATTGACTTCCGCTATGCCGACGCCCTCACGACGGCCGACAACATCGCGACCTTCCGGTTTGTCGTGAAGCATGTCGCGCAGCAGTTCGGACTGGTCGCGTCGTTCATGCCGAAGCCGGTGTTCGGACAGAACGGCAGTGGGATGCATACGCATCAGTCGCTCTTCAAGCAGGGCGACAACACCTTCTTCGATGCGTCGGCCGAGTACCAACTCTCGAAGGTCGCGCATCATTACATCGGCGGGCTGCTGAAGCACGCGCGTGGAATGAGCGCCATCACGAATCCGCTGGTGAACTCCTACAAGCGACTCGTGCCGGGCTACGAAGCGCCGGTGAACGTCGCGTGGTCGTTGCACAATCGCTCGCCGTTGATCCGCGTCCCGGCGCGTCGTGGCATGGGGACGCGCGTTGAACTGCGGTCCCCCGATCCGGCAGCGAATCCATATCTCGCGTTGGCCGTGATGCTGGCGGCGGGGCTCGATGGGATCGTCACCGAAGCCACGAGTCGGGAGCCCGTCAACGAGAACATTTGGGAGATGAGCCACCGCGAGCGCCGTCGGCTGCGCATCGACGATCTGCCGCGCGATTTGAACGAAGCCTGCGACGAACTCGAGAAGGACACCGAGATCTGCGACGCACTTGGTCCGCATGTGACGACGCAGTTCTTGGCGGCGAAGCGCGAAGAATGGCGCGACTACATCTCGCAGGTCTCGGCCTGGGAACTCGACCGCTACCTCGCGAAGTACTGATGAGCGCGGCGCAGGGAGCGGAACAATCCATGGCACACCATCCCGATATGCCAAACGTGCGACCCATGCTGCGACCCACGCTGCGACCCACGCTGCGCCGTCGACTGCTGACGCTGGGAACGGCGTGCCTTCTCGTCAGTTGCGCCCGCACCCCGGCACCGGTCACCGAGCTCTCAAGCGCCGCCGGCTCGGCGAGCAACGACGTGCTGTTTCGCACGACCTACGGTTTCGAGGCCGAGATAACCCTCGCGGAGATGACGCGCCATCCGCGTGGCTTCCTCTATCGCGTCATTGAACAGGGCACGGGAATGGGGGCCGCCCCCGGTCGTCGCGTCGCCGTGTCGTACGTGGTGCGTCTCGCCGATGGGCGTGAGGTGGATCGGGCGGAGCCCGCGCGGCCCATGCGCTTTCGGATCGGGGAAGGGACGGTCATCAGCGCGTTCGATGCGGCGGTGCGGGAGATGCGGGTTGGCGCCGTGCATCAACTCGTGGTGCCGCCGCGGCTCGGATACGGGGCGCGCGGCCGCGGGCCAGTGCCGCCGAATGCCGTTCTCGTGATGATCGTGAAGTTGGAGCACGTGCAGTAGACGCGAGGATCAGCGGCTCCAGACGACCCCGGCGCTGAGGGTGCGCGTCGTGTACGGCCCCGGATACCCCTCGCGTCGCCCAACCGGTACGGGAATGCTGCCGCGCAACATCAGGACTTTGTACAGCACGATGCCGAGTCCCGCCTCAACGACGGCAAAGGTTCGTGTTTCCCGGACCGTGGTCGGCTGGAGCATCTCGAAGCTCTCAATGACGAGCGTCCCGGATGCGAAGGGAATCAGCGTGAGGTCAGGCCCGAGGGCGCGGGCCCATCCGGCGGCGATGCCCGGGGCGAAGCGGGTCAGCTTCCATTCTTGCGGGGTGCCCCAGTTCGCCACGTTCGACCGCAGGCCGCTGAACTCGATGGTCGGGCAGAGGCGATAGGGGCGCGCGCGGTCGGTCGACCCTTCGCGATCGGTCGGCCCTTCGATGCTCACCTGCAGTGCGGGTCCTCGAGCCTCCCACGGCATGCCCTCGGTGTCGAGGTAGGTCGACCGCACGGCGCTGGCGGTGAGGGCCAAGGCGCGCGAGAGGGCGACCATCACTCGCGTGCGATCGCTCGTGGCGCTGCCACTCCTGGAGGCCTCTTGCGTGATTCCCGCGCGGGTGCGCGCGGTGGCGGTGAGCCCGAGACATTGCTGGGCTGTCACGGGGACGGCGGTTGCGAGCAACAATACGCCGAGCAGCAATGCGCCGCGCAGTGATGCGCCGAGTGTCATGGCGCGCCGTGGGGCGGGAGCGAGAACGATGGCCATATATGAAAATGAATGTGTCATTGCGCGCCGTTCCACGCTATCATTCCACCGTGATGCTCTTCGTATTCCGGCGATGAGTACGGCAGTGCGGCCTGAGCCGCGCCTGACCGCACCACACACACGCGCTCCGCTCGTGTGTGTCTTGGTGCCCCACCTGGTCACGGACGATCCCAGCCTCGCCTGGTACTGCGACTTCACGCAGAGCCGCGCCGAGTTCCGTCGCGCCTTCGACGCCTTGGGGATGGATTGGCGCTGGCAGAAGGTGACGTTGGCCGATCACGAGCGGGTGATCGCGCGCCTTGCGCGCCTCGCGGAGCGGCGGCCGCTCACGGTGTTCAATCTCTGCGACGGCGACGAGCAGAACGGTGTACCCGGGCTCTCGGTGATTCACGCACTCGAGAAGTACGGGTTGCGCTACACCGGGTCGGACGCGGCCTTCTACGACGGCACCACTTCCAAGATCGACATGAAGCGGGCGTTCGATCGGGCGCGGGTGCCGCATGCGGCGTGGGAGATCGTGCCGCGCGACGGGCGAGGGGCCGCCGGAATCCTGCAGCGCCTCGGCGCGCCGCTCATCCTCAAGCCGGCGGTCTCCGCCGGGAGCATGGGGGTCACGACACAGTCGGTCGTGCGGACGGCGCAGGAGCTTCGCGCCCAGATGGCGCGGCTGCGCGAAGGCTATCACGGCTGGGATCTCACCACGGGCGGCGTGATTGCAGAGCGGTTCGTGGTGGGGCGTGAGTTCACGACCTTTCTGGTGGGGCATCACGATGCGCCGTCGAAGCGCGTGGTGTATCCCCCCGTCGAGCGTTGCTTCAATGCCCTGTTGCCCATGGACGAGCGCTTCCTCTCGTTCGATCGTCTGTGGGGGATGTACGAGACGGAGAGCCCGGTGAATGGCGAGGCCGACGAGGATCTGTGGAAGTACGCGCCGGTGGCGCGCGAGGAAGCGGCGCGCATCCGTGAGGTGAGTTGGGCCGCCTATGCGGCCTGTGGCGGGCGCGGCTACGGTCGCATCGACCTCCGCCAGGATGCGGCGACGGGCGAACTGGTGGTGCTGGAGGTGAACGCGCAGTGCGGACTCTCCGAGGACGAGCTGTTCACCTCGATCGGGGCCATCCTCAAGTTCGCCAAGCGTCCGTTCGCGCACGCGGTCGCGGCGATCCTCGGTGCGGCGCGTCTGCGTGCGCGGAGCGGGATGCGTCGCGCGGCATGAGGTGCGTTTGAAGATCTGCGTGCTCCAGCCCGACTACTCCACCTCGACGGTGGACTATCGCCACTACGACCCCCCCCGCGACCTCGCGCCACTCGCGCCGGGGCATGTGGTGCATCACGAAGCGTTGCACAAGCTCACTGTACACAAGCAGCTCGCCCGCCTCGCGGCGGATGGGTATGACATCTATGTGAACTTGTGCGAGGGGTATCTCGAATGGGATGTGCCGTCGATTGACGTCATCCACGCGCTCGAGCGACTCGGCCTTCCGTATACGGGCCCCTCCGTCCGGCTGTATGATCCGCCGAAGCCGTTGATGAAGTACGTGGCGCATGCGGCGGGGGTCGCGACACCGCGGCATGTGGTGGTGACCCCGCGCGAGGATGCGCGGGCCGCGGTCGCCCGCGCGGGACTGCGCTTTCCGCTGTTCGTGAAACCGGCCCACGCCGGCGACAGCCTCGGTGTGGACGATGGTGCGCGTGTCAGTGAGCCTGACGCGCTCCAGGCTCAGGTCACGGCAATCCAGGCAGACTATCCACAGCTGCTGATCGAGGAGTACATCGCTGGGCGCGAGTTCACCGTCCTTGTGGTGGGAGATTCGGCGGGGGAGGGGCGCGGCACCGCGCTCGAACCCATCGAGTACCGCTTCCCGGCCGGCCGTGAGTACAAGAGTTACGCGCTCAAGACCTCCGAGCTGCACCCTGATGCGAACGTGCGCGTGGACGACCCCACGGTCCGGGCAGAGTTGATGCGCGCGGCCGAGGCAGTGTTCCGCGGCTTCGATGGCACGGGATATGCACGGATGGACTTTCGGATGGACCACGCGGGAACCCTCCACTTCCTGGAGGTGAACTTCTCCTGTTCCGTTTTTTATCCGGCGGGATGGGAGGGGTCGGCCGATCACATCCTCGCGCTGGACGGACTGGGGCAGGCGGGCTTCCTGATGCGGATTATCGCTGAGGGACGGGGGCGCCACACGCGTCAGCAACAGATGTACGCGTTGCGCGGGGATTCGATCGCCGGGTACGGCATTGTCGCCACGCGGGAGGTCGCGCCGGGGGATGTCGTCTTCCGCGGCGAGGGACGTCCGCAGCGCATTGTCACGCGGCGGCACGTGGAGGGCACGTGGGGGCCGGAGGACCGAGTCATGTTCGATCGGTACGCGTATCCGTTGAGCGACGAAGTCTATCTGTTGTGGGATCGCGATCCGTCGGAGTGGGCACCGCAGAATCATTCGTGTGACCCCAACACGCGGTTCGACGGGTTGGACGTGGTCGCGACGCGTCCGATTGCTGTCGGGGAAGAGCTGACCGTAGATTATGCGGAGTTCCTCGATGCGTCGGCCGAAGCGTTCGAGTGTCGTTGCGGGGCCTCGACCTGCCGCGGGCGGGTGGTCGGGATAGCAGGGAACTCTGTGACCATGCGCGAACGCGCGCATCGTGCCAGTTTAAAGGACCAACCCACCACACCTAGGAGCGTCGCATGACCCGCCGTGGCACCATCCTGTCCACTCTCTTCGCTGTCGTGCTCCTTGCGGTGCCGTCAATCGCGCGTGCGCAGAGCCACGCCGAAGCGGTCTGGGCGCAACTCAACCGTACCTACACCCAGGTGAACGGTGATGGGTTCGGCTCGCGTAACTACATCATCGGTCGCATGGCCAACGGGGTGTCCGACAGCTGGACGCTGACACTTCCGGGTGGCTCGGCGTACAAGATTGTCGGGGTGTGCGACAACGATTGCGAGGATCTCGACATCCGCGTCACGATCGGCGACGATCTCGTGGCCGAGGACGTCCTCGATGATGATGTACCGATTGTGAACTTCACCGCCAAGGGTGAGCAGCGCTACAACGTCAAGGTGACGATGGCGACCTGCAAGGCCGATCCCTGCTTCTGGGGTATCGGAATCTTCTACAAGTAAGCGATTGTTGCAACGAGCAATGCGGCGCCCGGGATGTTCCCGGGCGCCGCATTGCTTTCCCCGCGATCGACGAAGTGCTAACGTCCGCGCATGGCCACCGACCCACTCCCGCGTCTTCGCACGATTTGTCTCGCGCTGCTCGGCGCACACGAGGTGGAAGCGTGGGGCGCCCCGACGTTCCGCGTGAAGAAGATCTTCGCGATGTACTCCGCGGCATCGGACGGACCGCACAGCGGCGGACGTCCTGGGGTGTGGCTCAAGGCCGCTCCGGGCAATCAGGAACTGATGATTCGCGATCGGCCCACTCGTTTCTTTGTTCCGCCCTATGTGGGGACAAGTGGATGGATCGGCGTCCGACTCGACAAGCGACCGAGCTGGAACGAGGTCGCCGAGTTGGTGGAGGAGAGTTGGCGACTCGTCGCACCGAAGTCGCTGGTGAAGCAGGCGAAGGGCTGAGGTCGGCCAAAGAGGAACGAGGGCGCCCCGCACCAGCGGAGCGCCCTCGTTCTTTCATCCTCCCCTCTTCATCCCAGTTCAGACCGGGAACAGCATCTCGCGGTAGCGCGGGAGCGGCCAGTGATCGTCACCGATCGAGACTTCGAGCTTGTCGGAGATCGCTCGGCAGCCAGCCATCGAGTTGGCGCCGGTGCTGGTGAGAAAGGCGGCGCACTTCACCACATCGTCGTGCAATGCGTGTGCGCGCTTGATGGCTGCGTGAAGCGCGGCCGTCTTGGCCTGCAGCGCGACAACGAGCTTTCCCGTGGCTTCGGCCGCGGCCTTCTGCGGCACGGTGCGGATACCCGCCTGCTTCGCCTTGGCCGCCCCTTCGGCGAGTTGCCCGAGGTAGGAGTACCCAGCCGGAAGGATCTGCGTGTCGAGCATCTCGACCAGCGTTTCCATCTCGATCAGCAGGTCCTTCACGTAGCGCTCGACGCGGATGTGGTAGCGGCTCTCCAACTCGGCCGCGGTCAGAATGTTGAGCTTGGTGAAGAGATCCCTCACCGGCTTGGTGTTCATCTGCGCCAGCGCCTCGGGGGCGCGACGGAGGTTGAGCAGGCCACGCTTCTTGGCCTCCTTCACCCACGCTTCGCTGTAGCCGTTGCCCTCGAAGCGGATCGCCGAGGTCTCCTTGAAGATCTTACGCACGACCTTGAGCGCGGCGTCATCCACCGAGCCGCCCTTCGTGAGCTCGGCCTTGAGCGCGGCGTTGATCTCGACAATCGCTTCGGCCACCACCGTGTTGAGCGTCATCACGGGGAAGGCGATGCTCTGCGACGAGCCCACGGCGCGGAACTCGAACTTCGCGCCCGTGAAGGCGAGCGGCGAGGTGCGGTTACGATCGGTGTTGTCCTGCTCGATCTCGGGGAGCTTGGAGATGCCAAGCTGCAGCATCGCCTGCTCGGCCTTCGTGCCCGCGCGGCCGGCGATGATGTCCTCGATCATCTTGGTGAGCGCGTTGCCCATGAAGACCGAGATGATGGCCGGCGGCGCTTCGTTGGCGCCGAGCCGATGCTCATTGCCGCTCGTCCCGATGCCGGCACGGAGCAGGCCCTGGTGCTTGTAGACGCCCTTGAGGAAGGCGGCGAGGAACATGAGGAAGCGCACGTTCTGGTGCGGCGTCTTCCCCGGCTTGAGCAGGTTGATGCCGTTGAGTGCGTTGTCCGACGCGATCGAGAGCGACCAGTTGCAGTGCTTGCCCGAGCCGTTGATGCCGGCAAAGGGCTTCTCGTTGAGAAGGACTTGGAGGCCATGGCGGAGCGCCACGTCCTTGAGGATCGACATCACGAGTTGGTTATGGTCCGTGGCGATGTCGGTCTCTTCGAACATCGGCGCCATCTCGAACTGGCAGGGCGCGACTTCGTTGTGACGCGTGACGATCGGGACGCCGAGCTTGTAGAGCTCGAACTCGACTTCGGCGAGCATGGCCTGGACGCGCTCGGGGATGCCACCGAAGTAGTGGTCTTCGAGCTGCTGGCCGCGTGGCGGCGGTGCGCCGATCAGGGTGCGTCCGCCCATGACGAGGTCGGGGCGCATCGCGAAGTGGGTGCGGTCGATGACGAAGAACTCCTGCTCGGTGCCCATGGTGGTGTAGACGCGGAGCGCCCCGGTGTCGCCAATGATCTCGAGGAGTTCGCGGGCGGCCGTCGAGAGGACTTCGCTCGAACGGAAGAGCGGGGTCACTTCGTCGAGGGCTTCGCCGTTGTAGCCGATGAAGACCGAGGGGATGCACATCGTCTTGGTGCCGGCCGCTTCCATGATGAAGAGCGGCGAGGCCGGGTTCCACGCGGTGTAGCCGCGCGCTTCCCACGTTGCACGAAGACCACCCGAGGGAAAGGACGACGCGTCCGGCTCCGACTGGATCAGCTGTTCGGCGGTGAACTTCTCGATCGCGTTGCCCTGCGCATCGAGGGTGAGGAAGGCGTCATGCTTTTCGGCGGTGAGGCCGGTCTGCGGCTGGAACCAGTGGCAGAAGTGCGTGACACCCTGCGAGATCGCCCATTCCTTCACGGCCGTTGCCACGGCCGGTGCAATCTCGGGGTCGAGCTTCTTTCCGAGGCGAACGGATTCCGTGAGCTTCTCGTGCACCCCCTTGGGCAGCTTGTCGCGCATCTGGCGCGCGCCAAAGGTGTGCGAGCCGAAGTAGGACGAGGTCGGCTTGGGGTCGGCGCCCATGGAGGGCACGTCCGGAATGATCGGCGCGCGTGTGGCGATGGCGCGGAGCGCGGCGACGCGCGGGGTATTGGAGTCGGACATGAGGGATTGAGATGGCGGTCGGTGATATTTGAAACGTGCAGAAGCAGCAAAATTTAGCCGACATTTTGCACGAATCCAAGCGGGAAAGCTCTTTGGGGTGTGTACAAAGTGCAACTTCTGCACGAACTGAGTGACACCGAGCCTGGTACTTCCGAAAGACGGGCTCGTCTGAGTGACCGCTCTTCCTGTGGTAAGCTCTTGTTATATAGGAACTTAACGCGCTTCTGCGACCCGAAGCGTCCCTCGCATCCGCGAGTGGATCGTGCACTGATAGCGGACCACGCCGGTGTCAGTCGGAACCCAGGCGAAGCGCTCCCCCGACTTCAAATCCCCCGAATCGAAGAGCTCCCGCCGCACGGCGTTGTGGCGGACGATGTCGCCATTCACCCACACGACCGTGTCTCCGACGGCGACGCGCACCTCGCGCGGGGCGAAGGAGTTGCCGCGCATGCGGATCTCGCGCCGCCGCGGGGTACGCTCCGCTCCGCTCCACGCGCTGAATGCACTGAACGCGCTGACCGCGCTGACCGCACTGACCGCGAGGCTCAAGGCGATCATCGGAAGCATCACGCGCAAGCCTAGGCGCCAGCCCAAGCGCCCTCCCACGCGCAAGCC
>ENA-ORBV01004588-ORBV01004588.1-microbial-mat-metagenome-genome-assembly--contig:-NODE-4588-length-26309-cov-7.324870_pt1 | contig 26309 bp, 19 predicted proteins | sample MGYA00237777_ERZ505514 | MGnify/ENA primary metagenome ERZ505514 (study PRJEB26160, sample SAMN06269048) | microbial mat metagenome | isolation source: Oligotrophic lake microbial mat | place...
GCGGCGCCGCCAGCCAAAACCACCGGACACCTAAAAACCACCGGAGAACTCGTCACTCTCAAGTGAAGTCATATATGCTGCAATAGACGCCTTGGGCAGCCTAAGTCCGACAGGCTGCTAGGGCGAGGTCGGAAATAGGGGAATCCATGGGCGGACGTTATATTGCAGGTTGTGGCATACCCAAGGAACCGGGGTAGGCGCGCTCGATTTCGCGAATCAGGAATTCGGCAAAACTGAGGATACCTTCGAGATTGCGGGGATTGGACTTGGGTTGATGGTCAAGGTTGGCCTTGAGGTTGCGCAAGGATGCCCACGAGACGAAGTCGGCGGGAAGCCCGCCTTTGGAGTAGCCGGGGAAAATGCGCTTAATTTCTGGTAGGTAGCCTTCTGAGTGGAGCGGTATGGTAAAGTGGCGAAGGCCGGCAGCGCCGCCAAATTTAAGCCATTGAGCCAAGGCCTCTCCGTCGAAATGTAGGGCGAAAAAGTCCTCGAAATTATGAAAGGAAAAGAAGAAGTCGGGAATGCCGGCGGTCTTGGATGCGTAGTTTTCCGCGCAGTGATAGTCGTTGCGGTGGTAGAGATCGAAGTCGGCCCAAACTTGGATGGAGCGAACTTTTTTATTGGCGGTGCGGGTGCGGTTGTAGGTGCTTTTGATTTTTCCGAAAGAGCCGGTCTTGGCGATGGCATGCTCTGGACCGATAAAACGCAGAGGTGCCTCGAAAGCGCCGGGCGGCACCTCTTGGTCATCGAGGAACGCTTGCAGGCGTTGCAGGTAGGCCCACTCGGACTCTCCTTCGCAGACGATGATGTGGCGCGTGGTCGGCATCGGCAGGGATCAGAGGGCCGGGTGCGGCACGCCGGAGTAGAAGCCGGCGAGGTATTGTTTGCGGAAGTTGGTGACGTTGCGGATGTCTTCGCCGTCTTTCTTCAGGTCCACCAAGCGGCGCACGAGGGAGCCGTTCGCGACGGTTTTGCGCACGAGGGCGATTTCGGAAAGGCGGAGGATGGAATCGTCGAGAATATCGGTATTGTGGGTGGTGAAGATGAGTTGGGCGTTGTTGGGATTGTGGCGGCGCTTTTTGAAGAGCAGCACGATCTCGCGCATGAGCAGCGGGTGCAGGGAGCACTCTAGCTCGTCTACGAGGAAGACGCCGCCGGTTTTGAGCGCGTGCAAGATGAGGCCGACGAGGCCGGCGAGGCGCTGGGTGCCGGCGGACTCGTGTTTGATGAAATTGAGCAGCACGAGGTTGCCAGCCACATCCTGATGGGTGGCGGTGATGCTGACGGTATGGCGGGTGCCGGTATCCGTGTTTTGTTTGAGAAGGGAGCCGCGGTGAGGCGGATCGTCTGCACCGAGCTCGGTTTTGGTGATGTTGATGGCGGAGATTTCGATGTCGGCGCGGCGAACCAAGTCGGTGATCTCACGAAGCGCGGCAGTCTGGTCGCCGCCCATGGCATCGGCTAAGATCTCGACTGCAATGGGCAGTAACATGGGGCCGTCGTTGGTGAAAAACTTCACGCACTTCTCAAAATAGCCGAAAGCGTTTTTGAGGTCAGGATGGAGGCCGGCGTAGTCCTTGCCGATGCGATGCAGGAAGGGTTTGATCTGGCGAGCGTCGCCGTCGGAACACTCGACGCGCAGGATGTCGGCGAGTTTTTCCCGAGAATAGGCGGGAGATAGTAGCGCCGGAGAAAAGGTGGGATCGAGCTTCTTGATGTGAAACACCGGAGCACCATTCTTCAGTAGTAGCTCCTCGGAAATGGCAGCCTGAGAGTAGGTGATATGGTAGGTGAAAGCATCCGCACCGATGACGAAGGACGGTTCAAAGGTGGTCTCTCCGAACTTGGGGTTGAGTAGATTGGGCTCAAAAAGGTCCGCCAACTTGCCGCCTTCGCGAAGGAGGGTCTTGAGCGTGGAGAAAGCCTTGAGGAGATTGGTTTTGCCGGCGGCGTTGGCCCCAAAGAAAGCGGCGCAGGGCACTAGGCGCTGTTTATTGCCAGCCTCGAGGAAGGGCATCACATCCATGGTTTCGTAACCATTGGGAGCCTTGCCTTCGGCGAAGGAGAAGTCCAAGCGCAGCTCTAAGATGGAGCGGAAATTTCGGACCAAGAAGGAAGATAGCATGATTTTTAGGGAGGTTTGGATATCTTCGGGGCGAAAAATAGATGGGTCAAGCAAAGATAAACAAAGCTTCTGTTTATTATAGCCCATTGGCGTTGCGCGGGCAAGGAGGTCGCCGAGATCGTAGTTGATCGAAGAAACGCCCCAATTTTGGTCAACGACGATCTGTTTCCAGCTGCCCAGAAAAGGGCCATGGGTTGACTCTTGACAGTGGCCGAGTCCAAAGGGTCTGGCCGTGTTTTGTTAGTTTTTGTGTTTGGGCTATTAGAACACGGCCAGACGCCTGCAATGGGTAGCCCCCCTTGAGTAGCCCCGTATCCGAGGGTAACGGTTCCGATGCTACCCGAGCGCGCTAACAAAGGCCAAGAAGGCACCGTCGCTCATGCTCAGACCGGCTTTGCGTTTTGGTTGCGCTGCCTTTGACGCCGCTGACGCGGGTTTGGTTTTGAACAACAGCGCCAGCACTCCGGGGTGGATGTAAGATTTGCGGCATACCGCCACGGTGTTGCCCAGCAGCCGCGCCACCTCGGCGATCAACCGGTTGGCGTCCGTGGCAGTGATCGCCACACGCGCTTCTTTGCCCAAATGCATGAACAGCGCCAGTGCGGCGGCGCTACCGTGCCAGGTGCGAAAATCCTTTGCGGTGAAGTCGCCACCGCTGGCTGCGCCCAAATAGTCGTTTACCGCAGCGGACCCGACACTGTGTAGCTGCCCGGCATCGTCGAGGTATTTGAACAGTTCTTGCCCCGGAAGCGCCTGGCAGCGCTGGACGATGCGCGCGACCCGCTTGTCTTCAAGCGCGACCTCTTGCTCCACCCCGCTTTTGCCGCGGAATTTCAAGCGCAGCTTGTTTCCATCCAGCGCCGCATGCCGCTTGCGAAGCGTGGTCAGGCCGAACGATTTATTCGCGCGCGCGTATTCGTCGTTGCCCACCCGGACCAAGGTGGTGTCCAGCAACCGCACCAGCGCCGCCATCAAAGCAGGCTGGCTGACAACAGCGCCCAGAGGCTGCGCCAAGTCGCGCTTAACCGCAGCGCGAATGCGTGGCAGTGCCTTGCCGAACGCGACCATCGGGTGGAATTTGGTTTCGTCGCGCGCGGTGCGCCAGCCGGGGTGATAAAGGTATTGTTTGCGGCCCCGCGCGTCGCGTCCGGTGGGGCTTGCAGGTGACCCTGAGGCGACCGGCATATCCAGACGTTTCGGTAGGCCGGGGGAATTGCCAAAACAGCCAAGCGTTCGCGCTCAGCCGGACCAACAACGGTGTGTCCGTTGTCGTCGCGGTATGAAAACCCTTTACCGCAGTGGTGTCGTCGAATTCCTGGAGTGTCGTCGCTGCTGTGACGCAGTCCGACCGGCATTGCGGGTGTATCAGCTAAATTTGATGGGATGTGATGGATATGCGTTGGGCCGCTTCAGCAGGTGCCGCAGGTTTTGCGCTTGGGAAATACGCCGCGCGTGCGCTCAGGCAAAAAAGGTTAAGGAACAAACGGACTGTAATTGAGCAAATGGTCTTTGCGGCCGTCCCAAATGCGGACGACCTCGACCCATTGTTCGGCTTCATTCACCTGGTAGAAAACAGCCGGTAACGGCGCGACAATGTCCCCATTCTCGAATTTGACCGAGCTGCTGCAAAAGTACGCCGCCTGCTTGCACGCGCCCCGAGGGAAAGCGCGCGCAAGCTCACGGCCTACCCGGGTAAACGGGCAATTTCGGAGCCCTTTAGGAGCGGACGCGGGTCAACTTGCGGGTGATCTTCTGGCGAATCCACTCGCCGAGCAGGTCCAGGGCGGTGACCAAAACCAAGATGAAGAGAAGCACGGTGGCAAACTTCTCCCACTGGTAATATTCTTGGTAGCCGGCCAGTTGCACGCCCAGTCCGCCGGCTCCGACGTAGCCGATGATGGCCGCGGAACGCAGGTTATACTCAATCATCCAAAGCACGTAGCTCCAGACCAACGGCTTGGCGTGGGGCCAGACGCCGTGTTGGAAGGCTTGGATGCGGCTGGCGCCGATGGCACGGAGTCCGCGGGCGATTTCCATGTCCACGGATTCAAAGGCGTCGCTGAAAAACTTTCCCAAATAACCTACGCTGTAAAACGTGAGTCCGATGACACCGGCGAGCGGATTGGCGCCGACGATGGCCACGCCGATGAGCGCCCAGATCAGGCTGGGCACGGTGCGGATGCCGTTGAGCGTCATGCGGGCGGTGGCGACCATCCAGCCCGGGGCGAGGGTGCGGGCGCCGGCCACGCCGAGCGGCAAGGCGATCACGATGGCAAAAGCGGTCGCCATGACGGCGATCTGCGCGGTTTCGCCGAGGGCGCGGAGCGTTTCGGGCCAGACAGAAAAATCGGGCGGGAAGAAGTAGCCGAGGAAGCGTTTCAGGTTGCCCGCGTAGTCGAGATCGCGACCCGAGCCGCGCAGGGCGGGGGTTGACGCGAAGCACGCCGCGATGAAGAGCAACAGGGAAACGGTGAGGACGTTGAGCCGCTCATACCAACGCGGGTTGGGGAGCTGCGGCGGAGCGGGCGGCAGGCCGGGCGCGGACGGTTGAGACGGTCGGGAGCCAGCCGCGGGTGTGCTCATCGCGCGACCTTTCGCAGTTTCCACGCACCTTCGCCCGAGCCATCGAAACTGAGGACCACTTCGGCGAAACGCTCGATCAAGTCGGGGTTGTGCAGGACGCAGAACACGGTGCGGCCGCGTTGGGCGGCCTCTTGCCTGAGAATGCCGAGAACGCGGCCCGTCAGATAGGTGTCGAGGTTCGAAACGGGTTCGTCGGCGAGGTAGAGCTCCGGCTCTTGTAACAACGCGCGGGCGATGGCGGTGCGTTGTTGTTCGCCGCCGGACGTCTCGCACGCCCAGCGGTTGACCTTATCGCCGAGGCCGAGGTCGCACAGGATGCGGTAGGCCTCTTCCCGGTCGGCGCGAGGGAAGCCGAAGAGGGTCCGCCACCAGCGGTGGCGACCGAGCCGGCCGCAGAGGGCGTTGTCGAGCAGGCTGCTGGTGGGGACGAGCAGGTTGTTTTGAAACACCACTCCCGTCGCGCGACGCACGGCGGCCGGCGCGTGCGTCGCACCGGCGCGATCGTGAAGGGTTATGCTGCCTTCGCTGGGTTCGAGCAGACCGGCGAAGCAGGCGAGGAAACTGGATTTGCCGACACCGGAGGGGCCGACCACGGCGACGAACGTGCCGCGCGGCACGTCCAAATCGAGTCCACGAAACAGCCACCGGTCGCCCCGTTTAAGGCCGAGGCCGCGTGCGGCAACGTGAAGGGACTGCGTGCCATCGGCGGTCACGTCGCGTTATTTTTTGAGCGCGCGTCCGGCCAAGGCGAGACCGTCGGCGAGCGGGGCGAGGTGGGCCTCTTCGTCGACCGGCACGAGGAGGGTCGTGAACAGTTTGTCGCGCAGGGCGGTATTCTCAGGGGCGTTGAGCTTGAGCATCGTGCTGCGGAGCGCGGCAATGTCGGCCTCGTTGAGCGAGGCGCGCACGGCCACGACGTGGCTGGGGACGGGACCTTGTTTTTGGAGCATGCGCAATCGGGCGCGCTGCCCGACCGAAAGGTGTTTGTCTTGGTCGAGGACGTAGTAGCTGACGGCGGCCGCTTCCGCGTCGCCGGCGAGCACACGTTCGACGGCCGAGACATAGCCGATGCCGTAGTAGAGATTGCCGCGTCCGAAAAAGGTCTCCGCGTCGCCGTCTTCGCCGATGAGGCCACGGCTGCGAAGATCAAGGAGCGGGATCACAAAACCGGAGGTGCTCGTCTTGCTGGCGAAGGCGACCGGCTTGCCGCGCAGATCTTCGATGCCACGGTAGGGCGCGTCCTTTTTAACGACCCAATAACTGTCGTAAGCGGTGCGACCGTCGGCGAATTCGCCGGCGAGGAGCACATGGCCGATCTTGCGGGCGCGGGCGTTGACCATGTCGGTGGCGCTGAGGTAACCGAGGTCGATGGTGCCATTGGCCAGACCTACCAAAATAGTCGCGGCGGACAAAGGGATAACCACTTCGGCGGGGCGTCCGAGTTCGGCGGAGAGAAAGGCTTCGAGCGCGCTTTTCTCCCGGAGCATCAGCTCGGGATTTTTATCGGGTTTCAGCGCGACAACGACCTTGTCGACCGAGAGGGCGGCGGGTTTTTCGGCTGCGATCGATAGGTGCGTGGCGGCGATACCCAGTAGCAACGCCAACCAGCGGGTGGCGAAGGGACAAAGCGCGACGAGGAGCTTCATAATTAGAAGAAGCGGTGTTCGGGTTTTAGATGAGAGCAAGTCTCAATACAAATACAGCGCCGGTTTTTCGTGGCGGTTGTCCGCGACCGGGGGTGGTGTTTAACCCGCTAACCATCGGCGATGCTGACCGTTAAATGGCCGAACGCTGGTATCCTATTCACCTCGATGCGGCCGAGTCCCCATAGCTGGGTTTGGCCGTGTTTTGTTGGTTTTTGTGTTTGGGCTATCAAAACACGGCCAGACGCCTGCTATGGGTAGCCCCACCCTTGATTAGCCCCGTATCCGAGGGTAACGGTTCCATTGCTACCCGAGCGCGCTAACAAAGGCCAAGAAAGCACCGTCGCTCATGCTCAGACCGGCTCTGCGTTTAGGTTGCGCGACCTCCGACGCCGCTGACGCGGGTTTGGTTTTGAACAAAAGCGCCAGCACTTGGGGATGGATGTAAGACTTGCGGCATACCGCCACGGTGTTGCCCAGCAGCCGCGCCACCTCGGCGATCAACCGGTTGGCGTCCGTGGCAGTGATCGCCACACGCGCTTCTTTGCCCAAATGCATGAACAGCGCCAGTGCGGCGGCGCTACCGTGCCAGGTGCGAAAATCCTTTGCGGTGAAGTCGCCACCGCTGGCTGCGCCCAAATAGTCGTTTACCGCAGCGGACCCGACACTGTGTAGCTGCCCGGCATCGTCGAGGTATTTGAACAGTTCTTGCCCCGGAAGCGCCTGGCAGCGCTGGACGATGCGCGCGACCCGCTTGTCTTCAAGCGCGACCTCTTGCTCCACCCCGCTTTTGCCGCGGAATTTCAAGCGCAGCTTGTTTCCATCCAGCGCCGCATGCCGCTTGCGAAGCGTGGTCAGGCCGAACGATTTATTCGCGCGCGCGTATTCGTCGTTGCCCACCCGGACCAAGGTGGTGTCCAGCAACCGCACCAGCGCCGCCATCAAAGCAGGCTGGCTGACAACCGCGCCCAGAGGCTGCGCCAAGTCGCGCTTAACCGCAGCGCGAATGCGTGGCAGTGCCGAGCCGAACGCGACCATCCGGTGGAATTTGGTTTCGTCGCGCGCGGTGCGCCAGCCGGGATGATAAAGGTATTGTTTGCGGCCCCGCGCATCGCGTCCGGTGGCTTGCAAGTGACCCAGGGGCGACCGGCAAATCCAGACGTTCCGGTAGGCCGGGGGAATCGCCAAAACAGCCAAGCGTTTGCGCTCAGCCGGACCAACAACGGTCTGTCCGTTGTCGTCGCGGTATGAAAACCCTTTGCCGCAGTGGTGTCGTCGAATTCCTGGAGTGTCGTCGCTGCTGTGACGCAGTCCGGCCGGCATTGCGGGTGTATCCGCTAAATTTGATGGGATGCGATGGATATGCGTTGGGCCGCTTCGGCAGGTGCCGGAGGTTTTGCGCTTGGGAAATACGCCGAGCGTGCGCTCGGACAAAAAAGGTTAAGGAACAAACGGACTGGAATTGAGCAAATGCCGAAGGTGGCTTAATTTTGATCAACCCCGGGCAATTTTCGCGGTTGGCCTGCGGCGGTTTTGGAACCGGTTAAAGAGTGCATCGCTTGCCTACGGCCGAACAATGGACATTGCTGGTGCGGTTACCTATAACCCAAAGCCGGAAACCGATTCTTAAACCGCAGAAAAGGACGCAACATGCCTACCGCCAAGCCCGGCCTTTATGCCAACATTCATGCGAAACAAGAACGCATCGCCCGCGGTAGCAAAGAGCACATGCGCAAACCTTCCGACCCGGGCGCACCCAGTTCCAAGGATTTTGAGAAGTCAAAAAAGACCTCTAAATCCAAAAGAACCAAGAAATAGTGTTCGCACTCGGCCACGATTATACACGGCGTGAGATTCATGCACATTTCGGCGGTAGCGTTGTGTCGTGCTTACCCACACTGAATGGCGCCATCGTCGCCGCTTGCCTGAGCAAAAAGTTCAGTCCCGACGCTCCTGAAGTCGTGCTCTGCGGCAGGGGAAAGAAGACAACCCCGATCAGTGCACTGTTCGCGCGCCAAAAAACCCCCGTTCCGGTTTTCGTCAAGGGCGCATCAAACCGGTGGCGATATCGAGGCCGATTCGATGTTTATCAGTCCTTTAAATCAGGCGCCCGATTTAAAGGCTTCATCGTTGGTTCCGGTCGTTCGGTCGCCAGTGTCTCCCGCGTGATAATCCTCAAACTATCCGCAACAGGTCTTGGATAGGAGACCGGATTTTTCCGGGGATCGCGCCGGGGTGGATTTGCGGAACAGAAGACGACCGCCTGAAAGCGAAGACGCCTCCGCAGCAACAGGACGCCGAAAAAGGGCATGGGTTGACCTTTGACGGTGGCGATCAATGCGGGCGACCGGGCGAGGGCCCGAAGGTCTGGCCAATTTTTGATAGTTTTCGTGTTTGGGTTCGTGTTCGGGCGATCAAAACAGCCTATTTCATTTTGGGTCGTCCGCCCTTGGGTAGCCCGATCCGCAACGCCATCGGGCGCATTTAGAATCCGGGGCAGGGTCGGAGTGATGGCAGAGCGCTCGGAGTTAAATCAAGCGGTCCCATGCGCGACGATCAGGCCGGCTTGGGGCCCGCGCTCAACGCGGCAAAAACAACCCCGCCCCCGGTCCCACCGGCAACCCGAGCGCGATCCAGCCCATCAGCATCAGCGTCCATGCCAGCAAAAACGCGACCGAGTAGGGCAGCATGATCGCGATCATCGTCCCGATGCCCGTCTTCGGCACGTAACGCGCGGCGAAGCCCAAAATCAGCGGAAAATATTGGTTCAGCGGCGTGATGATGTTGGTGCAACTGTCGCCCACCCGGTAGGCCCCTTGCACCAGTTCCGGCGAGTAGCCGAGCAGCATGAACATCGGCACGAAGATCGGCGCCAAGAGCGTCCACTTCGCCGAGGCGCTGCCGATCACAAGGTTCACACCGCCCGTGAAAAACACCAGCGCGACCATCAGCAAAATCGGGCTGTCCTGAAGATCGAGCTGCTTGATCACGCCCGCCCCTTTTACCGCCATGACCGTGCCGAGATTCGTCCAGTTGAAATACGCGAGGAACTGCGCCGCGAAAAACGCCATCACGATGTAGGAGCCCATCGTGGACACCGAGGCGTCCATGCCGGCGACGACATCCTGATCGTTGCGGATCGTGCGCGCGCCGATCCCGTAGGCGATGCCGGCCACGAGCCCGTAGAAGAAGATGAAGAAAATCAGACCGCGGATGAAGATGGAGCCGAGAAACGTCGGGTTCTTCGGATCGAGCAGAAATCCGCCCGCAGTCAACGTGCCCAGCAGCACGAGCGCCGTCACCGCGAGCACCGCGATCGCGGCATAGCGCAGGCCGCGTTTCTCGTCGGCGCCGAGCGGCTTGATCTCCTCGCGCTTGGCGTCGCCCGCGTAGGGGCCGAGCCGCGGCTCGACGATCCGCTCCGTAACCCAAGCCCCGACGCCGGTGATCAACACCGAGGAGACCGTGAGAAAATACCAGTTGGCCGCCGGGCTCACGACGATCCCGGGCCGCACGACCGACGCCGCCGCCTGCGTGATCCCGGCCAGCAGCACGTCGATCGTGCCGAGCACGATGTTGGCGTTGAAGCCCCCGGCCACGCCCGCAAACGCCGCCGCGAGCCCCGCCAACGGATGCCGCCCCACCGCGTGAAAAATCGCCGCCCCGAGCGGCACGTAGAGCACGTAGCCCACGTCCGCCCCGGAGTGCGAAAGAATCCCGCCGAAGACCACGATCGCCGACAACCAACGGCGCGGCGCCGCCATCACGATCAGCCGCAAACCCGCGCCCACCAGCCCCGTGCGCTCCGCCACCGCGATCCCGACCAAGCAGGCCAGCACCGACCCGAGCGGCGGAAACCCGACGAAGTTGGGCACGAGATTGAGCACCATCCGTTGGAGCCCTTCGACGCTCAGCAGGTTGATCACCGGCACGCTCTGGCCCGTCGCGGGATGGATCACCGCGACGCCCATGCGGCTGAAAACCCACGACAAGCCCACGACCACCGCCGCCAGGATCGCGAACAACGTCGACGGATTCGGCAGCACGTTGCCGACGCGCTCGACGCCGTTGAGACAACGCTGAAACCAAGACGCGGGCGCGGGCGAGGCGGGGGCGGACGACATCAGCCGAAGCAAGCGACGGTGATCCCGAGGTCAATTCCAACGATGACCGAGGCCCCGAATGTCGCGATTGGACCGCAGCGCGGACCCGCCCGCAGGCTCAGTTCAAAACCTGAAAAAGGTTGAAGAAGGTTGAGCACCGGTCTTTCCGTGACCGGTCTTTCAGCCGAGCCTAAATCGGGTTGTCCAAGCCGGCCGCCAGCGAAGTATTTGGCCTTCCCCGCTCGCCACCACCGCTTCCCATCATGCCTCCGCTTACCCGTCGGCACTGGATCGCCACTTCGTCCGCCGCCGCCGCCATCGCCCTGCTGCCGCGCGCCCTTGCCGAGTCCGCCGGTCCCGGATGGACCGTCGGTTGCTTCAACCGCCCGTGGACCAATTGGTCCTATGACGAGGCCCTCGATGCCATCAAAGCCGCCGGTTACTCCCACACCGGTCTCCTCACGCCCACCAAGGCGGATCCCTTTACGACCACCGGCGCCACCCCGGAATATCTCGCGGCGCTCAAACAGAAAATCGCCGCCCGCGGTCTCAAGGTGAACATGACCGCCCTCCGGTTGAAAACGGATCTCGATCTTCCCGCCGCGATCGCCGACACGCGCAAACAGCTCGAAAACGGCCGGACCATGGGCGTGGAATTCGCCCTCACCTTCGGCGAGAGCAAACCCGAGCGCTACGAAAAGTATTTCAAAATCATGGCCGACGCCGCCGCCTTTGCGCAGGAGCGCGGGATCAACCTCGTCATGAAGCCGCACGGCGGCGGCAGCGGCGCGGCCGACGAAATCATGACCGCGATCAAGAAGGTCGGACACCCCAACTTCAAAATCTGGTATGACGCCGGCAACATCATCTACTACACCGGCAAAGACCCCGTCGCCGAGCTTGAGCCGATTCTGCCGCACGTCACCGGCTTTTGCGCGAAGGACTGCTCGGTCGAAATCGATGCCGCCGGTAAACGAAAGCCCGATGTCATGATCCAGTTCGGGGCCGGCAAAGTCGACTTCGCCGCCGTCTTCAAAAAACTCAAATCCGGCGGTTTCAACGGCCCCGTTATGGTCGAGTGCTGCAAGATAGGCGCTACCGCCGACGAAACGACCGCCAACGCCCGCGCGAACCGGGACTACCTCACCAAGGTGCTCGCCGGGGTCTGAGCCGGGACGATCCGGAAGAGGGCCCGCGAATTGCGCGAATGTGCGCGAATCGCGGAGGTGCGCGACGCCTTCGTTTCCTCGATTCTTGATTTAACCTTTCGGTGGCCGGATTGTTTATCCGGTTTCAATTCGCGTTCCATCAGGTCCGGTGCGACCCTGCTCACATTCCGAATGCATGGGCGAGCTCTCCGAAATCGTCGCAAATTTCGGCGGCGGAATTCCCCGGTTTCTTCGCGCAAAATTTTCTCCGCATTTTGTGAACGTCGCCTCGACGCGCGGGCGGGTCATCGCGATATTTTCCCTCATGAGAATCGAAATTCCCCGCGAGTTTGAACGCCTTGGAGCGGTCCGCATCTACGGTCTTCAGAAAGTCTACGAGCTCGACGCCGGTCCCGGTGTCGCGGAGCCGAGTCGTGAGAGCGACGTCGTGCAGAGCCTCGCGTCCGACGCCATCTACGAGGTTCAGCGCCAGATGGCGATCGTCGTGCCCGTGCGCAGCGAGCGGTTGAAGCTCATCGAGGGCGTCCTCGTCGGCATCCCCAATCCTTGCCTCGTGATCGTCGTCTCGAACAGCCCGCGCGAGCCCATCGACCGCTACTTTCTCGAGCAGGAATCGATCGCCAACTTCTGCCGTTTCACGCGCAAGGAGGTGATCATCGTCCACCAGAAAGACCCCGCCGTCGGCGCCGCCTTTGCCGCCGCGGGTTATTCCGATCTGCTCGACGAGACCGGGTGCGTGCGCAACGGCAAAGCCGAAGGCATGATGATCGGCACCGTAATCGCGCGCATGATGGGCCGCCGCTACGTGGGCTTCGTGGACAGCGACAACTACTTCCCCGGCGCGGTCAGCGAATACGTCCGCGAGTATGCCGCCGGTTTTCTCATGCACGGCGGCGACCACACGGTGGTCCGCATCTCGTGGCACTCGAAGCCGAAGATCGTCGAGGACACGCTCTACTTCGCCAAGTGGGGCCGCAGCTCGCGCCATTGCAACCGCGGCCTGAACCGCCTCCTCAGCCACCACACGGGTTTTGAGACCGAGATCGTCAAGACCGGCAACGCCGGCGAGCACGCCATGTCCCTCGATCTCGCCATGTCGATCCGCTACGCCGCGGGCTATGCCGTCGAACCCTACCACTACATCGACCTGCTCGAGCAATACGGCGGCGTCTTCCCCTCGGAACACGGCGACATGCGCCGCCTCGTGCGCATCTGCCAGATCGAGTCGCGCAATCCCCACCTGCACGAAAACAAGGGCGACGAACACGTCTCCGCCATGATCGTGGGCTCGCTCGCCACCATCTATCACTCGCGCCTGTGCCCACCCACGCTGCAACGCGAGATCGACGCCGAGTTGCGGCACGGCGGATACCTGAAGGACGGCGAGTCCATCCAACCGGTCCGCACCTATCCGAGTATGGAGCACCTCGACCTCGGTAAATTCTCCGCCGGCATGCAGGAACTCACCGACCGCCGCACCGGTGGGCCTCAGTCGGTCGCCGGCCGGGTCTGACGATGGCTCCGACCGGTCAGACCGCTGCGCCGCCTTTCGTCGTGTTCACCGATCTCGACGGCACCTTGCTCGACGCGCACACGTATGACGCCGGGCCGGCGCGGGGCGCGCTCGGCCTGCTCGCGGCGCGCGGCGTGCCGGTCATCTTTTGCTCCTCCAAGACCGCCGCCGAGCAGCGCCCGCTGCGCGCGGCCCTCGGTCTTTCCCACCTGCCCTTTATCGTGGAAAACGGCGCCGCCGTGCTCGTGCCCGCGACCTCGGGACTTCCCGTCGCCGACTGGCCCGGCGACAGCGCGTGCCCCACCGAGCATCGCCGTGCGCTTGGGCGGTCGGCCGAGCAGGTGCGCGCAGGGATCGCCCGCGCCGCTTCGGCTGCCGGCCTTTCCGTGACCGGCTATGCCGATCTCTCCGTGGCAGCCGTGGCGGAACTCACCGGCCTCGATCCGGCCGCGGCCGCACGGGCGCGCCAGCGGGAATTCAGCGAAACGCTCGTGGATCGCCACCGGCCGGAGCAGTGGTCCGCGCTGGCCGCCACCCTCCGCGCCGAGGGCCTCGGGCTCCGCCACGGCGGCCGCTTTCACACCGTCACCGACCTCGCGACCGACAAGGGCCGGGCCGTGCGGCTCGTCGCGGACCTGTTCGGCCGCCAAGCCGGTCGCGCCGTCGCCACGGTGGGCTTGGGGGACAGCGCCAACGACGAGGGTCTGCTCGCCGCCGTCGATCAGCCGTGGCTGGTGGCGCGTCCCGACGGGGCTTGGACGCCGCTGGCGATTCCCGGGCTGCGCCGCGTGCCGCACGCCGGGCCGGCGGGCTGGGCCGAGGCGATTCGCCAATTGCTGTCCCCCTCCTGAGCCGCTCCGATGAGTGCCGTGCCGCCTCCGGAGAAACCCAGTGCGATCGACCGGCTCGCGGCCGCCCCGGGAGAGGTGTGGACTTCCGTAAAACCGCTATTCCTGCCGGACATCAAGTGGGCGTCGGCGTTTCAACCCCGTCGCAGCGATCCCGATTTGCGGCCGGTGCCGCTCGGCTTTCTCGCGTTGATCATCGTGGGCGGGTTGTTGCTGATGCATCCGGCCGCCCACGCTCCGGGCCGCTCGCTCGCGTGGATCGACGCATTTTTTCTCTCGGTCTCGGCGGTATCCGTCACCGGTCTCACCCCCGTCAATATCGCCGAAATGCTCAGCCCGTTCGGCCACGCGGTCATCCTCGCGCTGGTTCAGCTTGGCGGCTTGGGCATCGTCACCGCGAGCCTTGCCCTCGTGATGCTCGGCGGCGAGCGGCTCTCGCTCGCCCAAGAGAGCGCGGTCGCCGCCACCGTCGGCCGCCTGCAACGGGCGCGGCCCGCCGAGTTGTTCCGCTTCAGCTGCCTCATCGTCGCGCTGGTGGAGACCGCCGGCACCGCCGCGCTTTACTGGCGGCTGGAAGCCGCCAATCCCGACGCCGATCCGCTGCTCCTGATCTGGCACGCCTTCTTCCACGCCGTGAGCGCGTTTTGCAACGCCGGCTTCTCCATCTTTCCCGAGGGGCTCGTGCGCTGGCGCGGCGATGCGGGTCTGCTTGGCATCGTCAACGTATTGGTCGTCGCGGGCGGCATCGGGCTGCTCTCCCTGATGAATCTGCGCTACTACCGGTTCTTCCGCCGCGATCCGAAGCGCCGCGGCCGGCTGACCCTCCAAACCAAACTCGCCGCCGTGACGACGCTGGCGCTCATTGCCCTGGGCGCCGTCGCCACGCTGGTTTTCGAGTGGAACCGCACGTTGTTTGATAGCGACGGCCTGCAGAGCGTCTCTTTGGCCGTTTTTCATTCGGTGATGACGCGCAGCGCCGGATTCAACGCCGTCGACATCGCGGTCCTCCACCCCGCCACCCTGTTCGTCAGCATGGGCCTGATGTTCATCGGCGGCTCGCCCGGTTCGATGGCGGGCGGGATCAAGACGGTCACTTTCGCCGTGCTGCTCGGCGCGTGCCGCTCGGCCCTGCGGCGGGATGACAACGTTCAGATTCTCAACCGGCGCATCTCGCCCCGCACCATCAACACCGCATTGATGGTGACGGTGCTCGCCAGCTTCGTCGTCGTTGCGGGCATATCGGCCCTGATGCTGACCGAGCTCGGGCGGCCCGCCTCGCAAACCGCCGGCCACTGGCTCGGTCTCGCCTTCGAGGCCGTTTCGGCCTTCGGCACCGTGGGTCTCAGCACCGGTCTCACCCCGCTTCTCACGGACGGCGGAAAACTCGTCCTCATGGCCCTCATGTTCACCGGTCGTGTCGCACCGCTCATGCTCGCGGTTTACCTCGAGCGTCCCATGAAACGCTGGCACATCCGGCACCCCGAGGAGGAAGTCGCCCTCGGTTAAATCCTATGGCAAAACGCATCTTCATCATCGGCGGCGGACGCTTCGGGGTCCATCTCGCCACCCGCCTCTCCGAGCTCGGCTGCGAAGTGCAAATCGGCGATAGCAAAGCCGCGCGCGTCAAGGATCTCGATGACGACGGGTTTCATACCGTCGAGATGGACGCGACCGACGAGGACGCCCTGCGCGACTGCGGCGCCTTCGACGCCGACGCCGTGGTCGTCGCCATCGGGGACAACATGCAGGCGAGCATCCTCGCCAGCCTGCTGCTGAAGCAACTCGGAGCCCGCGTCGTCGTCGCCCGCGCCCTCGATAGCAAACACGCGCAAGTCTTGGAGCGGCTCGGCGTGGACGAAGTCATCCTGCCGGCACGCGATTCCGCGCATCGGCTGGCGGAGAAATTATACGATGGCGCGGGCGGCGACCGGCAGCCCCTGGCCGGCGATTTTCTGCTCGCCGAGATACGCTTGGGCCCCGCGCTTGACGGTCGCTCGCTGGCAAACGCGCAACTGGCGCAAAGCCACGGCGTCACGGCGGTGCTTTTCAAGCGACCGGTGCTCGACCGCGTTGAGATCGAAGAGGCGGGGCCGCACCTTGTGCTCGCGGCCGGCGGTATCCTGCTCGTCGTCGGGCGACGGGAGAAAATCAACCGCTTCGAACGCGAATGCGGGACCAAGGCCAAATGACTTGGCAAATGGTCATGGTTCTCGCCGTGCTGGCGGGAACCTTCGGTCTCATCATCACGGAGAAACTCCGGGCCGAACTCGCCTCCGTCGGCGCATGCTGCGTGCTGCTGCTGACCGGTGTGCTCGTCCCGGCGGAGGTCTTTCCGCTCTTTGCCAACGAGGCGGTCATTACCGTCGGCGCGATGTTCGTGTTGAGCGCCGCGCTGGAACGCACCGGCGTCATCGCATCCGCCGCGCGGGCGCTGCAGGCGGTGCCGTTGCGCTCCGAGTGGCTCGTGCTTTGCGTGGTGCTCCCGCCGGTGCTCGCCGTATCGGCGTTTGCCAACAACACGCCCGTGGTCGCGGTTTTCCTGCCGATCATGATGGCGCTCGCGCGCGACCGGCAGATGTCGGCATCGCGGCTGTTGATGCCGCTCTCCTTCGCTTCGATTCTGGGCGGGTCCTGCACCCTGATCGGCACTTCCACCAATCTGGTCGCGAGCGCCGTCGGCGAGCGCGCGGGCGTCGCGCCGATCGGCATGTTCGAAATGGCGCCTGTCGGCCTGATGCTCGCGGCCGCCGGACTGGCTTTTCTTCTCTTGTTTTCGACCCGCCTGCTGCCGAATCGCGCGACGGTGACAACCCTCCTGGGCGGGGCGACCGGAAGGCAGTTTCTCACCGAGGCATTCGTTCCCGCGGGATCGGCCATGATCGGGAAGGCCGCGCGCGAGGCGTTGGCGAGCGTGCTGCCGGGCGGCCGGCTGGTGGAGGTTATCCGCCATGACAAATCGCGCGCCTCCGGCGGCGGCACAGGCCCGCTCGAGGCGGGCGACCGACTGCGCATCCACGTCGACGCCGCCGGTGTCACGCGGATCAAGACTGTCGCCAGTCTCAATCTCGACGCCGGATCCGTCGCCGATCTCGCTCTCGGTGAAACCGAGGAGACCCACATCTTCGAATGTGTCGTCGGCCCGCAGTCCATCTACCGTGACCGTTCCATCGCCGACGCCGATTTGCGGCGGCGCTACGGTGTGGCCGTTCACGCCCTGCACCGGGCAGGCGAAAATCTTCGGGAACATTTCGACACGATTCCGCTGCACACGGGCGATGTGCTGCTCGTCGAGGCCGGCGACGCCGAGTTCAAGGCCCTCGCCGCCGACGGCCAACTCCTGCCCCTCGCCGGAGCCCAACGCCAACCGCGCCACAGCAAGCGATGGATCGCCGGTTTCCTCATGGCCGCCGTGGTCGCGCTCTCGGCGACGCAGATCCTGCCGGTATCGGTCGCGGCCATCGTTGCCGCGGTTCTGGTGATCTCGTTTCGTTGTCTCGACGCCGACGAAGCCTACCGCGCGATCGACTGGTCGTGCCTCTTTCTTATCGGGGGCATGCTCGTGATCGGCTCGGCCCTGGAGAAGACCCGCACCGTGGACCTCGCTGCCCGCGCGGTGACCGAGCACGCCGCATCGTTCGGACCGACGGTGATGCTGAGCCTCACCGTGCTGGCCGCATCGCTGCTGACCAATTTCCTCTCCAACAACGCGGTCGCCGCGCTGCTCGTCCCCGTCGCGATCGAGACCGCCCGCCTGCTGCACGTCGATCCTCGCCCTTTCCTGATGGCGGTGGCTTTCGGAGCCTCGGCATGTTTCGCCACGCCGATCGGCTACCAAACGAACACCTTGGTTTTCAGCGCAGGCGGCTACCGTTTCACCGATTTCCTGCGCCTTGGCCTACCGTTGAATTTGCTGCACTGGATTCTCGCCTCGCTCCTGATTCCGGTGTTCTGGCCGCTATCGTAGCCGCAGAATGTTCGTTCACGGTCGGTCGTCACCGCACCGACGACGGTTTGGAGGGCGACCGCGGAAGCCGTCGCCGCAAACACGCCGGTCAGCAATCGCCGACATGGCCGAGACGGGGACGGGATGACCCGGATTGGGCGACCGCGCTCCTTGCTCCGCGGGCCATGCTGCCCTTCGGCCGTCGCCCCTACGGCAACAGCCGCCAGTTGCCCGTCGGCTTTTCCGGCACCGCGCCGTTGCGCTCGACCCAGTCGATGATGAGGTCGCGGATCTCGGCGCTCGAACGCGCCACGACCGGGCAATCCTTGAACATCGCGTAGCCGCCGCCGCCGTTGAGCCGGTAATTGTTGATCGCCACGCGGAGCTTTTTCGCCGGGTCGAGCGGCTCGCCCCGATACTTCAGATCCACGACGCGCGAGCCGAAGGGTTGACGGAGATCGAGGGCGTAGGCCACGCCCTCGGCGATGTCGAAGTTGTAGCCCGGGATTCCGGGATCGATGAGTTCCGCGGCGGTTTTGCCGGCTTCGTAGGCCCGAAAGTAGCGCGCCGAGTGCTCAAGGGCGGCCTTGAGTTGCGCGCCGGTGGCTTCGACGACGACCAGAGTGTTTTCGTAGATGTAGAGGCCGGCGATGTCGCGGACCGTCACCGCGCCGGCGGGGATGCGGGCACGGGCGTTGAAACTGGCCGCGAGCGAGACGTCGGCCTTGCCGGCATCGAGTTGCACGCGGTGGACGAGATCGACCAGCGCGTTGTCGCCAAAGGCGGCGTCGTGCGCGGTGAGTTCCACGGAGGACCGGCCGACGACCTTGCCGAGCCAAGCCTGCGTCTCGACGTGATAGGGCTCGGCGAGCGCAAGGATCGCCGGATCGGCGGGCGTCTGCTCGGTGACCGGTATGGTGCGCGACGCCTTGGAGACCACGCGCCAGCGGTCCCCGGCGTCTTTTTCGAGGTGCACATCGGCGCGCATGATACAGTCGCCCCAACGACCGGCCTGCGCGAGGAGGGCGCCGTTCACGACGAGCGAGGGGACCTCGCGGTGCGTGTGACCCATCGCGATCACGTCGATGCCGGGCACGCGCGTCGCGATGGCGAACGCGGCGTTCTCCAGCGGGACCTGCCCGGGACTCGGGCGGCCGGTGACGAGATCCAGTTCGAGGCCCATGTGCATCGCGACGACCACGACATCGACCTTCTCCGTCGCGCGCAGGTGGGCGACCCATTTGCGGGCGGCGGCGACCGGATCGCGAAACTCGAGGCCGGCGAAGTTTTCCGGATTTTCCCAACTGGGCACGCCGGGCGTCGTCAGACCGACGATGCCCACGCGGGCGCCGTTGACCTCTTTGATGAGATAAGGCGCGAAGGCGGTTTCCTCGGTGCCGACGCGAAACGTATTGGCGGAAAGCCACGGGAACGAAGCCTCGCGCCGTGCCTTCTCAAACACGCCGAGGCCGAAGTTATACTCGTGATTGCCGATGGCCATGGCGTCGAACTTCAGCGCGCTCATCGCGAGCATCATGGGATCGGGCGGGGTGTTGTTTTTACGACTGTGGTAATAGGCGAGCGGCGTGCCCTGGATCGTATCGCCGGAGTCGATCAGCACGAGTTGCGGGTCATCCTTGCGCGCTTGGGCGATGAGCGTGGCGGCCTTGGCGAGGCCGACGTTGGCGGGGCGCTGGGTGTAGTAGTCGAAAGGGAAAATGTTTCCGTGCAGATCGGTGGTCGCGACGATGGTGACGCGGGTCCGGTCGCCGGGAGCGGCGGTGAGCGCGGACGCCCACGCGATGAACAAGGCGACGGTGAAGACGGGGCCGAGGCGGAGCGTGGGCGCGGCGGGGAGATTCATAGAAGTGGAATTTTGAAGGATTCAGGGAGTCGGCGAGAGCCAGGGTGATCTTGTTCCAAACGCCCCGTTTCGTGAATTTCTCCAGAGGTTCGATGAAAACCACAAGGTTTACAGGCTGGCTTTCTCGATCCCGTCAGGCGTAGCCGGCGAACACCAAGAAGAAGGGTTCACGCGAGGCGACTGGCGCTCGTAACGAGTTCGGCGAGGCCTATGGCTTCGATTTTTTCGTCGAGGAGGTGGCGGTGCGTGCCGGGATGCACGACCCAGAGATGGTCGAGTTTCAGATCGGCCAGCGCGATGCGCATCGACTTCGTCGTCGAAGGGGCGTCGGAGAACTTGAACTCGAAGCCGATGCGCTTGCCGCCGCGAAAGAGGAGCAGGTCGAGTTCGGCGCCGGCGTGCGTGGCCCAAAAATAAGCGTCGCGCGTGGGGAAACGGGCGAGGACTTGCTCGACGGCGAAACCTTCCCACGACGCGCCGAGCTTCGGGTGGGCGAGCAGCGCGCGGCGATCGGGCAGTCCCATGAGGGAGTGAAAGAGTCCGCTGTCGCGGACGTAGATCTTCGGCGCCTTGGTCTGCCGCTTGCCGAGGTTCTCGAACCACGGCGGGAGCTGGCGGATGAAAAGCGCACCCGTCAGCGCATCGAGCCACGAGCGCGTCGTTTGGTCGCTGACGCCGAGCGAGCGACCGACATCGGAGGCGTTCCAAGTCTGGCCGTGGTAGTGGGCGAGCATCGTCCAGAAGCGGAGGAGCGCGGCGGGCGGGAGATTGAAACCGAGCTGCGCGAGGTCGCGCTCGACAAAGGTGCGGATGAAATCGTGGCGCCACGCGAAGCTGAGCGCCTCGCTCCCGGCAAGAAACGAACGCGGAAACCCGCCGCGCAGCCACAGCCGGTCCCGCGCATCCGGGCCCAACTCGGCGAGCGTGAACCCGGCGAGATCGACAAACGCGATGCGCCCGGCGAGCGACTCGGATGACTGGCGGAGCAGATCCTGCGACGCACTGCCGAGGACAAGGAAGCGCGCCGGCACGGGCCGGCGGTCGGCCAACACGCGCAGGACGGGGAACAAATCCGGCCGGCGCTGCACCTCGTCGAGCACCACAAGTCCCCGAAGTTTGGCGAGAGCCTGCATCGGCTCGGCGAGCGCTGCGACGTCGGAGGGATTTTCGAGGTCGAAGTAGGCGACGGGCTTGCGCCCGCCGGCGAGCGCGTGGGCGAGGGTGGATTTCCCGCACTGACGCGGGCCGAGGAGCGCGACCACGGGATTGGCGGCGAGCGCGCGGCGCAGCGCCGTGGCGACGGAATCGCGCGGGACGTCGGCTTTCATGGTCCTCGCATATTCGAGGTATAACCTCGAATATGCAAGGAAGTAGTCAGACCCGAAGATCGGTGGGACCGAACTGGTTTTCGTTCGAAGAGCGGTTGGGTGGCGCAACCGGAAGATCAAGCCCAAGCGGGAGCCGGGCCGGGCCAGAGCCGGCAGCCGCTGCCCCGGACCGTAGCCCTCGATGACTCGCCCTCCGGGATCGTGCGCGCCCGCTCAACCGCCCCCGAGCGGGGCCGGCACGGGAAGAAAGCGCGGATCGCGACCTTGCAATTCCTCCCACAGTTCGGCGGGGCTCACGCGCCGGTCGCGCGAGCGGTTCACCCACGCCACCTCGGCCGCTTCGCCGGGCGGTGTGAAGCGGATGCCCCAGATCGGGTCGAAGGTATCCGTCGAGAGCGAGTAGCGCATATCGCCCAGCACCGTCGCGTCGCCCGGACTGCGCGCGATCCATCCCTCCGAAAACCAATTGAAACGTGCAAACGACTTCCGCCGGTCACGCGCCCGCTCGACCGGCGTGACGTCTGCGGCCTGCACCTTGGCGAGGACCCAGCCCGCGCGCACCGTCGCTGTGCCGTCCAGGCCGATCCTCAGCCGATCCGCGTGGATCTTGCCGTCGTAAAGATACAGCGCGCGCCACACGAGAAGGTTCCCCAGCGTAGGCATCACCTCGATCTTGGTCGGCGTGTGACCGCGCGAGGCTGCGAGCGCCGCCTGCGCCGCGACCGCACGGCCGTGTTGCAGCGCCCCCAATCCCATATAGCCGGCGGCCACGGCCAAACCCACCCCCGCCAGCAATGGACGCCGGCCGATCAGGGCCAGGCTCAGACCCGCCGCCAGCGCGAAGGTGAACACCGGATCAACCACCGCGATGAAATCCCAGCCAAACCGCCGATCCGTGAACGGCCACAGTAACAACGACCCGTAACTCGTCGCCGCGTCGAGCAGGCAATGACTCATCCACGCCACGACGCCGCAGAGCCACACCGCCCTAAACCGCCCGGCCCACGCGCGCCGCCATGGTCCATACAAACTCAGCAACCCCATCACCATCGCCGCGCCGACCGGCGCGAACGCCAGCGCATGGGTGAAATGCCGGTGATACTCCACGGCGATCAACGGATCGGTCGCGCTCTCGATGAAGATATCCAAATCCGCCGCTGCGCCCGCGAGCGCGCCCACGCCCGCCGCCGTCGCCCGCCCCAATCGGCGGCCAAAGCCCAAGGTGCCCAAGCTCGCCCCGAGGAGCGTATGTGTCAGCGGATCCATAGTGAGCGACGGAAGTCAGTTCGCCGCTCGAGGCAAACGGGTTTCCACACGGGTCCGGCCAACTAGCCTAAATTCATCAAAGCAGCGTAACCTCAGCCCGGAACCTTCGCCTCGCTTTCAGGCCCGATCGCCCGCACCGCCCACGTCGCGCCGGGTGTGACCGTCGTGCCGACCGGCGTAAACCACGACCAGAAGTTTTCGTGCCGAAGGTGCGAAGCCAACACTCATGCGTGGCCGGGACCGTCACGAGCCGGTGAACCCGAATCATCGTGACGACCGGCGCCGGCATCCAGGCCATCGCGGCGCGCGTCCCCCGCCCGCCGGAATCAAACGTGAGGGAAAACAGAGCCGAGACTGAGCGTCGAGCTTCCCCAGCACCCATCCGCTAGCCACACTTTCCCCGTTATGAAACCCCGGTCACTGCTCCTAGTTCTGCCTTTGCTGCTGTTGACCGCCCTCTCCCGGGCGGCGGACCGACCCAATGTCGTGATCTTCCTCGCCGACGACGCGGGCTGGGGCGATTACTCGCGCAATGGCAACACGCAGGTGCGCACGCCGAACATCGACTCGATCGCGCGGGGCGGAGCGACGCTCGACCGCTTCTACGTCAGCCCGGTCTGCTCGCCGACGCGGGCGGAGTTTCTGACCGGGCGCTATCACCCACGCATGGGTGTGTATGGAACCTCGGCGGGCCAGGAGCGGATGAGCCTTGAAGAGAAAACCGTGGCCGAGTCGTTCAAGGCGGCGGGCTATGCGACGGGGGCGTTTGGCAAGTGGCACAACGGCTCGCAGTGGCCCTATCATCCCCGGGCGCGCGGCTTCGACGACTACTACGGCTACACCTCCGGACACTGGGGCGAATACTTCGATCCGCTGCTCGAGCGCGACGGGAAGTTTGAGCGCGCGAAGGGCTACATCGTCGACGTGCTGACCGATGCGGCGATTTCGTTCATCGAGAAGAACCGCGCCCGGCCGTTTCTCTGCTATGTGCCGTTCACCACGCCGCATTCCCCGTGGGGTGTGCCGGCGTCGGATTGGGCGCGGTTCAAGGAAATGCCGATTTCGCAGAAATCGACGCTGCCCGGACTGGAGACCCCGGACGAAACACGCTGCGCCCTCGCGATGATGGAGAACCAGGACGCCAACGTGGGCCGTGTCCTCGCAAAACTCGACGCGCTCGGGCTCGCGGAGAATACCATCGTGATCTATTTTACCGACAACGGCCCCAACACCTGGCGCTGGAACGGCGGGATGAAAGGCAAGAAGGGCGGCACCGACGAAGGCAGCGTGCGCTCGCCGTTTTTCATCCGCTGGCCGACGCGGATCCCGCAGGATCGGACGCTGCCGGAAATTTCCGGCGCGATCGATCTGCTGCCGACCTTGACCGGGCTGGCGGGGATCCCGTCCGTGGGGACCAAGCCGCTCGATGGTCGCGATCTCTCTGCGCGGCTGCTCGGCAAAGCCGCCGAGCCCGGCCCGGACCGGATGATCTTCACCACGATCAACCAAAACGTGAGCGTGCGCACGCAGCGCTACCGGCTCGATGCGCAGGGCGGCCTCTTCGACATGGTCGCCGACCCGGCGCAGACAAAAGCGGTGAACGAGGCGCAGCCCGATGAGGCGGCGCGCCTGAAAGCGGCCGTCGCCTCGTGGCGCGAGGAAGTCTTCAGTTCCGAGAGTTCCCTGCGGCAGCGCGCCAAGGCCAAGGCGAAGGGCGACGGCAAAACGAAGGCGGCCGGTGGCGGCAATGCGGTGGATCCGCGTCCGATTCCCGTCGGATACCGCGAGTTTCCAATCACGTGGCTGCCGGCGCGGGACGGCGAGCCGCGCGGAGCCGTGCGCCGCAGCTCAAACGCGCCGAACAGCTCTTATTTTGTGAATTGGACGACGCCCGCCGACACACTGACTTGGGAGGTCGACGTGCATGAAGCCGGCAACTACGCGGTGGACTTGGAATACACCTGCGCGCTGCCCGATGCGGGTTCGACCATCGAACTCAGTCTCAACGGCCAGCGGCTGACCGGCAAAGTCGCGCCGGAATGGGACCCGCCGCTCTACACCAATCAAGATACGCTCCCGCGTCCCCCGGCCGAATCGAAGCTGAAGGAATTTCGAAAACTGAATCTCGGCACGCTACGCCTCGCGGCCGGCCGCGGCCCGCTGACGCTGCGTGCGCTCGAGATCCCGGGCAAAGAGGTCATACACCTCAGTTCCGTCACGCTCACGCTGCTGCCATAGGGCTTTTCGAAGTCGGAAGGGAGCACCCAGGCAGCCGGTCAGCTTCGCCGCTCGTCCGGCCAGATCGTGCGCACCGCCCACGCAACGCCGAGCGTCACCGTCGTGCCGATGAGCGTGAACCACGGCCAGAAGATTTCGCCGCCAAAGGTCCGCAACCACCACTCGCGCGTGGCCGGAATCGTCGCGGGCCAGTAAACCAAATTCATCGTGACGACCGAGGTCAGCATCCCGGCCATCGCCGCGCGCGCACCGAGCCGACGCCAGAACAACGCGATCAGCAGCGAGCCAAGGAGAGCGCCGCTCGCGAGCCCGCGCAGCGAGAATGCGGCGTTGAGCACAAACTGCACCTCGCGCGTCAGCCACGCCACGAAGACCAGCGCGCCGGACCAGAAGACCGTCGAGTATTTGCTCAAACGCAGGAAGTAATCCTCGTCCTTCGCCGGGAGCAGCGGACGGATGAAGTCCATCGTCGAGACCGACGCCAAAGCGGAGATGGCCGAACTGATCGAGGACATCGCGGCGGAGAGGATCGCCACGATGAGGAAGCCCTTCATCACGTGCGGCACCTCCGTCATCATGAAGATCGGGAAGATAAAGTCGTTGGACCGGATACCGGGGCGGCTCTCCGGCAGCGCGATCTGGAACGGATGGCTTTGGTAGAACACCCAGAGCATCACGCCTACGAAGAGGAAGATCAGGAACAGCGGGAAGATCAGCACCGCGCTGAAGACGAGCGCCTTCCGCCCCTCGGCGACGTTGGCGCAGGAGAGCACGCGCTGCACGATGAGTTGCTCCGCGCCGTGGGAGGACATGACCATCACCGTGCCGCCGATGACCCCCATCCAGATGTTGAAGGGCGCGGAGAACGTGAAGTCGGTGTTCAGCCACGCGAGTTTGCCGGCCGCCGTCGCCTGATCGATCGCGGCGCCCCACCCTCCGTCGATCAACGTGGGGATGTAGAAGAGCGCATAAAGGCCGCCACCGATGAAGAGCACCATTTGCACGGCATCGGTCCAGACCACCGCTTTCACGCCGCCGAAGTAGGTGTAGACGAGCGACAAAACAACAAAGAGGAGGATCGCCCCGAGGATCGGATCGACGAGTCCGCCCAGGCCGCAGATTTGGTCGCCGAGCATCAGCCGCATCGGGATGCAGGCCACGTAGACGCGCACGCCGGCGGAGAGCGTTTCCAGAAAAAGGAAGAACGCGCCGGCCAAACGCCGCGGACCGCGGCCGAGGTGTTGCTCGAGCAACTGGTAGGGCGAGTAGATCTCGCCCTTCATGTAATGGGGCACCATGACCACGGCCAAAATCACCCGCGCGATCACGTAGCCGAGGATCATCTGGATGAACATGATGTTCGAGCCGTAGGCGATGGCGGGCACACCGATGATGGTGAGCGCGCTGGTCTCCGTCGCCACGATCGAGGCGCCGATGCCCCACCAAGGGATATTGCGGCTACCGAGAAAATAGTCGCGCGTCGTGCGTTGGTCGCGACCGAACCAGACGCCGAGGCCGATGACGCCGCCGAGGTAGAGCAAAATGACCAGCCAGTCGCCGACGTTGAAGTAAGAGTTCATGCGGGGTGGACTCATCACGGGAAAAGCGGTTTTGGTTGGCGAGCACGCAGGCGAGGAGGACCGAAAGGATGTGGCGGATCGTGAGCTTCATGGGCGGGGCGAGATG
>ENA-ORBV01004589-ORBV01004589.1-microbial-mat-metagenome-genome-assembly--contig:-NODE-4589-length-26307-cov-17.001220_pt1 | contig 26307 bp, 20 predicted proteins | sample MGYA00237777_ERZ505514 | MGnify/ENA primary metagenome ERZ505514 (study PRJEB26160, sample SAMN06269048) | microbial mat metagenome | isolation source: Oligotrophic lake microbial mat | place...
CGCCGGTAGCTCAATTGGTAGAGCAGCGGATTCCAAATCCGCAGGTTGCGGGTTCAAGTCCCTCCCGGCGTGTTCATTGCCGTTTGTCCCTCGGTCCTTTTCCCCACTTTCCACGCAGAGCATCCACCATGTCAATGGGCATCTACAAGCAGGGACAGGGCTACTGGGTCCGCGTTCTCACCGCCGCGCTCCTCGCGGTGGCCACGCTCGGCGCGGCGGGCTGGATGGCCGGCCAGGCGACCCGCCTCGAAGCAAAGCTGCCGAGAAACTCCTGGCGGCTGGCCATCGACAGCGCTACCGGCGAGATCGCGCCCGGGCAGCAGGTCGTGCTGCTCGCGGCCCCGGACCCGCGCGGCGGCACGCAGGCCGAACTCGGATCCGCGACGGTCCAGAGTTTCGATGCCGCGAGCCAGGAACTGGTCGTCAACGCCGTGCAGATGAAGGCCGAGGGCACCGACCCCAGTTCTGCGAGTGCCGTCTCGGGCTCGTCGTCCACCGCGCCCTTCGCGGCCCGGTTTGACGTGGCCACCGGGATTGCACCGATCGAGACCACGCTGCTCGTGGGCCTGGTGGTCGGCTTCGTGCTGCTGCTGGGCGCGGTGCTGACGTACTACTTCACCGGCGTCAAAGCCGGGACGGTCGAGTTCCTCATCTCGACGGACATGGAGATGAAGAAGGTCAACTGGTCCACGCGCCGGGAGATCATCGGCTCCACCTGGGTGGTGATCGGCGCGTGCGTGATCATCGCCGGATTCCTCTTCGGCATCGACATCATTTTCCAGGGGTTCTTCCGCTGGATCGGCATCCTCGTGGACGCGGGCTGAGCGGCCCTGGAGCGATCAACGGGCTTTGGGCAAACAGGAGACGGTGGTGATCAAGCCGGACACAAGAAAAGGGACCGCCACGGCGGCCGACCCGACAGCGCTGCCCGTCGAAGAGGAACCCATCCGGCGCGAGGGGATGGACTGGTTCACGCTCCGCGTCGCCTCCAACAAGGAGAACTCGGTCCGCGAGACGCTGCTCCGCAAGGTCCAGATCGAGAAGATGATCCACCTCGTCGGGCGCATCCTCGTGCCGACCGAGAAGACCAAGACCATCAAGGGCGGCAAGCACCGGATCGTCGAGACGAAGTTGTACCCGGGCTATGTGTTTGTCGAGATGCGCCTCGAGCCCGATGGCCGCATCCCCCAGGACGTCTTCTTCCTCATCAAGGAGACAACGGGCGTGGGCGACTTTGTCGGCACCGCGGGGCGTCCGACGCCGCTGCACGGGCACGAGATCGAGAAACTCCACATCGATTCGCGTCGCCCCGAGGAAGAGGCCACGATCAAACTGGTCTTCCAGAAGGGCGAGCCCGTCACCATCAAGGAAGGCCCCTTCCAGGGCTACGAGGGGACGGTCGATGAACTCGTCCCCGACAAGGGCCTGGTCCGCGTGCTGGTCACCATCTTCGGCCGTCAGGCTCCCATCGAGATCGAGGAATGGCAACTGGGCAAGACCGGGCAGGACTGAGGCGTCCTCTCCCCGCGGAACCCTGCGACTTCCAAAGGCCCGGCACAGTCCGGGCCTTTTTTATTGGGTCGGGCTCAAACTGCCGCGACGATCTGGGCCCCCGGCACTAAACTGCGGCGACTACTTTTCAGGAGCCTCGCATGTTCGAGTTGGTCCGCGTTGTGTCCAAGGGTGAGGCCGAGGCGCTAGTGGTCGGCGTGTTCAAGGACCGCAAACTCGACAGCGCGACCCGCGCACTGGACGCCGATGGCTCGATCGCGCTGGCTGCGGCCCGGCCCGAATGCACCGGCGATGTCGGGCGCATCGCCGAGGCGTATCCGCCGGGGCGAGGGCACAACCGCGTGCTGATCGTGGGCCTCGGGGATCGCGCCAAGTTCAACCCCGGCTCGCTGCGGACCATCGGCGGTGCGCTGGGACGCCGCCTTGCGCAGACCAAGGACTCGCGCGTTGACATCGAGTTGGCAGGTGCGCTGACGGACGCCAAGCCGCGGATCAAGGCGGACTTTGCCGGTCGTTGTCTCGGGGAGGGCCTGGGACTGATCGCCTGGAACTTCACGCGCTTCAAGGGCAAGGGCACGCCCGACCGCCCGAAGAAAACACCGCTGTTTGTCCGTTCCTCCGACGGCGCGTTCCAGGAAGGCCTGGAGCGGGGCCTTGCGCTGGCCGCGTCGACCAACATCGCGCGCGATCTTTCCGAGACGCCGCCGAACATCGCGACCCCGGCGTACATCGCGGTTCAGGCCCGCGCGATGGCCAAGGCCGTGGGGCTCTCGTGCCGCGTGATGGAGGAGAAGGAACTCGAAAAAGAAAGACTGATCGGCCTGCTGAACGTGGGCAAGGCATCGGAGAACCGGCCGTGCATGATCCGGCTGGAGTACACGCCCAAGAGTGCGGGACGCAAGTCCAAGGGCGACAAGCCCGTCGTCCTCATCGGGAAGACCATGACCTACGACACCGGCGGCCTGTCGATCAAGCCGACACCGGGCATGGCGGGCATGAAGCGTGACAAGGATGGCGGGTGCGCGGTGCTGGGCGCGATGCACGCGGTCGCCACCGTCATCAAGCCCGATCAGCGCGTCGTTGCGCTGCTGGCCGTCGCCGAGAACTCGATCTCCGATGAGGCCTACCGCCCCGACGACATCATCGTCTACCGCAACGGCGTGAGCGTCGAGGTGACCAACACCGATGCCGAGGGCCGCCTCGTTCTTGCCGATGCGCTGATCTGGGCGTGCGAGAAGGAAAGCCCGGCGTGCATCGTGGACCTCGCCACGCTCACCGGCGGCGTCGTCACCGCCCTTGGCTCGACGTTCGCGGGCATGTTCTGCGAGGATGACCGCCTGCGCGAGCGCCTGCAGCGCGCGATGGACACCTCCGGCGAGCGCTGGTGGCGGCTGCCGCACGACCAGGAGTACAACGACATGATGAAGTCGAACTCCGCCGACATCGTGAACTCGAACCCCAACCGCAAGGCCCACCCCATCCAGGGCGCGGCCTTTTTGTCGTTCTTTGTGGACAAGTCCGTGCCGTGGGCGCACATCGATATCGCCGGCGTTCACGCCGTCGATTCGGACTCGGGGCCATTCATCAAGGGTCCGACCGGCTGGGGCGTGCGACTGCTGGCGGACTTCCTCACGCGCTAGGTCGCAGCGTTTGTTCCGTGGTGTTGTAAAAGGCCACGCACCCCTCGGGATGGAGAAGGACATCTGGAACCTTGCCACATCACCGCGCGCACAGTCGCTCCCGATGAGCGGCACTGACAAAGGCCCGGAGCCGGTCTTCGTTCTGCCCGGTCTCGGCGTCGATGCGTCGCTGCTGATGCGTCTGCTGGACCACCACCCCGGGGTCCGCGCTGCCGAAGATTCGCCCGATCTCAAACTCGGTCCTGAAGACTCAATGCGAGAGGCGGTGGACTCGCTCATCGCGAGCGCATCCCGCGATGCCTCGATGAGTCTGCGCCATCGGGGGGAGGGGCGGCCCGCATCCGTTCCCCTCCGATGGGTCTGCACGCGCTTCGGTGCGGGTCCTCGATCGCGCCTTGACCCATTGCTCAAGGCGTTCCCTTCAGCGCGCGTGCTCGCACTCATCCGCGATGGACGCGACGTGATCGTGGAGCAGCGTCTGGCTTCGCTCCGAGCCTCCTCCTACGACGGCCTCTCGCCAGAAGCGCGCGCCCATGCCGTCGCCGCGGCGGCGTTTCATTCGGCAGGACCTGGCGCGGTGAGCCGTGCCCGGGTGCCGGTGAACCTTTTCTGCCCGGTATCTCTGCGCGTACACACGAACCGCTGGATCGAATCCCTGCGCCCGGTTCATCTCGCGGCGGAACTGGCGGGCGATCGGGCCAAGGTCATCCGCGCCGACGATTTCGTAGCGGAAACGTTCCGCGCCCACGCATCGGTGTGTGTCTGGCTCGGCCTCGCGGGCGATGCCGCGGACATTCTGGGCGCGGTGGAATCGGCCCGCGGGCAGGTTGGCGCTGCGACTCGGCGGGGTGTGTGGCGGGAGGTGCTGAGCGAGGCGGACATTGCCGCGTTCAAGCGGATGGCCGGCGAACTGCTCGTTGAACTGGGCTACGAGCAAGGCACCGGCTGGTAGACTGCGGTCGGGAAAGCAGAAGGAACTCAGAGAGAGCAGAGCAAGCGGGAGGGAGCAGAGGAAATGCAGCCCGTCCGGACGCGTAGAAGTCGCCTCTGTACAACAGAGCCCGGAGCGCCCCCCCCCGAGCGACGGGTTGCGCCCCACGCGCCGCTTTGCAATGACACTCACGCCTGCTCTTGCAACGCTTCCGGCGCAACCCGTCGCTTGCGCTCCGGGCTCTGACAAAGCAGTCGGAACTATACAGATTTGATCGCCTGAATCTGTACAATCCGAGGACATCTGTACAATCCGTGTTCCTGCACTGAGTAGGAACGGAGTTGACCCTTCTCCTCCCACCCCGTCCCCCGCCACCACCTGCCCCGCATGATCGACCCTCTCTCTCCGGATTTCTCCCGCACTCCTGCCTCGCCGTTTCCGCGGCGGCCGCGCTTTGGATATGCGCCCCTGTCGCCCGCCTTGGGATGGGCCGCGGGAGCACCCGCCGTCTCCGTCGTCACGCCCTATTTCAACACGGGGCAGGTCTTTCACGAGACGGCGCGGAGTGTGCTGGGCCAGTCGCTCCAGAACTTCGAGTGGATCATCGTCAACGATGCCTCGACCGACGCGGGCGCGATGGGCGTGCTTGATGAGTATCGCGGCACCGATCCGCGCATCCGCGTGCTGGACCATCGCGTCAACCACGGCCTGCCCGCGTCCCGCAACACCGGCTTCCGCGCTGCTCGCGCCGAACTCGTCTTTCAGATCGATTCGGACGACCTCATCGAGCCGACGGCGCTCGAGAAGTCCGCGTGGTATCTCGCCTCGCACCCTGGGGCCGCGTTCGTGAAGGGATGGACCGTCGGCTTTGGCGCGAGCGAGTACCTGTGGGACAAGGGCTTCCACAACGGCGCGGCGTTCCTCGACGACAACCTCGCGACCGCCACCGCGATGATCCGGCGCAGCGTTCACGAGGGGCTGGGCGGCTGCGATGAGACCATCCGCGCGGGCATGGAGGACTGGGACTTCTGGCTGCGGTGCGCTGCGGCCGGGCACTGGGGCGGCACCATCCCGGAGTATCTTGACTGGTATCGCAGGCGCGAGAACCAGCACAGCGACTGGGCGAACCTGAAGGACGCCGAGGGGCGCGAGGCGTTTCGCTCTCGCCTGCGCGCGATGCATCCCGCGCTCTTCGAGCCGGGCGGTTTTCCATCGCTCCCCCCGCAATGGCCCAGGCCGCTGGAGGAAGTACACGCCGAAGCGCCGCCGCTGCTTGCCAACCCGCTGGCCAAGGAACGGTCGCGCCTGCTGATGATCGTGCCGTGGCTGCGCATGGGCGGGGCCGACCGCTTCAATCTTGACCTGATCCGCTTTCTCACTTCACCGATCGTGGGCGGATGGGAGGTGACGCTCGCGACGACCGCGAACGGCCACGCCTGGCTGCCGCGGGTGAGCGCGCTCACGCCGGATGTGTTCTGCCTGGACCACTTCCTGCGGCCGGTTGATTATCCGCGTTTTCTTCGCGGGCTGATCGATTCGCGCCGGCCCGATGTGGTGATGGTCAGCAACTCGGAACTGGGGTACCAACTGCTGCCGTTCCTGCGGGCGCACTGTCCCGGCCCCGCGTACGTCGATTTCAACCACATGGAGGAGCCGCACTGGCGCAGCGGCGGCCACCCTCGCTCGGGAGCAGCGTGCCAGGAGCAACTCGACCTCAACATCGTGGTGTCCGAACACCTGAAGTCGTGGATGGTCGGCCGCGGCGGGGATGCCAAGCGGATCGAGACGTGCTACATCAACGCCGACACCGGGCTCTTTCGGCCCGACCCGGCAGCGAGGCAGGAAGAGCGGGCGGACTTGGGCATCGGGCCGGATGAGACGGTGATTTTGTACGCAGCGAGGTTCTGCCCGCAGAAGCAGCCGCTGGTGTTCACGGATTCGATCGCGCGACTGCGGGACCTTGCCGCGGCGTCGCCGGATCGACCGGCGTTCACGGTGCTGGTCGCGGGCGAGGGCGAGCAGCAGGATGCGATGGTCTCCCGGCTCGACGAACTGGGCCTGCTGCGGCGGGGGGATGAGCACGACCCCGCGCGTCCGGTGGTGATGCTCGGCGCGGTCGCGCCCGAACGGATGCCGGCGGTGATGGCCGCGAGCGATATCTTCTTCTTGCCGTCGATGTGGGAGGGGATTGCGCTGTCGATCTACGAGGCGATGGCGGCGGGGCTGGCGGTGCTTGGCGCGGATGTCGGGGGCCAGCGCGAACTTGTGACGCCCGGGACGGGCATCCTGCTGACTCGACCGAACGATGCCGATGGATCGTCGGACCTGGCGACCGAGGCGGACAACTACGCGATCGCGCTGCTGGAGTTGATGACTTTGGGGGGGGAGGGGGGAGATCGCGCGGCTGGGGATGGGTGCGCTGTACTCGGCGCGGCAGCGCGGTCACGCATCGAAGGCCACTTTGAGTTGAAGAACATGGGCGGGCGCATGCTCGAACTGTTCGCGCGTGCCAGTGACTTGCGGGATTCCGCTCCACGTCAGGCGCTCTCGCTCGGCCTTGCGCGCGAGTCGGCGGTGCAGGCCATGGAGCAGCACCGGCTGAGCACGCTCACCGACTACCTCTGGGACGTGCAGGCACGCTATCAGGAACTTCTGAGACGGACAGACGCGACCAACGCGGGCGATGCACGCGAGCGGGAGGCCGCAGCTCGCCTGGCGCAGATCGAGAACTCGCGGACGTGGCGGCTCGTCCGCGCGGCCAAGGGCGTGCCGCCTTACAGCGCACTGGCCCGGATGCGCTGGGGGTCCGATTGGCAGCAGATGGAACTGAAGATGCTCCCAACCCAGCGACTGGCGATGATCGAGGCCAGCAGGTCGTACCGCCTCATCCGCGCGCTCAAGAGCGTGCCGCCGTGGTCGAGTTATGCGCGGGCGCGGTACGGGGGGAAGTGAGCGACCACGCAACGGATTGAACGCCTGTGCGTTCGAGTCTTCTTCCTTTCTCGACCGGGCCGTTCCTACCATGCCTCCCTATGCCTTACACGATCCGTCCGGAGCAGGGGTTTGACGTTGACTCCGAGTCCACGACCTACCTGAAAGGGCACGTCGACACCGGGGAGCGGTGGGTGCTGAACTTCGGTCCGCAGCACCCCGCGACGCACACGACGCTCCGGCTGGTGCTCGAACTCGACGGTGAGCGGATCGCCCGCTGCACGCCGCACATCGGCTACCTGCACTCGGGCTTTGAGAAACTCGGCGAGCACCTTGACTACAACCAGTACGTGACCATCGTGTCGCGGATGGACTATCTCTCGCCGATCGCCAACGACATCTGCTGGCACCACAGCGTGGAGCAACTGTTCGGCATCGATATCACGCCGCGCTGCAAGGTTCTCCGGACCATCATGGCGGAACTGGCGCGCATCCAGAACCACCTGCTGTGCGTGGGCGCTGCGGCGCTCGACCTGGGCGGCATCACGGCCTTCCTGTTCGCCTTCAACCCGCGCGAGAAGATCTACGACATCTGCGACTTTATCGCCGGGCAGCGCTTCCACCCGGACTGGACCCGCGTCGGCGGCCTGATGCAGGACCTGCCGGATGAGGCGATGTTCCGGCGGCTGGTGAAGGACCTGGTGAACGACGACCTGCCCCGGGCGCTTGCGGACATGGAAGGGCTGCTCAACGCCAACCGCATTTTCATCGACCGGACCAAGGACATCGGCGTCCTGAGCCACGATGAGGCGATCGCCCACTCCCTCACCGGCCCCATGGCCCGGGCCAGCGGCGTGAAGCGGGACCTCCGCAAGGATGCGCCGTACCTCTGCTACAAGGACAACTGGGACAATCAGGGCGCCCCGGCCGTGGAGTTCAAGGTGCCCATCGCGCTCGAGGGCGACTGCTACGCGCGCTTCCGCGTCCGCGTAGAGGAGATCAAGCAGTCGATGCACATCGTCCGCCAACTCATCGACGACATCCCCGGCGGGCCCGTCGACGCCTTCGCCGATTCCAAGATGGTCAAGCCCGCCAAGAGCGACGTGTACGGCTCCATCGAGGGCCTGATCCAGCACTTCGAGCTCATCATGTCCAACCGCGGCTGGACGCCCCCGATCGCCGAGGGGTACGGCGCGATCGAGACGGCCAACGGCGAACTGGGCTACTACATCGTTTCCGATGGCGGGCCGCGGCCCTGGCGCGTCCGCACCCGCCCGCCGTGCTTCATGAACTACGCGGCGATGGCCCGGCTCATCGAGGGCCACCTGCTGTCGGATGTCCCCGCCGTGATCGGGTCGATCAACGTCGTCGCGGCGGAACTGGACAGGTAGAAGTTCCGATTGGGCCGGTGGGGCAGGCGTCTGGCCTGTCACTCGGTCAGTAACGTATGCAATCCGAGTTGCCGAACAACCTTGCCAAGTCAGTCCGGTTTGAACGCCGCACGGGCAAGGTGTTCCTTACCCTCGTTCTCCACGATGGTCGGCTGCACTCCGTTCCTGTTTCCTTCTTCCCGACGCTCGCGCGCGCAAGGCCGGCGCAGCGCGACAACTGGCGGAAGGTCAGCCGCGGTATCGGGTTTCATTGGCCCGACCTGGACCTCGATCTCTCCGTCCGCGGCGTGCTGGATGGACAGCGCGAAGTCCTCCCGGCTCGGCGAAAGGCGGGCTGACGTTTGCGAAAGGCCGGCCGCCCGCTACCTTGAAACCCACGGCTCCCGGTCCTCCGCGCTCACCAGCACCGGGTGGCCACCGAGTTCCTTGCGCAGGCGCGGCGCGAGCAGCCGCAGGTACGGCCGCTCGGTCTGGGTATGCCCCGCGAGCATCACGCTCAGGCCGGCGGCGACGGCTTGCCGGATCTCGTGGTGCCGCATCTCGCCGGTGACAAACAGTTGGCAATCGGCCTCGAGCGCGAGCGGGACGAGCGAGCCGCCCGCGCCCGGGCACACGCCGATGCGCTCGATGGGCGTGTCGCCGGTCCGGGGTCCCATGGCCACCTGCAGGACCTTCACGTCCAGGTGGGCCTTGAGGCGCACCGCGAGTTCATCGATGGTCGCGCCGTTGTCCAGGGCGATCTTGCGGCCCGCCCCGACTGCGCGCGTCGGTCGCGCAACCAGCTCGTACACGTCGATCGCGGGCTCCTCGTACGGGTGAAACTGCCGGAGCGTCTGGATCGTCAGCGCCAGCGCGCGGCGCGAGCACACCATCTCCAGGCGTTGCTCCGCCACCGACTCCAGATTTCCCGCGGCACCGACCGCCGGCTGTGTTCCTGCGCTGCCGAGGAAGGTACCGTGCCCGGTAGTGCTGAAGGAGCACACCTCGTAACCGCCGATAATCCCCGCGCCCGCCGACGCCATCGCCTTGCGGACATCATCGAGTTTCTCCATCGGCACGAACGTGACCACTTTGAGTTCCTGCGTCGGCGCGAGCGACGCGTGCGCCCGCAGCGCCCGCCGATCGCCGCCGCCCCCCGACCCCACATCACTCGGCCCCAGCAGGCCCTCGGCCAGCCAGTCCGCCATTCCGCCCGGAGCACCATCGAGCGCGGTGTGCGGCGAGTAGACGGCCACCCCCGCGCCGATGAGTTGCAGGGCCACCCGGCCGGTCTCCGTCTCATCGGTGAGGCGCTTCACCGCCTCGAAGATGGGCGGGTGATAGGCGACCACCGCGCCACACTTCAGGCGCGCGGCCTCCGCCGCCACCGCCTCCGTCAGGTCGATCGTCAGCAGCAGCGGCCCCGCGAGCAGCGCATCGTGCGCACCTATCAGCAGGCCTACGTTGTCCCACGATTCGGCAAGGTCGGGCGGGGCGATGCGCTCCATTGCGGCGACCAGGTCAGCGATCTTCATGAGCGATGGTACCTCCTCACGGCGCCCACTTTGCAATTTCGGCTCGGATCGCTTCATCGGCGGCCATCGACTTCGCGCGGGCGATCAACGCCGCGGCGGCCTCCGGGCCTCGGGTGCGATAGACCGCACGCGCCGCCTCCGCGGCGTCGCGCGCCAGACACCCGGGGCGCAGGCTCTGTGACAGCAGGTCCGTCTCCAGAGGCGTCAGGTCGGTGCCGCGCGTGAAGGTCGCGTGCCAGAGGAAGTCCTTGCACGCCGCGAGCGTTTCGTCCCCAAGAATGCGTGGGAGCGCTGCGGCGTACACCCGCGCGAACAGACCCGGCTCCAGTTCAAAGAACGCCGCGCCAAGGCCCGCGAGCGCGACCTCCGCGGTAAGCGCATCGGGCTGGTCCTTGATGATCGCCCCCAGAAGGCGCGCCGCCTCCTGGTCGCGCCCCAGGAGCCGCATCGTGTTGACCGCCGCGGCAAAGTCGCGCGACCGGAGTTGCCCGGAAAGGTCATCGGCAATGGATGTTGCTTGCGAAAGCGCCCCCGGCAGAGGGACGGCCGCGCGCGACACCGGACGCGCCACCACATACAGCGGGTCGCCGATCACCGCGACCTTCCACGGCTCGGCGTTCTCAAGCCTCACCGCCGCCCCGAACGGCGCGGCGACCAGAAGACGTTGCGATACCAGGGACGTGGGGACGAATGCCTGCAAGTACGGCTCGTACACCGAGCCCATGTACGCGAATGCTCCTCGCTCCAGCCATCGGCCGCCCACGGTGTCGCGATTGCCGGGGCTTGTGGCCGACCATGAATGCACGAAGTGGACCGCCGCGGGGATGCTCAGCACCGGCACATCGTCGGGCCTGCCCTGGCCGGGTTTCAAATCAAAGAACTCCGCATTTCCTGATGTGTTGACAAATATCAGGGAAGCCTCCACCCCGCGCCGATTCGCCAGCAGGCTACCGGCCAATCCGCGGCGTGCCTCAACACCCGGGTCGCCTCCACGCGGCCTGCCCGCGCCGCGTTTCCGCCAGTCCTCAATGCCCTGCCGCGCGCCGTCGTCGAGCAGCGCTGGAATACCTGCTCTTTGCAGCAAGGATGCCGCGGGCGTCGCGTCCCACCCGTTCCAGGGCGGCGAATCTTCGTACCCGTCAAACAGCCACGCCCGCTCGGGCGAGAGGAAGAGCGAGCACATCGCCACATACGCCGCCTGCGACTCGTTCCCAATGACCTGCCCTGCCCACGCCCAGCGCGCTGCGCGCTTCGGGTCGCGTGCGGTAAGGGCGAGCACGCCGGGCGAACGGCCCAGCGCGTCGCTCACGGCATAGGTGGTGGTCTGCGAAACGGCCCCCACGGTGACCTTGACCGGTCCGTTCTGACACAGAGTCACCGCGTCGATCTCGTCGCCGATCTCGTCCCACTTCCAAGGCATCTTCCCGAGTTCGGTCTGGAGCGCGACCGTGAGTTCGTCGAGTTTCTCGGCCGGGTACCAGTCCGCAAGGCCCGTTCCGAACGGGCGTGCGTTGAGCCAGACGAGGGGCTGCCCGTGCCCGGCCGCGAGCGCGAGCGCGCCCGTCCACGCGGGGTCGGATGGGTGCGCGACCACGACACCCGGGGGCGCGAACCCCATCTTCTTCCAATGCTCGGCGAGTTTCCCCGGTTCGGCGCACTCCCACGCCGCGCTAGCCGCCCCTTCGACCGCCGCCCTGAGTGCCCCCTCGCCCTCGGGCAAGGCCGCGCCTCCGCTGAATCGCACCACGCGCTCGGGCTTGAATGCGCGGGCAAACCGCGCAATGGACTCTTTCGCTCCCCACGAACCGTCATCGATCAGCACCGGGAACCGCGCCCCGAGTGTCCAACTCCCGACCGCGGTGATGTATGCCGCCGAGTCTGGGACCAGCACAACCGCGCTGATAACCGGGATTTGCGCACGCACGGTCGCCACCCTCGCGCCCAGACGGATCGGCGGCGGCAGGTCCTCGGCTCGAATCGGCGACGATTCTGGAGGCGTCGGCTCGGGCAGTCGCTGTCCAGCGGCCATGGCTGTCAATGCCGACGCGAGAACCGCCGATAATCGGGCGGAGACGTTCGCGCGAGTTGACTGCATCGCTGGGTTTCCCTTGTGCCTTTGATCTACCGCCGACCGATTCTCGCATCCCGTCACCCGCCTGTATTCATCGGACGTACGAACATGCCCTGGCCCCGACTGGAACAGTTCCTGGAAATCGTGGAGCGCGAGTCGCGCTCCGACCGTTCCGTCCATGTTTCGGCACCGTCGGGACGCGTCGCGCTCCCGATCGCCCTCCGCCTGCTCGACGATCAGGTTACGCCCGTCCTTGCCTACCGCCGACTTGTCGCCCCGGATGAGCGAGACGCCCCCTCGTTCCTGCTGGAATCCGTCGAGGGAGGCGAGCGCCAGGGCCGCCACTCGATCCTCGGCGCACAACCGGCACTGGAGGTCATCGCGCGCGGGCACGAGGTCGAGATCATCGACCACCGTCTGACCGGAAAACCGGGCCATCGCACGCGCACCACCGAGCCCGACCCGCTGGAAGTTCCGCGCCGCATCACCCGCGCTGTGCGGCTGGTCATGCCGCCCATCACGCCCGGTCCCAGCCCATTGCTCCCGGCGTGCTTCCTTGGCGGCTGGGTCGGCTTTGCGGGGTACGAAACCGTGCGCTACGCCGAGCCTGAGAAACTCGATTCGCGCAACGCCCCGACCGATGACCGCCACCTGCCCGACATGCACTGGGGACTGTACGACGGCGTCGTGGTCTTCGATCATGTCGCCAAACTGGTGTACATCGTGCGCTTGGTGGAGGTCGCCCTTGGTGACTCGCTCGAGGCGATCACCGTTGCGTACGGACGCGCGGTCGAGGCCATCGAGTCGCTCGCCCGTGAACTCCAGGCGCACACCAAGCCGCTGCCCTCGGGGCGCATGGAGCCGCCTGCCCCCCCCACTTCCCAAGCATCCTTCGCTCTCCCTGTTTGCGCTGCTGCGCCGACGGCATTGTCCTCGAACCTCACCCGCGAGCAGCACAGCGCCATGCTCGCCAAGGCCAAGGAGTACATCCGTGCCGGCGACATCTTCCAGGTCGTGCTCGGCCAGCGCTTCGAGCGACAATCCGCGGCCGACCCCTTCGACGTTTACCGCGCGTTGCGCGCCGTGAATCCCAGCCCGTATATGGTCTACATGCAGGCTCGGGGCTGCATCCTCGTCGCCTCCAGCCCCGAGATTCTCTGCCGTGTGCGTGTTCTGGGTGGCCCGGCACTCAGTGCCGGGGGGTCGGCGCGCAGCGACGACCTACCCAAAGTCCTCACCAGCCGCCCCCTCGCCGGCACACGCCGGCGCGGCCTGACACCCGCCGAGGACCTCGCGCTGGAGCGCGAACTCCTCGCCGACCCCAAGGAACGCGCTGAGCACATCATGCTCGTCGATCTGGGGCGCAACGATGTCGGCAAGGTCTGCATCCCCGGCACGATCGAACTACCCGCGGTCATGGCCATCGAGCGCTACTCGCACGTCATGCACATCAGTTCGACCGTCACCGGCCAACTCCGGCCCGGCCTCGACTGCTGGGATGCGCTCCGCGCCACCCTCCCCGTCGGCACCATCTCCGGCGCGCCCAAGATCCGCGCCATGCAGATCATTGATGAACTTGAGCCCGTCCGTCGCGGCCCTTATGGCGGAGGCATGGGCTACATCTCCCTCGACGGCGACATGGACATCGCGCTGGCGCTGCGGACGATGGTGGTGCCGACGGCCATGCGCGAGGATGGCATCTGGACCTACCACCTCCAGGCCTCCGGCGGCATAGTCGCCGACTCCGAGCCGGAGGCCGAGTATCAGGAAACGGTGAACAAGGCGGCGGGCCTCGCCCGCGCGATCGACACAGCGGAACAGGCGTTCGGCATCTAACTTCTCTATGGGGACGGCTACGGCCCGCCTTCCGAACGCAGAGCCTTCAGTTCTTCTGCTATCGCCGGGGAAAGCGGGTCGTCGGATTCTGCGGCGATCTGTTCGAGAACCGGCAGGAGTTCGCTTCGCCACTCCGGAGGGAGCGACAGGAGGCCTAACGCGATGCTTCGATCATCCCGCTCCCGTTGGAAATCCTTGAGCGTTCGCAGTAGCCGCTCCCGGATGGGGGCGTCTTGCTTGAACTGAACAAGTACGAGGATCGCCTCGGACTGAACGCCGTAGTCGGCGGCACCGCCCGCGAACGCCTTCAAGTCCTCGCCGAACACTTCGAGCGAGTTCGAAAAGCGTGACATGGTGCGAACAGCGGCATGCCGATTCCAACTGAACCGGTCTCCCGCCGCCGTGAGCATTGCACGCCGGACCTGCGTGTCCGCCTTTCGACTCAGGCGCGGTAACCATTCAATGCAATCGCCCCGGAACGGCAGTCCCGCGTGGATCGCGTCGCACGCTCGCGTCTTGCCGAGCCACTTAGAAAGTGACGATGACCGGGTGTCCGTCGCGGCCTGAAGCCCCTCGCGCCACACCTGCTCCGAGCGGCTCTCATCGAGGGATGCGAGCAACAGAGGCAGTGGCAGGCGCTCAAACGCGGAATCCGACAGACACGACGGAAGGCCGATTATTCCGCCTGCGGCGACTAAAAGCATGCCCAGTAGAAAGCGGCAGACCGACTGGAGCCAGATGCGCGGTGTCGCCTTGGAATGGCGCGAGGTGCCACATTCGGGACAAGCCCCGACCGTTGGCAGGCCAAGCGTCGAATAGCCGCAGATGCAACGGCCCCGCATTCGAGCCACGAGCGGAGCCGAGCCGGATCGGACAGGCCATATCGCCGCCAAGGCCAGGCAGATGCCGATGAGCAGTTTCACGACCATACTTCAAGCCTTAGTGCGTGTGTGGCGGGGCATAAATCGGCGGCAACCCCGGCGCTCCATCCCTCGGATCTCCGCACTCCGCGAACAACTGCCCCGGGAGCAAACCACAACTACGGCAAGCAGGCGGCCGCGACGGGAAGTACCATCTGAAGAAATCGTTCCAGCAGTCGACAGATTCCCTGCCCTCCATTCTACAACTGCGGTACTCCGTGCAACCCCAGAGAAAGCACTCGTCGCAGGTCGCTGGATTGCCGAGATCGATGCCGGTCGAGCAGCAATCCAAAGCGTTCGTGAGTTCGTTGGCGAGTTTGGCAGTGAGAGTCTCGCAATCAGCAGCACAGAACTGATCGGCGTAGAGATTGATCCTGGGAGATGCTGGATTTCTGCACCAAGTCGACGCATAAGGGTTGGTCGGTCCCGTTGGGGCGCTTTCCGCGCAGGTAATGTTCATCAGCTCCAAGCCCATTCCGCAAGGTGTCGACCGGATCTGCTTGAGTAGGAACACGATTGTAGGATCCGAGCGCATGGCCTCATCTCGGCACTGCCGGCACTCCTGGGCGGACATGGCGTTCTGGCACGGCACCGCACCCGCGACGAGAAGGTGGCCCGCGGAATTCATGTGCATACCCGGGATTGCTTGAGAACGCGATCGCTCAATCCATCCCTGGTGTGCGGGCTTGGGTATGTCCTTGGACGAGGCCATGCGCTTCCTGTCCCCAGCGGCGTGCATGGCTTGAATGTCGTGCCGCGCTTGTCGTTCCAGAATGACACAACACAAGGTAATCGCAAGTATCCCCGCGAGGATCATTGAAGCCCGAGCCAGGTGGCTTCCGCTGGAGAGTGGCGTCGTGGACAGTCTTGCACGGGTTTTCCGACGCAAGTGTTCGTTGCTCTTACGATGCATGTTTGTTGCCATGCGATCAGTAGGCCGCTCCGATCCCCTTCGGTCAAGGCAAGGTTGACCATATGGAATATGTTACATATTCCATATTTGCGCCATACTCCCAAGCTCGCCCGGCATCTTCGCTCGGTCTCGTTTCCGTTTGACGGCCCATCGGGGCTGCGGACTATCTGTAATCCCCTGCCCCTATACTCCCTGAACAGGTGTCCCGCCCCCCCTCCAACACCGCCCGCGTCCTGGTCCTCATCGCGGCCGCCTGCGGCCTGCTGGCCTGGGTTGTCTTCGCCAAGGGCGGCATCCGCGATCATCTCGTGCCGCGAAACTTCGGTGTTGTTGAGATTGGGCATGTTTACCGGGCCGCTGCGCTCAACCCTGCAACGCTCAAGAAGGTCCACGACGAGCACAAGATCAGGACCATCATCGACCTGGGCGGCTCGGACACCGACCCTCTCGCCGACCGGCTGGCGCAGCTTTCCGCGGAGTCGCTAGGCATTACGCGCTACCTGTTCCCACTCTCGGGCGATGGCACCGGCAACCCCAACGCCTATGTCGCGGCGCTCCGCGTGCTTGCCGATGAGACGGCCCACCCCGTGCTTGTCCACTGCTCGGCCGGCGCGCAGCGCACCAGCGGGTGCATCATCCTCTATCGCGATGTGATCCAGTCGAGGCCCGATGCCGATGCCCGCAAAGAGGCCATGGACTTCCGGCACGACCCCGAGGACAATCCGCGCCTGTTCACTTATCTCGATACCTGGCAGGGGCACATCGAGCGTGCCTTCCGCTCCGGCACCCAGGTACACGACCATCCCGAGGTGAATGTTGTGCCCGCGGTTCGCGGGATTGCGGAGAAACCGTGACCGCTCTGGTTGCGCCCGCGGAACCGGCGCGCCCGATCTGGCGCGATGCCGCGCTCGTCCTCTTCGTCTGCATCATTGTCTACTGGCTGTACCTCGGCGCTGCGCCGTTCGCCTCCAGTGAGGGGCACCGCGTCATCCCCGGCTGGATGATGCTCGACTCAGGCGACTGGTCGCGCACGGAGATGTTCGGCCTCAACTACATCCGAAAGCCCCCGGGCATGGCGTGGGCCATCGCCGCATCGTCGGCGCTCCTCGGCCAGAACGAGTTCGCGGCCCGCGCGCCCTCCGCGTTCGCCTGCACGCTCATGGCGCTGGTCGCGCTGGCCTTTGGGCGTGCCTGGTGCGGGGCGCGTGGAGGCCTTGCAGCGGGACTTGCACAGGCGTTGCTGCCGGTGATGTGGGTGTCGGGCGGCGCGGGCCGGAGCGCGGAGATCGAGGCTCTCAATACCTTCTGCACGCAGATCGCGGTGCTGCCACTGATCGCCCTCATGCTCCCGTCGCGGGCGCGAGAACTCGGCACGCTGAAGAACGCTCGAAGGGGCGCGGCGCTCGCGGTTCTGTCGGCCCTCGGCATCACCGGATTTGCCCTGACGAAATCGCTCGCGAGCGCGCCGTGCATCGTCGGCGCGATCATCGGCATCTGCATCGCCCGGCGCTCCGCGCGCCCACTCGCGTGTCTCTGGATGTGGTCTGCCCTCCTCCTGGGCACCGGCGCGGCGTACCTCGCCCTCCGCCACTTCGGCGTGATGAACTACGACCCCGGCGCGGTCCGCGAAGAGGGGTCGTTCCTGTGGAACGATCCCGCGCGGGTCGTCACCGTCATTCCCATGGCCTTGCTTGCCGCGCTCCCCGCGTCGCTGGCGGTGCTGTTTGCGTTCGGCAAGGATGCTCGCGCAGAGGGCGACTCCACCGCCGACCCCGCGTGGTCGCGCTGCGTCCTCGCCGCGCGCGCCTGTGCTTTCGCCTTCGCCGCTTCCTGCCTGCTCTACGCCGCGATCGGCGTGGGCAACCATCGCTACCTCCTGCCCGCGACCGTCTTCCTCGCTCCCATCATCGGCTACGTCATCCGCGGCCTCGCCGGTGGAGGACAAGGCCCCTTCGCCCGTGCCGGGTTCAACGATGAGCGTCGCGTCTTCTTCAAGCGCCTCATCATCCGCGGCCCGGTGGCGTGGGCTGCCGTGCTGCTCAGCGCGGCCCTGCTCATCAATGTCGCCGGCACCATGCGCGATGACACTGACACCGGACGCGCTGCGGGCATCGCGCTCGCACAGCATCTTCCCGATAGCGCGACGCTCTGGGCCGATGACCTCATCGAGGCCCGCCCCGATGTGCTGCTGTACGCGCGCAGGGCCGCGGCAGCCTCCGGTCGTTCACTCACCTGCATCTGGGCAAAGCAGCAGATGCTCGGGGGAGAACTCCCGGCGCCGACGGCCGTGGGTTCATTCATCCTCATCCGCACCGATGCCGAGAGCGGCGAGGCGCTGCGTTACCTTCCGGCGATCGAGTCCGGGCGGCTGCGTCCGCTCCACCGCGGCAAGGTGGGCAAGTATGCCTTCGCGGTGTTTCGTGTGGCGGGGGCCACTGAAGTGATGAGGTGATGAGGTGAGTGTGGAAGTTGCGGTGTCCCCCGTCCCCGACTGGGGAGATGGCACGCGCAGCGTGACAGAGGGGGTACACACTCTCCTCGTGCCGAAAGTGACCCCCCCCTCTGCCTCAGTCGCCGAGGCGACTTCGGCTCTCCACGTTGGGAACGGGGGAGAGGGCGAACGACAGATGCGACTGCCCCCTCACCGATTCACAAACACCCCGCGGACCCTGCGAACCGGCGGCGTTTCATCATCCTCGAAGTCATCGGGCTCGCTGACCGGGTGCATCCCCGCCTGCGCAAACAGCCCCACCAACTCCCTGGCGCTCACCGGCCACGGCGGACCCTTGAAACTCTCCAGGGACTGCTCATCATGCCGCCCGCGGCACACGCACACCACCGTCCCGCGCGGGCAGCACAGCGACGCAACCGCCGCGACGGCCGCTTCGCGCTGCGCCAAAGACACCGACTGCACCGTGTACGCCTCGACGACCAGGTCAAACCGCCGGCGCAATCGCGAGGGCGGATCGAAGAGGTCCGTCACGATGAACGATTCGGCATGATCGGGAAACCGCCGGCGTGCCCAGTCGATCGCCGCGGCGGAAACGTCGAAGCCCGCCGCGTCGTACCCACGGTTCCGCAGTTCCACAACGTCATCACCGAGCCCGCACCCCACCACGATCGCCCGCGCGCCCGGTCGGATGCGCCCCGGCGCTTCGGCGTTCAGCCACGACACCAGCGCGGCGTTGGGGCGCTCATCGGCCCACGGCACTTTGGCGGCGTCCATCGCCGCCGCGCGGTACACATCCTCGTGCCACGAAGCGCTGCCGGGCGTAAAGCCCGTGCGAGGCTCGTACACCACGCTGACGCTCCGCGCCGCTTCGGCAAAGGCCTGATCCGTACCCATGATCCCGCCTCCTTCCCCCACCGTTTGCGGCGAAGTCCCGGACTCATGCGTCCGGGCAGGAGCGTGACGAACACAACGCACCGCTTGTCATCGGCGACCTGTCCGCTCGGGGTGATCCCTCGGGCCGAAGTTCAAGCCGCTTCGATTGTCAAGTGTAACCCGCAAAGGACCTTATGGGCAAGTCCAATGGCAAGGAGTTTCCCGTTCTTACGCGTGCCAGGACTTATCACCCAGACGGGGTGCCGGAACGCGCCGGCGTACCATCGAACCTCGTTTCCATGTCCCGCTTTCACCGCCAGTTCCGACCCGGCACGCCTCTGAAGCCGTATCGACAAGTCCCTTGACCGCCCAACCGCTGACCACTCCCCTGATGGCCCCTTCCGCCCTGCCGGCCCCTCTCGGCCCGGCGGTGGTGGCCATGCGCGACTTTCTGACCGATGGCTCGGTGGCCGCCCTCTGCGATGAGATCGCCCAACTCCTGCGCACACCCATCTGGCTTCGTGACCAGGGGAGCGAGGTCATCATCCCGGTCTGGACGGAGGATGACGGCGGCGGGGCGGGCGGCCACCCGTGGTCGATCGTCACCGAGGCCGACGGGCGGGCGCGGGCGTTCCAACTGGTGGAGCGGCAGCCCGCCGAGTGCCACGAGCCCACCCCCGTGCCATTGCGGATCCGCGCGGGTCTGCTGGGCGCGATCGTCCTGTGCGTGCCGCGCGATGCGGATGGGCCTCGTGCCGAGGCCATCCGCCGGGCGCTGGGTCTCCTCGCGTCCTCGGTGTGCGATGTCTGCGAGGCGCAGTGGACGCTGCGCCAGCGCATAAAGGAACTTGATGCGCTCTACCGGCTCAGTTCCATGCTGACGGTGGGCAACTCAGCCGCGGCCGCCCCCGCAACCGGCCCGGCCGGAGCTGCCGCCGACACCGACCGACTGCTCGAAGTCGCCCTCGGACTTGCGATGCAGACGCTCGACGCCGATGCGGGCTCCATCGCGCTCATCGAGGACGGGGACGGGGGGGGCGGGAAGGACATCCCCGCCGTCCGCGCCTCTCGCGGCCTCTCCCCCAACTGGACCACCGACACCGAGACCCTCTCGCGCAACGGAGAACTTCGGCGCGCTGCGCTCCGCGGCGAGATCATCTGCGTCGAGGACCTGCTCCACGACCCGCGCATCGAGGCCCGCGACCGCATCCAGAGCGAGGGGCTGGTCAGCCTCATCTCCACCGGCCTGCGCGACCAGGGCACGCCCATCGGCCTCATCCGCCTCTACACCCGGCGTTCGCGCGTGTTCTCGCCGTCGGAGGGCGAACTGCTCCGGGCGATCGCCGAGCACGCCGCGACGGCCGTCACCACCGCTCGCCTGCGCAGGCTGCGCGAGCAGGACGAGGCGATGAAGCGGCAGGTGCGCCTGGCTGCGAGCGTCCAGCGCCGGATGCTGCCGCGGACCACGCCCAACGTCCCGCCCTTCGAGGTCGCGGCCCACTACGCGCCGTCGTTCGAGTTGGGCGGGGACTTCTACGACTTCCTGGAACTCGGCGGGCACCTGGGGGTGCTGGTGGGGGATGTCGCGGGCAAGGGCGTGCCGGCGGCGCTGCTGATGTCGAGCGTGCGGGCGAGCCTGCGAGCGCACGCGCAGGACGTCTACCACATCGGCGATGTACTCAAGCGTGTCAATCGCGCGCTGGTGCGTGACACGCTCGACAACGAGTTTGTCACGATGTGGTACGGCGTTGCCGATCCGGTGTCGCTCCGGCTGACGTACTGCGCTGCCGGGCACGACTGGCCTCTGCTGGTCCGCGTGCCGCGGGACCGGCCTGTCGAGGACCGCGACTGCCAGCGGCTGACGGCCGACGGCATGGCGCTGGGCATCGACCCCACTCAGGAGTACCCCCTGGGCGTCTTCCAACTGCACGCTCGGGACGTGATCGTCGCGTGGACGGACGGTTTGCACGACGCGGTTGACTTTGAGGGCCGCAAGTTCGGCGGCACGCGAGTCCGGCGAGCGCTGCTGGAGTTGCTTGAGCGCGAACCGGGGGCGAGCGCTGCACGAATTGTCGATCACATCCTCGCGAGCGTCCGCCAGTTCAGCGGCCTGGCCGGGCGCACGGATGACATCACGGTGGTGGTGCTGCGGGTGATGGAGCGGTGAGCCGCTGGACACGGACCTCGGAGCGTCCGGTTACACTGCGCATCCATGCCCGAGTCCGCCTCCAACCTCGACCACCTCTGCGACCTCATCCGCGCGCAGCACGCGTGCATCCATCTGCCGACCTTCGAGGAGGAGTACGCGCTCCAACTGGTGCGGGATGCCGCGATCCGTTTGCGGCGAGGGGCGTGGACATGGTCCATCATCCGCGGCGTGTCCGACGCCCTGCTCGCCGGCTCGCCGGTTGAATCCGCAACCGAGAACCCGGTCATCGGCCTGGCGCGGATGGCCCAGATCGCCGAGGCCAACGACCCCAGCGCCGGGATGGGCGGCAACCACACAGGTCCGATCTTCGCCGCGCTCGACCTTGCGCCGCATCTCTCTGATGATCGCACGCTGCGCCTGGCCCGCGAGGTGCTGCCGCGGCTGCACCGGCACGGCGCGACGCTGATCCTCATCGACCACTGCCAGGAACTCCCGCCGGCCCTGGCGGCGGAGGCGACGCGCCTGGACCTGGCGCTGCCGACGCGCGACGAGTTGCACGACATCGTCAAGTCCACGCTCCAGTGGGCCCACCGCGGCTCGCCCATCAAGGTCAGTCTGTCTCGGCGCGATCTCGACACGTTCCTCCGCAATCTGGCGGGGCTCACCCGTCGCCAGGCCCGCCAGGTGGTTCTCGATGCCGTTTCAGTCGATCGCAAGTTCGAGGCGCAGGACCTCAACGGGGCGCTCGCACTCAAGCGCCGCGCCGTCACCGCCGGCGGCCTGCTCGAGTATGTCAAGAGCCTCGACGACCTGTCGCGCATCGGGGGGATGAAGCGGCTCAAGGCGTGGCTGGCGGAGCGCGAGCAGGCGTTCGAGCCCGAGGCCGCGGCGAAGGGGCTTGTCCCGCCGCGGGGCGTGCTGATGCTCGGGGTGCAGGGCGCGGGCAAGAGTCTGTGCGCCAAGGCCATTGCCACCGCCTGGCAGCGGCCGCTGCTGCGGATGGATGTCGGCTGTCTCTACGACCGCTTCATCGGCGAATCGGAACGCCGCCTGCGCGAGGCGCTGCGCCAGGCCGAGGCCATGGCCCCCATTGTCCTGTGGATCGACGAGATCGAGAAGGCCTTCGCCGGCGCGGCCAGCACGTCCACCGATGGTGGACTGTCGCGCCGGATGTTCGGCGCGCTGCTCACCTGGATGCAGGAGCACAAGGCCCCGGTTTTCCTGGTCGCGACGGCCAACGACATCGAGGCCCTGCCGCCGGAACTTCTGCGCAAGGGCCGCTTCGACGAGATCTTCTTTGTGGACCTTCCCGGCGAGGAGGCACGCGGGCAGATCGTCCGCATCCACCTGACCAAGCGGAGGCAGGATGAGGGCGCGTTCGATGTCGCGCAGATTGTCGTCGCGACCGAGGGGTACTCGGGCGCGGAGATCGAGCAGGCGATCATCGCCGGGCTGTACCGTGCCGCGGCCGCGGGCCAGCCGCTTTCCACGCAGATGGTTGTTGAAGCGGCTCGCAACTCTCCGCCGCTGTCGGTGACGATGCGCGAGCGCGTCGATGCCCTGCGTGCGTGGGCGAGGGGGCGCTGCGTCCCGGCGGATTGACTCACGCCGCGGTCGGGCGATGATCGTCGTCGCTGGGCGGGCTGGGGAACTTGTAGGCGTTGTCGATACCGGCGCGCAGGCGGTTGACGCGGGCCTGCATCGCCTCGAGCGTGAGTTCGACCTGCTGCACCAGTTGGGGTGTGCGGACGGTGCCGTCCTCGCTGGTCAGGCTCAGCGGCGGCGGGCGCAGGTGTCCCTGGTTGCCCGAGGTTTCATCAGGCTCGATGCGCCCGGCGAGCAGGGTCTGCCGCTGCGACCGGCCCAGTTCACGCTTTGCCTCCGGGATCGTCGGGAACCGGAAACTCGCGGGGATGTCGTCGGCGCGGCTTGGGCTGGGAGAAGTGGTGAGGGCAGGAATCTCGCGGTGCAGTTTGAGTTTCGTTGTGGCCATCGTCGAACTCCTGCTACAACGATCGGTCCCACGGTCGCCGGGATGAAGCGACCCTCACTCCGGGACAGCGGCAACGCCCGCGGAAGGCGCACAGATCGCGCAGGTTGTGTCCGAGAACACTGAACCTTGGTCCTGAGTCTTGAGTCCTAGGTCCTGAGTCCTTCTGTGCGGTTTATTCGGAGGGGACGGGCGGGGCGGGCGAGGGGGGGCCGCCGACCCGCGACTCGGTCCCCGCGAGCGTCCGCGCGATGTTGGCCCGGTGCTTCCAAACCACGACCGCCGCGAGCACACACGCTACCGCAACGAAGGGCCACACGGTGGCGTAGTCAACCCGCTCGCGCCCCGTGGCGGCCGCGATCACCACCTGCTGCGCGAGGACCAGCACTGGCAGGCACACAGCGGCGATCACGGATGAGATGCCCACCATCCGTGTGATCCGCACGGTGATGAGCCAGACCAGCAGCGCGCCGATCGCGGCAAATGTCAGCACAGGCCACACGCCCAGCAGCGCGCCAAAGCCCGTCGCCACGCCCTTGCCGCCCTTGAACCTGAGCCAGATGGGGAACATGTGCCCCACCACCGTCGCGGCCATCGCGCCCAGCCAGATCGCCAGGGCAACTGAGACTTCGCCGGTGCTTGTCGCCGTCGGCGTGTGTGTGGCGCCATCGCCAAAGCGCACCAGCCCCAGCCACCAGCCCGCGCCCAGCGTCGGCAGCAGCCCCTTGAGCACGTCGAGCACAAAGCACAGCGCCCCCAGTTTTCGGCCCAGCACGCGCCCGACGTTGGTCGCGCCGATGTTCCCTGAGCCGTGCGCGCGAATATCGACGCCGCGACCGCGCGCGATGAGCACGCCGAACGGGATCGACCCGGCGAGGTAGGCGGCGAGGATGAGGATAGTTCCTGTCATCGAACATATGTGCCGAATATGCCGCGGCAGCCGATCCTGATAAAGTGATGATGTGATAAAGTGAAGGGGTGATGGTACGACGCGTCCCGATTCCGATCACTTCATCACTTCATCACCCACTCACTTCATCACCCACTCACTTCATCATCTCTTCGCCGGTAGCCCGGCCGCGCGCTCCGCCATCGTCTCGCACAAACTCCGCCACACCGTCTCGGGGTCCTTGCCCGCGTCGATCACGGCGTAGCGCGACGGGTCGCCCCTGGCCAGGTCGAGGTAGCCCTGCCGCACCTTGCGGTGGAAGGCAGCGCCCTTGGCCTCCATGCGGTCCAGGAGCGGGGAGAGCCGCCTGCCCGCGGCGGCCTCATCAAGGTCGAAGACGACGATCAGGTCGGGCTGGAGATTCTGGGTGGCGACGCGCGCGACCGCGGAAATGTCGCTCCCGGGCATTCCGCCCGCCGCGCCCTGGTAGGCGAGCGTGCTGGCGACGAAGCGGTCGGCCAGGACCAGTTCGCCGGCCTTGAGAGCGGGACGGATGCGCTTCTCTACCAACTCGGCGCGGCTGGCCATGTACAGCAGCATCTCGCAGCGCAGGGACATATCCATCCCCGGCTGCACGCGGGCCAGCAACGCCTCTCGGATCTTCTCGCCCACCGGCGTGCCACCGGGTTCGCGCACCTCGCAGATCGGAAGGCCCGCGGCCTTGGCGGCATCGGCAAGGCGTCGGAACTGTGTGCTCTTGCCCGAGCCGTCCGGACCCTCGAAGACCACGAACCGCGCGCGGTACTTCGGCAGCCACGGGAGGCTGTCGTGCGGGGCCTGGGGGACGGGCTGAACTGAAGAAGAACTCGACACGGGTGAGTCCTCTGCGGGGTGGCGGCGGCGAACACGAACCGGGGCGCGAGTGTAGCGGGAGACGCCCTCGGGTGGAGGCACTGGCGCAAGCCTGGGCGCTCCGCGGCGTGTGCCGACGAAAAAACCCAGCGACTGCAGTCGCTGGGTTCTTGGGGGGTGAACATGGAACTCGTGGGAGGGTTCAGTCCTCGGGCACATGGTCGCTGGTCACGACCTCGCGGAACCGCTGGCGGAGTTTCCTGGTGATCGGGCCCTCGCCCTCGGAGATGCGGAACTCGCGGGTGATCTTTTTGCCGTCGTGCTGGTCGATCTGGGTGACGCTGATGATCTCCGCCGCGGAGCCGGTGAGGAAGACCTCGTCGCCGTCGAGAACGTCCTCGAGGCGCATCCGCTTCTCCAGGCACCGCACGCCGATGTCCTTGCACAGGGTCTTGACGACAAACTCGCGGGTGATCCCCTCGAGCATGCCGTCCTCGGGAGGGGGCGTGTAGACCTTGCCGCCCTTGACGACAAAGACGTTGTCGCCCGATCCCTCGGTGACATAGCCGTCGGTATTGAGCATGATGACCTCGTGGCAGTCGAAGTCGATCGACTCGCACTTGGCCAGGATGTTGTTGAGGTAGTTGAGGCTCTTGATGCGCGGGTCGAGGCAGGCGATGGGCGTCTTGGGCCGGTTGGCGACGACGACGCGCATCCCCTTCTCGTACATGTCCGGCGGGAAGAGCGAGATCTGGTCGGCGATGCAGATGACCCCGGGTGTGGGGCAGCGGCGAGGGTCCAGCCCCAGCGTGCCGACGCCGCGCGTGACCAGCAGGCGGATGTAGCCGTCGGTGATGCCGTTGGCCTCGATGCAGGCGCGCTGCACGCCGACCATCTGCTCCCTGGAGATCGGGATCTTCATGCGGATCGACTCGGCGGACTTCCACAGCCGCTCGATGTGCCGCATGCACTTGAAGATCCGGCCCTTGTAGACACGGATGCCCTCGAACACGCCGTCGCCGTAGAGCAGGCCGTGGTCGTAGACGTTCACCGTCGCCTGGCTCTTGGGGACCATGCGGCCGTTGACATAGACCAGCGGCTTGTCGGTGTAGAACGTCGGGTTGTTCCACAACTCGGGCGCGGGGAGACCGTGTTTCTCCTGCAGGTGCGCCAGGGATTGCGCCTGCGCGCCGTTGGCGTGAGAGCCGTTGGTCGTGCTGGTGGGTCCGGGCTTGCTGGAGACCTGGGTCATGGTCTTCCCTCCTTGTTGGCCGCTGTGGCCCTTGTGCATCGGCGTTCCCGTTGCCCGGCTCCGCGAGCCGGGGTGGGGGGCGGGGCGGGCCGCCCGAGTCCTGTGCCGCAGCGGGGGTTATTGGCCGTTCCGCGGCGGTCGCGGCCATGATACGCGAGGATACGCCGACCCGCAGGCTCGGTGCATGGGGT
>ENA-ORBV01004592-ORBV01004592.1-microbial-mat-metagenome-genome-assembly--contig:-NODE-4592-length-26301-cov-5.902456_pt1 | contig 26301 bp, 24 predicted proteins | sample MGYA00237777_ERZ505514 | MGnify/ENA primary metagenome ERZ505514 (study PRJEB26160, sample SAMN06269048) | microbial mat metagenome | isolation source: Oligotrophic lake microbial mat | place...
TTGATCCCCATTGTGGATTCTAATCATGCCTTTTGAACATTCTCTGCACCACCACCAACCCACCCTTTCTTAACGGGAACAGGGCCCAGAGAGTCTCCCACACTCAATTGCGAGTCAACAACCCAAGGCTTCCTTTGTTTCTTCCTCCCTTTTCAATGATGTTTCCCTCTCACTCAGTTCATTGCAGTTAGCCTTGCTACTCCCGGGTAGCTACGGGAGTAGCAATTTCACTTGGACTTGTCTGTGTGTGTGTGTCTAAAGTGCCCACCGGGTTGAAGCACCCTGTCTACAGTGAAGCAAAATGGATATTTAGTTTTTTTGAAGGTTGGATCAACCTGCAGACAGCAATGTCAGACATGCCGGATTGCTGTTTTTTGACCTGCCACCTTGTTTTGCTTTGCTGTTCACTTGACTACGTATTTCTTTTGAAAGGGACTACTAGAACATTCTTCACTGGAAATTCTTGTTCACTCAAAACAATTAACATACAACCTTATCTATTCACACCATGCAGGTGGCTCAAAAGGCACATAACCAGCATAGATTGTCAATGATTTGCAAAACCTTTTGCTAATGCAAATTCAAAACCCATGTTTGAAACTCTCAAGTTTCTTCACAGAAGTCTTGTCAAATGATGCTCCACTGGTCATGTTGACGTCATCTTGAACTTACCTTGAATTAGTCTGTGAAAACTAGGCCCCATAATGGATTTGATACCATTGCAATAGACTACGAGGAGTGGATAGAAGCCAACTCATGGTTTGCCCAATGAATAATGAGTCAGATGGTGATTGGAGAGGTGAGTGAACTCTGTACTCAAGTCGCAAAGGCCGCACACTTGTCCTCTATTTGAAATCCACGCAGGCCGGTATGGTTGTGACCGTTTCGATTTTCATTGATTCGATTGATTTCCTCTCTTTTGCGGAGCTGCATGGTTTTGTACGTAGGCTCGTCGCTGTGTCATGTCAAATAAATAACTGCTGTACCACAAGTACTGGAGTCTACTGCTTAGGAATTAAGCCGTGTTGCTCCAGCGATACCAGTAAGTTATACTCAACTATAGTGCTTGTACATACTGTACAGCACATCTCGCCTTGTGAAGAACAAGAAGGCACCTACATCTTCTTCATACATTATGCTTCCTTTGTCAATATTGTTTCTTTGTTTGATAGCTTGAAAGCCCCCAACTCCCCTAACTCTATCCATCTTCTGGGCCAGAACTGGGACAGAAGACCAGCTTTCACTCCCAGAGATTTATTCCCCTTGCTGTATTCGCACGCAGTTGTTTTTTCCGTGATTGGTATCCCCATACGATACTGTAGGGTATTGATTGGCATCACATCCATCATTCTGTGACTTCGCCGCTCTGTGTCGTACGATCTATCGCTTGCAGCTCCGTAGCTGTAATATTTGCCGAGAGCGAAGATGGATGTCGACAGTAATGCAGATGGGACTGTCAGCGGGGGTTCTGAAACCATTTTAGAGGGAAACTTGTTGAAACGAAGCAGTCATCATTACTGGAACGAACGGTATTTTGTCTTTTCCAAGGACAACACGCTTTCGTACTACCACAAAAGTAGTGCCGAACGACCCCGACGGTCCTTCGTCGTTAGCCGAGAATCAGGGTGCGAAGTGAGCAGTTTGTACGTGTCACAAAGACAGAACAACAATGTCAAGGAAATGATATACTGTTTCAAATTGTCGTGGCGCAACGATGAAACGGAATCTAAAGCAACTGCCAATGAATCGGCCATTATGCGTGATGATTCATCTGTGAATACAGGTCCAGATCTGAGTACACCGTTCAGGGTATCGGCATCAGCTGCTCCTAGTCATCATGCCTACACTCCCTCAGGGAATATCTTGGACGAAGACATTGACTATCTCTTTGAGAACTACGAGAATGACGCCCCCGACCAATGTGCCTCTCCTCTTGTTTCTGATTCACCCGACAAGCGCCGCCAACGTCACAGCGACGAAAGCAAACTGGAAAGCTTGGACAAATTGCACGATCTACCGGGCGACAAAAGATCGGGTGACAATAGATCCGTCGATAGCGACAGTATTGTGCTTACAAAAAGCGCCAGCAGCAGCGACGTCAAAGTGGCTGGATCACCGAATATGCATCACAGTCTCAGTTACATCTCTAACCCACCAGACGACAAATTAGCAACAGGTGGCAGCTTGCACAGTAGCTTGAGCAATTTCCCCAGTAGTCACAAAAAGAAAAAGAAGAAGTCATACTTTCCTAACACAAACAAGGCACTCAAGAACCTTTCCTTTGCAACTGGGTCTACAAAAAAGACGAAGAAAGAGCGACCCGTCGAAGTAATGCTCCCCCCTCCCGAGGAAGACCCAAATAATGCAAGCTTTAGTGGGGGCGACATGGACATGAGCTTAAGGCGTACCGAACGCGTCCAACGAATCGTTGCCGAACAAAAAATGAAAGAACGTGATAAACTTCGACAACAATACTTATCCAAAAAGAAAGCGACTAAGAAAAAGCAGCAAAAGATGATGAAGGAAGGAGCCAAAGTAGCTGCTGCCGCCTCTGCTTTTGCTGGTGTAGCTGTGCTGACTGCCGGAGTAGGACTAGTGGCAGGTTTGGCGTTTCTGGGGGTTGGAGCAGCAGCTGGCGCGAGCAGTAGTGCCTCGGTGCTCGGCTATCCACTAAGGGGGAGACGATCAGAAATAGTCATTGCAACGGCAAGCTATGAGGACGCAAAACTGTGGAAGGAGACGATCGATGCTCACCTGGAGTATGAAAACCTCAAAGAAACAACTTGGGGTCGGATTCTGTTTGCAGAAGGACATGGCAACGTATTCCTGGCCCGAGAATTGGGATCAAAATCATCAGCTGACTTGGACGACCGAAAGATGAATGGAGGAGAGAAGGCATTTCTCTTCGAACCGACGACTCAGTGGAGGCCTCTTGAGGGATGGGCCATTTCATTGTTGGGAACTTCACATCAAGGCTTGCGCATTTTCCGAGAAGAAAAGAGTCCCAGTCACCCCAGCTTTCACGATGGTGTCACACAAAGGCCAGTGCAGAGAATTCTCACGAACCTATCAGTCGACGGTGGGACTTGCTCCCCAATGAAAGCCCATGTCGTCCTCAATACTTCGCCTCTGGACGCCTTCATGTGCATCATGTCCTACGCTCGGATGATGCCGAACGGAGCTGATACTTCTTTTTGCCCTCGGTCTGAGCAAGCAACATCCTTCCGCATAGTGGAAAGCCTTGATGATCATATGGACATCATCCACTTGGTTTTCCGGCCAATTTATTTATTCCCATCTTGGACTTGTCCCCGCGACTTCGTCCTTGTGCGTTACTGGCGTTTCGAACCTGATGGATCCTACGTGATCTGTTATGAATCGGTGCAGCACCGTGACTGCCCCCCGATAGAGGGATACGTTCGAGGCGAATTGCATCAAGCCTACACCGTTTCGCCGCGAAAGCAGGTGCAAAGTCGAAAAGGGGCAGTACGGTACGATGCACAGGCACAGGAATGCTTGTTGACGGCGGTCGTACAAGTAGATCCTCGCGGATGGGTCCCAATTTCGCCCCTTCCATTTGTCTCTATGAAATGTTACGGGGATGCGTATGGAATTGCTGCTTTGAATCAACTTTTGGACATCAGAGATGCCATTGACAGGGATCGTTTTGTTGCGGTAGCATTAGACATAGAGCCGCCGACCAATCACTTTCACGCAAACAACCCTAATGAAACTGATGACATTGACATGCACAACGTTTCTACTACAGGAGACGAGTATCGAAACTACGATTTCAATTACTCTGTACGCGAATCGATGAAGGTGAAGAATTCTCCTTCTGGTCTTCCCTCCAATCCACCGCCCTTCTACCTCGATCAATGGGCTGAACCAGATTCCAACTCGTTCCTTGTGCGTGGCCCCACCTACAAAACAGATGGAGTCAAGATCAATGCAGGCCGAAGCATTGGTCGCCTGTTGGCAATGGATATTGTGGAAGTTGATGCACCAATTTACAGTGGAATGACGAAGCACCCAACTGAGCGAGTTCAAAAAGCCCTTCAGATGGAGAAAAAACTGCAAGAACAGGGTCTGGAGAGCGATGTTCCTCCTTTCATTTTTGTATTAAATATCATTTTCCCCGCAGAGCCGATGTATCACGCCGTGATGTACTTCGGCATCGATGATTATAGCGAAATTGATGGATCCAGCGGAACGCCAACTTCCAAACTTTGCAAAGAGTTTTTCTTTGGCGACAGTGATGAATTCCGGGACAGCACATTCAAGCTTATTCCCCAGATTGTTCAAGGGAACTTTATGGTGAGAAAGGCAGTGGGGAGTACTCCAGCAATTATGGGGAAGAAGCTGCGGCAACTCTACGTCAGGGATGAGGAAAACATGCGTTTTTTCGAGATTGTATTAGATTGCTGCTCTAGCTCTGTTGCTGCCGGTGTGATCCGTCTGAGTCTAGGATACGCGAAGACAGTTGTGGTCGACCTAGGGTTCTTATTTGAAGGTGACAACGCTTCTGTTCTACCGGAAAGAATGTTTGGGTGTGCCCGGATCAAGAATGCCGATTTTAGCATGCCGGTTAGGAAGGTGTTCCCACCTCCTAGTCCCTAAGCGAATAGTTTTTGGTAAACTTATTTTGAAAATTAGTCTAGGTCTCGAATGGCAATTCTTTGTCGTCGTACTTGACTAGAACGGCCGCTGAAGCGAATCCTGCTCTCTCACTTTTCCATTCCCTGCCGAAAGAGGCCGTGGCGATTCTTTTTACTTATGAACTTTGATTACTATTTTGAGTACTCCCATCGGCGACAGTTATTGTTCTGACCGTTACGGTTGGATCTCTTTTCATAACAGTACAAAAATAGAAGATAAACTCAAGTCAAAAGGATTTGAAGTTTTCAATTAACTTTACTTTCAGTTCAGTTCGGTCAACCTAACGAAGTGAAAATCTTGTACACGGTACTGTGTGATAGTTTTGGTATAAACTCTAACTTTTCGCCGAACGCCAGACAGAGTGATAATTGATTGAAAAATAGTATTTTTGTAGATGCCTTTAATTGTAATAATCAAGTTTGTGTTTATTGTTGTGCAATTGCGATTGGAGCCTTGATGCTGCTTCGCAGTAGATCAATATCTGTATTTAGTGGAATAATCCTTCGGCGAAACAACCAAACCCCGTCCTTTACGGGCTCCCCGATACACCATCTGAAACGAAAAGGAACGAATGGAAACAAACACATGAGCCGTTTGTCATCTATCTAACCCAATCGAAAAAGACAAGAATCACACAAATATTTTCGCACCTCGATAATATCAATAAATTCTTGCTTATCTGCTAGAGCCCAGTTAATTTTGTTATTGTCCCCTGTCCCAAGATCGACCATGATATGTTTGTTCCTGTAGAAGAACATCGATGTGCAAGGGTCATACAGTTCGTACTGGGCAAGAGGAAAGGAGGGGTAAGATTCCAGTTCAGAATTTCCGGCGTACTATCGCATCGAAATATATATGTGTGCATGTGTGTGCTTACCATGGTATTAAAGTCCGGGACTTCGTCAAGGTCAACCTGCAACGCGTTCCAGGATCGATGAGAGACGAGGGGGGAATATGAAAATGAAGCGTGTAAGAAGAACAATGAGACTTGTTTCTTTCTTTGCTATATTTCTGTTAAATACATTTGACCAGCCTTACCAAATAAATCACAGCAAAATTCTTGACTTTCTCCGCTATGGACATGAGGATTTCATCTTGAATCATGCATGTGGGGTCTTGATCACGGCCAAATCGAATGACCACTACGCGGTCCTCTTCGGTAACAATGGCTTGGTCGACCTCCCAACCGCTGTGCAAGTGAGGAAGCAAGTAGGACATGGTGGAAGTTGTTGATGATGATGGGACCGAAAATAAAGTAGCAAACTGACAGAGCGCTTGATATTTCTCTTGGCTTCTTCTTACATCTACAGCTGAACAATCAAATCAGTCAATCAATGTATCAAATGCATGTATATATCGTCGCCTTCTTTCATCTTGTCTCTTATTCCTTCTCTTTCTTTCTCGGCGACACAGTTGAAAAATAAATAATAAAGGAAGGGAAAACTGTGCGACCGACAAACCTATCCGACTGATTTTAATCACGAATGTTGACGTTGAACATGTTTTTGAACTCCATCGTGCCGATCTTCATTCTTTGCTCATTTGATTCATCTCGATCAGTTAATGGCGACCATCGACAGCCTCACACTATTTGATAACCCTCCGACAAAAGCCAGAAGACTGTGCTGTGCTGATTGAAATTGTTCCTTCGTTTAATTTTTGCTTTATACTGTAATTATGAGATCCCTGCTGACAATCTTCACAACGCTTGTTTTGCTGGCAGCTGGGTGTCAAGCATTTGTGGGTCCCAGTCATGCACACAGTACCAGTTCATGCCGATCCTTAAACCTAAGGAAAGATGCTTTGTTATTGGTTTCGAAAAACACAGTAAGCCTATCTTCATACCGGACGACTCTATTTTCCGAACCATCCGAAAGCCAAGGAACCGAGACGACGTCAGCTGATGAATCTGATTCAACTCCAACCAGCACCACCACAAGCGTTGCCTCCTCTGCCCCCGAACCAGTGGTCCAGGAAGAGTCTTCGGTTCCCATCGACTTGCCGTCTCCTCTCTTGCTGGCCACGTCGATCATATTAGGAATTATCTCTACCGGTAAGTTCAAAGTCCAAAGTAAAACGGCTTCCAACCTTTTCATTGTGGCATCGAGGTAGAGGTATAATGTCGGTAAGCGATAAGCAGCATGACGAGCAGAAAGACTGACCAACTACTCGCTTTTTCCTTTTTTAAAATTTTGGTCATCTCATAGGGTCTCTATTTGACTTGATTGGCGGAAGTCCTAGCTATGGCTTTGCTCCAACGGCGGCAGTATCACTTCTTGGGCTTCCTTTGTGTTTTTATATCTTCTATGCCGCCATTCAGAAAGGACAACAAGAAACAGAAGAAGACGACAAAAATTTCAGCGGTCGTGGTTTTTAATGGTAATCACCCCCAAGAGAGAACGATCATCATCACCAGAAACCACAACAATCAACTTTTTATGTATCTCTGCTCATGTAAAAGGTCCCTAATTTCACATGTAATAACAGTTCTCTGGAAAGTGATTGGCACATTTTCTAAAAAGGTTCATCACATTGAGAATGTCAACAAAGGATGTAGTTGTGGTGTCCTTTTAGTATCAACTGTAGTGGCTACAAACTATTTTAAAAAGTTTCAACATTTGAACAATGAAGCCTTTCGTAGCAATGTGTTCAATTTGTCTAGGAGATATTAAAACACATTGTGGAGCACTTCCACGCAGACACCTCCATTATATTCAGATCTGAACCAAAAAAAGGAAGTATTTTGAATGAATCCAAATTGAGATTTGTCAAGCTTTTTGATCAGGAGAGAACTGCGTTGACAAAGGGTTTGTTTGATGGCCGCCCGTGAATGCACAGCAGCTTGACATATGACTAAGTGAAGCATTTGCTAATGTCCAAATAACTGAAGCAACAACACTTACCATTGTTGGTGGAGACGGATGCTACCAAAACTCTCTCCATGACCTAGCAGTATGCTTGATTTGTGGGGTGGATAAAAGATTAATTTTGGTGACGCATGCAGTGCATTCGTTGAGGATGTCCTGCATGTCCATGTTTTTTTGATTTGTCTCATTGTAGCCACAATGGATGGTTCCTTTAGCAGAACCATAAACATCCAAATGCACCTGAGCATACATTAGCAACACATAACATGATTTGTCTGATAGGCTACAATTGTGGTTGTTAAAATAATGACAGTGAAGCAATCTCTTGCACCTGCCACGTTAAAGAACAACAATGACTTGCACAAGACAATAAGCAATGAAAACAAACCAACCAAAATGTATGTATGTCTTCTGAAAGATGATAGTCTTCAATCATGCTATGAAGTTGTCATGTTGAACACTATCACGTTGGCACCATCACATCTTGATCGGTCATGACAGAACACCCAACAACAGAACTGTTGACATGACAGTCCAACTAGCACATGATGCAGTGTAGATCCCTACAGTTGTTCAGCAGATCAACAGGTTTTGTGCTGTTATTCCTTTATCATTCCAATCAGGGTGAATGCATATCCTTCAAAAGCAGACATGTTCCTTTCCATCTTCTCATTTTGCGCTTCTTCCTTGGACCTTCATTGGAAAACCTATCCACTTAAGCACAAATTCCTTTGGAACATCATCTCTTCCTTCCTTTTCTTTTGACCTATGTTGTGAGCTACTGCAGTAATTGCATTGTACTATCATCCCTGCCACTTGTACTCTAGCTAGCTAAGTAAGTTCCTACTAGCTACTAGTAAGCATCACAGCTTACAACCGGGAGGTGATTGATGAAGCGCCGCCTGTTATTATGCATGGTGCGACGTCTTGTACTGAAACTTTGAAATTAGCACACCGCAAGTGTGCGTCCACGGGAATCCTTCCACCCAACGGCTCCCTTTTAACCGTCCGGTGGCGAATCGAATAACAAAAAAAGGTGAAGACAGCAACAACATCGAGGAACTTGTCCGGTCGCTCATCACACACCAACCAAGAAGAAGATAGATAGCTGAGAGCCTGTACTAGTACTTTTATGCTACTGTACTGTAGAGTACTACTAGTAGGTAAAGTTTACTAGCTATAGCAGGCGCACTAGTATTCGAGCCGAAGGTGTTGAGTTCCCTTGACCATTAATTTTTCTACTACTATCGGTCCAAAGCTGTCTTGGGCATTGTCCTGCTCTACGAGTCCTTTTTCTTTTACGAAGCAAAAAGTTAACAATTCTGTTTTCAGCCACATCCCCCGAGAGAAATCAGGAGGCTGCGACGGCACTTGATTGCGGGTCGTCCAGTTGCTGGGACTCATCTTGGTCAGAGCTCGCAGATCTTACTTTCTCGATGGCCACTGTTGCCAGCAGCTCCATACCAACGATCAAACCCACCCATGCTAGTAGGAGGAGTGATGCAATGGAGACTCATCACGAGAAAACCAACGGGCACCATCACAGTCAACACCAGCGCAACAATTCAAGCAAGCCCAGACTCAATGAAAAGAGCATCACTAGTAGCGGCATAATTAAGCCGTCCTCCTTTCATTCCTCAGAGTATCTACGACAGCTGACAGACCCTCCCCCAACTTCCATGGTCCTGGTCGCATGCTTGCGTCTCTTGACCGCACCTTTGGTGCCTCCACATAATATCTACTTGATGACACAAGCATACCTACAAAATTGGTTGAACTGGGCCTACCAACAACCTCTGGCATCGGCCAATGAAAAAGATCGATTAAAGGAAGTTATTCGGTTAGCAGCGATACGCCACAGTCTCGCTTGCCCCACCCCTGAAACCCAATACTCCAACCCAGGACCCATCGATGGCAATGACTTGTCCATGCAAGGACACCCCTTGCTGTTGCGACCAGATGCAGCCGTCTTGGTGCAACCTGCACCTCCTAGAACTGCAACCAAGGATGCCGTAGACGAGTCGACCCCATCGGCTTTGCGGCGTGCTCGAAGTCTCCCGAACAATAATTTTCGGAAGAATCGAGGGTATTTAGACGCCGCATTGTCAGGAGCCAATGGTGGCGAAGCACAATTTCGAACTTGTGCCGTACCCGAACTGTTCTATGAAGTGAGTTGGCCTCGACGGACTGTTATAGTTGTGTTTTTTTTTTCTGCTTTGTTTGTCTGACTTGAAACATTTCTGTTTTCGTGCTGCTTTCTTGTATACATTTACGACTGCTAGACACTACGATCGGTCCATGGTGTCATTTGCGAAGATGGATACACTGTGTCCTATCAACCAAGTGACACTGGTCTAGGAGATTTGATTCACCATCATCAAAACGGATACCCCGTCAATCCAGAGACTGGCGCACAACCGGCTGTACGACCAGTTGAATTTCGACGAAAGATCATTCTTCAACCGTACGCCCTTACTTTGCCAAAAGAATCGAATCCGCCCAAAAATCTCATGGAGAAACTCATGCAAGAAGAACAACTGCTGCAAGCACAACAACTAGTCCCCGCCGTGGAAGTACACCCACTCAAAATTTGCTACTCGGTTGTATCCGACGAGATTCTTGAGCCACCAATGTCGCCCTCGGGATCCGAAAGTCACGATGGTTTTGTGTTAGTTTCACAAGACGAGTTGGTAATCAACACACTTCAATCACTCATGAAAGCAGCGGCACCCCAAAAGGCATCCAGTTGTGTCCGCGTGTGGAGTCAACGAGTGGTCATTCATACCCGCCACTATGAAATGGTCCATTTAGAAGATTTGGAAATTCTGGATGGGGCGCCCCTTGGCGAATCGGCGGCCGCGTCGGTGGACATTCGAAAACGACAAATGACGGTTGGTGAGTGGCTGAGTACACACATGTCGGATCCTTCGTACACCCAGTTGAAGGTCTTGGTCGAAACGCGGAAAAATTCAGTATCCCCATGGCCTCGCGAAGAAGTCGAACTCGAGAACCGGATTAAGGTAAGAACCTCTTCTTGTTCACCCCATCTGGATCCATATTGTTGGCAGGCCTTTGCTGACATTGTTTTTTTTTCCATTTTCAGGTTGGAGACTTTGTCGATGCGCAGGATAGTACTGGCAAATGGTTTGAATCCGTTGTGCGTGAAGTTGAGGAAGATAAAGTGACTGTGCATTACGTTGGGTGGTCATCAAAGTGGGATGCAACGCTGAAGAGACGGCGGCATGGAAAGGCTGTAGAAGGAATCATGCAGGTAGGCATCTTTTTCTACTCAATAAAGTGTGAAAAAAAAATCAAATCTCACAAAGCTGATTTTGATTGAAATCCAGAGGTTACAAGAACCTGCGCCACTGTGGACTAACACATCCAGATGGCGACAGAGAATTCGCGTGGGAGACATTGTAGAGGTGAGAGACTCATCTTCCCTGGCGTCTAGGCCTCGGTGGTATCGCGGCGAGATCAAGAAAATAGGCAGACCAGATGATCCAGTTCGGGAAGTGACGTGTGGAGCCGAACTGGAGGAGTATGAAATTGAAGGAAGTGAAAATGGGCCATTATTACTGCTAGGCCAGACACAACAGGTATGTAGTCGGGGCACGATGTCTATGCTGACTTGACTTGCTGCGTGTGAATTTCCAACTCATTCTTTTCAATTATGTTTCCAGGTTCTCGTGGAAGTTGCGGAAGAAAGAGCCAGAAGAGCCTTGTCTCCCAACACGGTTGCAGACGAGGATGGCTGTGACCCACAAGATCCAGTTTTGCGATGGGTCAAACTGTATAGTGAAGAAATCTGCGAGATAGGGACTCATCTAAAAAACAACCCTGCTACGGTCGGAAACCATCCAGCTACCCTCAACTATGATTTTGACCCAAGAAGAAAACCTGTTGAAATTATGAAAAACGCCAACAATTTGCACGGTGCCGGATTCGTTCGGGAATCTCTTAGGGGCGTGCCTCCTGCCCCGGGTTCTGTTGGACTTCACAATCTCGGCAATTCGTGCTTTTTGAATTCTATCGTGCAATGTTTGAATCATGTAGGTCCAATTTCGTCTTTTTTTCTCAAGGACCAATACACAGTTGACCTCAACACTAAGAACCCGCTTGGAAGTGGGGGGCACGTCGCCGCAGCCTATGCGTCACTTGAAAAGAAAATTTGGGGAGGGGAATATTCGGTTCTGGTGCCCAGGATGTTAAAGCAAACCGTTGCGAACTTTGCTCCCCAGTTTGACAATTCCTACCAGGTAGGCTATCAAAAGTCTTGTACTCTTTGAAGGCAATTGCAATGGTAATTGTTTGGCGTGAACTCACATCTTGGCTATTCCAAAATTACAGCACGACAGCCACGAGTTTTGTCAGTTTCTTATGGACGGTCTGCATGAAGATCTTAATCGTGTTAAGACAAAACCGTATGTGGAAGAGCTGGAGGGTTTTGGAATGGAAGACGATGTTGCCGCCATGGAATCTTGGAGAAAGCACTTATTGAGACACGATAGTATCATTGTTGATCGGTGCCAAGGAATGCACCGAAGTCATTTGACATGTCCCGTGTGTGGCCGAGAAAGTATAAAATTCGATATTTTTTCTTCCATATCGCTTCCTCTGCCACAGACTAAGGACAAGACGAACTTTAATCTGGAAGACTGCATCGACCAATTCATGGAGGGCGAGCAGCTTGATGAGATGAATGCCTGGTATTGCCCGAATTGTAAAAAGCACGTTTGTGCCCTAAAAATGATTGCCTTATGGTCAGTCCCTGACATCCTCATATTGCACCTCAAGCGCTTTACATTCAACACCTGTGCTCAAAGCGGTCAAGTTGTACGGTCCAAGATTGATTATAACGTCGATTTTCCAATCGAATCCATTGACTTGACAAGGTTTGTTTTGGGTCCGAAAGACAACGATGCACCTCCCATCTACAAGCTGGTAGGCGTGAGCGAACACGTCGGGACGACGGCAAACAGTGGTCATTACACAGCAACAGTGAGAAATAGTGTGGACGGAAAGTGGTATCGATGCAATGATTCTCACATTGGTAGAACGTCCGGAGAAGCTGCTGTCACGGGAGGAGCTTACCTATTGTTCTACCAACGAAAGAATGGTTTGTCGCGATGGGGTGGCCAGGAAAAGTTCATGCAAGAAAGAGGCGTCGATCCATATGGAGGTCAAGAGATTGATAAGGAGGGATTCAAGAGAGTTAGTCCCAAAAAGACCAAACGAAAGCCTAACAAGGCGAAGTGACAGCGCTAGGGTTGTCTTCACTAGAAATGGGATGGTGCTGCGTACATTACTTTAAACAGCAGCAAATCTCTAATGTAACATTTTTTGCCACCACTAAAAATATTCAAATAGATCAAGCCATACGTGCGGTTGTTTCTCCTCCTGACCAATGCTCCCTCTTGCTGCCTTCCCGAGCAGATAGTGCTTGTAGTAGGAATGCAACTTTGCCAAAGACATCGACAGCATGCACCATGTGCTATGTTGTTGATAGACCCAACAGTCGCCGGAGCAGGCTATCCTGCACTAACTAGATTAGCACAAGATCTTCATATGCTGTCCGCCAGTGGTCCTTCTGCTTCCGCACCCCCTTTCCCCCTGAAGTCTAGTCCTTGGCTGTCTTGTTTCCACCAATTCGGAGATTGTTCTTTTGCCACTGGGTGTGCAGACACTTGGGTTTGGCAGGTTGGGCAGATGTTGCCCTGATGGTGGCCACCATGGACATATGATCACCAGGAGAAGCACCAATCATTTACTCCAACTTGACCTTGGTTTGAAAAATATCCTCTGGTAGGTGCTCTAGAAATAGGCCGAAAAGCTGGGTCCCAATGCCCAGGATTCTGTGCACAAAGCACTTTTTGTTCCTCCTAGGGGTCCACCGACTCAGTCACCATATTTTTGTTTCTTGTGTCCACATAAAAAAATCACTAGTAGCTAAGCACTGTATGTGCATGCACATGGTTGTAAATAGCCCAGCTGCTGTAATGCACAATTGGAAGGATGGAAAGGCCAACAACAATTTTAGGGGGGTTGGTGCATCATCCTGCCTTAATCCTGGTGTGCTGGCTACTGTGAATCATAACCCTAATTGGGTTCCTGTGGGGGGTCTCACTACACCCAGGCATCATATGTGGCAGAATGGACGCATGTGGTAGAAGGGACGCTCGCGCGCTTCGCTCGCTTGCTCGCTCAAACCCAGCCGCTTTGCGACTGTTGAGGACGAAGCTAAGTAGCTTCCAGTGCCAAGCCTACACAACAGCCCAGCTTCCACAAATGGCTTCAACGAGAGATTCAATCAAACCAGAAGGGAAGAATGCAAAAAAACGAAATTCTACGGGAACTCTGTGCAGATCAATGCACAGTGACTAAATTCAACATGACAAAAACACGGCAAGCAGGGGGAGCTTTAATGTACATAAATTGTTATCTACAGAACGGGATCATTAAGTAAGGCATCATGAAAACAATAAGTACCAAAACGCGACTGTTGCACTTTTTGTACTAAAGTTTATATAGTCCGCGCGCAGGGTTTTCCAATCCCATCTTCCCCTTCAGACTTCCCCAATCTTAGCGATCTCATGTGAGACCGAATGGAGGAGTTTCATTGGGTTATGAGGTTGGCCCTCGCTTCCACTTCCAATACGCCGAGCAGCAGATCGATCGAGGCCGCTGCATCTGCGGAAACGAACATGTTCAATTGAATACACTACCACTCAAGGAGTAGGATCCATAGTCGTTGATAATATAGTATAGAAGATGGCGGACACAAGAACTCTCTTCACATTGTTAGAATGTGCGGCAGGATATGCCCTCTTTGAGGTCGTAGCGTTTGAAGAGATCGGTGGCCTATTGGAGGATTCGATGGATACCGTAACAGATATGAAACGGTTCGGACGGGCCGTCAAGCTCACGGCTTTTCAACCATTTGAGAGTGCACACGAGGCACTCGAGAATGCAAATACTATCTCGGAGCACGGCATGACAGGAACACTACACAACTTCTTGGAGCTCAATCTACCCAAAATCAAAAAGAAGAGCAGCAGCAAAACCGCATCGTTTGCGCTCGGCCTGATTGATCCAGGCTTAGCGACCGCTGTATCCGATGGACTCGGCGTCCAGTGCCGCAGTGATGACACGGTTCGTGAAATTCTTCGGGGATGTCGCTTACACTTGGACACTTACATCAAGGGCCTCACAGGCGGTGCCGCTGAGAAGGCTCAATTGGGATTGGGTCACTCCTACTCGAGATCGAAAGTGAAGTTCAATCCTGCTCGTTCTGACAATATGATTATCCAATCCATTGCTCTGTTAGATCAGCTAGACAAAGATGTTAATACCTTTGCTATGCGTGTTCGTGAATGGTATTCTTGGCATTTTCCTGAACTGAAGGATATCGTGAAAGACAACATCATGTTTGCTAGAGCAGCAGCCTACGTTCAGAACAAGAACTCGCTTTTTTCGTCATCCCAGGGAAAGAGCAAGGGTGACGACGACGACGAAGAAGAAATGGAGACAGACGACTTTGAGGACAAATTGCCTGGGCTGACTGACATTGTGGGAGATGAAGAAATCGCAAAGTCAGTTATAGCCGCAGCACGAACAAGTATGGGTATGGACTGTAGTGCAGTGGATATGATCAACATTGTTAATTTCACAGAGCGAATGGTCAGACTTGCGGAATATCGTCGAAAACTTTCTATTTATTTGACTGATAAGATGGAAGTCGTCGCCCCCAACCTTAGTTCTTTAATCGGTGACACTGTTGGAGCCCGGCTCATCAGCAAGGTAAGAAAAGGATTTGTGTGCACCTGTACAACTTGTGTTCATTTGATGTTCTCGAAATTTGACCAACCCCTGCTCCAAAACTTCTTTTTCCTAGGCTGGATCCTTGACAAATCTTGCCAAGGCTCCTGCCTCAACAGTTCAAATCTTGGGTGCTGAAAAGGCCTTGTTTCGCGCTCTCAAAACAAAGGGTAATACTCCCAAATATGGATTGATCTACCATTCCACTTTTATTGGTCGCGCGGATGCGAAAAACAAAGGCCGCATCTCCCGTTACCTGGCCAATAAATGTTCCATAGCTACTCGTATTGACGCCTTTTCGGACGAACCGAACCGCTTGTATGGAGAGAAGCTCCGTGAGCAAGTGGAAGAAAGGCTAAAGTTTTACGAAACAGGTGCTGCACCGCGGCGCAATCTTGATGTCATGGAAGAAGTTGCGCGCGAGCTTCGAGGTGGGGTAGATATTGATGACGACGAAGATATGGGGGAGGCACCAAAAAGCAGCAGCAAGAAGGACAAGAAGAAAAAGAAGAAGAAGAAGGAAAGTAGCGACGAAGAGGAAGAGGCACCTGAGACTCCCAAGTCAAAGAAGAAAGAAAAGAAGGAAAAGAAGAGCAGTAGCAAAAAGAGAAAGGTCGAAGAAGCCGACGCTGCCGAGGAAAGTGAAGAAGAAGCCAAGTCTGCCAAGAAGGCGAAGAAAGAGAAGAAAAAGGACAAGAAGAAGCGCAAGTCGAAAGAGTAAGCAGATCCAGCTGCTGTAGTTCTTGCCCATCTAAGGATTTCCCTTTCAATAATTCATTATTATTTGTTTATATACATTTCATTTTATAAGTTGTATGGGTTCCCAGAGGGTCAATTGAATTGAGATGAGACGATACTATAATAATGATAACCGAGTTTGCTAGCTTGATAGACGGCATTTGACAACCACTGCAGAAGAGTTGCCCGACGGCGATGTTGGGCCTTTGGCGCAGGCTAGGATGTGGCCACTGTGTCCACTGGAAGGGTGAAAGGCAACCTCATCAGCTCCTCCGTATCCAGACATGCCCGGTTTCTCTTGAAGCTGTACCATACCAGCTTGCTCGCCAGTGTCAGACTCCGCGATATCGATCCCATCCTCTGCTGAGCAATGTGCAAGCCATTTACCGTCTTTAGAGAAGGAAACCCCGCAGATGCGCTTGACGCGTCGATCAATAGTCGCTGTGCAACACATGGTAGCAATATTCCAGATGCCGACAATAGAATCGGCACCCCCAGTTGCCAGCCTCTTTCCGTCTGGAGAGAAAGCCATGGTGAACACAGGCCCCGAATGCGCAGGTACTTTAAATTGTGTCTCGTCTTTCCGAGACTTATCAAAGGCTTCTGATCCTTGCTTCCATTCCCATATCCTCAAATCCGAGGGCATTTCACCCTTGGTAGCAGTTGCTGCCACCAAGTGGTTTCCCAAAGGCGAAAAAATGCAACAGTCCAGATCAACGTTTGGAATTTGAAAGGTGTGCACAGCAGTGCTTGTGCTTTTGGTATTGGTGCTGCCCCGACTGGCATTCGATAGTTTCCGCGTATCATAGACACGGACAGCTTCCCGTTCCGTGACGGAGAGAAAGGACGCACTTCCTCCGCCACTGCTGTTGGGATTCCAGTCAATGTAGTTTGCACTTTTTCCATTTGTGTCAATTCGACCCACTGATCGCTCAACTCCAGCTCTGATATCAAAGACCCTGACTGTTCCATCGACTGAGCTTGTGCATAATGTGTTTTGTGCCGTGGGGTGAAACCGCACGCGGTTCACAGGGGCGTTATGTGATATGACCAAAACCTCGCTGCAGCGTCCTATGGTACCAGAGCTGTTGTTGTCTTCAATAGACCAAATACGGCAAGCTGGACCACCCATGGCCAACCAATTTCCTGTGCTGTTCCATGATACGCTTCGCGCCTTGACGAATGGTTGATGTTTAGGGCGTGATTATTGAGTCGATTTATCAAGATCCTTTCATTTTCGAAGCATACGCGACAGGGAACACTCACCGCTGGGTGATGATTATAGCCTCCAACGTCGTGCAGGCTCACGTCGGAGATTGGCATGGTCGAGATCTGTGTGGATATTCTAACAATTAGATATCTACAGGTAGCTGATGATACGGCTTGATTTTCTTAGTGGGACGGCAACATAAAATCAATGATTTAATTCTCATGTGCCTGTGTGGCTGCCTATGTATTATTGCAATGCGTGCTTCACATTACAGACGATGTACTTAACTACTAGTAGCTAGCTACTAGCTACTGTAGCTAGCTAGCTAGCTAGCTACAATATTGTACGTGACTTTGTAGCGATCGCAGCTACGGTACTAGTACATACGTCGTAGTGGTACGTAATAGTAGCTACTACTAGCTAGCTAGTAGCTATCTCACCTCGTAGTAAAAGCCAGAATGTACACGTGCATGATGATACACGAGAACAAAATCTACGTACAACAGTATCCAAACTTTGATTTCACTAGACTAATTTGCAACCACCCAGGCATATATATTTTGTACTGTATTTTGCGCAGTAGTTCCAACAGTGTGCGTCTTTTCTTATCTTCTTCAACTTTTTTTCGATTTTGTCCAATCAGGGGACAATCAAGCCGCCACATGTGTAGAAGGGGAAGAGAAAACTCAAAACAACAAAACGATTTTACTAATCAATTTTATAGACATAGAGAAACGAAGCACCATGGCGGCAAGTGCCCCACCGCCTCATCTAGCGGCTGGATGGATCAACGCTAAAAGGTATGTTCGAAAAATCACAAATTGTATATAGAGTTGTTGCGAGTTTGAAGTCGTCTCGACATGTCATGATGAGGATGATGGACTGCGGCTTGAGTTTTTCGTCCGCACCTGGCTCCCATCACCTCCCACGTAGATTTCTACGGCGCTCCGTAGTGACAGTGCGCACCCCTTGACAGCGCCATAATGGAGCGTTGCGGTGTAAAATCTATTCTTTACCCTGGGAACGGATCGTTGCATTATAACCAAACTAATACTGCTAGCTAGAGCAGCAGCTATGTTTGGATCGTTAACTTAAGTTGAGCTCCGCCACGACCGCCATGGTCGGGAAGCCAGCAATCCATCGAACCCCAAACCCTTTCCCAGAAGAAATAAAATGTCAAAGCATTGCCGATATTCATTTCTGTTTATATAAATCTTAAGTCTGAATTCCAAAAAATGCTGTTCTGGAATTAAGGAAGTGACATTTGGTTACTTAAGGGCCCCGGAGAAAATCGTCCTACTTTACCAAAATGTATCAGAGTCTTGTCCGTTGTATTGCATGCTGGCGCATCGCTCCCGTCTCACATCAACCTGTCTTGCTTGCTATTCGATTTTTGCTTGATTGGGATTGATGGCTGGATCCGACGATTTGACTTTTTCGATGCATCAACGATCGAAACAATTCCATCCATGACACTATGTCAAATAACAACAGCGGCGGAGGAGGTGACGGCGACGGAGGTCAAAAGGAGCTAGAGTTGAAGATGTCCGGGATGAGCCTGATGACTAGCTATAATAACCACAGCGGTCCTCCCGGTCTGTCAGGTTCCACCGTGTCAACTTCATCCGTCGATCCCCACCCGCACGACAGCAGCATCGATCATTCATCCCAAGCTGGAAGCATGAAAGGATCTACGCCATCTTCACCAAATCCAGAAGTCATTGGACATCATCATCACCTTCACCAACAACCTCTTCCAGGTAGCTCGACCGACATCAAAGGTTTATCGAGGCCTCCGGGGCTCGCAGGCGGCCACGTAGCGTCACCCATTGTGGGTGGTGGTGGTCCTGGTCATTCCAAGAATTCTTCAGCTACTTCACCCATGCTTACGCTGACACCTAATTCCTCTGTGGATGGAAACTCAGACCTTTACAGTTTAGGTGGAGGACACGGCCAAGCATCACCCTTCCAAGGAGGTGACAATTCTGGAGCTGGCGGCCCCACGATGCCGTTCCTACGGAACAATGATGGACGCCGTGGCGATGAAAGCGGTGACTATGGAGGAGGTAGTGGCGGCGGTGGATTGTCAAACTTTGGCAGCTTTGACTTGGTAGACAGCGACAACGATGGTTTGCTAGGTCTAGATGCCCTGCGAGATAGAGCGTACTCGTCACCAGGCCCCATGGCGAGATCATTCGAATCCGCTCCTTCTTTACGCAGTGGTCTACCCCCGCCGCCGAGAGTAGACGCAGCTTCGGAAGGAAGACGTCGGCGTGGTGTGTCACGAGACAACAGTGGGCGTTCTGCAGGTAGCGCTAGGCCACCCCTCTCTGGTGGTAACGCGGCACATTCTCCGCACTCTGGGGACTATGGGACCAACACGAATAGTAACAATAGCACAGGAGGCGGTGATCTAAGTCTGGGTGGTCTAGTGGTACCTTTTCCTCCTGGCGGCAGAAGCGGCGACCCCAGCCCAACACGGCAAACGCAGGAGGCCTCTGATTACCGTGGATTTGGTGCTTTAGGTCGTCCGGAGTTCTCCGGAAACGCGCAAGAGTGGGAACCATCTAATCGACGCCGTTCCATTGCTGGAACCGAACCGAGTGCATATCGATACGGAAACGAACAGCAACCCGAGTACGAACCATCTAGACGCCGTTCCATCGGGACTGAGTGTGGCAGAGAATTTTACCAACAGCAACAGCATCAAGCGTACAGCACTCATAATGATAGCGGATACGGCCGTGGCGATCACGGCCAGCACCAACTATCTGACCAGCCTTTTGCGCAAAAATTTGGAGCTCTGCCATCACTAAGCTCGCATATGCAACAACAGAAGCGGATTCCCTCGCCGCACCAGCAGCCGTACAATCCAATGTTGATCCCCCAACCGAAGCACGTGCGATCTTTTTCACAACCAGGTCCACCGAGAACCGCAACACCACCGGATCATTTGAGCATGGAAGGAGGATCAGTAGGAAGGTACACTTCTAACGGCATGGAGGACAACGGAGGACAATACCCACCCAGAGATCCACCACGCTATATCAGTCCGCCGCCTCCCACGCATCACGTACGAACTCATTCTGGAGACAGCTTCCGGTCTGGCAACAGCCGCCGAAGTGCTAGCATGTCGCACGGTAGCCTTTCTGCGGGTAGCTATGACGGAACAGGTATGCCGCCCCAAAAGCGCAATTCGCAACCGAATCTTACCGGCGGCTTCTACGGACAGCAGGCTCTTCCAAGCATGCATCCTGCGACGCATCGAATGGTACGTATTATTACATCCTTGTTCTGCCGGAGCGTGGCTGTCTTGTTGTTTCCATCTCGTACTAACTTCTTTGTCATCGCCTTGCTTCCAAAACTAGCATGAGAAGGCAGACCCGTACGATCCTAATGGCCATCGCCGCAACATGTACGAAGACGACCTGACTTTGCTGGGAGAGCACATTGAAGTGCCCGCTGACCATGGTTACGACGAAGGATACGCCGGGTACGGATACGCTGATAGGGGGGTGCGCCCACAGATGGCTACACCCGAGCAAATGGCCCCTCATTACAGCGGCTATGAAGGGCAGGCAATACATCATCACTTGCCTACTGCAGGTGCTGCGCTCCCATCGCCAAAAGTTATTTTCAACGTCAAGTTCAAGCGAACCCAGAGGAGCTTCGTCTTGGGCCCTCGAATTCAACGCGACTTGAAGGTTGGCACGTATGTGAAAGTAGAGGCTGACCGTGGCGAAGATCTAGGTATTGTCATCGGAAAAGTTGCAGCTGACAGATACAACTTTCCGAACAGGTCACAATTTCGCTCCCACAGTATGGGTGGTATCAGCGACATGATGCCACTGTCCCCCACTGCTATGAGCCCACCCGGAGCAACCGACTTGAAATGCATCATACGGTTGGCAACTCACGATGAGGTTACATTGCTGTCCATGAAACGCGAAGAGGAAGAAGAACTCCTCAAGATCTGCCGCACCAAGGTCCGACAGCGTGGACTTCCTATGAATGTTGTCGACGCAGAATACCAATTTGATAGACACAAGCTGACTTTCTTTTTCGAGGCCGAAGGTCGTATCGATTTTCGAGAGCTCGTTCGAGACTTGTTCAGCATGTACAAGACGAGAATTTGGATGCAGCAACTAGACAAGAATAATTGTAGTACCGCTGGTGGAACAGGACAGACACCTCCTCCCTCCAGCATGATTGACTACGGAACGCCAATCATTGCGCCAGCAAGTGAATTCAATGACATGTTCATGATGAACAGTCTGGCCGGCGGTTAATTTGTAAGAGAAACAGGCGCAAGAATTTCAACGAATGAATAGAAAAGATAAAGAAAGAAGAAACGAGAAAGAAAAAATGAGAGAAAACACAGCAAAAAGGCGACAACGCTTGTTCAAATATAAATCACTCGGGGGGGGTGGAGCTGTTGTGTTATTGGGTGCCTCCAGTTGAGACATCCAGGGAGTACACCACCATCACGCAGGTTCGACGATTTGATATCGTCGTGTCCATTTTGTCATCGTTCTGCTACAGAGGTCGGGTTCCGCCCTTCTCATAGCTATAAACCACTGCCCATTGCAATTGTTGTATTTGTTTCCGCATCGCAAGCAAGAGAAATTTAAACATAAACACAGTAGAAAGAGTAAAGTTACTTTAGAAAGTTTCATGCATACACTACATCATACTCATTTTTTTTCGTTTGTTCTTAGTTTGCTGTTGGTTGCAAATCTAGTCCTTGGTAGGTTTTGGACGACATTTCTGGCAAGAACTTGTCTTCACGTAAATAAATGCTACCAAAGTAACCATCAAATGTAGTCTCTTCCAGGGAAAGTTGTCCGCTGACTGGTAGAAAGTAAGTCCTCTCACTGCATTGGCGAAAGGTGCATTGGTGACCAGAGAATTTGGTTCCCAACCACCGAAATAGCGTGCCTGTCTTACTTACTGAAAAGCGCGGTCCACACTAGCTTCCGTAGTCTACTACTGGCTACTAGTGGCAGTCTACTTGTATCCTGCTCAGAGAACTGTTTTACAATAACTTTTGGAGGGACAACATAAAATAGCTTGAGAAATACTACTACTAGCTAGCTACAGAGAGTAAGACAGCTATCCAGTGAGAGTACACGTTAAAAAACCGAATTATGCCAGCCCCGCGGGTTTAACTCATTCGTGCGTCATTTTCCAATGAGAATGTATGATACGTTCGATGCATAGTCATCAGTGCGGATACATTTTGATTTGTTTTGGACATGTGGCGATGACGATGGCGCAAAACTAGCTAGACCAACGCTGTGATCGATTCGTATGACGACAGGCCACGATGATTCATTCATGTCCGAAAGCAAGTATGCTTCCAGCTCCTTTTTCCCACACAGGTCATAAATGCGGTATTCAATTGAAACTAGAACTAGCCTAAAAACTCGTTTAAACCAAGCCAAATTCGACAATGAAGGTGTATTTGGCAGCTGTGGCAGCCCTCATCGGTCTAACTAATTCCGTCAGCAATGGATTCCAGATGAGTTCGTTACACCGAAGTTCAGGCAATGGACTATATAATCGACGAATTGTTGATTTTTCACTAAGTTCTTCATCTGCACCTATCGAAGATAAAGACGACGATGCCAGCGAGAAAGAAAGTGGGGCCGACACGAAGCCAACAGAAGAGGAATCGGCCGCAATGAAATGGGCCGCCCAGCAAAAGGAAGAGCTCACCAAAGCATCAGCCTCAAACGACGCTGGCAGCAGCAGCTCTGGAAGTACACGCAAGAAGTATGTGATTGTGGGTGCTGGCTGGGGTGGATGGGGAGCAGCCAAAGCTCTTTGCGAAAGTGGGATTGATGCCGAAGTAACAATCATCGATGCTCTACCCGATCCCACAGGAAAGACACCCTACCTGTCGAGTACAGGCAAACCAGTGGAAGCAGGAACAAGAGGATTCTGGAAAGATTATCCAAACATTTGTGAACTGTTGGCAGAAATGGGTATTGAGGTTGGTTTTTTGCTCTCTTTATTATTGCTCAAAAGCAGCAGTGATTTGCCCTCGTAAATTATTCATCTCATCCTGCTTTTGTTTCTTCTACGTGTCAGGAGGACGATGTCTTCACTCCTTTCACAAACTCTTCGTTCTATTCCCCCGATGGACTGGAAGCCACTGCACCTGTTTTCTCAGATGCCAAACTTCCTGAATTTGCTGGCAACATTCCCTTCCTTTCACAACTGTCGGGACAATCCATTCCGATGCTACCTTCACCCTTTGGGCAAGTTTTAGCAACATTTCCTCTGTTTGAAAGGATTCCGTTATCGGACAGAGCATCGATGGTTGGATTATTGTTGGCGACTATAGATTGTCTTGGAGGAGATGAATCTGTTCAGATGCAATACGACCGCATGACGGCGCATGATTTATTTGTCCGATTTGGTTTATCCAAGCGACTGGTTGAAGACTTCATCAAGCCAACACTGTAAGTCACCTTGTATGATGAAATTGCAGTGCACCATCCTTTGAAAAAGTGGGGCGATCAATCTCATCTCTATAATTATCTATTTGATCGATAAATGTAGTTTGGTCGGATTGTTCAAACCACCAGAGGAGTTGTCAGCTTTGGTTGTCATGGAACTACTGTATTATTATGCTCTTGCGCATCAGGACAGCTTCGATGTGCGTTGGATTAAAAACGGAACTGTTTCTGACTCATTGGTTGCTCCATTAGCAACTCGCCTGGAAGAGGAATACGATTTGAAGATCTTGGGTGGTTGTCGTGTTGGAAAAATATCCCTGGAAAAGGATGCCACTAAGTTGAAAGCCACCACGATTGAATACCAACAAAGTGATGGGACGAAGAAGACGATAAGCAATGTAGATGGCGTTATTATGGCATTGACCTGCAGAGGGATGCAAGGTGTGGTAGGTGCAAGCCCAGATTTGGCGCGGCTCCCTGTTTTTTCAAAGGCAGCTTCGCTCCAGGGTATCGATGTAATCTCGACGCGTATTTGGTTGGACAAAGTGGTACCGACGCGAACACCTGCCAACGTCTTTTCTCGGTTTGAAGAACTACGTGGATCTGGCGGTACATTTTTCATGTTAGATCAGTTGCAAGAGAATAATAAAGATTTGTGGGGAGGCGAGGAACCGCAAGGTAGCGTTGTAGCCTGCGATTTTTACAACGCCGGTGCGCTCATGAGTCTCCCCGACGAAGACATTGTCAAAACTTTGATGGAGGATCTGCTACCCAGTGCCGTACCTGCATTCGCGAACGCTAAGGTTGTCGATTCGTGGGTTGGGAAGTATTTCGGAACGGTGTCTTGGTTCTCACCCGGAAGCTATGTCAAGCGCCCCCCCCCTCCAAGGTGCTGGCCGGGAGGTCTTACCAAACGTCAAGTGTGCCGGCGACTGGGTCCGAATGGGTGACCGCGAGCACGGTGCGAAGGGATTGTGCCAAGAACGAGCTTTTGTTTCAGGCTTGGAAGCTGCCAATGCCTTGATGTTCGACACAGCGAATGGTGGTGTGTATCGTCCTCATCCCGTTCTTCAAGTACGCGAAGACGAAGCGCAATTCAAAGCTGGTGTTTCCCTCAATAAGGCTGTCATGCAGGTCCTGCCCCGATGGTGGGTGAGGTAAAAGTTGTTTGCTAGCACAAGATCTGACTATAAAGTCTACTGTACAGCTACATGTACAAAGAAACAAAAGCATAAAATGAAACGTATACAATTAAATTGAACTTGATAGCGTCGGTCTAGTACTTGTTTACATTTGGTACTTAGTAACTCGCATTTTGGCAGCGCAACTAGAACTTGACGTGTTTCAATGCGTACCTCTACGCTCCTGGGCCTCACGCACAGCACCAAAATGCTGCCACTCAAAACGTGGCACATTCAGAAGGTGTTGCAAGATCTTTTTCATGAAATGAGGGTGCATTAGCTTACAAGGGTGACTATATTAGGATGCACTTTTCCATGGAAGGAAATGGAAGGAAAACAAAAATCCCATAGCCTCCACACCCAAAATGAGGGGCGCAAAAAAGCCCCAGACCGGCCAAGTCCCTCGTATCAGTAGCAGTGCACATACCACACCCGTCAAGACCATGATAGGAATGACTTTGGGGCAGTAGACATTCCAGGCGGATGCATCTTTCAATTTCTTGATCTTCGGCAGATACACGGTTAGGTACAGGGTGAGACCCGTGTTGACCGCCAAACAGGCAAAGGCAAGATTCAGCAGCACGCGATTCACATCTTGCGAGGACAGAATAGTCGAGAAAAAGCTGGTCCAATATGCTGTGAATACTGCTGCTATCACCCAGGCCACTGTTGTATGCATAGCGTATAGTAGGTACAGAAGTTGTTTCGCAAGAGTTGAGTGACAACACAAGCACCATTCATTGATTCAATTGTTTCGGTTTCAACAGTACTTACAAGCAACGAATTTGTCGGATATTCGATCATTGATGCTCCGGCCCCCAACCATACCGTTACCTGAATTGCTTCTGGTAGGACTGTGTACCCCGAGAGGGTTTGAGCTCGTCGCTTCGTCCGAAGAAACCCTTCTGTACCGTGGCGAATTCATTGTGTTTGTTTGTCGTTTGCAATTTTGAGATCCCTTGTAATTTTCCAACGATGCTTAAGCAACAATGTGAACCAATGTACCTAGCTTTCAAAACAGTACTAGTATTGTAGTATAAAAATTAATATTATCCTGTAGTTGCTGTGACGGCCGCCATGGTCAAGCAAGGCACCTCGTCGTTGTCGACTACCCATTTTCGTCTTACCTTCGTACGTTTTCGCCTTTTTCTTCGTTCAGAAAATATAACAGGCATCAAAGAGAAGATTTCGATCCGTTATTTGGAAGCGACGACGAACACATCCACACGCATGATTGCAGCAACCATACAAGAGCAACAACAAAGCTATGCAGTAGTAGAGCGAGTGATTGTAATCTGTCTCTTATACACATCTCCGAGCCCACGAGACTAAGGCGAATCTCGTATGCCGTCTTCTGCTTGAAA
>ENA-ORBV01004593-ORBV01004593.1-microbial-mat-metagenome-genome-assembly--contig:-NODE-4593-length-26295-cov-5.432070_pt1 | contig 26295 bp, 24 predicted proteins | sample MGYA00237777_ERZ505514 | MGnify/ENA primary metagenome ERZ505514 (study PRJEB26160, sample SAMN06269048) | microbial mat metagenome | isolation source: Oligotrophic lake microbial mat | place...
AACTCGCGCAGTCGCTCTCCCCTGTCCTCTTGGTCTCACACCGTGGATGAAACGAAAATCATCGAAACGACGAGATAGTAGGGAAAGACTACTACTGTACGTCGAACCACTACGTCGTACTAGCCTGGTACTGTACGTACTGTACATACCTTAGTACCAGTACCGTAGTACCCGTTCTTGTACACTTAGGACTAGCTAGCTACTAGCTACAAATATCACTTTTACGACGCGGCGGCTGGAAGGTTCCGGGAAATCAATAATTCGAAGTTTCCCCCAAATTTGAAAATTATTTTTGTTCGATGACTCTGATTAGCGGCACTTTTGTGTCGGTGAATCATCATCACTTGCTTGAGAAGCCGGAAGAAGAAAAGTGAAAACACACTCATCATCAGCACACGGTGCTGCAGTCAAAGCTACCAATAAAGCTATTAATTCGTTCGGGAATATATTACATTGAAATTAGACTCTACTAATAGCTACTGCTACTATTAATCTACTACATCACTGTTCACTGCAACTCTGGAAGTTTGTTGTTGTAATAGCTAGGTACTGCAGTTAGTTTTACGGCTGGTTGCTCGGAGGGAGCTGCGACGCCTTCATTGTTGAGCTGCGATAATAGTGTCGTCTTTGTTTACACCCATTTGGTTCTGTGATCACAATATCTTGGCATCTGCGTGATTGATTGAACAGATTACATCAGATGCATTGCTAGTAATTATCATGACCAGACTAGAGCAGATTGGAGTGACAGTGCTGGCGGGGTTCATCGTCCAAAGCGTTGCCATCTTTTGTTTTGGGATTGCCGTCAAGATGCAGTCAACTCACATCGCACCACGATGCGAAGCTCGGTATGTTTGTGGATAAAAATGCTTTGTATGAGGAAGTGCTGCTCCACAAAAAGTGTCCAGCGATCAGTCAGCTTACTTTTTCTATGCGCTCCCCCTCAGACCCAGAGAGACCATCTATAACCCCAACCCAGACGACCCTTCCCAGGATAGGGGCAACCCCTGGCTTGGGTGGATACCTTGGGTTCTAAAGCTTTCGTATGAAGGTGCGTTTGGCTAGTAAAATTTACTTGCGTTTCCTCTTGTTGGCGAGTCAGGGCATAGTAGAGTCTCTCGACTAAGCGAAAATATTTCTTTTTACTACTGGCAGAAATGATGCATGGTGTCCCGGGAACTGGGACGAGAGATGGAGGTAAAGGGGGAAGCCTCTTGCGTGTCAACTTGGACAACATCGTGATGCTCCGATTTCACAGGTGGGTCTGTATTATGCATACATGTGTTTTGCTGTTTAAACGTTTGGAGATTCTTACTGTGCACATCTCACTCTGTTTGTTTGATGCCCTACTATCAAATACCTAATGCGACGTCGGACAGCTATGGACTGCGGGTCGCGACCGTTGGGATGTTTCTATACATGTTAGTACTCCTTCCTCTCTACTGGAGTGCAGCTTGTAGCGGCATGGAGGGAGAACTCGGTGGGCATTGCGCAAACATGACGAACTATGACCAAACAACGATGGCCAACATTATAATCGAGACTGAAATTGGATACGGTATGATTGGTCGTTCTGCGAGATTGTACGTCGTTGTTTTTTGTAGTTGGATTGTGACCTGGTATGCATGCCACGAGCTAAAACAAGAATGGGTGGATATTCTTGCAATGCGTCGCTACTATTTCTTGGAGCGTGATCATTGGAAGAGACAACGCGACAACTTAACGAGAATGAGGACGGATAGTCTTCATCGACCCGCCAGTCGTAACCGAGATATAGTACCGCAAGCAGTATCTGCACCACCATCACCAGCTGCGGCATTGCTAAAGTCGGTAGGGCTATCAACTTTGACGTCGGCAACCATAGGAAAGGCCACAAAAGGTTTGAGCAAACTGGCGCTATGGAAACAGAAAAAAAATCAGGAACCGGACTACATGCGCAACAGAGAACCATGGATCCCTCATCCTGAGCAGAACGACACACCTCCTGCAATTGCCCTCTACACTGTCTTGGTTGGTGGAATACCGTCGAAACCTTATTTTGGAGCCCCCGAACCAAACGAAATCGATGGGAGTCCCGATATCGAAGCGGGACCGAAAGCAAATGACAATTCCGATACAGAGTGGCAACTTTCCGTAACCAGCGCTTTTTTTGATCATTGTATTCCTAATCAACCGGGGTTTAGCTCGAGCGTTGCCGCAGTAACAATTTTACCCAATGCTAAAGGTAAGTTCAGCAATCAGAGAAACTTGTTCCAAGTATGTTTGATGAACCCTCTTCAACAATGTTGAAGCATACCGTGAATACCCACTCTAGAAGTCTAGAACATATGCAACCTCAATGATTTGGATCTTTGAGGGAAACCTAGTGAATCACCACACCATTTTGAGCTCACCGCTTTGTCGATTATCTTCATTCAGAGCTTGCAAGCGCGTGGGCCAAGTGGTATGCTGCTGCTGCGAAGCTCAGGCGGCTAAGATTCATTAGAAAAGAAATCCGCAAGCGGCACCAAGATGAGATTGAGTGTGGCACTGTAGACCCGTGTGACGATCTCAATTCAGTTTTGCTCGCCGAAGAAACCGCAGAGGAAGTTGACTATCATCGGGAGGTCCTAGGAACAGGTGAGAAAGTTGTCTTATTGTCTTAATTACGTATCTGTGTTGATTCATTGTAACAAAATAAATCTAAGCTTTCTTCTTTGTTGATACTCCAGCTCTCGACGAAGACGTGGAAGATCTTTTTCTGGAGGCTCTGGAGTTTGGTCCAGAGCAAACAGCAGTGTACTCTAGAGAATTTGCACAGGTACGATCGCAAAGAATGGGCTTTTCGGTTTGTTGAAGCTAATAAGCGTCCTGTAAGAGACTTACCCCCCCCGGTATTTACATTTGCATGTTTAGAGCGCGGCTCCCCTTTGCCCCAACGGGTGTTTTGAAGGGCGAATTCTCAGGGCGAGTATGAAGGAATTACTTGACTTTGAGCAGAGCGCAATGGAAGACGTTGAGGCAGCAAACAAGGCGCTTGAGGCAGCCCGAATGAACGCAGTATTGCGTGCACGCCCAAGGGAGTCAGAGAAACGAGCGTCCCAGAGCGAACACAAAGCAAAAACGAAAGTAGACGAGAAACATTTCTCGAAAGATAATAGTTCGAAAAAGTCCCGTCTTCTTTCTGGGGCTAGCGAACTGAACTTGGATCTCTTTGCCGTTCGACATCTTATAGAGAACGACACTATGAAAAATCTCATGGGGAAAGATGCCAGTTTCCCTTCAAGTTCGCGCCACAAAAGACGGAGCCACCAGAGAGCAAATAGCTTGACTGAAGACCAAGTCCCAAGCGATTTTGATTTGGAGGTACAACTGTTCAAACAGCGAAAAATAAAGCAAAATGGCGCAAGCCGTGCAACGGATCCGACGACCATAGTGTCTAATCCAAAGATGCTGAATCATGCCGTTTCTGCACCATACCCTATTCACGAGGAGTCTCCTGGAAGTGGCGATCCTTCCGCGAATCTCACGAATTATGATGCGTCAAATGCTCACATCGATTCTAGACTTGGGACTGAACAAGGTAAACCGGGGAGGCAGGAGCTATTAGTATCGGACTACGCCACTACAGAAGATTATGGGTCTGAGGTGCCCCCCCTGGTAGACCAGGCCATCGATGTCGACTCCCATACGTTGAGTAGGCACAGGCATCAATTCAGCGAACCGGTTTTGACTGATGTTGGCTATCCTTTTCTGCCACGGGCTCATCATCGTCGACTTTTGACGGAGCCTGCCCCAGTCACGGAATCCGTCATGGGAAGTAGAGACGATTATCTTGCGATGCCTAACAGAAGGTTATCGTTGAAGAAGCAAGAGGCGTTCTTCAACCCAACTGATCCATGGGCGCTAGTCGACGCAATTGCCCATGACTCGGGGGAAGGCACCCCGCTGGGTCGTCGTGGCGAGGTACCTCGCCGCAGAGTCTTCCTTTCTCCAGGTAATTGGCAGCTTTCATCTCTTACAGATTTCTTTAAGTCACTCGTATCGGGATCACTACATTTTCTGCGGTGGACTACAAAGACATCCACTAATAAGGCGGTTGGCCTCGCTAATGAGGCGGTTGGCCTTGCTAATGAGGCAGTTGACCTTGTGGCAGCTGACTCGACCTTCGCTGTCGTCACCTTCACAAGCCGACAGGCTGCGGTCGCCGGTGAGTTAGTTTACTGTTGCCGTGTCGTTTGGTTACTGCACGACTCTGACCATGGGTTCGTCGTCACTTCAAAGCGCGAAAGGTTCTCGCCGATGGAAGGGGTGGAGAACGTTTCGTTCAAATTAATAGTAAGTTCAGGAGCCCGTAATAAGGCCGTTGTCAATACCAGAGGTAGTTTCTCACAATCATGGTCAACGGTTTTGAATCAAGGATGAAACACGTCAATCATGCCATGTGATTTCGCTCAGAAATGATGAATCATAGACATTCTTGAATGATGGCTACTCACCCTAGCTCATCAACCGTGTTTCTCCCTTTAAAAGTGACCAAGTAAGTCCAGATTTCAGAGTATGGTTATGATTCATGATGCTTGATAATCCGAGTGGATGAATCGTTCTAAATAAATGCTCCCGTGACCCTGCAGCCCGCTCATGTATTTGCTGCAGGTCAACTCTTTTCTGTTTGACTGGTCGCAGCTCAAGTGTTGCGAGAGAGCAGTCAGAGGTATGTTACCTTGAACTAGGCAGTCCAAGGAAGCAATTAAGGTCTGATAACTAATGCCTCGTCTTTCCTTCACAGGGGGAGGGCCTGGTGGGCCGCTACCTTTCCGTATTTACGTGGACAGTGCGACAGTGTTACTGTGCCTCTTCTGCTTAGCCCCATCATCGCCGCTTGTCAGTCCCTTTGCATTCCTCTACTTTCTCATCTCCACACCAATGCTAAGGCGGAATGTGATTTTCATGTACAGACCAAAATTTGATGCTGGTACGTCTCTCGGTGCAGAATCGAAAATATTGGTTTGCTTCTTGATTCTATGGCTCATCACATACTATTTGCAACCCTGAAACTTGACATTTCAGGGGGTATCCGGTGGCCTTTCATATTCGAAATGATGATCAGTTCAATGTTTGTTGGACAGATATTGCTTGCGACAATTATGGTATTGAAAAAATCAATTGGCCCTTGTGTCCTTGCCGCGGCTGCTTTTGTTCCAACGTGGTTTTTCCGTAGCGCGATGAGAGATCGGTACTTGATACCATTTAACGATGTGGGTCTTTTTCAGACCTCTCTTTTAGATGGATGGGACACGGCGGAGCCTGAATCGGCGGCGACGCGCGAAGAGCGTCGGCGGTAAGTGTAGACTATTTGCTTTCGTATTGTCGTTGCTGAAATTAAGTCCTACCTAACTGATACTCTGGGGATCTCTTAGCTTCCTAGTTGATGCCCATAAGGCAGCCTACGTCCCAGTTTGTGTAGCAGGAACACGCACGGATGAAGTTTTGACTGCGGAGCCAGCAGTGGTTGTTCCCACCATCGAAGAAACCGAAATTGAGTACACTCAAAGTCCAAAGAATGCTGCCCAGTCTGAAATACCACAAGTGCGCCCCTCGATGGCAGACTTTCGTGCTAGTGGCCAATTCGGAGCTACCTTGAGGCGCGCACCAGTTTTTACTTCCACAAGACTCGAGAGTTACATGCCATCATCAGTCATTCATTCATCGCAATACAGCGACAATGACAGCCACAGCTTTGGCGAATCTTCTCTTGAAACTGCTAAGGAAAAATGAGCCGGAATTGTAGGCCTGACAAGTGACAACGCATGTGTGAACACGCCAAGAATTGGCGATTGCTCCACCTTTGCGGCAACCAACTCCCCTGCCATACAGTGCGGTGTTGGAAGAGTTTACTTCCCATTGTTACACCTAACTATGTCATTGTTTTTTTTCTGGCTGAAGATAGAAGTCAGAAGAGTGACATTTCGGCTGCAGCACATTGCCAGCACCGTTTTGTAATTTGCTTGTTTCTGAGTTGGGGTAGAAGAAGAGGACAGTGGCATTCAATTGCTAACTTCGCCATCTGTCATTGGTTGGCATCCCGAGATAAGGCATGCTTTGCCTTATGTTCGGGGATGGTTGACTCCGCTAGACCTACTAGGTTGCCGATTCTGAGGAGGAGGTTAGGAGGAGGAGGGAGGCATTTTGCTGTTCTTTTCATGAGCCAATTTGTTCAGAGTTATAGGATAAGCAGAGCCGGGGTTAGAAAACCCGGACCCACAGTTGCCCTCATTTTTTAATTTCTAAATCTCTTTTCAAAAACTATTGCAGCTGTTTGTGCTACTGCCACTTGCTGTAGAGCATCGCCAACGGGCAAACCTAAAATAAAATCCATACCTAAATTTTCGTAAATCGTTTGGAATTTTGCGCCAAAAGAAGCCTTTTCAAACAATTTTAAGGCCTATCATGAAGTAAAAATTTGACTATTTTGGTCAGTGGCACTGAAATTCAATTCCAAATTGGTCGAACAAACAGGTTTTGTTTTGGGTTTGCCCGTTGACGATGCTCTTAGCTCTAGAATAAAAGTGCTGAGAAAAAAACATTCATTATTGTGGTAGCTATTGGCTGGGTAGACTGTTTCTTCTGTTAATTTGTAAACCTCAACAGCCATCAGTCACTTGGTCATGGGTGTCTGCTGCATTCCCATGAGCATTGCAATGAAGCTTGAAAGGATGTTGGTAGCTATTTGATGCTTACATTTTTTTCCAATGTTACGTCATTGGCCTTAACAGTGAATATTTGCCTGAGTATGAGCCTTTGTTCTTTGCCAACAAATATGCAACAAAGGACATTGCTTGTTAGCTAAACACATCAGTGTTTCTATAAATTTTTGGGTGGAGCATCCTAACCCGAATCTTATCCGCAAGGTCTCATACCCTAGTAGCCCTATGTTCCTGTACGTACGCTGCAGCCTACAAAGAATGACAATTAATTAATGATGATGAATGACCTTGTAGGTCTGACGTCAGTGCAATTGGCCACTTCGTTCGGGCGTAACAAAAATAAATAGCTACTATGTTAATAGTACTAATAGTACCTACTAGCTAGTCTAGCTAGAGTCTAGCTAGTAGTGGCAAGCAGAATCAATAGTAACGGTATCCTCAAACAGTAAATAGCGGTATCTTCGTTTCCATGGCAACATCAACTTGGGCTTGCGTCTCTTTCCGTCCTGGTGATCGCCTCATGAATCTTGTTTGCAAATACAGAGAAGCAATCTCGTATACTAGTATCCAATTTCAGGTCGAACGCCAACGGAAGCAAAATAGCTTCTTCTTGGTAACCTTATTCTTTCCTCTCAGAATAATTTGTACAGATCCCTTTCAGTAAACATTATGATGAGACTTAACATCTGTCTTCTCGCACTCTTTGCAGTGCAGTCCGTAGCTGGATTTTCCGGCCTTCGCACTTCATCCACAGTTCGACAATCTCCTCTTTTCATGACAACGAAGGAGAATGACGGCAAGAAAGAGATTAGGGTCGGAGTCATTGGATGTGGTCGTATTGGATTGGTTCACTTGGAAGCGATCACCAAAGCTCCCGGTGTCACTCCAGTCATTGTATCAAACCCCACCGTTAGCAAGGCTGAAGCTGGTAGGTTCTATACAGGACGTTTCTTGGTTTGGTGAACACGTCTACGTCTCTTCACCTCGTTGCCCATAATTTGGTTCTGCTTGAATTTGTTCCTCATCCTCTATTTCATTTCGATTCCTTGCTCTTGCTGCTCTAATTACTGTAATGTTGTGACCCTTCATTGTATGGCGCTATCTGGGCTGTTAACAACTACAATATACTGCTACTGGGTTTGATGCACAGCTGCCAAACAATTCAACGTGAAGAAATTCACGGACGATGCAATGGAAGTCATCGAAGATCCCGAGGTCGACGCTGTTTGGATTTGCTCTCCTTCTCAATTCCACGCCGAGCAGATCAAAGCAGCTGCAGCCAACAAAAAGCACGTCTTCTGCGAAAAGCCTATTGCAACAGACTTGGGGGAAACTGTCGAGGCCATCAATGCCTGCAATGCAGCTGGCGTCAAGCTTATGATCGGTCTTCAGCGTCGATTCGATCAAAATTTCAAGCGTGTCCAAACGGCTGTTGAAAAAAAGGAAGTAGGCGATACCATTATGGTAAGTCCAAGGTGAACGAGACTACGGAGCCTTTCATCAAAATGCGGATTGCCTTAGCTAACCATGCTTTCCTCTATTAACTCGTGATGGGCCGAATCTTCGACATCGATACGTGAAACTTCAGATCAAACTATGCTCTCGCGACCCTTCACCACCTCCGTTTTCCTACGTGAAGGGAGGAGGTGGTATCTTCGCTGATATGGCGGTGCACGATCTTGATATGAGCCGTTTCTTGGCTGGAACTGACCCCATTGATATTCTCGCTATTGGTTCTTGCCACATTGATAAAAGCATCGCAGAGTTGAGCGGTTCAGAGAAATTTGACACAGCTTCTTGTCTGGTCCGTTATCCCGGCGGTGTTCAAGCTATGATTGATGTCTGCCGTCAATCCTCATTTGGTTACGATCAGAGAGCTGAAGTTCTTGGCACCAGTGGAATGATTCAGACTGACAACGTTTACCCAAACACAGCCAAGATTTTCAAGAATGGTAGGTTCAGCAGAAGCTTGTGCGAACTTCGAGATAACTCAATATTTCATACCGCGTAGACTCACAAGAATCGTTTGTGTGACAGACTTCACTGGAAATGCTGATATGCCCTACGACTTCTTTCTTTCTCGATACAATGAGGCATACGTCACCGAGACAATTGCCTTTTGCGAGTCCTTGGTGAATGATACACCTGTGCCTTGCACCGGTGAAGATGGCTTGGTGGCTCTGATTATGGCTTTGGCAGCTGACAAATCTGCTGAAGAGAACCGCTGGGTTTCTTTCCGAGAGGTAAGTTTTTCTTTTGGCATTTGCTTGAAATGTTTTCGAGTTCTTGAATGTGGAACTTTCGAAGTTCCCATCGATACCAATGCACATCAACTTAGAATTGTCCGTTTTAATTCATCGCACACTCCTCAGATTGTTGAACAAGTGTACTGCAGTAGCCCAACCGAATGCGAGCTTCTCGCGGCGAGTGATGTTTTCCCGGAAGGTTTCAAACCAACTTCGTCAGCAAAAGAATTACTCCTTCCAAGCGTAGACGAACAAAAGGAAGGCAAATCGCTTGAATCGGGAATGAAGAAGATGTTTTCTAATTTGTTCGGGTAAAGCGTGGATCTTAGACATGATGACCTTGCTCTAACGCCGTCGTAATCATGGCGGTAAACGTTGTCGTTATGCTGTGTAGCGTGGAGTAGCAGCAGCTGTACTACCAACCAATAGAATAGTATTAAGTGATAGCGAAAAGATTATCATGACTTTGCTGCACCTGCTTCACCACCGGATAATAATCCCGTGCGTGTGCATGTACAGTAGAATTCAACGACAAAGAGCAAAGCACCGGGGGTTGTTCGTAGTGCTGAGAGCGATACAAAGACGCCATCTTTGTCGGACAATTCATCAGCTGTTTAAGAGCGGAAGAAGAATTGGAAGCTGCTGTATTCGTATCTAATGGGTCGAAAACTATTGAGCTGCGACCCGGGCGTGATTTCATTTCAAAGACAGAGTCTATCAAAGTCATATCTAGTTATTCCTCCACCAAGGTTGAATGCGGGGCCAGAATAGACATGGACTAGCTCAGCTTATCTTGCGTTTCGTTGGCGATCAGCTCACACTCAAATCTTATCTGCTGGGGATAGTGTGATGCTCGCCCATTTTTCAGCGGGACTTCTGTTTCCTTGTGCAAGTTGAACGTGCGGTTATCTTTGACGGCAATCAGCGTAAGCTTGCCGTACCAGTTGCCCATGACCTGCACGGCGGGAGAAAATTGCAATCCAGGAGACGCACAATCTGTTTTGGAAATAAAATAGCTGTGTATTCGAAGTACCGATTGCAATTCAAGTTTAGAATGCAACGACAAGATACAATCTGTTGCATTCATTGACACGGCCTTCACTATATGATTTTCCTGCCTTCTATGTCGTCGACAGGCTCTGACGTGCCATGGCCGTTTTCTGCTTCGATGCCCGTATCCATATCCATCTCCAGTGGATCTTGTGGTAGTGGAGACGCACCAGGAGGTCCCCTCCTCATTATTCCCCGAACATCCTTTGCGAAGTCACGGATCCCTAACCCTGGTTTTGCGTATTGTTTCGGTCGATAATTCGGTTCCCATTCTTCCGCAGGGAAGACGCACCAGTGGGCTAAGCTGAAGAAAAGCATTTCTACACAAATAAGCAAATTCTGGATGGCTAGCACGATGGAATAAAAACAAAAACAAGTGTTAGACCGAAGAAGCTCATTGACAATCATCTCACATAGAAAAACTCACCGAGGGCTTGGCCATGATTATCTTTTGTCTTGCTACTGTTACTGCCAGCATCACCCCCCGCTGCGTTGTTGTTGTCTGCTTGTCCACGGAGATGCACAATGATTGAAACAACCAAACCTTGCCCTTCAAAAGAGGTGGCGGTGAAGCGATTGAATGAAACTGTGAGAGACTCGTGCCTGAACCGTACGCGCTGTCGCAATTAATCCATGCATGCTCTTACAAAAAGTCAAGAAAACGATTCCTTTTATTGCGAGGAACTTGTTGAATGGTTGCAGCCATGCCAAGTCATCGCGAACGGCATGGTAAAACTTGATCAATCCCGTGAATGCACAGAAGACAGAAATATTTTCAATCAAGGTAATGACAAAGGCCGGCGACATGAAATAACTGGCAGCAGCAGATTGTTGGCTTTCGGACGCCGTTGTATCATTTGCAGGGGCCAGAGTAAAGAGTAAAAATGATGCTATCGAAGTCAAAGGTCGAACTAGGACGAATTGCATGGCCAAGATTTGGCACTCCGTCAAAATTGCATTTGCACGGGCGGCATCGGATGTTTCCGGAGGTGGGTTGTAACAACGTCGAAAACATCGAGTGGGCTCGTCCAAATGTCCAACGTGTTGGGCCACTGCGTTGACCACTAGTGTTCGATCTCCTCTCCCCAAGACGCTTATAAGAAAAGACAAAAATGTATACTGGAACGTCCGGTATTGTTCAAATTGAAAAAGCAATTTTCAGGATTCATTTCCAAAGAACTTCAAAATAGTCTTATACAGCATCAAAATAGTTTCAAAAGAACAACTGGAAAGATCAACACGAGTACCTTTCACGTCTGACTTACGATGACGTATGCTTCGTAGAAGTCTTTATGATAGAAAGATAACCTTCTGTGGCAGGAACTAGAAGACTAATGAAGCTTGTCACTCCATAAATTGGAGACATCCACAAAATTGCCAGAATTTTCCGTTGTACAATAGGTTCGTACATGTTACGAATGTGGGATGCCATGTGAAAAATTGTCAACAAACAAGTCAAGAGTGTAAACGTTCCTGCAAGCTGGTAACTAAAACGCAAATCAGTGTGAAGCAAGAGAAGACGAATGAGACCTTCCACCCTCTCTTAGGTAAGAAAAAACACTTGGTTTCACAGGTCAATACAGCCAAAAAGGAAGCATGCATAGGAAAGCCATTCGCACTTACAGCGTATAGTCTTGTTGTTGTTCAACTTCCACACTCAGTTTTTCTATTTCCGTGTTTTCCTTTTCGCTAATTTCAAGCTGGAGATTCGCTATTTGCTTCTGCTGTGCGATCATGCGATGCGTCAAATACTGAACTTGCCCCCAGAGAACAGCGAACCCCATTCCCAATAATGCAAAAAGTACCAGCAGACAAAAGGTATTGCCAAGCGCCAGCACCGGGACTGCAACAGACGTGCACCACCCCCCGCCGCCACGGTGCCTTGGCGTGGAAAGAAATTCGGCTCCGTCGTTGCGCGAAACCGAGATAGGATGGCTCTCAGGGTCCTCACTATTGTCATTACTTCGACTACTATTATTATTCATCCTGTTTGTGTCTTGCTACCTTTGAAATGGAGCACCAGGTGTATTGCAAACAAAGTATTCATTGGGCTTCTATTTGTACTCTGGTACTTCTGACTTTCTGAGCTGTGCCACATTGATTGTCATGGTCGCAGCAAATAGCTGTCGCAATACGATGCTCGCTGTCATTCTATCATCCTGCAAAAAGGAAGTCAGTTAGTTTACCGGTGGTGCATGCATGGTAGCACAGTGTACCGAGAAAAAGTGCCCTGACGCACATCCGCTCTCTTTCGACCAGGCTGGCTGCACGCATGTCACCGGCGGTTGTTGTCTCGAACAACGGCAATCAACGAGTGAGCCTCTTCCTATCTGTCGTCAGGTTATTGTTGTCATTTGATGAAATTATTCTATTACAATTTGATTTCAACATCGCCCAAAAAACACCACATCCACGATGCTGCAACGAGACAAGCTTTGGATGGGCTTGATCGCTTATGTCGTTGCTTCGTTCTCTGTTCTCTTTGTATATGAAATGTATATTCGTGGTTATGTAGTTGAAACTTTTTTAATATTCAATCATGGAGGACTTGCGGATTGGCAACACTTGCATGCAGTCAAAAATGGAAGAGGTGAAGATGAAACGAGAAGAATACAAAAAAGTGTAGCTGGAGGATCTCGTGGCTTTAGCAAGCTTGAAAGGGCTAAAGCTCGTACTACTATGACTAAATATGCCAATAGGGAGGACAATGACGACGAAACTTCCAATACTATTCGAAAAATTAACAAGCGAAAAACTAGAAACAGTCATCGTACTCATACGTGCACATTGCCAGGTAGGTCTAGTAGAGTTGGTCACGTGCCTGTGATCCGCAGCTTGGATCTGTGATGAAACTAACCCCGTGGAAGTTTTGGCGGTGGCCTCCCTTCAATTTTGTGGCTGTGGCTTTTGCTTGTTTGTGAAGGTTGGGAGGCTTGTGCTGTTGTTGTTGTTTGAGGAAGCCAGGAGGTCACTGGAAAGCCAGTATTGGGTTAGACCTGTTGACTCATTTTAACTTGTACCGGAATCTCTTGAAACATACTGTCAACTTCTCTATTTTTTAGGCAATCAAACCATCACACTCCCCGCGAGCCCTGATCTAATCATTGCAGGTAGGTATAGGTAAAACGACAAGAGAGCACCTTGTCTCTATTGTGCCATTAGTTCAATGAACCATCTTGAATCTTTTTGTTGCTCTGATGGGAAGTAACTGACTCTTATTCGTTGAATCTTTGTCGTCAGGTGCACAAAAAGGAGGTATGTGTTGTTTACCCGCTTTGTCCTTGGCGTGTGGATTCTACTTTGCATTGAATAATTCACAACCGCGGTGTTTGCCACGAATTACCACCATATTTTAGGCACATCAGCTTTTTATTTTCTGCTGAGACAACACCCAAATATATATTCTAGTAGAAAGGTTAGTTTTTGTTGTCGGTCAATCTAACATCATCACTTTGAACATGTACTTGATTGACAATACCCGCTATTTTCGTTACAATCATCTTCAACATAGTTTGAATCGCACTTCTTCGACTGGCAATTTGCTGTTCCTCCAAAAGATCTCAATAATCCAACTTTCTGGGAAAAATTCAATGCTTCGACCGAAGAGGAGCTGTTGTGCGCAGCAAGGAAACAATACATTGAGGAAAATTTCGAAGTTGAAAAATTCAAAAAGAACAAGCGTCTCATTTCCTTTGAAAAGACTCCAAACTACATGTTCCTTCCTCAGGTTCCGGAGTTGATTAGCAAAGTATGCACGTGGAGCCCCAAAATAATCTTGATTCTACGAAATCCCGTTGACCGTGCTTATTCTCACATTATGATGGATCTGGGCAAGCGTCGCATCAATGCGACTTTTGAAGATATGATCCAGGAGGAGCTGAAGGTAATGCGAAACGTTGGTCTGACAAATGTACCATTGACGCCGCCATCAGCATGGGATTCCCTTGGACGTTCTCAGGACCACCTCTTCTACAATCCACCAAAAAACATGACACAAGAGGAGGCTGACCACGCCAACTGGATGGTCTACAGACTTCGTCACATGCGGAATTACTTGCAACGTGGAATTTACAGCGCGCAAATTGAACGATGGATGAAGTTTTTCCCTTTAAATGAATCTCTGATGGTGATTAACAGTGAAAAATTGAATCAGGAGCCACGAAAGGTGATGGGAGAAGTAATGAAGTTTTTGGGGGCTCCCAAGCCTCAATATTTTGAAAGCGAAGAGGTTGACATACATTTGAAAGAAAAAGATACCGTGTACGCGAGCGCCGCTATAAGTGGAATCCTGAACAGAGGGTCTTATGCCCCAATGGCTAATTCGACGCGCCGATTTCTGGAAAAATTCTACAAGCCTTACAACGCCGAGTTGGCCAATATTTTGGGAGACGAGTGGAGAGGGATCTGGGGAGCTCACAACGACATTGATAAAATGGCAACAACATGATTATGGCTTGTATAAACGGGAGTCACAATCCAGGCAGGCAGGGAAACACGTGTGGCCGCTCAGATAGAAAACCATGCGTGCGCGGACCCAACTTGCCCTCTCGGAGGAGGTTGCGCACCGACTCTGTCTGCAACTTCCCTTCTGGCCTGCCTTCGTTGTGAGCAGATATTTTTTATAAATAGCCGATGGAAATTTGATTCAACCTTTTGGGTCTGCACTGTCCTTCAAAGGTTGGAGCGAATGTGTCTTTTCGATTTCCACATTATGAAGCCGCCTAAACACAAAAACCCTGATCAGCGCAGCACACCGTCATGTTTTGATTGTTATTGGTCTAGCTTTCAGCTACCTCGTTAGCTATAAACTACATTACAATGCATTCACAGCTATCGACTCCTTGGAGTTAGCGCGTTTGCGAATCCTCCCACTCATCCGCTTTCTACTTCCGCATACTCGGTTAGGTGATTCGGGGCACAACGCTAGTAGGGTAGATAGTTAGCAACGATCAATGATTTTTCGTTTGTCTTTTTTGTAGAATGCCAAGAGCTCCTTCAAGAATTTCGGGTAGAGTTTATCCATGCTCGAATGCAAGGTTGAATTTTTTGTTGACTCCCAAGCAACCTTCGCATTCGAAACGGAATGGGGAGAATGGATAATGAATCCCTCTGGGAGAATTGAAAACGCATACCCCATGACTCGTAAGTGAGAGATGAGCTGGATTTTGTTTTTCCCGTAACCATGAAATCGCTCGTCGTAGTAAGGCGCAACAGGCCCACGAGCGGAAGAACCCTCGTGGGAGAAGGATGATGGACACCAACGCAAGACAACGTAGGGCTCGTATCGGACCGAGTCGAAGCAACTTATGGATCGTATTCTTGCTGAGTGCTGCTCACGAGAGGGAAATGCTGCATGCGAACCCACTGCAGAAGCATCTGTGCGATTACCATCGTACCACACGCCATTAAGCCACCCCTTCGATCGGGTCGAAGAATGACCATCCCAATTGTTATTGCTTTGAAAAACTCGACAATTCTTTTGTTCCACAACACACGAGCGTAGTTGATTAAAGGATGCAGGCAGAGACAGATTGGTCAAGGCTTGCCGCGTCCAAGGAACACAAGTTGGTCCTTGGCAAAGCTCAGATGGGTGTATTCTTTCAAATGCGGGGACCACGATAGCATCCCTATCTTCTGATGGAAAGAGGGGAACATTGGATGTGTTGGAAGCCTTTTTCCTTAAATTGTTCCTTTCGACGAGAGCCGACCTTATCAGTTCCTCCAGACCAGAGGAAGGCACAAAGTCAACATCCATCATCAAGACGTGGCTTGTGTTGACTGCGTCCAATCCGATATTACGTAGTCGGTTGACAGGATACCTCTCCTTGTGGTCTTCCCCCAGGCTGACATCTACCTCATGATAGATGATTGTAAGCTGAGCACACTCTTTAAGTAGAGCCGATGTCGTGCTTCCTGGCCCGGTGGTCGGAGAGTCCAGAAAGAGAACCAGAATGATGGGGTCCTTCCATCGTTGACATGTTTTTCTCATTATCCATAGACGCTCCACCGTGGATTGCACGACCAAAGTAGTGCTAATGAAACTCTCCGAGGAAAAATCAAGCGGGCAGCGACTTTGATTGCGAAAAAGGTGCATGTTGTGGAGTGTCCGAACGCCGGGAAGCATATGGTCGGAGGAATGAGATAATCGCCTCTCATTGTCTTGAATTTCAGCAGACATGTGATCAGAGAGAAGATTTTGAGGGGGCGATTGGGAGCTGCCATTGAGTTTCGGCTTTTCCACTTGATCGGCGACTATTGGACTTCGATTATCTTCGATGTTATTAGCACTTCTTGCATTGTTGGCCTTGTTGGATGGTTTGTCCATTTTTGTGGGGTTTACATGTTGATGGTGATTCTTTTCTCCGCGTTCTTGAAAAATTCGTTCAGCCTCCCTCAATTTCTCTTCCACGATCTTGTTTTGATCTGCGTTTTCATCGTTTCTGTGGTACCACCCCGGAACAATTCGTTCCAGTGTCGCGAGCCGAGCTTCATGCTTTTGCTCACTTCCAAATTGCAGTCGTTGCCGTTCCTCTAACATACGCATAGCTTCCGACCGTTCGTCCTCGACGCTGGTTATTTTCTCGAGTAGGGACTCATCAAAGAGGAGCCAGGTAGCGTGCAATCCCTTACGTCTTCGGCTGAGAAAAATAATGTTTCCAGATTCCACGACGCTTGCTAACAGGGGCCTCATCACGATTTCAAAAAGAAGGTAACCTGCGATAAGGAAGGAAAATAGTTTTCTCAATGGCGACGAGCAAAAAATCTGGTACCAGAAAGTGCGGTGTTTGAGATGTCTTCGCTGCTTGTCCTTGCCAGGGTAATAGGATCCTCCTAACAAGAATGTAGAACAATCGTTGCTTCTAAGTTGTTGCGTGAATCGAGAGGGTCCTTTTCCTGGAGCAGAAAAGGTCGTCGGAAGGAGTGTCGAAGAGGAAGCAGAATAATCACGATTGTTTGGGGCTGTTGCCATCACCCGTCGTCTATTGTTTCCGGCGGGGGAACGTGAAAAGTCACCGCTAAGATCAGCGTTGCTGCTTTTCGTTTCCAACTTGGACTTAGTTTTGGAGAATAGCATGATTTGATTCTCGGTTTCTTTGCTTATAGTTCGTATGGATTTAGCCTGTCTAGTGGATCAGTAAAGCAGCTTCGTATTCTTATTTGCTAAAAAAGATGGAACGGATCTCGTCGCCTTTAATTGTTCGATGATAGAGCACAACAAACAATTAGAATGTTTAGAGTAACCTTACAGCGACATCGTATCCACGCCGAGAAAACCTATTACTAAAGTGCGGATCGATTGTCGATTTTGCTGAGAAAATGGATGTTGGCTATGGTGGGTTGGGTTGGGTTGGGTTGGGGTCATTGGTAGGCAATGAAAAAGTATGAATTAATCAATCAATTGGCCACCAACGTACGTACAGTATATTTTACAACAAGCAACCAAGGACACGAATCAATGCATGTCGCCTGATCGATAGAACCACAGTGAGGACACAATCGCTACTAGCTAGTAAACGACTTAGACCCACACTTGGTCAAACCATTTCCTCCATTGCATGGATGTTGAAAATTCAATGAGGCAGCGGAGGTGGATAGCTCCACTAGAATCTGGCTTTGCACTCCACAACAAACATCCTCAAAAGCATGGACATTTTTAGCTAAAAATCAACAGTTATTCAATGCAATGCTAATGGGAAAGTTGCAGACGCCCCCACTCGAGCAACTAACAAACCAAATCGAACAGCCAATGGCTATCACAACAATGATGACAAGTTCACAAGCGGACGAAACAGGAGCAAGTGTGGCACCAGGTAAAAAACATCACAGTAGGGTTATGGAGCAAATGTGCTAACTAACAGTAGGGAAAAAACATGGAGCGAATGCGCTAACTAATAGTAGGAAAAACCAAAAAGGGTCCTCCACCATAATCCGCAACTTACGTCTAGCGGAGTAAATGCCTGTTTTTTTTAAGATTGCTTGCTGGGAAGAGCAGGACCAATATTCCAAGGGCATTAGAGTGCACAATCATGAACCAATGATGGTTGCATGAACTAACTTTGGGGGTGACATAGCAAAAAGGAAAATGACTTGCAAAATGATTTGAGGAGGAGATGCACATGTTCACAAGGAACATCATCCATCATTTGAGTGCAAGCTGCACTTGCATTTTCACTGCAAAAAGTTGCCACATGGCCACTTTATTCACAACAAAGTCCTACAAAACTTAAGCAAATTTGCTTTTTGGGTACATGTTGGATCCAAGGTGTCCCGGAGCAAAGAAGGTGGTGTTTGCTCATTTCGGGAACTCGTTGTGCAATCATTGTCAAATGAGTGAAACCAAAGCCATGCTCCATTTTGAATAAGAAAATGGTTATGTGTTGTGGAACACACAAATAAATATAATCAAGACAATCAAATGCACATTTAGGACAAGAGCAATTTTTTCACAAAGGCTCTCATTGATAAAGGATAATTCTTCACCTGAAACTTGACCAAACAAAGGACGAAAAACAGCGAACAATACCTTAATAAAGAAACTTTCCTACTCTAATGTTTCACCAAAAGAATAGATGCTTTTACATACAAATTTGAAAGTTATGAGCATTGTTCTACCATGGAAATAGCTCCATGTTTGATCGATTATCCCAACAAGATCGACATCTTCATTGGCAAGATTGCTTACACGGTGTGCATGTTTCATCATGCTGATGTACTCTTGTTACCACATGCCCGTATACAACATTGTGATAGAACATGGCGTGGGAACTCAGCGTTTCCGTTCCACTTTATGTTCCGGATTGGATCTTGTATCTTTTCCTTCGGGGCGCACATCAGCTCTTGGTCTAGAACTCGGGACACGAGTCTGATTCGTGGACTGAATCACGGGTGAAATCGCACCATTGTCATCATGATTAACATGTCACTTTCTACATAACAAATGCATTCTTGTTGTCAATGACACCAAAAAATATTTGCAGCATTCTTCCAGCTTTAGTTAGTGTTTGAAATTGACATGAATCAGTGATAGAGATTGAATGGTTATTCAAAATTGTTTGGAACCCCTTTTGCGTTTGTGGTGTAAAAAGAATCAGAACTTTGGTTTTTTGAAAAATTGCACATAAGCAAGTTTACAAAAAAATATGTTTTAAGACTTTTTCATTTAGTTTCAGCTGTCACTGAACCTCACAACACTGTTAAATAGCTGAAACTGTTACTAGTAAGTAGTCTCAGAACTTTCTGAAACTATCATTCCTAATTTCTTAATAGACAGTTGTTAGACAGTTTGTCTGTTTCTGCACCTTGCAGGTAGCACTACACTCAACTGTCCTAATAGTAGTCTACTGTAGCTACTGGTACTACTAGATTACTGTACACTTTCTTCATCGGATTGGCAGGACTGAAAACTGCAGTCCCGGATACCATCCACGTCGTCCGCGCAACAGGTGAAACCGGCGGGAAGGGTCATTGCACCGAAATATTGCACCGGATGAGCTTCTCCATCCTGTGCTATTACTGAGTAATAGCTAGCTAGCTAGTACTGCATGCTGGTGGTAGCACCAACAACGTACAAGTGCTACGGTAGTGCACAGCAAGTTCCATATCGATATCGTAAGATTAAACACCAACCAACAGCCGTGCTACTTGTCCCATTCAGCACTCTTTCGGTCAACAATCTGGAAACCTATTCCTCCTTGCGACATCGAATAGCCTTCAAAGCTATTTTAGGTAGGCAACCTGTGGCAGAAAGTAGTGTAAAAAAGAAAAATATGCGTCGTAAAAGTAAGACAAGTCAGAGCGTTTCGCCCTCGGTCGGGGACGATGGTTCCCAGCTTTCCAAGTCGTCAAAGAAGTCATTTATGGGAAAGCTCATGAAACGAAAATCTGTGAAGGGGAAGTCGGGTGGTACCAACAGTAAACGCGAGGTTTCTCAAAGTGACAATGATAATTCAGTCGTCCCGGATAATTCCAAGAAGGAAGCCGATGTACAAAAGTCTTTCTTGAAGAACGGCGGCCAAGACGAGAAAAAACCGTACATGCTGAAGATCGCACTGCTTTTGGTCGATGCGAAGACGCGTCGTTTCGAGCTTTTACAATTAGAGTTTGATTCTGATAAAGCTTTAGTTTCAGACGCTTTGTCTCAGATTCCGATTCACGTGACAGAGAAAGTTCTAAGCAGTCAAACTTACAGCGGTGTCTGTGGTGCCAACGGCACAGAGCGCAAGAAAAACATACCATTATTTCAATTTTGCAAAGGAAATGACGTATTGGTGGCGATTCCCTCGGGGACATCCGCGGAGGAGTGTGCTCGATTGGCAAAGCCAATTCTTAGTGATGAGAAGGTTATTGGAATGGTGCGTATATTGCGATTTCTTTGTCTCTTCTTCTCCCTTTAGAACTTTGCGCTGCGGTTCCTGATCCTTCTTCTTTTGTCAATATACTATTTTGGGGGTCCGCGAATCTGTGTGGTTTAATCAATTTTCTTTTTGAAATGGACGCCAATGCAGCTTTCTACAAGCGGAATCAACGCCGATCCGTGGACTACAGCTCCGCTTGCGGCTCCGCGAGCTGCCTCTTCTTCCAACAGGAGCCGACAAGCACCACGAGCCAAAGAAACGGAGAAGAAAAGTGGAATGGGCTCAATGCTTTTGTTTGTTCTGCTTGGAATTTTAGTTGTTGGTGCTTTGGCTTACGTTTACCGACTGAAAACGGCGTCATCCGACCCTGAATCACCATCTGTGCCGGGTGTGAGCTGGTCTGCACCGCAAGTAGATCTGGATCCTGTCTGGTCGACTTGCCACGCTGCTTGTGATAGCTACAAGGATTTTACTGAAAAGTATTTAGTATCTCCTTCTACGAAGCAAGCCTGATTGAGCGATTGATTGGATGGACTGTGTCGAAATTGGTGAACTGGACGAGAATGGGTTTGCTTTATTATAACAAAGTTGTTTAACCAAGGAACAAGTGGTCAGGAACATACAGTACATATAAACATGTGCTCGATTACGTTCGGTGTTGGCGGGTCTCTTTAAGACCTTTCACGTAATAGCTAGTCATCTCACTCCGTGTGATCCTATCATTATTATGTTTTCTTCTGCGCTATGTACTGGTGGCCAATGCACAAAGCAGACAAATTCGGAGCGCTGGTCTGTGAATCGTGATCCAATTGACCAAACGATACACAAAGTTGCTGATACATACATACGTGCGTAGTTCTGAACTCAGCTGAAGATGACCCGAGAATAGCATTCTCTTGTTGATCATCTCCTGAGAAATCGTAAACCAAGACTGTGCTCCTGGGGCCCGAGAATGGAAACATTCAATCTATTTCTGCATGCTACAGTAGGGATTTCATTCATGAATCAGCATGATTCTCATATGTTGCCATGAAAGCCTTTGTTGGTATGCCCCTCTATCTATGTCAGATGGCATGAGTGGTTTGTTATGATAGTGTTACGTCACGGTTGTCTGTTGCAGATGCTATTTGTGGTACTAGTATTGGCAGACCTCTGTGGCTTGATCGTTCACCAACTTTTTCGCAAAAATTGCAAGGCTAGTAACTTCGACAGAAATGTGTTGTTGCAGTCACTCAAAGTTGTCAAAAGGAGTGCACTGCTTTACATCATGTGTATTGTCTTCCAATGACAGAGCTCTCCTCATAATCTTGATCATTTTTTAATGTGGGAAATTATTAGCTAATAGTAGTCAAGCAAGTTAGAACAGCCACCACAAAATTGAAATGATAACACTTGTGAGCAACTAGGCATGCAAATTGTCACATTGGGTTGCACCAGACCATTGGGCCTCAATTTGAGACTGTTTGTGCCCATTTGGGTTCATCTTGCCAGCGGTGTCTCAAGGTCCCTAACAGATTTTTCTAATCTGTTCGATCAAGCTCAACATGTAGTCAAAAATCTGCTGCTTTCAGAAATGCAGCAAATCGCCAGGGTCACACATGTTCTACTAAAACAGAAAGAGTGCACATTAGGATCACTCTGACAATTTTGTTTGTCTTGTCTTTTGTTAGGAGAGATGCAAAGGTTAGGCCAGAAAAGGCGATCACAAATTTAGGCTTGAAGTTTTCATGACAATGAACACTTAGTTTAAAATTTCAAGGTGAACCCCAAAATGGTGTTAAAATGTCTTACCAAACTTGGGGGAGAGGCACATCTGGTAGCAATTTTTCAGAAGAATTTGAGTTTCTTACAAATGGTAGTACCAGTACAGGATTGCATACAGTAGGCCTTGGAACCGGAACCATTAATTCCGAACTGAAGTGAACCGATTAGAACCAATCGGTGTGGTTTGGTTTGCTAAACCGATCAATGATTCAAAGCGATTAATGACTGCATGTGACTGACAGCATGCACGCAGTCAAAATTGTCAAGTGGGGACAGAGACTGCACCACAGAAGGAAGTCAGATTTGCACACAAGGCTGAAGAACAATGCAAAAATGGAGCAGGTCACCATTCTGACCCTTCTTTCAGGTCAGAGTTGGCAACAGTTCATAGTTGGTATACACAAAAATGACAGTTTGATATTGGTTATGCATGTTTGGTGCAAATTTGGGTTGACAACTTCATGGAGACTTCAGTTCAGATGTGAGGAATTCTGGGTGAATGGTGCATGGCTGTGAAAAAAGACCAAAACATGTGATGAGGCACCCTTCTAACCCTTCTGTCACATCAGAGTTAACAATAGATTGTAGTTGATACATGTAGAAAAGGTAATTTGACATTGGTAACATTTTCTCTATGCAGATGTTGGTTGAGAACTTGATGGAGACTTCAGTTCAGATGTGGGGAAATTGGGCATATGGCTGTGAAAAAAGACCAAAACATGTGATGATGCACCTTTCTGTCATGTCAGAGTTGACAACAGATTATAGTTGATACATGTAGAAAAGGTAATTTGACATTGGTAATATTGTTTCTATGCAGATGTTGGTTGAGAACTTGATGGAGACTTCAGTTTAGATGTGGGGAGCTTTGGCCTCACAGTGGTGAAAAAAGACCCAAACATGTGATGAGGCACCCTTCTAACCCTTCTTTCAGATCAGAGTTGACAATAGATTGCAGTTGATGCACGCAGAAAAGGTAATTTGACATTGATAATTTTTATTCTATTCAGATCTTGGTTGTCAACATGCTGGAGACTGTACGTGAGAAGTGGGGAAATTGGGTCACATGGCTGTGGGAAAAAAAAACAGGACATGACACCCTTCTAACCCTTCTTTCAGGCCAGAGTTGACAATAGATTGCAGTTGATACATGTGGAAAAGGTAATTTGACATTGCTAATTTTTATTCCATGCAGATCTTGGTTGACAACTTGCTTGTCAGAAGTGGGGAACTAAAATTGGGGCACATGGCTGTGAAAAAAGACCAAAACACAGAACAGGACACCCTTCTAACCCTTCTTTCAGGTTAGAGTTGACAATAGATTGACAAATGTAGAAAAGGTAATTTGATATTGATAATTTTTCTTCTATGCAGATCTTGGTTGGCAACTAGCTGGAGACTTAGTTCCAATTCAGTTGCTGAGATTTGCAATGATGAACTCAAGCGACACATGACAGCTAAGTCCCAAGATTTCCAATCCAAGACAGGAAAAAATGATCCTGATGGTGAAGACATTCTTGGTTACAACAATTCATTTAATTTGTGGAAAGAATTTCAGAATCTCTATCCCATTCTTGCTAGGTTTGCAAAAATTTATTTGAGTGTGCAAGCCAGTTTTGCTGCGTCTGAGAGAGTTTTCAGCAGAACTTCTTGAATCATCTCTACCAGGAGAGCAAGCTTGGACTCCAAGATGACCGGAAAGTTGTTCTTTGTCTCTGAAAATTGGAATTGACATGCAAAACAAGATGGACATGAACAAAATTGTTAATGATGTGGATTCTGAGTGTGAGATTGATGAGTGAATGAAGTCATGAAAGATCAGACATGTGACGTGTGAAATCTATGTGATGACAAGAAGCATGTGGGATGGATGGAACTTGAAGACATGAAATGTGAACACAATGTGAAATGAGAACTTTGAATTGATTGTTAATGAAACAAACAACTCGGATCTTGTTTTGATGTAGAAGTGCCTAGAAACAAACAAAAAATTCACTTCTGTGGGCGGCGGGGCCGTGGGCGCTCATGCAGTTGCCAGTGCTTCGGATTAGCGGTTGTTCGGCTAATCGGTTCGGTCGGCCAACCGATTATTCGAATCGCATTGACCCTTCCGATAGCGGTTCCAGGGCCTAGCTAGAGTACCATACAGCACAGCATGCCAGGTTGCTGCTTTCCTCATCACCCGATACGTACTAGCTAGTACGGGTATGGTACGAGTATCGTAACAGTAGGAGCTGCCGCAGTAGGGTTCCGCTTGCTTGATTGGGAATGCTGAATCGAAGCACATGGATCGAAGGATGCGGTTTGCTGATTGCAAAAGCTGACCTGCCACGCGCATTTGATTCTAAAGTATAGAGTTAAGGCTATTTTCTAAATCCCGGATCGAATTTCCGTTCGCGACAGTTTCGCAGTAACAGCTGTAAATGACTCTTGTGACCACAATTCATCGAGTGCGTGGGGCGTGACATGGATCAAACTCTGACTTGAAGTTTTTCTCCATGCTAGACTACTCAACTATATTAAGGCACAACGCCGTCGATTGATTCACTCACTGATTGAAACTGAAACGAAACATTCTACAATTTTTTCGACAAAAAAATTACAATCGCTGTGTTTGGTTGCCCAAACGACGATGACTGCTCCGAAAACACCACCACGATCTCCTTCCAGAAATATGGTAAATGCAACTTCGCCAGAACACGTGCCTGAGAGAGAAGAGCGCCCCCGTAACATGTACCAAGCCAGCATGAAGAAAAAGAAGTTCTCCGTCAGGGGTCTTCTTTCTGGCGATTCTCGAAAGGATCGTCAAGCCCGGCAAGTCGAAGACCCGAAGGTGGACGCAGAGACTGAAACCGTTTACCAAGTCGATGTAGATGATCGCACAATTTCCGTTATGTCTGGTGACTCCAAAGTTACCAGTGCAACCAGTGCAACCGACAAGACTGCCGAAGGCTTCTTGTCTGGAGCTACAGATGCAGCCACGAGCAAGAAAGCGTACATGTTGAAGGTTGTTCTGTTGCTCATGGACCCAGGAACTCGCCGTTTTGAGTTGTTGCAACTGGAATTTGACTCGGATAAGGCTCTGGTTTCCGACGTCTTGACTCAAATCCCCGTTGCCGTAACAGAGGCAGTGCTCAAGAAGCAAACATATGTAGGAATCTGCGGAAGCTCTGGCAGTGAAATGGATTCGGCTGTTCTCCTGTCCGAATTCTGCAAAGGAAATGATGTTCTCGTCGCTGTCCCTGAAGGTGTAGATGCCTCCGAATGTGCCAGATTGGCTCGGCCAATTCTAAATGACGACAAAGTCATCAACATGGTAAGCTGCTGTACTGTGGCGGTCCAGTTGGATCGATTTTTTTTCTTTTCTTGTTGCTAGACATTTTGCTTACAACATTGCTCAAACAATCTGCATTGCAGCTGAAGGCCAGTGGAATCGATGCTAGTGCGTGGAAGGAAGTAAAGCCGCCCCCTCCGAAAGTTACTCCGAGAGCCCTCGTTCCAGAGCCTGTGTCGGTGCCCATCGAAGTCGAGAGCGATGACGGAGAGTCGGGTGGCGGTGTCTTTGTTCTTGTGTTGATGGTGATTGCTGCTATTGTCATGCAAGTCTACCACAGCAAAATCACTGCTCCAATCGCACCTGGACAGGTACTGTCACCGGGTGGATGGGTGAGTAAGTGTGGAGTGGCATCTGTTTTTCCATCATGCGAGAATGCTTACCTAGAAATGGGCGATGATGGAGTTCTCTCTTTGTTTGATGCGCATGGAGAGCTGGAGTGGAAGATGCAGGGCAGTGTCTGTAAGTCGGAGGACTGCATAGAGGGACTCGAAATGAGAGAGGACTCCCGCCTCTACGTAGGAGGAAAATACGTGCAGTGGGTGAATGTCAAAAAGGATGCAGAGCCGATCAGCCCTTGGCCATTCGCAGAAGCACCGAAGATTAAAATCATCCATGCGAAAAAATGAGGAAATAGTTGGTTGTATTCCATTATGCTCTTCTCTTCTTTGTTGTCGGCGGTGTGTCCACTTATTTGCGGCCGAACTCAAATTCACTGTTGCTAATAGTTGAAGGATGGAGTGTCTCTGGTCTGATTTGACACAAGAATAGTGCCCAAAGCAAAAGCTGCCCCTGTCTCTTATACACATCTCCGAGCCCACGAGACTAAGGCGAATCTCGTATGCCGTCTTCTGCTTGAA
>ENA-ORBV01004594-ORBV01004594.1-microbial-mat-metagenome-genome-assembly--contig:-NODE-4594-length-26292-cov-5.913828_pt1 | contig 26292 bp, 22 predicted proteins | sample MGYA00237777_ERZ505514 | MGnify/ENA primary metagenome ERZ505514 (study PRJEB26160, sample SAMN06269048) | microbial mat metagenome | isolation source: Oligotrophic lake microbial mat | place...
TCAACGGCCTGGTCGACGCGTCGCTGCAGGGTGTCATGCGCAAGTGCGGCATGCGCGCGGGTGAACTGCTGATCCTGACCAAGCCGCTCGGTACTGGCACCTTGTTTGCGGCGCACGCGCGGCTGGCCGCGCGCGGTCGCTGGATCCAGGCCGCGCTGGTGTCGATGTGCCAGTCCAACCGGGCGGGTGCGCAGGTGCTCAAGGAGCATGGCGCGACCGCCTGTACCGACCTGACCGGCTTCGGCCTGCTTGGCCATCTGGTGGAGATGACGCGCCCATCGGGTGTCGACGCCCGGGTCGATCTCTCGGCCTTGCCCCTGCTCGCGGGCGCGCAGGAATGCGTGGCGCAAGGCATCGTCAGTTCGCTGCAAGCGGCCAACCTGCGCCTGCGCCAATCGCTGCGCAACCAGGAGTCATTCTTGGCTCATCCGCGTTATCCGCTGCTGTTCGATCCGCAGACTGCCGGTGGCCTGCTGGCCAGCGTGCCGGCCGAGCGGGCGCCGGCCTGTGTCGCCGCATTGCAGGCGGCCGGGTATACACACGCCGCAGTGATCGGGATGGTGCTGGAGCAGGACGCGGCGTCACCGTCGGCGTCGACGTCGATTGTGCTGGCTGACTGATATTTGTTTGCGATCAATCGACAATGAATCGACGTAGGAAGTAACCCGTTCGGGCTGACCTTGTCGAAGCCCATCGCGAGTCCTTCGACAAGCTCAGGACGAACGGAGTGGGTGGGCTCTCAGGACGAACGCAATGCGAGTGCTCTCAGCCCGAACGGTTCTTGTTCATCGATTGCAAACTGGTATCAGCCCAGTTTCTTGCGCAGCAGTTCGTTCACCTGCCCTGGGTTGGCCTTGCCGCGGCTGGCCTTCATGATCTGGCCGACCAGTGCATTGAAAGCCTTGTCCTTGCCCTGGCGGAACTCGTCGACGCTCTTGCTGTTGGCGGCTACGACCTCGTCGATGATGGCCTCCAAGGCGCTGCTGTCGTTCATCTGGCGCAGGCCGAGTTCGTCGATGACTGCCAGGATTTCAGCCTTTGCTGATTCGTTGCTTTTAGTATTAGTGCTAGAAGTGGCATTGATTGTGGGCATTGGGATCGTGACATTCGCGATCATTGATACCGACTTTTGCCAAAGGGTGTTGAACACCGTTTTCCCAGCGATATTGGAAATTGTCCCGTCTTCAATGTGCTTGATCATCCCGGCCAATTTCTCGGGTTCGACAGGACATCGTTCTATCGGCAGTTCTTCCTGGTTCAAGCGCTTCGTCAACTCGCCGGTAATCCAGTTGCACGCCAACTTTGGTTGACCGCCAGCGACTACGACAGCCTGAAAGTACGTCGCATATGCCAGGCTTTGCGTCAATTGCTCCGCGTCGTATTCGGACAGATCAAACGTGCTTACGAATCGCGCGGACATTGCCCTGGGCAGCTCCGGCATGCCAGCGCGCACTTCGTCGATCCACTCCTGCGCAATCACCAGCGGCGGCAGGTCCGGATCCGGGAAATAGCGGTAATCGGCCGCGTCTTCCTTGGTGCGCATCGACCGGGTTTCTCCGGTGGCGGGATCGAACAACACGGTGGCCTGTTCAATCGCATGGCCATCCTTTATCTGCGCGATCTGCCAGCGCACCTCGAAGTCGATGGCTTGCTGCATGAACTTGAAGCTGTTCAGGTTCTTGATCTCGCGCCGGGTGCCCAGCGGCGCGCCCGGCTTGCGCACCGAGACGTTGGCGTCGCAGCGGAAGCTGCCCTCCTGCATGTTGCCGTCGCAGATGCCGATCCACGTGACCAGGCGGTGCAATTCGCGCGCATAGGCGACGGCCTCCGCGGACGAGCGCATGTCGGGCTCGGTGACGATTTCCAGCAGCGGTGTGCCGGCGCGGTTCAGGTCGATGCCGGTCTGACCGACAAAGTCTTCGTGCAGCGACTTGCCGGCGTCTTCTTCGAGGTGGGCGCGCACCAGGCGTACCGAGCGTGGCTCGCCGTCCAGCATGAACTGCACGACACCGCCCTGCACCACCGGAATCTCGAACTGGCTGATCTGGTAACCCTTGGGCAGGTCCGGGTAGAAATAGTTCTTGCGCGCGAACACGCTGCGCGCGGCAATGTGCGCGTCGACAGCCAGGCCCAGGCGGATCGCGCGTTCGACCGCGCCGCGGTTCATCACCGGCAAGGTGCCCGGCAAGGCGAGGTCGACCGCGCAGGCTTGCGTGTTGGGTTCAGCGCCGAAGGCGGTCGACGCGCGGCTGAAGATCTTGGAGTGGGTCGATAGCTGGGCGTGGGTCTCAAAGCCGATCACGACCTCGTACCCCTGCACCAGCAGGGTCCTGGATGCGGCGCTCGTCGTGGTGGGTGTGGCGCGTTCGGTGGTGGCACTCATGCTCAATATCCCTGGGGCTTGCGGGTGTGGAAATCGGTGGCTAGCTGGAACTGGTGCGCCATGTTCAGTAGCCGCGCCTCCTGCAGGTAGTTGCCGATCAGTTGCAGGCCGATCGGCATGCCGCCCTGGCCGAAACCGACCGGCAGGCTCATGCCCGGCAGTCCGGCCAGGGAAGCCGGCAAGGTGAAAATGTCGGCCAGGTAGTTGGCTAGCGGGTTGGCGCTTTTTTCGCCGATACGCCAGGCCACGGTGGGCGCGACCGGTCCGGCGATCACGTCGCATTGGTCGAATGCGCGCTGGAAGTCGTCCGACAACATGCGCCGGATTTTTTGCGCCTGCAGGTAATACGCGTCGTAATAGCCGTGCGACAACACATAGGTGCCGATCATGATGCGGCGCTTGACCTCGTCGCCGAAACCTTCGGCCCGCGTCTTGCGGTACATGTCGGCCAGATCCTTGAACTGCGCCGCCCGGTGGCCGAACTTGACGCCGTCGAAGCGGCTCAGGTTGCTCGACGCCTCGGCCGGCGCAATGATGTAGTAGACCGGGATCGACAACTCGGTGCGCGGCAGTGACACCGGCACGCGCAACGCGCCGAGTTTTTCGAACTGCTCCAGTGCGGCATCGACCGCCAGGCGCACGTCGTCTGCGACGCCGTCACCGAAAAACTCGCTCGGCACACCGATGCGCAGGCCTTTGAGCGGGTCGCCCAGGGATCGGGAGAAATCTTCGGGCGGCAGGTCGAGTGAGGTCGAGTCGCGGTCCAGGTCGGACCCGCACATGTGGCTGAGTAGAGTTGCGCAGTCCTGCGCGTCGCGCGCCATCGGGCCGGCCTGGTCGAGGCTGGAGGCGAACGCGATCATGCCGTAGCGCGAGGCGCGGCCGTAGGTGGGCTTGATGCCGGTGATGCCGCAGAACGACGCCGGCTGGCGGATTGAGCCGCCGGTGTCGGTTCCGGTACTGGCTGGCATCAGGCGGGCCGCCACGGCGGCCGCGCTGGCGCCTGACGAACCACCCGGAATGTGGTCCCGGTTCCAGGGGTTGCGGACCGGTTCGGGTTTGCCATGGCCGACGGCGGCGATCGCCGAGTTCTCGGTGGAAGAACCCATGGCGAACTCGTCGCAATTGAGTTTTCCCAGCGTGACGACGCCCTGTGCCGCCAATCGGGCGACCACTGTGGCGTCGAACGGTGAGCGGTAGCCATCGAGCATGCGCGAGCCCGCCGTGCTGGCAAAGTCGCGCGTGACGAAGATGTCCTTGTGTGCCAGCGGCACACCCTCCAGGGCTCCGGCTTTGCCGCAGGCGATCCGCTGGTCGGCGGCGCGGGCCTGCGCCAGCGTCACGGATTCGTCGCGCGCGAGGTAAACACCCAGCGCGTCGTGGGACGCGGCGCGTGCCAGAAAATGTTGCGCCGTCTCCAGCGCCGAGACCTTGCGCTGGCGCAACTGGTCGGCGAGCTGGGTCAGGCTCAGGTCATGCAGGTCGGTATCGGACAGGGTCATCTCGGAGGGGCTCGCAAACGGATATCGGTCGGTGCGGGTCGGTGGGGCGCTGGCGTGCGCCAGCTCAATCGATAACCTTGGGCACCAGGAACAGGCCGCTGTCAACGGCCGGCGCACTGCGCTGGTTGGCCGCACGGTCGTCGGGCTCGGTGACCACGTCCTCGCGCAGGCGCAGCGCAATGTGACCGATGGTTTCAAATGGATGGGCCAGCGGCACGATGCCGGTGGTGTCGACGGCGCGCATCTGCTGCACCACGTCGAAGAAATCGTTCAACTGGCTGAGCATGCGCTCACTTTCGGAGGGCTGAAGCTCCAGTCGGGCCAGGATGGCAATACGCGAGATGTCGGACGATGTAAGGGACATGGCAGAAATTAGCGGAAAAGAAGCCACAGATCGACCCGGATGGCACGCGGATGGTCATTTCTCAGGCAGGGGATAGGGTATTATCCCGCCTTTGCGCGCCATTCCCAACGATGCGGATTTTGGTGACCGCAGGCTAACCGCAGCTGGTCATATATGGCGACGGCAATCCGCAGCGATTGCCGTGCCCGAGAGGATTTCGATGTTTGGAGCATTCCGTCAGTACTTCTCCACTGACTTGGCCATTGACCTGGGTACCGCCAATACGTTGATCTACGTACGTGACAAGGGGATTGTGCTCGACGAGCCTTCGGTGGTCGCGATCCGGCATGAAGGCGGGCCCCAGGGCAAAAAGACGATTCAGGCCGTTGGCAAGGAGGCCAAGGCCATGCTGGGCAAGGTTCCCGGCAACATCGAGGCGATCCGCCCGATGAAAGACGGCGTGATCGCCGACTTCACCGTCACCGAGCAGATGCTCAAGCAGTTCATCAAGATGGTGCATCCGCGCAGCATCTTCCGTCCCAGCCCGCGCATCATCATCTGTGTTCCCTGCGGCTCGACGCAGGTCGAGCGCCGCGCGATCCGCGAATCCGCGCTGGGTGCGGGCGCTAGCCAGGTGTTCCTGATCGAGGAGCCGATGGCTGCGGCGATCGGCGCCGGTCTGCCGGTCAGCGAAGCCAGCGGTTCGATGGTCGTGGACATCGGCGGCGGTACCACGGAGGTCGGTGTCATTTCGCTCGGCGGTATGGTCTACAAGGGCAGTGTCCGGGTCGGCGGCGACAAGTTCGACGAAGCCATCATCAACTACATCCGGCGCAATTACGGCATGCTGATCGGCGAACCTACGGCCGAGGCCATCAAGAAGAAGATCGGATCGGCGTTCCCGGGCAGCGAGGTCAAGGAGATGGAAGTGCGCGGGCGCAATCTGTCCGAAGGTGTGCCGCGCAGTTTCACGGTCTCGTCCAACGAGATCCTCGAAGCCCTGACCGATCCGCTCAACAACATCGTGTCCGCAGTCAAGAACGCACTGGAACTGACGCCGCCCGAGCTCGGTGCCGACATCGCCGACCGCGGCATGATGCTCACCGGCGGCGGCGCGTACCTGCGCGATCTCGACCGCCTGCTGGCCGAGGAAACCGGTCTTCCGGTGCTGGTGGCTGAAGACCCGTTGACCTGTGTCGTGCGCGGCTGCGGCATTGCGCTCGAACGCATGGACCGGCTGGGCTCCATATTCACCAACGAATAGGCCGCGCGCAGCCGCCGTCCGTGCGCGGGCAGTGGGCGGCGTTGCCAGCAAGGCTCGTGAACTCGGCTGACATGCAGGACGGACGGCCCGCATCGAGCCCGTGCCTGGGGGCCGACGAGAGACAATAGGCGCCATGCCGCTTGGAACGCTCGACCGCACACCGCCGCCGTTTTTTCGGCAGGGCCCTTCTGCGTTATCCAAGCTCACCGTCTGCAGTGCGCTGGCGCTGTTCCTGATGGTCGCCGATGCCCGATTCGGCGTCACCCAACCGGTGCGTGCTGTCATCGCCGAGGTGTTGTACCCGGCCCAATGGCTGGTGCTGCAGCCGGTGAACTGGACCAGGTCCAGCGCCGGCTATTTTCAAAGCCTGCAAGCGGCGCAGAACACTGCCCGGCAAATGCAGGCCACGTTGGCATCGCAGTCCCAAAGGGCCAACCAGGTCGAGCAGTTGACATTGGAGAATTCGCGCTTGCGCCAGTTGCTGGATCTGCGCGAACGTATCTCGGCATCCTCGCAGGCGGCTCAGGTGCTGTATGACGCCGCCGATCCGTTCAGCCGCAAGTTCATCATTGATCGTGGACAAATGGGCGGCGTCGTTGCCGGCTCTCCGGTCATCGATGGTTATGGCGTACTCGGCCAGGTCACGCGGGTATATGCCTCGGTCAGTGAGGTGACGCTGATCACCGATCCGGACCAGGCGATTCCGGTGCTCAACACCCGTACCGGCGTACGGGGTGTGGCGTTCGGCGATCTGTCGGTCGTCGCAGGCGGCCTGGAAATGCGATTCATGCCGGCTGACGCCGACGTGCAAATAGCCGACCTGCTGGCGACAAGCGGGGTCGACGGTGTCTACCCGGCAGGTCTGGCCGTGGCCCGGGTCGACAAGATCGAGCGTCGCAGCGAGTCGGTGTTCGCGCGTATTTCCCTGAGCCCGTTGGCACAGGTGCGCGGCACGACCCACGTCATGGTGCTCCGACCGGTGACGGGTCAGATCGAGGCCCGACCGGAACAACTGGTGCAGCCGGAAACCGTCAAGAAGGTCAAGAGCAAGTGACCATCGATATCCGCTGCGCCGCACCGGGAGGCATGCAATGAAACGACCCCCACGCTCACTTCGTTCGCTGCCCCCGAACGGGGGCCGTCAGTACCTTCGGAACGGCCGGGCGGTACTGACATGATCATGCGCCAGGGGCAACAACTGCTGCTGCCAGCCAACCCGTTTTTCATCTACGGTACGCTGCTCGTTGCGCTGCTGCTCAACATGTTGCAAAACATCGGCTTCTGGGGCCGCGGCGCCTGGGTGCCCGACCTGCTGGCGCTGGTGCTCGTGTTCTGGAGCGTGCACCAGCCGCTGCGCGTGGGGATCGGTGCCGCCTTTGTATTCGGCCTGTTCATGGATGTCCACCAAGGCGGCTTGCTGGGCGCCAACGCACTGGCTTATACCGTGCTGAGCTTTTTCGCCATCACGATCCATCGCCGCCTGTTGTGGTTCTCGGTTCCCTCGCAGGCGCTCCAGGTGTTGCCGCTTTTTTTCGCCGCGCAGATCATCGCTCTGGGCGCGAAAATGCTCGCGGGTGGCTCCTTCCCGGGCTTCACGATGTTTCTGGCTCCCGTGGTCCAGTCCGTGTTGTGGCCCGTGGCGAGCGTGTTGCTGCTGGTGCCGCAGCGCCGCGCACCCGACCCTGACGCGAACCGGCCCTTGTAGGCCGGCAGTACCCGCTCCCACCGTCAAAGCTGCAGGACCATGACCGAATTACGCAACGTTGAAGCCGACCTGGCGCGGTTTCGCCTGCGCGTGTTCGTGTTCAGCATCGTGGTGCTGCTGTGTTTCACCCTGGTCGCGGCCCGTCTGGTGGTACTGCAGGTGTTGCGCCATGAAGACCTGCGCGCGCAGGCCGAAAGCAACCGAACCGCAGTCGTGCCGGTGGTTCCGAACCGGGGCCAGATTCTGGACCGCAACGGGATCGTGTTGGCCAACAACTACTCGGCCTACACGCTGGAGATCACGCCGTCGCGCGTGAACGATCTGGAAAAGACCATCGATGCCCTGTCGCAGGTGGTGGAGATCTCGCAGCGCGACCGGCGCCGTTTCAAGAAGCTGCAAGATGAGTCGCGCAGTTTCGAGTCCTTGCCGATCCGCACCAAGCTCAACGATGAGGAGGTCGCCCGATTTGTCGCCCAGCGTTACCGTTTCGCCGGTGTGGAGATCAAGGCCCGTTTGTTCCGCAACTATCCCTATGGCGAATTGGCCAGCCATGCGATCGGGTACATCGGGCGCATCAACAAGTCGGAAAAGGACAAGCTCGATGACTCCGAGGACGCGGCCAATTACCGGGGTACCGAATACATCGGCAAGCTGGGCGTGGAGCAGAGCTTCGAGCCCAAGCTGCACGGCACCACGGGGGTGGATTCGGTCGAGACATCGGCCGGCGGTCGTGCTGTGCGCAAACTGGCGAGCAACCCGTCGACGCCTGGCGATACCGTCGTGTTGTCGATCGACATCAAGCTGCAAAAGCTGATCGAAGACATGTATGGTGAACGCCGCGGTGCGCTGGTCGCGCTGGATCCCAGGAACGGCGAGGTGCTCGCGCTGGTCAGCAAACCCACTTTCGACCCCAATCTGTTTGTCGATGGCATCGACTACGAGAATTGGCAATTGCTCAACGAGTCGATCGACCGGCCCTTGCTGAACCGCGCGCTGCGCGGTACTTACCCGCCGGGATCGACCTACAAGCCCTTCATGGCGATGGCCGCGCTGGAGACCGGCACCCGTGCGGCCACGACCATCATCCAGGACAACGGGACCTGGACATTTGCCGGGCACCAGTTCCGCAGCCACGGCGATCATGGCCTGGGGCCGGTCGACATGCGCACCAGCATCGTGAAGTCGAGCAACGTTTATTACTATTCTCTGGCCAATGAACTGGGTGTCGACGCGATACACGACTTCATGGCGCCACTGGGCTTCGGGCAATTGACCGGCATCGACATCCAGGGCGAGTCGCGGGGACTACTGCCGAGCAAGGACTGGAAGCGCAACTATTACAAACGCGCCGACCAGCAGAAGTGGTATGCGGGTGAGACGATCTCGCTGGGTATCGGGCAGGGCTACAACACCTTCACGATGTTGCAACTGGCCCAAGCCACCGCGATCCTGGCCAACGACGGTGTCAAGCACAGACCACAAGTCGTCATCGCCACGCAGGATGCGATGACCCGTGCCCGGATTCCGGTCACCCCGGAGCCGGCGCTCAACCTCGGTTTCAAACCTGAGAGTCTGGCCGTGATTCGCAGCGCGTTGATGGCGGTGACGACCGAGGGAACGTCGACGCGCGTGTTTGCCGGCGCACCCTACACCTCGGGCGGCAAGACCGGCACGGCGCAGGCTGTTGGCATCGCGGCAGGCAGCAAATACAACGCAGCCAAGATGGAGGAGCGCCGGCGTGACCACGCCGTATACATAGCCTATGCACCGGCGGACAAGCCGCGCATCGCATTGGCGGTGATCGTCGAGAACGCAGGCTTCGGTGCCGCCCATGCCGCCCCGATCGCGCGCCGGGTGTTCGACTATTGGCTGCTGGACCAATACCCCAGCGAAGAGGACCTGGCCGCCGTCAAGGTCGGGCAGGCAGGCGCGCCGATCGGCAAACCGCGAGTCGCCTCGGCCATGGCGTGGCCGGGCACCAGCCCTTGACGGGTACCGATTGCAAAAACAAAAAAGCGCCGGGTTTACCAGCGCCTTTCCGGCGGTGCCACGAAAGCACCACATTTTTGTGTCGTCTCCAGGGTCCTCCGTGAAGCCGTCTTTCCCAACGACTCCCGAGCGAATTTACTGTAGGCGACATGGGACACGAACGGAATGGGGATTTACCCCACGCAGGGCTTACCCGGATATCGGCCTGTCTTCCTGTCCGCAGGGAAGGCCATGGGGATCTGGGGGTACGATCACACGGCCTACCCACTCCAATCGCAGCGACACCCATCACCCACTTGGCCCATGGACGAAACCAGCCCAACCATCAGCAGCCACAGCGGCGCCGATCAATGGACCCATACCCTGGGCGGTAGCTGGTCGGCGGCCGCATTGGCGCAATCCGATGCCTGGAGCCGCCTGAACCGCAGCCTGGCCGCGCTGGGGCCGCAGGCACGCGCGCAAGGAGAGTGGGATCTGCGTTCGCTGGAACGGCTGGACCACACCGGCGCCCAGCTGTTGTGGACAATCTGGGGCCAGCGTTGGCCCGACGGACTGCTGACCTTGCCGGCCCAGCGCGCCATGCTCGACCGGGTGGCGCGCTATTCGGTGCCGGCACCGCCGGTGCGCAAGCGCAGAGCCTGGCAGCATTTCCTCAGTCTCGGGGAACGGGTGTTTCAGGTCGTGGACCATGGACGCGATCTGGTGCGTTTGATCGGGCAACTGTTGCTGGACCTCGGCCGCCTGCTGCGCGCGCCGCGTCAGGGGCCGTGGCGCGACGTGTCGGGCCAGCTTTACCGCATCGGCGCGACGGCGTTGCCGATCACCGCGCTGGTCGGTTTCCTGATCGGCGTGGTGCTGGCCTACCTGATGTCACAGCAGCTGCGCAAATTCGGCGCCGACGCGTTCATCGTCGATGTCCTGGGTATTGCGCTGATCCGCGAGCTGGCGCCGGTGCTGGCCGCGATCCTGATCGCCGGACGTTCGGGATCGTCCATCACGGCGCAGATCGGTGTGATGCGGGTGACCGAGGAACTCGATGCCATGCGTGTGATGGGTATTGCCCAGGGATATCGGCTGGTGATGCCGCGGGCGATAGCGATGGCCATCGCGATGCCGCTGATCACGGTCTGGACCACCTTGGCAGCCCTTTTTGGCGGTATCCTGGCGGCCGACCTGGCCATGGGCATCACGCCGGCGTATTTCGTGTCCGCGCTGCCGGCCACGGTCGAGGTGGCCAACCTGACGCTGGCGATGTGCAAAGCAATGGTTTTCGGCGTGCTGATCGCGCTGGTCGGATGCCACTACGGATTGCGCGTGAAGCCCAATACCGAGAGCCTGGGCGAAGGAACGACCGCGTCCGTGGTCACGTCGATCACGGTCGTGATCCTGGTCGACGCGCTGTTCGCCGTAGTGTTCAAGGACGTGGGCATATGAGCCGCCGGGCCGTTCCCAAGGCGACAACGCAGTTGCGGTGCAGACTCACAACTGTGCAAAGCACTTGTGATGTAAAAGCCAATCCCGCAGTGCGCAGCACGGCGGGCACCCCAGTGAGCTATCGGGCTGCGCCATGACCACGCAGGCGATCAAACGGGACGCAGAAGACGCCTTGTCCCAGGTTGTTGTCGATATCCATAATCTGTGGTCGATCTTCCGGGTCGCGGGGCGTGAGATCGTGGTGCACGAGAACCTGAACCTGCAGATCGAGCGTGGCGAACTGGTCTCGCTGGTGGGAGGGTCGGGCAGCGGCAAGACCGTCATGCTGCGCACCATCTTGGGCCTTGAACTGCCGGCGCGTGGCACGGTGACGGTCCTGGGCAAGCCGGCCGAGCAACTCTCCGACGTCGGTGCAGCGAGCCGCGTCGGCATGTTGTTCCAGCATGGCGCTTTGTTCTCGGCGTTCAGCGTGCTCGACAACATCGCGTTTCCGCTGCGTGAGCTCAAATCGTTGCCCGACGACCTGATCCGCGATGCGGCGCTGGTCAAGTTGCAGATGGTCGGCCTGGACCCGGTACATGCGCACAAGATGCCGTCCGATCTGTCTGGTGGCATGATCAAGCGGGTTGCCCTGGCGCGCGCGCTGATCATGGACCCGCCCCTGCTGCTGCTCGACGAACCAACCGCAGGCCTGGACCCGGACAGTGCGGATGCTTTTTGCGCGTTGATCCGTTCGCTGCACCGGGAGCTGGGATTGACGGTGGTGATGGTCACGCACGATCTTGACACGTTGTACGAACTGAGCACACGCGTCGCGGTGCTGGCCGACAAGCACATGATCGTGCATGGTGCACCCAAGGATGTCATCGCATATCCGCATCCCTTCATCCACGATTTTTTCCTGGGTGAACGGGGGCAGCGTGCGATGGAGTTGTTGCGTGAGTACCCGTTCGCGGTGTAGAAAGGTTGTCACATGGAAAACAAGGCGCATGCACTGGCCGCCGGCATATTTGTCGTGCTGGTGTCGGCCATGCTGATCGCGATGGCGGTTTGGCTGACACGCGATACCGGCGAGCGCCGTGTCTACGAAATATCCAGTGTCCAGGCCGTCAATGGCCTGCAGTCCCAGGCAGCGGTGCGTTACCGGGGTGTGGCGGTGGGCAAGGTCCAGGAGATCGGATTCGACCCCAAGGTGAGCGGCAATGTGCTGGTTCGTATCGTTCTCGACGCTTCCGCACCGGTCACCTCGCATACCTTTGCGACGCTGGGTTTCCAGGGCGTGACCGGACTTGCCTTCGTGCAGCTCGACGACACCGGGTCCGACGGCAAACCGCTTGACACCAGTGAGGCGCAGCCAGCGCGGATTCCGATGCGGGCGAGTCTGCTGTCGACCTTGTCGGACCAGGGTTTGGCCATCCTGGCCCGTCTCGAGAAGACCAGCGAGAGCATCAACCTGCTGCTCGCGCCAGACAACCAGAGCCAACTGATGGCCACGGTCAAGGCGTTCGGTTCGTCGGCGCAAAGTGTTCAGGCGATGTCGGAGCGGGTGCAGAAACTTTCGGCCAACATCGATACGGTGCTCAACGCGCAATTGGGGCCCAAGCGGGTCGACATTCCCCGCTTTGTAGAGGACGCGACGGCGACGATGAAAACCCTGCAAAGCACGGCCACTGGCGTCGACCAGACCGTGGCCGAGTTCAAGACGACGGCAAGCGCGTTCACCGAGGTTGCGCAACGGCTGAACGCCAAGGGTGGGCCGGTCGAACAGCTGACCGAAGGCGCGGCGGCGCTGACCCAGAGCGCCGCTACGTTCGCACAAGCCGGTCGGGCATTCAGCGCCAGCACCTTGCCGCGTCTGAACCGCACCAGCGACGAGACAACCCGCGCCGCGCGCCAGGTGAGCCGCACTGCCAATGCCATGACCGACAACCCGCAATCGCTGATCTTTGGCAATGGTCCGATTGCCCCGGGTCCGGGCGAGCCCGGCTTCGCGAATCCGAAAGGCCGACCATGAGATGGATCACCGACGCGCCACACTGGCGTCGTTCGTTGGGGGTGCTGGCGGCCTGTGTGGCGCTCGGCGCATGCAGCGTGCTCGACAAACCCACGCGCGCGCTTGTTTACGACTTCGGTCCCGGCCTGCGCACGGGCGCGCAACCTGGACCGGTGGTTTCCCGCTCGGCAGTGGTGTTGGCCGAAGTTGCAGCGCACAGCGCGCTCGACAGCACCGCGCTGGTGTATCGACTGGCATATGCCAATGAGCAGCAGGTGCTGCCGTATGCCCAGGCACGCTGGAGCATGCCGCCGGCGCAGCTATTGCAGCAACGCCTGCGCGAGGTACTGGCGCCACGCCATGTGGTGTTGCGTGAAGGTGAACGCGTGCCGGACGGTGTGGTGCGTCCGTTGGTGTTGCAGCTGGACCTCGATGAATTCAGCCACCTGTTTGAGGCGCCTGGCAGGAGTCTGGGGCTGGTTCGTGTCCATGCCAGCGTCTTGCAGCCCACGGCGTCGGGCGACAAGCTGCTGGCGCAGCGCGATTTCACGGCGCAGCGCGCCGCGCCAAGCGCGGACGCGGCGGGCGGTGTGCGGGCCTTGACCGCGGCCGCCGATGGCGTGCTGGCAGACATTGCGCAATGGCTGCTCGAACTTCAATGAGCCTGCCGACGCAGGACGAGCTGCAACTGCGGGCGCATTTCGAGCGCGCCGGCCTGCAGATCGACGGCGTCTGCGAAAACCTGTCGAATCTGGGTGAACACTGGCGCCAGACGGCGGCGCTGCTGGAGGACATGACGCCCGAGGAAGCCGACACGCTGGGCAAGATGATGCCGACGGTGCGCGCCCGCGCGGGCCAGACCATGATTCGGCAAGGCGACGTGGGCGAGTGGATGCTGTTGTTGCTCGAAGGCACCGTCGACGTCGTCAAGTCTTCCGACAGCGGCGAGTCGTCCCGGCTGGCCGTCGTGAAGGAGGGAGCGTCGATTGGCGAGATGTCCATGCTCGACTCGGCACCGCGTTACGCCAGCTGCATCGCGATCAATGATGTGCGTGCCGGCGTGTTGACCCGGCCAGCGATCGCGTACCTGATCCAGAACCACCCGGCCATCGGCGCCAAGCTTCTCGTCAAGCTGACCCAGCTGCTGGCGCAGCGCCTGCGCAACACCAGCAACCGCCTGGTCAAGGTGCTGCAAAACGAGGAACCGGATTACACGCCGGACTGAGAGCGGGAGACGCTGTAATCGCTTGAGGCGCAACTACAAGCGTGAGGCCAGCACCGGGAACAGCTTGATGAGGCCGACGGACATCACTTCGACCGACAGCGCAGCAAGAATCAGGCCCATCAGCCGGGTCATCACGTTGATGCCGGTGCGGCCCAGGAAACGCGCGATTGGCTGGGCCAGTGCGAAACACAGGGCGGTTGCCAGGCCAATGACCACGCCATAAGCGACCAGCGTGGCAAGTTGCGGAAATGTCTTGGCGCGCTCCGCATAGATCACGACCGTCGACATGGTGGCCGGCCCGGTGAGCAGCGGGATTGTCAGTGGCACCACGGCCACGCTGGCGCCGTCGGCCGATCGGCGCCGGGCCGCATCAATTTCCTCGGAGTTGGACTTGGCCTCGGCCGGCTGCGCGTTGAGCATGCTCAGCGCAGACGTCATCAGCAGCAGACCGCCACCGACCTGGAAACTGGCCAGCGAGATGTTGAAGAATTCCAGCACTTGCAGCCCCAGCAAGGCGCTCGTGGCAATCACGACGAAGGCGCCGAACGAGGCGACCCAGATGGTGCGAATCCGCTGCGACCGATCAAAGCCCTGCGTGTAGTGGATGAAAAACGGCACGATCGCCAAAGGGTTGACGATGGCCAGCAGCGTCACGAGCGGTTTGAGGTCCATATGTCAGTCCCGCACGGCCGTTCCGAAGGGACTGACAGCCCCCGTGGGGCTGAGTCCTGCGGCTCTGACTCTGCCTGCGCAGAGTCGGACAGGACGAAGGGCCGTGGCCTCTGGCCGAGGCACGTCCAGCGAGCAAGGCGAGCGTGGGGGCAACATCCAGTCCCGCACGGCCGTTCCGAAGGGACTGACAGCCCCCTGAGGGGGCAGCTTCATTTCAGCGACCACCGGACACATCGACGATGCTGCCGGTGACATAACTGGCCTCGGGCGACATCAGCCAGACGATGGTGTTGGCGACTTCCTGCGCGCTGCCGGCCCGCTGCATGGGCACCGAGGGCGCCATTTCGCGCGCCCGGTCGGGTTGGCCGCCCGAGGCATGGATGTCGGTCTCGATGATGCCGGGCCGCACGGCGTTGACCCGCACATTCTCGGTTGCAACCTCCTTGGCCAGACCGACGGTGAATGTGTCGATGGCACCCTTGGACGCGCCGTAGTCCACATATTGGCCCGGCCCGCCCAGCCGAGCGGCGACGCTCGATACATTGACTATCGAGCCGCCCTTGCCGCCGTGCCGCGTGCTCATGCGCAGCAGCGCTTCGCGGGCGCAGACAAAGCTGCCCAGCAGGTTGATGTCGAACATGCGGCGCAGGCGTTTCACGTCCATTTGATCGACACGCGCCGCGACGTCGACCACACCGGCATTGTTCACCAGCGCCGTCAGCGGGCCGAGCCGGCTGTCGATCTGGCGGTACATCTCCAGTACCTGGGACTCGTCGGCCACGTCGGCCGCAAGCGCAATGGCTTTGCCGCCGTTGCTGGTGATCTGCTGCACCACCGCGTTGGCGGCGTCGGCATTGCTGGCGTAGTTCACGGCCACGGCGTAGCCCTGACTGGCGGCGCGCAGGGCGGTTGCCGCGCCGATGCCGCGTGATCCGCCGGTGATCAATACGATGGGTGTCATGCATGTTCCTGGAGTAGCTGGGGTGAACCCGAAGGCAGGTGCGCACAGACATGACGCGCTTGCCGCAAGCGCGTTATGCTGATGCTGCACTCAACCGCCGAGTGTGCCGTAAAGTCCGGCGCGCACGCGAATCATGGTACTCGTGCACACACCCATTGGAGACCCGCCTTGGACCTGACCATCGATTATTACTTCGCGCCCCAGAGTCCCTGGGCCTATCTTGGCCATGCCCGTTTTGTGGCCATGGCGAACGCGGCCGATGCCCCGGTCCGGGTATTGCCGGTCGATTTCGGCAAGGTCTTTGCCGCGTCGGGTGGCCTGCCGCTTGGCAAACGGGCACCGCAGCGCCAGGCGTACCGGCTGGTGGAACTGCAGCGTTTCGCCGAGTATCTGGGCCTGCCCCTGAACCTGCACCCGCAGTTCTTCCCGGTTGCCGGCGACGATGCCGCGCGCCTGATCCTGGCGGTCGATGACGCTGGCGGATCGGATGCGGCGTTGCGCCTTACCGGCGCCGTGCTGTCTGCCGTATGGGCCCAGCAGCGCAATATCGCGGACGCGTCGGTGCTGGCGGCGTTGCTGGCCGAAAATGGCCTGGAGCCTGCGTACCTGGATGCGTCGCGTGAGGCGCAGGTCCAGCAGCGGTATGACGCGGCCACCCAGGCTGCCATCGATGGGGGTGTCTTCGGTGCGCCGAGTTATGGTGTCGATGGTGAATTGTTCTGGGGTCAGGATCGGCTCGATTTCCTGCAGCGCCGGCTCGATGCCGAGCGGCGCACGTCCTGACCCGTCACGCACCAAGGTCAAACTGGAGCAAGGCATGTCGGCTGTGCGTAACACGGTGGGTGGTCCAGTGCACTGGAGTCGACCATGAACCTTTGCATCCGACGCATGCGGGCGCATTGGCAGCGTGCGATATCGGTTGTTGCGCTGTTGTTGTGGGGCGCGCTGGGCGGGCCGGTCGTGCTGGCGCAGCCTTACGCCGGGCCATTGTTCGACGCCCACGTGCACTACAACACGGAGGCCTGGGACGGATCGACAGGGCCACATCCGCCTCTCGATGTGCTGGCCCGTTTCCGGCGCAATGGCGTACGCGCCGTATTGTCCAATTCGCGTCCCAACGACGGCACCCGAACATTGGCTGGCGCCAGCGGCGCGTCGGCGGATGCTGCATTGCGTGCAGCGGCGAAAGACCTGGTGGTAGTACCGTTCATCCGCCTGTACCGCGATCGCGCCGACTACGACAACTGGTTTCGCGACGAGACCATCTACACGATGGTGCAAGACGAACTGGCGCGTGGCACTGCCAGCGGTGCGTACCGCGGCATTGGCGAATTTCATCTGTATGACAGTGCCAATGCCAATGGCCCGGTTGCGGCCAAGTTGATGCGGCTGGCGGAGCAGCGCTCGCTGGTGGTGCTGGCCCATGTCGACGACGTCGCGATCGACCTGTTGATGGCCCATGCGCCCCAAGCTGGCAAGAATCTGCGCCTGATCTGGGCCCACACCGGGATCGGCGGTGCGTCGGTGGCGCGGGTCGAAGCCCTGTTGCAGCGTTACCCGCTGCTGATGGGGGAGTTGTCTTACCGTCCCGGCCTGACCTGTGCCAACGGCCAGTTGTGCCCCGAATGGCGTGGCTTGCTGCTCAAATACCCGGGCCGGTTCCTGGTCGGTTCGGATACCTGGGTCAACCAGCGCTGGAGCAGTTACGACGCGCTGATGCAGGCATACCGGGTTTGGCTCGGTGGCCTGCCTGCCGACGTGGCGCGCGCGATAGCGTGGGACAACGGCGCCGGTCTGTTCGGCCTGAAATAAGCCGGCACTGGCAGTGCCATCGAGCGGAGCCCGGGTCGGTGCGGTTTGTTATCGCGGCGGGTGCTACAGTCTTTTCAGACGCGGCTCGGCCGACACACACCAGGGGATGAATCATGGGCCAATTGCATTATTTTCCAGGCAACGCCAGCATGGCGCCGCATATGGTGCTCGAGGAGATCGGCGCGCCGTTTGAGCTGGTGCTGGTCGACCGCGCCAAGTCGGAGCACAAGACCAGTGCCTATCTGCAGCTCAATCCCAATGGCCTGATTCCGGCGTTCGTCGATGGTCCGCTGGTGTTGTACGAGTCGGCTGCGATCTGTTTGCACCTCAGTGACTGCGCGCCGCAGGCCCGGTTGTTGCCGCCGCTGGGCACGGCCGAGCGCGCCCACGGCTACAAGTGGCTGATCTGGCTGACGAACACGCTGCAACCCGCGCTGCTCAACTACTTCTATCCGGAGCGCTGGATGAACCAGGGCAATGCCGATGGCGCGGCGCAGCTCAAGGCGCACGCGCAGGAGCGCGTCGGCGTTTTGCTCGACCAGCTGGACGGCGAACTGGCGCGCCAAGGTGCGCAGTGGCTGATTGGCAGCGGCTATTCGCTGGTGGACGCGTATTGCCTGATGTTGTGCCGGTGGACGCGCAACTTCTCCGCCGCGCCGGCACGCGACAGGGTGTACTTGGGCGCTCATATGCGCCGCGTGCTGGCGCGACCTGCCGTGCAGCGGGTGTTTGCGACCGAGCGGCTGTCGCCGACCGACATCTGATACCCATTTGCAATCTGATACCCATTTGCAATCTGAGACCCCACTGGTGCGGAGCGCGGTGTGTGATCCAGGCGGCAGGGAGGTGCGCCTGGGGCGCGATGCGTCAACCAGTGGCTCGGGCCAGATAGCGTTTGCGCCAGAAAACGGCGATCAGCGCTATCGCCAATACCGCCATGATGCCGGTTGCCCACCAGATGCCGGCTTGGCGGTGCACCAGCGGCAGGAAGTCGAAATTCATGCCGAAAAAGCCGGTAATCAGGTTCAGCGGAAGAAAGACCGCCGTCAACACGGTCAGCGTGCGCATGATCTCGGCGGTGCGGTGGCCCTGGGAGCTGAAGTGCATCTGCACCGTGGTCTCGGCGTTCTGTTCGAGTCGGCGCACGTGGCGCACCACACGTTCGATGTGTTCGAGTACGTCCCGGCTGCGCACCTTGAGCAGATCCAGATCGTGTTGTTCGGCGGCGCTCGAGGCTTGCGGCCATTCTTCCAGTGCGGTGATCCAGTCCTGCAACGCCGTGCGCTGGTCCTCGGCCACGTCGTCCAGGGTGTGCAAGGCCAGCCGTGCGTCAAGCAGGGCACTCCAATTGGTGAAACGGGTCCTGGGCGCGAGCAGTTCGGCTTGCCAGTGGTCGAGCTGGCGTGACAACTCGTGCCGCAGTTCCAGATAAACGTCGACCACCTGGTTCACGATACGCAACATCAGGTCCGATGGGCTGGTCGGCAATCGGGTGGCGGTGTCGCGCATCGACTTGGTCGCTGCGGACATCAGGCGTGTGGCATACGCGTCGCGCACCGCACAGTCGTCCGGGTGGACCGACAGCAGCACCTGCCCCAGGATGGCAAATCCGATCGGGCTGGTGTCCATGCGCCGCAGAATTGGCGGACCGGATCGCTTCCTGATCGGGCTGCCGGTCGTCGCAGTCCGCGCCGACCCGTTGCCTGCCTGGATGGGCGCCGCGGTAGCCAGACGCCGGAATACCAGCAGGTCATATTTCGCCGTGTAATCATATCGGGAGGGCAGGTGCTGGTTTAGCAGATCACTGACGTGCAGGTCGACCAGTTGCATGCCGCTCAGGGTTTGCAACGCCGATTGGATGGCGCTTAGCGTGGTCTCGAATTCGCCGCGGCTGCACGACAACCACACGGTTCCGGACGCCGGTGGACTGGCGGGGAAGGCTTGCGACTCGGCGACGCCGGTGGCGCTGATCTGGATTATTCGCATGCCTTCTCCACGGAAACAGGGGCTGGCCGCTGCAGGGTTGGCACGCGGCGCTCGCTCCGATTTTGCCTGGGTTCGCGCCGCGCGCCATCCGGCGTGGCATGGTCTGGTGTTGTTTGCCGATGCGACCTCGCGCACTTTTTTACGTTTGGCCTGCAGGTCGCGCGGTACCATGGACCGGGGCTGTCTTTTGACCCCGGAACAGGATGCCGACATGATGATTCGATCATTCGGGATGGCCTTGCTGCTGTCCGTTTTTTCCCTGGTATCGATGGCGCCCGCTTCTGCACAGACGGCGGCACCGGTAATCCGCAGCTTCACGGTGGGACAGGTAGCCCAGCTGGGACCGGGGACCGAGCTCATATTTCGGGCCATTGGGTCGCCCGGCGGCACGGTGCTGCTGGCGATCGACGGCGTAGCCAATCAGCTCGGGCTGGTCGAGACCAGCAGCGGAAATTACCAGGGGGCGTACACGATCAGTATCCGCGACAAGATCGCGTTTGACAGCAAGGTAAAGGCCACGCTCAAGCTCGGAACCCAGCAGGCTACGGCCGTGCTGGGGCAGACCTTGCTGACCGAGGCGGCGCACGCGAAGCAGGTGGCCGCGAACAGTCCGATTCCGCAGATCAGCGGTTTCGAGACCCGCAACACCGGCGCGTTGACCGGTGGGCACGAGCTGACCTTCATCATCGTGGGTACGACCGGCGGTGCCGCGCAGGTGTCGCTCGACGAGGGCAAGACCCAGATCGTATTGGCGGAGGAGAAAAATGGCCGCTACAGCGGCAACTACACCGTCAAATCACGTGACCAGTTCAGCGACACGACCCAGGTGCTTGCCACGCTGAGCATCGCCGACAAGACGACCCGGGTGGCAAAGAACCTGGCGGCCGGTTCGGTCGTACCCATGGCTCTGGCTACACCCGCGCTCGCGCCGGCGCCTTTTGCTGCTGCTGTTGCGGTATGCGAAGAGTGCGGCGTGGTGCAGGCGGTGAACGTGGTCAAGGTCAAAGGCAAGCCCAATTTCCTGGGTGCCATTGCCGGTGGGGTTGCCGGTGCGGCCTTGGGTAATCAGGTCGGCAAAGGCGACGGCAAGACCGCTGCCACGGTGCTCGGCGCGGTCGGTGGTGCGGTGGCAGGGCGCGAGGTCGAGAAACGGGTGCGCTCCGGCAACCGATATGACGTCGTCGTCAAGCTCGACAACGGCAGCTCCAAAACCGTCAGTTTCGAGGCCGATCCCGGCTTCAAGGTCGGCAGCAAGGTCAAGCTGAGCGCAGAGACACTGGTCGCACAGTGATGGGCATCGGCCGGTGCCAAATCGGATCTGACGTTGTTCTGGCGCCGGATGGCGCCGGTTATCAGAACCTGGTGGTGAGGTTGATGTGAAATTTGCTGTCGCCTGCGCGCGGGAAAGTGGAGTTGGGCTGGTTGGCCAGTACGGAGCCGGTGACGATGCGGCCCCACTCGGCGGACAGCGCGAAGCTGGAGATGTTGTAGCGCAGGCCCAGGCCGACGCTGGCCAGATGGTCGCTGGCCGGTTTGTTGGTGGTGTTGGGGTTGTTGTTGCGCAGCCACCCGGCGTCCATGAAGCCCACCAGGCGCAGCCCGGGCTGCAGCTCGGGGGTGCTGAGTTCGAGCGAGGCGAACAGGCCGCGGTCGCCTGCGATGGGGCGCTCGTCGGTGCCGCGCACGTTGGAGGCGCCCCCCAGGCCGAACTGCTCACCGGAGATCAGCGCACTCTCGCTGTACTGGAGCTGACCGCGCACGCCCCACAACCAGCCCGCACCAAAGGTGCTCAGATAGTTGGCATTGCCACGCAGCGCGCTCCAGCGCGCACTGCGGATACGCGCATCCTCGCTCTGGTAGGCCTGCAGGTTGTTGCCGCTGCCCCCTGACAGGTTGGTCACCAGCTCGGTGTTGTAGCCCCACAGCGCGTTGTTGCTCTCCACGCGCGCGCTGTAGCCCAGCGAGAGCGGGCGGCTGCGGCGCACCTGCTGGCCCGCCAGCGGCGTGCCCGAGATCTTGGTGATGTCAAAACGCTTGTCATCGAGCGCGAGTGTGACGTAGCTGCGGTAGCCCCCGTCGGGGGGCAGGTAGTGGCTGTAGTTGATGCCCATGGTCTGGCCGGCGCCCGTGCTCGAGAACGTGCCGTAGTTGCCCACCACGTTGGAGCGGGTGTAGCTGGCCCCAACGACGCCACCCAGGCGGTACAGCGGGATGCGGTAGTTCAGGCCCAGTTGCTGCACATCGCTGGTGCGCTCGATGGAGGTGGTGTAGGCGCCCACGAACTGGTGGTCCAGATTGGCCACGTTGGAGTGCCCCCCGGACAGGGTCAGGCGGTCGCGCCCGGTGGCCTTGGCGCCGGTGTTGGACAAGCTGGCGGCAAAGTTCCAGGGCTGGGACTCCTTGACGATGATGCGCGCATCGATCTGGTCGGGGACCTCGGACTCCTTGAGCGCGATTTGCACCTGCTTGCCCTGGCTCTCGTTGGCAATGGCGGTCTGCACCGCCAGGGCCTGGAAGTTGGGCGAGCGGCCCTCGGTGAGTTCGGGCACGCTGGCGCGGATGTTGGCCTCGTCGTAGCGCTGCAGGCCCTCGATGCTGACTTTGCCGATGATGAACTTGACGATGCTCAAGCGCACCGAGGCGCCCACCTCCTGGGGTGGCAGCACCACGCGGTGCAGGCCAAAGCCGCGCGCCTTGAGCGCCTCCTCGAGCGCGGCGGTGGCCTTTTGCAGCGTCTCGATGGTGGCGTCGGTGCGCAGGAACGGGGCCAGCACGCGCGTGGTCTCGCCCTCGGGCAGCGGGTTCTCGCCGATCACATCGAAGCCGCGAATCGCAAACACCGGCTTGACCGGGGCGCTCAGGTTCGCTTGGGGTTGCTGTTGTTGCGATTGCGGCTGCTGGGCCAGCACGGCGCCGTGCGCGGCGCCCAGGGCCAGCGCCAGCGCGCACAGGCGTGTGGTGGGTGAAGTGGGTGAGGCGCGCGCAGCAGCAAGGGGGGCAAACGCGGGTGTCTTGGACATGGTGGTGCGCACGGTGGGGGTTGCTTGTCTCATGGGCACTTCATCGGCACTGGTTGGCCGCCCGGCCGGTGGCCTCGTTCAGGACCGTTTGCAGTAACGGGTTGGCGCTGTCGGGCTTGGGCATGCGGTCAAACTGCAGGAACAACGGCATGAGCAGCGGGCGCAGCGTATTGCCCGATTCAGACGCAAACCCGGTCTCGCCCTTGCCCAGGTGCAGCGTCTGGCTCGCGGTGGTGACCTCGATGTGGCCGTCGCGCACGAACACATACAGGCCCTGCTCGTCCTCGGGCATGGACGTGGCGGCAAACAGCGCCTGGGTGTCCACCGGGACCGTGTCGGGGCGCGGCAGGTCCTCCAGGAACGGGGCGGACAACGCGCGCATGCCGCTGGCGCTGACAAACAGGCCCTGGCCGGCATTGAGCGTTTGCAGCGCGGTTTGCCCGGCGGTGCCAAATGAGCCGGTGGGCGTGACCTCGATCGTGCCCAGCCAGGTGTAGAAGCTGCAGGCGTCGTCGCAGCTCAGGTCCAGCCCGGTGCCGCGAATGCCGATGGTGGCCGTGGAGGTGACAAAACCCACGTTGCGGTTGTTCGAGCGAGCGATCAGCCCGGTGAACGCACGCAGCGAGCCGCGTAGCAGCGAGACCAGGAAGCGCCCCTCGGAGGGGTTCTTCTCGTCGAACACGAAGCTGTCGACCTTGAACTGCGTGGCCGAGCCCAGCGTCAGGCGGCTGTCGTCGCGAAACGCCAGCACGCCGCGTGCGCCGCGCCCCGTCTCCACCGTCTCGCCCGGGTACACCGCGCCTCCGTTGACCAGCCGCCGGCGCTGGCCCGCGCCGTCCAGCGCCGCGATCTCGCCCAGCGCCCCCACCAGCTTGGCGCTGGCCTGCACCGTGTTGGCGCGCGCCTTCTCGGGTATCCTGGCCGACTCCGCGCCGCAGTCGTTTTGGCAGATGCGGGCATCGAAGTCGGTGCCCCGGATACCCACGGTGGCCGTCTTGGTCTGCAAGCGCGCCGCCTGCGGTGCGTTCTTGGAGATCAGCCCGGTGATCGCGCGCAGGCCCCCCGCAAACAGCGACAGCAGCATGTTGTTGTCTGGCGCATCTTCCTTGAAGCGGTAGTTCTGGATCACCAGGTCGGTGCCCGGGCGCAGCGTCATGCGTGTGCCGTCCTGCATGCGCACGATGGCCGAGGCACCCTGCGAGGTGCTCAGCGTGTCGCCTTCCCTGAACTCCAGGCCACTGCCCAGGATCCGTGGCACCTGCCCCGGGCTCTGCGCGTAACCCACACCGCGGGCGTACTCCACCCTTCCTGCGTTGTTGTTGCTCTGGCCATGCGCCGCTCCGGCGCCCAGCACCAGCGCCAACACCGTCAGCAACGACCACCGGCCCACGCCGCCCTGTGCCCGCGCCCGCGCAGCACTGGTCACACGCTTCATCGGCATATCTCCTCCTCGGTGACCAGACTACTACCAAACCGTCGCCGCATCGTGCCGTCCGGGTTGGTTTCCACCGCACGGTCGGCTTGCTTGTTCAGTTCCTTCTGGAACAGGTCCAGGAAGGTCACGATGATATTGCCCGCCGCCGACGATTCCGGCGTGATGGCCTGCGCCGTGGGCGGGGCCGATATGACGGCGCCACCGGCCGCGTATTGCACCGGCGGGCTATCGGTGGTGGCTAGCGGGCCGAACGTCACCGTCCCGCCGGCCGTGGCCGACACGCCATTGGCTCCGCGCACCGCGCTGTTCTGCACCAGGTTGTTGGCTGCTGCCAGCGTCACGGTGTTGCCAGCAGTCAGCGGACCATTGAGCGTCATGTTGCCGGCGCTGGTGAGGTCGGTCGCCGTCAGCACGATGCTGCCGCCGGCATCGATGCCGGCCGAGCCGATGATCAGCGGGCTGTTGGATGTCAGTGTGACGTTGCCCAGTGGTGCTGCCGGGGCAGAGACCAGGCCTACCGTCGTGATGCCGCCGGTGCTGGTGATGTCGATTGCGCCGCCCGTGTTGGTGACATTGGCAAGACGCAGTGGCACACCGTTGACCAGTGTGATGTTGCCCGCGCCGGTGTTGCTGGCGCTCAGCGCACTGATTCGGTTGCCCGGGTTGGTCAGGATGGTGCCGGACTGCGACAGTGTGCTGAGCGTGTCGGCGACAAGCGGTCCGCTCTGACCGATGGCACCGGTGGGCGCCGCCAACAACAGGTTGGGTGAGGTGATGGTGGCAAGCGCCAGATTGCCGCTGTTCTGGGTGATCTGCACTCGCGCCAGGTCCACCGTGCCACCGGTCTGCGCAAATTTGCCGGTCACGGCCATGTTTCCGCTACCACTGACGGCGCCAGCACTTTGGGTGTAGTCGTTCGCCGTCAGGCCGGTGGTAATTTCCAGGTTGCCACCGGTCACGCTCATCGGCCGCAGGCTGTCGAGCGTACGCAGTGTCGTCGGGCCCGCCCCGGCGTCGAAGATGACGTTGCCGCTGCCGGTCGGAATGGCGACTGCCAGTACGTTGGACAAGGACGGCACCGCACCGCCACTCCAGTTGGCCGGGTTGCTCCACTGGTTGTCGGCGTTGCCGGTCCACGTCGACAGGCCCAGCACGCTGATGCTGCTGTTCGTATTGCTGATGAAGCTCAGCGCGTAGTTGGCGCCATTGTTGCCATCGTTGACTGTCACGCCGGAGACGGTGACGGTCTTGTTGGTGCCCACGTTGCGGTCCAGGAAAGCGAACGCGCCGCCGCTCAGGCTGTCGCCTTCGAGCAAAGCACCACTGGTGACGACAGCCGCGCCGGCCGCCGCTGTACTGCCGTCGTAGACCTTGTTGACAGCGTCGGCGCTCAGTGCGAGATTGGCCGGGTTGATGGTACTGGTGGTGTTGTTGGCAAGGGTCAGGTTGTAGTTCAGACCGCCATTGCCATCGTTGATGGTCACGCCGGAGACGCCAACGACCTTGTTGCCGATACCCGCGTTCTTGTCGGTGAAGGCAAACGTGCCGGCGCTCAGGCTGTCTGTGCCGAACAAGGAGCCGGCGCCGACAACCGCCGTGCCCGCTGCTGTGGTGGTGCCGTCGTAGGTCTTGACCAAGTCGGTCGAGGTCAGTGTGAGATTGGCCGGGTTGATGGTGCTGGTGGTGTTGTTGGCAAGGGTCAGGTTGTAGTTCAGTCCGCCATTGCCATCGTTGATGGTGACGGCGCTGACGCTGACGGTCTTGTTGCCGATACCCGCGTTCTTGTCGGTGAAGGCAAATGTGCCGCCACCCAGGCTGTCCGAGCCAAACAAACTGCCGGCGCTGACCGTCGGCACGCCGACTGCGGCCGTGGTGCCGTCGTAGGTCTTGGTGACGCTGCTGGTGGTCAGCGTGAGCGCGGCCGGGGTGATGGTGCTGGTGGTGTTGGGGACAACGGTCACCAGGTAGTTGGCACCGCCATTGCCATCGACGACAGTTATTGCGCTGCCGGTGATGGTCTTGTTGCCGATGCCCGCATTCTTGTTGCTGAACGCGAAGTTGCCACCGCCTACGGTGTCCGAGCCGAACAGGCTACCAGCTGAGACCAGGGCAGAAGCCGCCGCTTCCGTGGTGCCGTCATAGGTCTTGGAAATGTTGCTGACGGTCAAGGTCACGGGGGCAGGCGTGATGGTCAAGGTCTGCGAGCCGCCGGTAAAACTGTAATTGCCGGCCAGACCACCGTTGCTGCCGTTGGCCAGGGCCAGCGTGCCCAGGGTCGATATCGGTTTGGAAGTTCCGGCATTTTTGTCCACCACACTACCGGCGCCGCTAAGTGCCAGCGTCTCCGTGCCCACCAAAGGGCCGATCTGCAGGTTGGCGGCGGCGGCGGAATTGGTACCGTCGTATACGCGTGAGCCGCTCAGGCTGACCGGGAAGGGCGTTATCGTCAACATGCCGCCGTCGCCTGCGAGGTCGTAGCCGAACTGGGTGGAATACCTGTCTCTTATACACATCTGACGCTGCCGACGAATAGAGAGGTGTAGATCTCGGTGGTCGCCGTGTCATTAA
>ENA-ORBV01004595-ORBV01004595.1-microbial-mat-metagenome-genome-assembly--contig:-NODE-4595-length-26289-cov-9.737448_pt1 | contig 26289 bp, 20 predicted proteins | sample MGYA00237777_ERZ505514 | MGnify/ENA primary metagenome ERZ505514 (study PRJEB26160, sample SAMN06269048) | microbial mat metagenome | isolation source: Oligotrophic lake microbial mat | place...
GGCTCGCCCGCTATCCTTCCGCCCCATGAATATCAGTCTCGCCTGGCTCAACCAGTACCTCCAGCCCACCGGCGTCAGCGCCGACGACGCCCAGCGTGCGCTGATCGAGGCCGGGTTCCCGATCGAGTCGCGCGAAACTCTTGTCAACGGCGACGTGAAGCTCGACGTGGAGATCACCAGCAACCGCGGCGACTGCCTCAGCCATATTGGGCTGGCGCGCGAGGTGGCCGCGAAGACCGGCCGAGCGCTCGTGCTGCCCGTCTTCGATCCTCCGCCGACCACCGGCGGCTTGATCGCTGACGCACTCATCCTCGAGAACCCGCTCCACGACGTCTGCCCGCTCTTCACCGCTCGCGTAATCCAAGGCCTGAAGGTCGGCCCCAGCCCTGACTGGCTTGTGAAAGCCCTCGAAGCGGTCGGTCAGCGCTCGATCAACAACGTGGTTGATGTCACCAATTTCATCACGTTCGAGTTTGGCAACCCCTGCCATGTTTTCGACCTGAAAAAGCTCGCGGGCGCGACGTTGAAAGTTCGCTGGGCCAAGGACAACGAACCGCTCATCACGCTCGACGGCAAGAAGCGGGTTCTGCGAAGTGACGAGCTGGTCGTCGCGGACGCCGAGCGGGCTCAAAGCCTCGCTGGCGTGATCGGTGGTCAGGAATCTGAGGTCGATGCGAGCACGACGGATGTCGTCTTCGAGATGGCGACGTGGGACCCGGTGACGGTCCGCCGGGCCGCCCGCCGCTTGCAGGTCCGTACTGATGCCGGTCACCGCTTTGAGCGGATCGTGGACGCGCGAACGATCGAGTTTGCGGCTCGCCGTGCCGTGGCCATGATCGTGAAGGTTGCGGGAGGGAAACTCTGCGAGGGTGTTCTGTCGCAAGGTCAGCCGCCCGCCGACGCGACCGACATCCGACTCCGCCCCGCGCGCGTGCAGGCCATCATGGGTACGCCAGTGGAGATGCAGGAGATCGCCAAGCACCTGCGGGCCGTGGGCGTGGAGGTCGAGCCCATCGGCCGCACGACCGACGCGATCCGCTGCATCGTCCCCGCGCACCGTCCTGATCTCACGCGCGAGATCGACCTGATCGAAGAGATCGCTCGCTTGCGCGGGCTGGAATCGATCCCGACCGGCGAGATGCTCCCGGTGCGTGTCAGCCCGCCTCAGCCCAGCGAGGTGGCGATGCGAGAAGTTGGCGCGATCTTGATCGGGCAGGGATTTTTTGAGACGGTGACGTTCAGCTTTGTGGGCCGCAAGCACGCGCAGATGTTCAAGGTTGCGGAGATCGATCTGGTCGAGGTGGACGACGAGCGGCGCGGCGAAGAGCCGGTGCTTCGGCCGAGCATCATCCCGAGCTTGCTGGTGTGCCGTCGCGCGAACCAGGACGCGGGGGCCAGGCCCGACGGCGGCGTGCGCCTCTTCGAGTTCGCGGCCACGTTCGGCCAGACGCTTAACCATGAAACCAAGGACGCGGCCGCGCGTAACGTCAAGCCATCAAGGCCCGGCGTTAGCGTCGAGCACCGCCACCTCGGCCTGCTGATCGACGTGCCCAACGCTGGTCCGGGTTCGAAAGTCGGCCTCGCCGAAAAACAGGCGGGCGTCCGTGCCTTGCGCGGCGCGATCGAATCCATCTGCCGCGCCGTCGCCGGGCCCGTGATGCCGCTCGATGTCGTCGCCATGGAGCCGCCAAGCCAAGCCTTCGAACCGGCCGCGTTCGCTGGCCTGAAGCTCGGCAGCAAGTTCATCGGCACGCTCGGCCTCGTCTCCGCCGCGACGCTCAAAGAACTCGGGCTCGAAATGCCGGTGGTCGCGGCCGAGCTGCATCTCGAATCGCTGCTCACGTTCTACCCGCCGCGCACGCACCTGACGCCGCTGCCCGCGTTCCCCGCCATCGAGCGTGACCTTTCGCTGATCGTCGGCGAGGCTGTGACGTGGGCCACGGTCGCCGAGGCCTTAAGCGGTGCGCACGTTCAACGCCTCGAAGCCACGAACTTCGTGGGCACGTACCGCGGCACGCAAGTGGGGGCCGGGAAGAAATCTATGACCCTCCGCATGCGCTTCCGCGACCCGTCTCGCACGCTGCGGCACGAGGAAGTTGATCCGCAGGTGGCGTCGGTGGTGGAGCTGATGAAGCAGCGCGTGGGGGCCGAGGTGAGGACGGTGTGAGTGGCCGTCCTGGGTTATCGTCTTGGGCATATCTCGCGCTCCGCGTAGGCTTCGTGCGTTTCTGTACGTTCTCGAGATTTTTCTTCAAGAGGCGGCCGCGCCAGCTCGTGACGCTCTCGTTCAGATCTCTGCGTTGCAACCCCCGCCTCTCTGAGCGCGTACTATCCGGCTCTGTGCCGACAACACCGGCTCGGCGTGACGATTCAGCCAGCACGTCCCGACGATTTTCGGGCCGTAATCTAGGGAGTTTGACCGTGAAGACTAAGGTTGCCCCGCGTTCCAAGGCCCGCGCTTCCACGCTCAAGAAGGTCGGCAAGAAGCTCTCCACCAGCACACGTCGCCCCGCTGCCAAGCCCACGGCACGCAAGGCCTCGCCAGCTCTGGCCGCGCCGAAAACCGCGCTGAAGACAACTCTGAAATCCGCGACCAAGGCCCCCGTGAAATCTAAAGCCCCGGCTCATCTTAACGGCACCGCTGGCAACGCCAAACCCACCGACCTCCCGATCATCTACGTCAACGGCCGCATGGTCCCTAAGAGCCAGGCCACGGTCAGCGTTTACGACCATGGGCTGCTCTACGGCGACGGGATCTTCGAGGGCATCCGCATCTACAAAGGCAAGATCTTCAAGTGCAAGCAGCACATGGAGCGGCTCTACCACTGCGCCGAGCAGATCCGCCTGACCATCCCCGTGCCGATGGAAGAGATGGTTCGCATCCAGCGCCGCTGCATCGAGGTGAACAAGATCGACGAGGGCTATATCCGCCTCGTCGTCACGCGCGGCTTTGGCACGCTGGGGCTCGACCCGCGCCGCTGCCCCACGGCCGGAGTCATCTGCATCGCCGACCAGATCCGCCTCTTCCCTGTCGAGCAGTACGAGACCGGCATGCGTGTGGTGGTCGCGAATCGGCCCAAGACGCCCATCGCGTGCCTCGACCCTCGCGTCAAGAGCCTGAATTACCTCAACAACATCCTCGCGAAGGTCGAGGCCATCGACTTCGGGTGCGATGAGTGCATCATGCTCAACCTCGACGGCTTCGTTACCGAGGGTTCGGGCGACAATATCTTCGCGGTCAAGGACGGCACGCTCTACACGCCCCCCAGCGACGCGGGGATTCTTGAGGGAGTGACGCGCGGCTTCGTCGCTCGCGAGCTCGCCCCGGCGCTGGGTCTCAAGTGCGTCGAGAAGAACCTGCGGCTCGACGAAGTTCTTGCCGCCGACGAGGTCTTCCTCACCGGCACCGCGGCCGAGATTATCGGCGTCAGCCAGATCGATCAGCACGACGGCAAGGGCAACATTACCCAGGCGACGCACGTGAGCAGCGGCGAGGGGCCGATCACCAAGAAGCTGCGCCTGAAGTTCCGCGAGATCGTGACAGGCCCGCGCGTGCCAGAGGATTAAAAGTCAGTCGGTTTCTTGTTTCAGAACCTTCTCAACCTAGGGGAGCAGGTTTTCAACCTGCCTCTACCACTTCTACTTCTTGGCTCTGAAATTGCCTCCAAGGTCTTCGAACCGCACGGCTCTCAACCTCATGACTTTGTGTGGAGCAGGCGTCCCGCCTGCTCCTTTATTTTCACAACTCCAAACGGCTTTTCGCCGAACCGTCGGCTGTGCTTCCGCCCCTCACGTGGTGTCCGAGAGATCTACCGGGCGCTCGCCCCGATGACCCCGACCATCCGCCCGCTGATGCCGTTCTCGCGCCGGTGCGAGAAGAAAAGACTCGCGTCGCGCACCGTGCAGTGCGGCAGAACGTCCACCGCGCTCACGCCGCAACCGAGCACTTGCACGCGCAAGGCTTCTTTGAGATCAACGAGCGATCGATCACCGGCGCCGTTACGAACGATCGCGGCGAATGTGCCGAAAACTCTGCGAAACTCGGCCGCGACCTCGGGCCCGACCTCGAAGTGATCCGACGAGATGCAAGGCCCGATCGCGGCGACGATCCCTTTGGCACCGTGCTCTTTCAACGTTGCAACGGCCGCTGACGCGACGCCTGAAATCACCCCGCGCCATCCCGCGTGTACAGCCGCCACAACTCGACCATCGTTCGAAGCGATCAGCACCGGGCAGCAATCCGCGACACGCACGGCCACGACGCAGGCCGGGTCATCGCTGACGATCGCGTCGGCCTTCGTCTCGCCCCATTTGATGGCGAGGGCCGCGTGCGTGGGCGTGATAGTTGAAGAGTGTGATGAGTGTGACGTGCCAGCGTGCTTGACCACGAGCACGTCCGGGCCGTGGACCTGGTGGACCTGCACGATGCGGCGCTCCTCGCACCCAAGTTCGTCGAGCACGATCTGAAAGTTCCGCTCGATGTTGGTCTTTGAATCGCGGGCGACGTGCGCCGGCAGTTCGCCCGGGTTGCCGAAATTGAGCGAATCGAACGGCGGCAAAGAGACCCCGCCGTGCCGCGTTGTGAACGCGTGCGGCACGCCGATGCGCATCAGAATGTCCGAGTGGATCAGCACGCTCGCGAGAGTAGCGAGCGGAACCGGACGACGGCTTTTCGGAACAATCACGAGGCTGAGAGCCTTCTTGAGCCTTATCGTCCTTCGAAAGCGCCGGCATGGTCCGGTCTCGAATGAGGTCGACGCGTGCTGTACCAGATGAAGCAGAAGATCCTGTGCTTCGGCGACGACTTCATCATCCGCGATCACGCCAGCAACGAGGCGTACTACGTTGACGGCAAGGTCCTCTCGATCCGCGACTCACTGTCTTTTCAGGACATGAACGAGCACGAGCTGGCGACCATCCGCCAACGGCTGCTGGCGATCGGCAAGACCTATGACATCGAGTACCAGGGCAAGACGACCACAGTACACAAGCACCTCTTCACACCCTTCACCTGCAAGTTTGATGTCGATCTGGCGGGCCACAACGACCTTGAAGCGAAAGGTAATCTTCTGGATATGGAGTACGAGTTCATGACGGCCAATCACGGCGCTATTGCCACGGTCTCGAGGCGCTGGTTCACGATCGCGGACTCTTACGGCATCGAGATCGCGGCGGGCTGGGACCCGGTCTGGATCTTGGCGTCAGCGGTGGTGATCGATCTGTGCTGCCATGAGGATCGGGCGGGGCATTGAGGTCAAAGTTCTGTGGTGGTATCGCCAATTGTCAAACTTGGCAAAATTTTGTTTTGCTATCAGTTATGAAAAAGGCTTGAAATTCAAGGTGAATTGACAGCCTACTCATTCACGCTCATCACCACCTTGATCCCCTCCCCCGAGATCATCATCCCAAAGCCCTTCTCAAAGTCCTCGATCGGCACCTCGTGCGTGATGATCTCGTCCAATTCCAACCGGCCTGACAGCAGCAGCTCTTCCATCTGGTACCACGTCTCGAACATCTTCCGGCCGTTCACGCCCAGCACCTTCGCGCCCTTAAAGATGATGTGCTCGCTCCAGTTCAGCGTCAGAGGCCGCGACGGGATCCCCAGGATCGCGGCCGTGCCGCCGTTGCGCAGAGCCCGGAACCCATGATCGAAGCTCGACGGCGCGCCCGACATCTCCAGCAGCACGTCCACGCCGTCGCCCCGGGTCTGCTTGCGGATCTCGTGGACCCAGTCGGGGATCGCGCCCGCCGCACTCCCCGCAGTGTCCCTCGCAACGCCATTAGCCGACCCGCCGCGCGAAGCGGTGGGGGACTTTGAAGCCGGCGCAGCGACGTTGAACGCCTCGACCGCCCCCAGCTTCTTGGCCAGCGCTAAGCGGGAAACGTTTACATCTGTGCAGAAAATCCGCGACGCTCCCGCCGCCCTGGCCACCGTCACCGCCATCAGCCCGATGATGCCCACGCCTGTCACCAGCACGCTCTTGGCGGAAACACCCGCCGCCATCACGGTGTGTACCGCGTTGCCCAGCGGATCGAGCACCGCCGCGACCTTGTCCGGGATCTTTGGATGCACCGGCCAAACGTTCTCCTCGGGCACGCACACATAGTCCGCGAAGCAGCCGTCACGATCGACACCAACGATCTTCGTGTCGCTCGCGATGTGCGCGTTGCCCGTGCGGCTGTTGAAATCGGCCCACGCCGTGATGTGCCCCTCGGCGCTCACGCGCAGCCCCGGCTTGTACTTGGTCACCGCCGACCCGACCTCTTCGATGATGCCGACGAACTCGTGCCCGGTGACGATGCCCACGGGGATGCGACCGGCCGCCCACTCGTCCCACTCCCAGATGTGCCGATCGGTTCCGCAGATGCCGACCTTGCTGACCCGGATCAAGACATCGCGCGGCCCGCACACGGGCCGGGGCCTCGCGCCGTCAAACTTCAGCCCCACCCCCGCGTGATGCTTGTACAGCGCCCGCATTGTCTCGCTCGAAGCCTTGCCCGCGGCCTTGGTCTCGGCCTTGGTCTCAGCCTTGGTCTCAGCCTTGACTTGGGTCTTGGTGTTCTGAGTCTTCGTTGTCACTTTGGTGGTTACCTTAATAGTCATGAGCGATCCGCCAATGAGTGCCTGATGAGTGTGAAAACAACGGACGCAATGCCGATCTCGCGACCGCGTTGAGCGGGTGTATTGTCCGTGACCGTTCCCCGCCGATCAATGCCCGAAAACCACGATTCGAGCGATCGCCAAACGCGACGCCGTTTTTCAGACCTTGCCACGCTTTCGCCAACACGCAACGCCGAAGGAACGTACAGAGTGTGCGGAAGGCTCTCCTTGCGCCCCCCGCCTTGAATCTCTGGCACCTCTATTCTCCGCGATATCGGCACCTGTTCGGATAGACTTCCACCATGATTACGGCTCTCGCCAAATCCAGCAACTCCCAGTCGGCGTACTTCTACGTCGCCGCTGGCGTCACGGGCAACCGCAAGCTCGGATTCCGCCGCGCCTCCAGCCCGCGCCACCTCGCCGAGCAGCTTCGCCGCGAGCAGCTGGTCCCGCTCAAGAACTGGTCCGTGCCCGGCCTAGGCGGCGACGAGCCCGCTCGCAAGCTCAAGCTCAAGGACCAGTCCGAACTCAACTTTCAACTCTCTCAACTTCTCAGCCGCGGCGTGCCGCTCGTCGAAGCTCTCGAGGTCGCCGCCTCGGCCGTGTCCCCCGCCGTGCGACCGATCGTCGAGCGCCTTCGCGAATCCGTGGCCGCCGGTACCAGCTTCGCCGACGCCTGCCGCGCCACCAACGTCTTTGACCCCGTGACCATCGGCATCTACCGCGCCTCGGAGCGCACCGGCGACCTCGCCGGCGCCGCGGCCCAGCTCGCCATCACGTTCAAACGACAGCTCGCCATCTCCGGCAAGGCCATCACGCTGCTCATCTATCCCGTGCTCGTGCTCTCGATCAGCGTCATCGTCTCGGTGCTCATGCTCACCGTCGTGGTGCCCAGCATCGGCAAGTCGCTCAAGGCCTCGGGCGTCGAGATCCCGACCTACTCGGCGATCGTCTTCTCCACCGGCGAGTTCATGCGCGACAACATCCTGTGGTGCGGGCTGGCCGTGCTCGTGCTCAGCACCATCGCGGTCTTCGTCCGCAAGTTCATCTTCGCGGCCTTCAACCGCTTTGTGCGCAAATTGCCGTTTATCAAGGACGTCCTGCTCGCCCAGGAATCCGCACGCTTCTTTAATGTCATGTCGTCGATGACCCACTCGGGCGTCCCGCTCTCCGACGGCCTCGTGCTAGCCACGCAAGCCGTCAGCGACCCCAAGCTCAGCCGCGAACTGGTCCGCCTGCGCACACGGCTTGTCGAGGGCGGCGTGCTGCGTCAGTTGATCGAGGACGTCCACACGCTCCCGCTCGCCACGCGCCGATTGATGATCGCGGGCGAGCGCTCGGGCGATTTGCAGACCGTCTTCAACAACCTAGCCGCCGACCACGCCGACGAGGTGGACCGTCGCTCGACCCGCCTGCTCTCCGCCATGGAACCTCTGCTGATCGTGATGATGTTCCTCATGATCGGCTCGCTGTTGCTCTCGATCATGATCCCGCTGATGAGCCTGGCCAACCAAGTCGGCTAACCCATTTCCCATTCCTCATTGCCCACTTCCCACTGTCTCTCGCCTCGGAAAGGAATCGCATGCCCCGCACGTTGATCCGTACTCGAACTATCCGCGCCGTCCAGACCGCGCACGGCTTCTCGCTCCTGGAACTGATGCTCGTCATCGCGATCATCGCGGTGCTGACCGCCGTGGTGGCCGTCAACGTCGCCGGGGGCGGCGCGAAAGCCAAGAAACGCGCGACCATCACCAGCATGGACGTCATTCGGAACGCGATCTCGCAATACAACCTCGATAATAGCAGCTACCCGCCCACCCTCGCCACGCTGGTCACCGCCAAGCTGCTCGACGAGACCAAGCCTCTCAAGGACGGCTGGCAGACCGACTTTTTCTACTCACCCACCGGCCTAGGCGACAAGCCCTACCAGCTCGTGTCGCTGGGCGAAGATAAAACCTCCGGCACCGCCGACGACATCGACGTCTGGACCATGATGAAGCAGTAACGAGCCGAAACCTGCCAATCTTCGCACGCCAATAGCCCGCTCCCCATTCCCCATCCCCCATTGCCCACTCCAATGCCCTTCCCTCGTCTCTCACCCTCTCTCTCTCGCCGCGGCATGACCTTCATCGAGGTCACGCTCGCCGTGGCCTTGCTCGCCCTGCTCTCCTCCACCGTCTTCGGTGCCTTCAGCTACCTCATGGGCCGCCAGCGTCTTGAGCAACAAAAACTCGGGGCCGCCGAGGTCGCCAACCGCCTGATGCTCCAGTTCCTCGACGACCCCGACTCTCTCCCCGCCGCCGGCCTCGCCGTCGAGCACGGCCCCGACCGCTACCGCTGGGACCAGGTGCAAACTCCCGTCAAGATCAAACCTGTCGAGCCCGCCAACCCTCAGGCCGTCGCGGCTGGCGCACGCAGCTCCAACATGCTCATCGATCACACCGTCCAGGTCACCATGCGAGCCTGGCTGAGCGAAGAGTCGGGCGGCTCGACAGAACTGGACTCATCTGTTCCCAACGTCACGATCACTCGCATCGTCTACCCCACCCTGAGCCGAAACCCTGACTCCGCGGCCAACCTTCGCAACACCCCCAACGGGTTCCAACGCTTCCGCGATCTTCTCACCGGAGAGGGCAGCGGCAAGTCTGGCTCGAAGCCAACTCAGCAGGTCAAACCCAGCGGTACGACCAGCGGCACGAAAGGCAAGAGCAAGTGAGCGTCTGCCGGAGTCATGTGCAGGCTGGGCCTCGTCACGGGAATCGTCGCCCGGCGCCGCGCGGCTTCACCATCCTCGAAGTAGTCATGGCCTCGGTCCTGGGCCTGCTCGTCGCCTCGGGCTGTTTCGCCATCTTTACCGCTCTCAACAAAACCGACCAGACCCTCGGCCGCCGTTACCACGAGATCGTCGAACTCGAACGCTTGCACAACATCATGCAGCGTTCGTTCCAGTCGCTGGTCGTCAGCGGCGAGCCCAAACCAATCAAGGCCCCGAACTCCGACGGCTCCGTCTCGGACCTCAACGCCTCGTCGAGCAAGTTCAGCAAGCCCAACGACGGCACCGCGTCTGATTCGTCGAGCCAGGGCGGCTCAAACCGTTCCACCGGCTCACGTCTGGGCGACGACCGAATCCCCATCCCCGGCTCACGTCAGTCGCGTCTCCGCAACGGCGGTTCCGACGGGGCCAGCCGATCTGCGAGCGCCGATCCTGACGCTACGAAAGACCTCAAACCCGACGCCAAGCCCGACTCCAAATCTCTCGTAAAGCCGCCGCCCCCGCCGCGCATGCTGCTGCGCCCTGACGTGAACGTGGCGGACGTGCCCATGAACCACCGCCTCGCGCGGATGCAACTCGGGGCCGCAACGCAACGCTTCGAGCTGGTGCTCAACAACTATCCGACCGCGTCGGGCTCGAACGCCAGCAAGGCCGCAGATGAGGAGCTCCGGAAGAGCAACCCCGACCTCGGCGCTGGCGAGCGAGCTGTCCGCGGCGAGTTCTTTTTGAGGCCGACTCAAGGCCTCGCCGCAGGTCAACCGCTGTCGTGGACGATCTGGTGGCAGTCTCTTCGCGCTCCCGACGGGGTTGTCAGCGCCGACTCACGTCTAGCTGACCTGGTCCCCGCGGCCCAGCCCGTGCCGATCGCCACCGACCTCGCGTACTGCCGCTGGCAGATCTTCGCCGGGCGAACTCGACGAGTGGACTTTGATGCGACGTGGGAGAACGAACTCCCGGCCTACATCGAGATGGAAGTCGAAACCGTCGGCGGACTGTGGTCGAGCTGGATGTTCGAGGTCGGGTGGTCGAGAGGCCAGGAATCAGCCCCGCCCGACGACGCCGATCCGACCGACCCCACCGCTGGCGGCACACCCAAGGACGGCACCGGCAAGAGCACGTCTAGGCCGCTGTCAAAGCCCGGCACCCCCGCCGCGGGCGCGAGCGGACTCAAAGGCAGCGGCGTCTCGTCGCTCGGAGGGCCCTCGTGATCCTTACGAGCAACTTCATCTTCGCCCGCCGCGTGCGCCGTGACGCGCGTGCTCGCGCCTTCGCGCTCCCGCTGGTCATCATGCTGGCGCTGGTGGCGTCGGTCCTCATCGCCGCGATGCTCGATCGCCAGTCGGGCCAGCGGCTCACCATCGCGCGGCAGGTCCGTTCCTATCAGGACACGCACTTCAGCCGCGGCGTGCGCGAGATCCTCGACAAGTGGCTCGGGTCCATGGCCAACCGGTCCATCCGCGACCTTCTCGCCGCCGATTCCAAGGCCATCGACATCGAACTGGGCGACGGCACCACCATCGCGGTCTACATGTACGACGCTCAGGCCTCGCTTCGGATCAACCTCGCTGGGCTGACCAGCGACGACGCGGCCGACCTCGGCGGGATCCTCACGCAGCTCCGCGAAACGCTGGGCGCTGGCGACGTGGCGCGTCTCACCCGCCGCGACGGACCGGCCGCGATCAGCGTCCTCTCGGCCCCCGTCGAACTCCTCACCGCCCTCGCCCACCAAGTCGCCGGAAGCCAGCGCGGCGACGACTGCTTCCGCGAGCTGCTAGCCCTCCGCGACAAGCCCAACCCCGCCCCCAAAGATTTGGCCGACCTCGCGACCACGCTCAACCTTGAAGAACGCCAGCAGCAATCGTTCCTCCGGCTCTGCGTGATCGAGCCGACGTACTACAAGATCATCCTCGACGCTCGCGCCGCTGGCGCGGCCCCCGACGCCCGCCCGCTCGCTCGTTACGAGGCCTATGTAAGCTCGGCCCGCGCCGCCGCACGAGCCAAAGAGAGCGCTGGCGGGCTCACCAAGAACACCAATTTTCTCTCGTGGCGAAAACTTCAACTCCCCTAGAGTCTCTGGAGCGCTCCTCACGAACGAGCGTCCCCGGTTGACCTCAACAACGATCAGGAACGAGCGACCATGGTCCCCGCACTTCTTCATCACACGCAGGCCTCCAACGCCGTACGCTTCGCGCAGCTCGCCGCGATCAGCCTCACCGCCGTGGTGGTCGCCGTGCTTGCCTTTGGCCCCAGGTCCGGAGAACGCCCCGTCCCCGCGCTCACGCTCGCGGACCCAGGCACCAAGCCTGTCGCGCCCACCGTCCCCGAGAAGCCGCAGCACCACGCCGACGCGAAATCAATCGCCCTCGCGTTGGGGCAGCTGGGCAACAGCCCCAAGCCCTCGCCCAAGCCCGAGACCACCAGCACGCCCGAGCCCACGCCGACGCCGGTCGCGTCGGAAGAGAGCGTCCGCTTCCTAGGCGCGCTCACCGAGCCGGGCCGAAGGCTCGCGCTGCTTAAGGTCAACGACCGGCAGAGGCTGCTCGCTCCCGGCGAGAAGATCGAGTCGATCACCGTCATCGAAGTGGGCCCTGACTTCGTGGTCGTCGAAGATAGCCACGGCCAGCGCCGGCTGACCAAGGGCGAGCGGCAGGGGCCCGCCGTCACCTTTACCACCGCAAGCCCTGGCGCGGCATCATCCGGCTCGTTCAATTCGGCGAACGCGAACAACGCCGCCGATGTAGCTAGGGCGGCCATGCGTGCGCGATCCGACCCGGCACAACTGAACCGGCAAGTCCAGACCAACATCGAGGTCCTGAACTCCAGCACGACACGCTCGAGCGGAGAACAGAATCCTTGAGCGGACGCGTCGCCTATCTCGAACGGGCCGCGCAAGGCACGGCGGTTGTCGGCCTGCGCATCGTCGGCGAACGCGACGACGAATCGCTCCCCGCAAAGCTCCGCGAATCGCAAGGCTCCGCTGGCCCCGATTTCCAGGGCATCGCGGCGTGGATGAAAGACCGGCTCCCCAAGGCCGACGGCGGGCGGCCCACTCTTGACCTCCTCTGCCTCGACACCGACGGCACGCTCTGCACCTGGCTCGCCACGCCCAGCGCCGACGGGCCGCTCGTCGCCGCGCTGGCGCGCCAAGGCGGGGCCGACGGATGGGGCGAAGAAGAATCACGCGGCTCGGTCCTCAGCACCTACGCCGGTATGCCCCAGGAAGCCGCCGTCCAACCTCTCGCGCTGCAGACCGCGCCGACCGCCTCGCGCACAAAGTTCGCACTCCGCAAAGCGGCCCCGGCAGCAGCCCCGGCCCCGCGCCAACGCATGGGAGTGCTCGCCGCCTCCGACGTCGCCGCACGCCTTTTGCTCGACGCCCTAGATTCTCTCGGCGTGCGCGTCACCTCCGTCTGCTCGCTCTGGCACGCCGCGGCCGCGGCCTGGGACCCGACCGGCCTGGTCTACGCCAAGGCCACAGGCCGAAAGATCGCGTATACCTCTGCCCAACACGCCGAGCACGTCGTTGCCGAGAGCTCTTCCATCCACGCCACCGTTCTCGTCGATACCTCAGGCCGCCTGCACTGGTCATGGGCCGACAAGGGCCGACTGCTCGCGGGCGGCTCGATCCGCCTGCGCACCTCGTCCGCCCAATCTCAAACCGCCGACCAACCACCGCGCGTCGCGCTAACCAAGCCAGATGTCTCGCGCCTCGCCGCCGAATGGCTCGCGTGGTCAGTGCAGCTCGGCCTCGCCCCCGCGCGCATCGCGTGCATCGTTCCCGAAGACCTCAGCGCCGAGCCCGCGTCGCTCGACGCGGCCCAGTTCGGCGCCGCGCTCACCGCCGCTTGGCCAAGCACCAGCGTTGATCTGGCCGTCGTCGCCGACCCTGTCGGCGCGACCCTCGCACGACTAGCCGCGGCCGCCACGGTCGCGCAGGACTCGGGACAGACTCGCGCAACCTTCACCCCCGCCGACCCGCGACAGAGCCTCGTCCAGCTCGCCCACCGCCCCGGGATATCTCACTTCCGACTCCACCTCTGGGCCGCCCTCGCGGTCTGCGTGCTCTCCGCCGGGTTGGGCGCGTGGGCGTGGCAGTTCCAGCTCGCGTCCTCGGCCGCCACCGCCGCCTCGCGCAAGGCCTCGACCCAGTGGCGCGAACTTTTCAAGCAGCTCAACCTCCCGGGCCCCGTCCTCCCCGGCACCGAACTGGCCGCGCTCAAAACCGAGATCGCCAAGCGCGAACGCGACAACGCCCCCATTAAGTCTGACGACCCCGAGATGCCCATTCTCCAAGAGCTCGAAACGCTCAGCCTCGTGCTCTCCTCCGAAGACATCGACCTCATCGACCTCACGCTCGACAGCCGCGGCATTACTCGCCCGCGCGTCGTTGTGCTGGTCCCGTCGCTGGCCGTCGCCGAGCAACTCGGGGCGGCTCTCAAACAGATCGCTGGCTCAAACCTCGTCAATTGGACCACGCCCGACTTTATCAACCAAGCCGACGGGAAAGTCCGGGCTACGTACACCGCGTCTTGGTCGCCGCAGGCTTCGTCCGCGCAGCTCGCGTTGCCTCCGTTCAAACCCGGCGACAACACGCCCGCCGCCGGAGGCCCATCGTGACTCGAGCCGCCAGCATGAACCCGAGTCCTTCCGTGCTTGCCAACGATGTTCGTTTCACCATGGCGATGTCGGCCGCCCGCGCCGAGCGCGCCAACCGACCCACGTACCTCCTCATCGGTGCCGCCGTCCTTCTCATGGTCGCGCTGGCCGCGCTGCTGTGGAGCTGGCAGGCCCGGTCCGTGGCAGAATCCAAGCTCAGCACCGAGCTCGCGTTGGGCCAGCAGTTCGTCGAGGCCGCCCAGCGTCTGGGAGACGTCAACGCTACGCCCAAGTCGGGCCCCAGCGCTAGCGAACCCATCGCCGACCTTGGCTCGCGCATGCAGGCCCTGGCCACCCGCGCGAGGATCGCCAAGGAAACCGTCACCAAGCTCATCGCGCCCGCAAGCCGCGAGAACGTGCGCTCGGGCAGCGCAATCCGCAGAAAATTCCAGTACACCAACGTCCGCGAGCCGACGCTCGAACCGCTGATCAACTGGCTGTCCTTCGCCGTCGATGAGATCCCAGGCCTCAAGGTGTACAGCCTCACCATCAAGCCCGATCCCACCGGGTGGATCATGAACGTCACCTTCACGCGCTGGGAGCGGAGCGACAAATGACTCAGACTCGTGCCAAGAACTTCCAGTGCTCCGTGGCCGCGGCCCTCTTCGCCGCCGCCCTCCTCGCGCTGGCTGGCTGCAACGCCCAGCCTGATCTCAACAACCTCGATACCTCTGCCAGCAACCGCGGGGCCGAGGCCTATCGGCTCAGCATCGAGGCTCAGCAGGCTCAACGCGCAGGCCGCCCCGCCGACGCCATCGCCCTCTACCAACGCGCCGCCGAGCTCCAGCCCAACATGCCCGGCGTCTGGAACAACCTTGGCGGGCTGCTCATGGAACGCCAGCTCTACCTCGACGCCGTCACCGCATTTAAGCGCGAGGCCGATATCTCGCCCGACGACCCACGCCCGTACGAGAACCTTGGGCTCGCCTACTACGAGGCCCAGCACGCCGAAGAGTCCATCAAGTACTACGAGCTGGCTCTCGAACGCGACCCCAACCGCGTCGAGTCCCTCCGCGGCCTCGCCCGCGTCAGCCGCGCTCGCTCGACCGCAACCCCCAAGATCGCTGACCATCTTCGTCGCGCGCTCCTGCTCGAGACCGACCCGACCTGGCGCAAGTTCCTCGAGAACGAGCGAATCCGCGTCGAGAACCAGCTTCGCGAAGAAAAAGAGTCAGGCCGCCAGAAGTAACGCCTTTGAGAGGTCGGCTCTTCGAGCCGACTCTTCTCTTCCTCTTCGTTTTTTCTCTCTCAACTTCTCTCTTCGCTCACACCACAATCCACCGCTCCGACGAAGCGCTTTTCAGCGGCCCTCGCGCCGTGGTGACGCTATAATAAGTTTAGTGTCAAGCTGCCCCCGCCCGGGTGTCTTGACACCATCCATCCCGACCGCGTCTTCGTTCACGTTTTACCTTGTTTTTGTGCTCTTTTTCGCGTGATGGGCGTCCTCGACCAGCCGCCCTCAACCTCACGCCGTGGAACCAACGGAAATGCCTATCGAGCCGACCGCTTCCACCCCCGCGTCCCCCGCCTCCGTCCCCGGCGTCCGCCCGAGCAAGCCTGTCGAAGTAAAGGGCGCAAGTAACTCAAGCAACGGTGACCTCTCCCCCGATCTCAATCAGCCCGACAACGCTGTTCAAGCCCCCGTCCAAGGTTCCTACAACGCCGACCAGATCCAAGTTCTTGAAGGCCTCGAGGCTGTCCGCCTCCGACCCGGCATGTACATCGGCGGCACCGGCGTCTCCGCGCTGCACCATCTCGTCTACGAGGTCGTCGACAACTCCATCGACGAAGTTATGGCCGGGCACGCCACCTTCGTCAACGTCACTGTTCAGGCCGACGGATCCTGCTGCGTCGTCGACGACGGCCGCGGCATCCCCGTCGACCCGATGAAGAACGAGAACCCCACCCTCGACGGCAAGCCCGCCATCGAAATCGTCCTCACCGTCCTCCACGCTGGCGGCAAGTTCGGCGCCGACGACTCGGCGTACAAAGTCTCCGGTGGGCTTCACGGCGTCGGCGTCTCGTGTGTCAACGCCCTCAGCGAGTACCTCGTGGCCGAGGTCTACCGCGACGGCATCATCCACGCCATCGAGTTCGAACGCGGCAAGGTCGCCAAGCCTCTCAAAGTCATCGGCAAGATCCCCGCCAACTCCGACCGCAAACGCGGCACCTCCGTCACCTTCCGACCCGACCCCGAGATCTTCCCCGATACCACCTTTCTCTACGAAACATTGGAGACACGTCTCCGCGAATTGGCGTACCTCAACCCCGGAGTCACCATCCGCCTCACCGACGAACGCGTCGGGCTCGACGGCAAGACCCGCGGCGAAACCTTTAAGGCCAAAAACGGCCTCGTCGAATACGTCACCCACCTGATGGCTGGCAAGAAGACTGTCTCCGAACCCATCTACGTTCGCCGCGAAGACGCGCCCAACCACCTCGTCTGCGAGGTCTCCATGCAGTACCACGACGGGTACAACGAGACCGTGCTCGCCTTTGCCAACAACATCAACAACCGCGACGGTGGCACTCACGCTCAGGGCTTCAAGGTCGCCCTCACCCGCTCGCTCAACAACTACGCCCGCAAGTCGGGCATCATCAAGGACAAAGACCCCGTCCCTACTGGCGAGGACCTTCGCGAAGGCCTCATGGCCATCATCAGTATCAAACTTCCCAACCCCACCTTCAACAACCAGCCCAAAGAACGCCTGCTCAACCCCGAGATCGAGAGCTTCGTCGCCACCGCCGTCAACGAAGGGCTCGAAACCTGGCTCGAAGAGCACCCCGCCGAGGCGAAGCGCCTCTGCATGAAGGGCATCAGCGCCGCTCAAGCACGCGAGGCCGCCCGCAAGGCTCGCGAGCTCACACGCCGCAAGTCTGCCCTCGACTCGGGCTCCATGCCTCACAAACTCCGCGACTGCAAAACCCGCGACGTTGAACGCTCTGAGATCTTCATCGTGGAAGGTGATTCGGCAGGAGGGTCGGCCACCCAAGGCCGCAACGTCGAAACCCAGGCCATCCTGCCCCTCAAGGGCAAGATCCTCAACGTCGAAAAAGCTCGCCTCGACAAGATCCTCGGCTTTGAAGAAATTCGCACGCTTATCGGCGCGCTCCGCGTCGGCATGGGCAACGAGCTCGATATCTCTCGCCTCCGCTACGGCAAGGTCATCATCATGACCGACGCCGACGTCGACGGCTCGCACATCCGCACGCTGCTGCTCACCTTCTTCTTCCGCCAGATGTCCGAACTCATCCGCCGCGGGCACATTTACGTCGCCCAGCCACCGCTTTACCAGATCTTGAAAGGCCACGGTAAGAACCGCACCAGCCGCTACGTCCTCAACGCCAAGTCCATGGACGACGTCCTCACCGACCTAGGGCTCGACGGCGCGACGCTGCTGGTCCGCGACATCACCTCCGCCCTCCCCGGCCGCGACTCGCCCGTCACGCACCGCATCGAGGGCGACAAGGCTCGTCGCGCGGTGCATCTGCTCCGCCGCCTCACCGAGCTGGTCACCATCGCCGAGCGTCGTGGCGCGCGGTTTATCGATCTGATCGCGATCAGGTCCGACGACCCCGACCGCGGCCAATCCGCGGGCCGCCTGCCCACGCACCGCATCGCGTGGCGCGGCGGCGAGGCCTACGCATGGTCTGAACGCTCCGCCCACGAACTCATCGCGAAGAAAAATCTTCGCCTCGCCGACGAGGCCGTCGAAGTCGGCACCGGTGAGGCCGCGGCAACCACACCAACCGCGGCGCCAACCGCGGCACCAAGCACCGAAGACAAGCTCAACAGCGCACCCGCCAAGCTCCTCGACGCGGCTGGCAACGCGGCTGTCAACTCCTCCGCCAGCGCATCCACCAACGGCCAACTCGCCGCACCGCTCTTGCCCGCCGCCACCGTCCGCGAGCTGCACGAAAATCGCGAACTCGACAAGCTCTTCATCGAGCTCGCCACGCTGGGGCTTGACATCGCCGACTACGCGATGATCCAGGAAGAGACGGCCTCGGGCGAACGCATGCCCGCCAAGTACGCCTGGGCCACCAACGCCAAGGCCGCCGAAGCCGCCGCCGCCGCTGCAAACACTTCTGACGAGACTTCGGACGAATCTGACGCATCATCGGAGGGCACGGCCGAGACCGGCCAAGTCGCCGCCTCACGCAAACCCACCGCGTCCGGGCTCATCGAAGCCCCCAACCTTCCCTCCATCCTCGCCGGGCTGCTCGACCTAGGCCGCCGCGGCCTTGAGATCAAACGCTTCAAGGGCCTGGGCGAGATGGACGCCGAACAGCTCTGGGAAACCACCATGGACGAGACCAAGCGCGTCCTTCTTAAGGTCACCTGGGACGTCGCCAGCGACGCCGATAAGCTCTTCTCGGTGCTCATGGGCGAAGAGGTCGAACCGCGCCGCAAGTTCATCGAGGACCACGCCTTGGACGTCAAAAACCTCGACGTCTAACCCGCGGCCGGTCGCCATAAGCAGGTCGCCTTTGGTAGGTCGGCTCTTCGAGCCGATTTCTTCTCTGCATTCCCTCCCCCCTCCCATCTTCCCAACCCGCCGCACCTCACCCCAAAGCGCCAACCGCTCCGCTCGATTCCTCGCTCCTCGCGTGAGCTTTGGTGATCGCTCGTCGCTATAAAGACTGGTGCGTGACTGGTTTGTGCGCACGGCCCCGCTACGCCGCAGATCCATCACAACAGTATTCGGCCGCCATTCCAACGGAGCGAAATCCATGTTTGTGCCACAAGTTGCGCGTGAAACGACCACATCGATCGCCTGCTCGCGTTCGCAGCCGCGCGGCAACACCCGCATCCGAAATACCGTCGTTCTCACGTTCGTTCTCGGCGCTGCCGCCTCCTCGCTCGCCCAGTTCCAGATCGTGAACAACGTCCCCGGCACGTTCATCAACATTAAAAACCTCCCCGGCCGAATCGCGCTCAATCTCGCTGGCGACGAGGAAGCCATCATCACGACCACGATCGGCAACGCGCTCTACCCCGCCGGCCTCGTCGTTGTCGGCAACAACGGCGGGATCGGCTTCAACCCGCCGCTCAACGACCTCGGTCCGATCCCCGGCCCGCTCCCCAGCAACAACGCCTTCGGAATGGGAACCTCCCTCCTTCCCTACTGGTCGGACATCGGCAACCACGTCGGCAACGTCTACTGGATCCAGACCAGCACCAAACTCATCGTGCAGTGGGACTTTAAGCGTTTCGAATGCTGCCCGCTCGCGCCGACCGTCACGTTCCAGTGCCAGGTCAACAACGCCGTCGGGTTTCGCGACTGCGTTTACGCCCAGTTCCTCTACGAGTCTATCGAAACCGCGCCCGCCAACGGCGGAGCCAACGCGACCATCGCCACCCAGATCAACGAGACCACACAGCCCCTTCTCTGGAGTTTTCAGCAACCCTTGGCCGTGAACAACACGACCGTCCTCTCCGTCGTCTGCATCCCGCCCTGCCACCCCGATTACAACGGCGATGGGTTCGTCACCGGCGAAGACTTCGATCTGTTCCTCGCCGACTTCGAATCAGGCAGCATCAAGGCCGACTACAACGGCGACGGCTTCGTCACCGGCGAGGACTTCGACGCGTTCGTCGCCGCGTTTGAGATCGGGTGCTGAAGCCCGGCTCTGCTTGAGTAGTTGAGCGGGTTGTTCTCCGGCCCCGTCGATAACCCTGTTCACGCGCCGCTCGCAAGAGTATCTCAATGTAAGAATACGCGAGTCGCTCGTTCTTTCTATATTTCAAGGCGTTCACTCGGCATCTCTTATGAGTCACGACCGCCGTTGCGCGCCACCCGCGATTCATGTCTTTCTCGAGTTACTGCCGCGTGCGATTACGGACCTCAAGCGGAACGAATATCGCTCGTTGTTGTTGACCAACGCACGTCCGGCAAACCGGGCCATGCACGCGGATCGCGTGCGCGCTCACGGGCCATGGAGCACGCTCTGTCGCTCCAAAAAAGGCTTTGGATCAGCAGTGCGACCACGATCGGTATGTCGCACCGTGAAATTTTAAGATTGGTGAATCCGCAGACCAACGTATGACGACACTAAGTCTAAGGAATGCTCGGTGCCGTGCGCACTAAATTCGGTTCGCATGAAAATTGCGCGAACAACCACGAACACTCGTCGTAAGCCTCACAGTCATGGCCCTGCGAATCGCGGGCACACCAGCTCACTGTTCTGTTCGGTGGTGCGAACACCCTAATCAGACAACATGAACCGCAAACGTTCAGGATTTGTCTTGACAAGAAGCTCGCAAATGCGATGCTAGAGCAACCGATCGCCGCACGCGAAAAAACGAAGAACCTACAGAACTTTGGACGCGCCCTCCGGGCGTGGCTCAGGTGGGTTCATCAGGAGACGAAACAATGCAGAGTCGATACTTGGCCGCCACGGCGTGCCTCGCCGTGGCGTGCTCACACGCCGTTGCCGCGCCCGCGCTCACGCTTCGTTACTCGGTCACCGGCCTGAGCAACGGAACCCACCGCTACGACTTCGCCTTGACGCTCGACGACCCGAACAGGACTTGGATGCCGGGCGACGGCTACGGCTGGATCATCTTCGGCGACCGCCCAAACGCCCCGAGCGATTTTCGCGATTGGGTCTCCGACGCGGACTCACTCGCCAGCGGACCTTGGTCCTTCTTCACCCAGACCTCGGGGTACAACAACGGAGCCACGCTTGGCAACGGGCGTGCGCTCTGGACCCCGACACGCCAGGGCGAGTCCGTTCTCTGGTCGGGCGTCAGCGCCGCGCTGCTCAACCCCGATCAACTTCGCTGGAGTTGCCTGATCGCCTCTTACGCCGACACGCTCGGAAAGCCTCGAGGCCCGATCGCGAATTTCGAGCCCGCGATTCTGCACTGTCGCGCCGATTTCACCAACGACGGCTTTCTGACCGGCGAAGACTTCGACGCATTCATCGTCGCGTTCGCGCTCGGCGAATCGCGCGCCGACTTCAACGGCGACGGCTTTGCAACTGGCGACGATTTCGACACCTTCATCGCTGCGTTCGAGGCCGGATGTTAATTTAGAGAATCACTCATAACGCGAATCTCAAACGGTGCTGGGGAACCGCCTCGGATTCCCTGCGCCTCGCTCAGAAAGATCGCGCGTCCAAAGAGTTCCGCACAGCAAACGCCTCAAAGTACCTATTAAACGCGCCGAAAATCTACGTCCAGACCTCGCATGAAATTCGTGAACGCGCAGCCTGACGCCGCGCAAGTACCGTGCTTTTATGACGCTTGCGATGACGATCAAACTTTGTTCGGGGGTGCAAACACCCCGCTTGTGCGCCAAATCCTCAAGATCCTCGCAATTTGTCTTGACAAACCATTCAGTTTGGCGATCCTGTCGCACCCGAAGACCCAAGAGGCATCGGGACAGCCCGCCACCAGTTGGTCGCGCTCCCTCAAGACGGGGTGTGGCCAGGTGGGTTGTACAAGGAGACGACTGCATGCAGTTTCGACACCTGGCCGCCACGGCGTGCCTCGCCGTGGTGTGCTTCCAGGCCATCGCCGCACCTCCGCTGACGCTCCGCTATTCGATCGCGGACTTGAGCGACGGCACGTACCGCTACTCCTTCGTGCTCACGCTCGACGATCCCAGCGGGACGTGGACCAAGGGCGACGGGTACGGGTGGATCATCTTTGCCGATCGCTCCGGCAGCAAAAGCCCCTTTGAAGACTGGGCTTCGGATCCCGGTTCGCTCTCGGGCGGCCCTTGGCGCGCCATCACCAATACGTCGGGTTACAACAACGGGCCAACCCTCGGCAACGGGCGCTCGCTCTGGGTCCCAACTTTCAAGGGCGAGTCCGTTGTCTGGACCGGTGTCACGAGCGCACGCCTCTCGCCCTCCGAGCTTCGCTGGAGCTGTCTTATCGTCAACTACATCAACCCGATCGGCAAACCGCGCGGACCGATCGCGAGCTTGGAGCCCTCGGTCTACCGCTGCCCCGCCGATTTTGACAACGACGGTTTCGTAAACGGGGACGACTTCGACCGGTTCATCGTCCTGTTCACTAACGGGGCCACGGGCGCTGACATCGACCGCGACGGCTTCGTCACCGGCGACGACTTCGATCAGTTCGTCAGAACCTTCGAGGCTGGCTGCTAGATAATTTTCGGTTGTGGCGAACGGCCCGGAGAGAACGCAGAGAGAGCAGAGAGGATCAGAGGAACTCAGAGCGTGGACTGTGAGAAGAGCTGATTCAACCCCGAGACTTTGCTTCCAACCCTGATCCTGCTGCGCGTTCCTCTGATCCTCTCTGCTCTCTCTGCGTTCGTATTCAATCGATACAAAGAAACCGAATCCGCTCCAAGTAGCCCAACGTCGCAACGACCCCACGCTTCGGAAGCGAAACGCGAGGTTCGAGAGAACTGGAGAAGAGATCAGATGCGACGCGGCGCTGGCCTCGGAGTCTTAGCCGCCCGAACGGCGCGTCTTCAGGATCGCTCGGACCAGATCATCGGGGACGCGTTCGAGCGTTCGCGGCGTCGAGCCAACCGTCTTCGCCATCACGATCGTCTCACGGTAGTTCTTCAGGTACCGCTTGCAGGGCGGGCAGACCCCGAGGTGCCGCTCGAACTCGAAGGCCTTCTCCGGCGACAGCGTCGTGGCGACATAGTCGTGAAGAAAGTCAGTGATCAGTTGGTCGCACGTGATGTACTTGTTCATCGAGAAAACTCGCGTTCGAGGAGGGTTCGCAGAGCCTGCCGCGCCCGGTGAAGCCGGGTTTTGACCGCCGCTTCAGAGATTTCCAACGCCGCCGCGGTGGCGGCAGTGTCAAGCTCTTCGATGTCACGAAGCCACAGGACGGTTCGGAAATCGTCGGGAAGTTCGTCGAGCTTCGCACGCACCATCGCCTGCGTCTCGCCGTCGGAGAGCAGTTCGTCGGCCGTCGCCGCCCACCCGGGCCCGACGTCCGCGCGGTGCCCGTCTGGTAAGAACGTTGGCAGCAGCGAATCGGTCGACGATTCACGCCGTCGCCGCGACGAACGCATTTTCATCAGGCACGCGTTGACCACGATGCGGTGCAGCCAGGTCGAAAGCTTGGAACCACCCTCAAAGTTGTGAAGAGCCTTAAAGGCGGCAAGGAACGCGTCTTGTAACGCATCTCGCGCGTCGTCCTCGTTCCGCAGGAACCGCCGCGCAACCGCCAGCAGAGCGTCACCGTGCGCACGCACAAACTCCTCGTACGCGCGGTCGTCACCCTGCCGGAGTCGTGCAAGAAGCTGACGCTCGTCCGCCGCCCCGTGTCGCGGCTCACGCGAGGGCTCGTGCCCGACTTGGGCCGCCTGGTCTAACGCATTCTTGGGCGTGAAGGAAGGATTAATTGGAAGGTTCTTGTTCATGAAGACCTCAACAACGACCGCGTGAGGCCTTATTTCGTCCGTCGCCCAGTGCCCACGAGTAAAAGCATAAGTCACTTGGTCAAGCCCGGATGTTCGGTGCGTTGCTCATCCGTCGGTTACGCTGCCCGAGCTATGGCGCACGCCTCCGAGCCAACCGACGACGACGACCGTGGCCAAGTTCACGATGCGCCGACCAACGCGCCTTCGTCTCCCGAGCGATTTGTCTGGCCTCCAAAGAAGCCGATCATCGCGCCGCCAGCAGCGCTGGATCACGAAGAAGCGGTTGCCAGCGATGGTCAGGAACTCGCGCTGGAATTATTCGACGAGCCAGTTGCCGACGGGGTCCTCCCAGACGCCGCCTCCGGGCTCGAACGCATCGCCGCGCGAGTAAAGCCGCCCTCTTCGTCCGCGCTGCCCACTTCGCGCTGGTCGCGTTGGGCCTTCGCCGTTGAGCAGCAGTGGCTCGGCCTAGCCAAGCCCGTGTGGGCGGTGCGCGCGGCCAATGCGAACTGGAAGCCAGACCGCCCCGGCGAATTCTGCCCGACCTGCGGCCAGAGCGTCGGCACGCACGAACTCTGGGTGCCCGCTCAGCGAGCCAACCTCGGCATTCTTCCTCGCGTTCCCAAGTGCAGCGCGTGCCGAACCCAGCGCCGGCCATGGGAGCGCTGCGTTCGTCTTGGTCCCTACACGGCGCTGCTGCGCGAGGCGATCCACGAGATCAAGTTCGAAGCTTGGCGAAACCTCGGGACCACGCTGGGCCGTTCGCTCGGGCGACAGCTCGTCCAAGTGATCGAATCTGATCGCCCCACCAACGACCGCGACGATCGCGCGAGCCAAACCGGTCCGCTGCCCGATGCACAAATTCCTCAGCTTGTTCTTCTTCCCATGCCCACCACCTTCCGCCGACGCATGGCTCGTGGTATCGATCACACGCTCGTCATCGCGCGCGGCATGCAAGAGATCCTCGGCGGCCAGATCGTGAGACCCATCGCGCGCGATCATCGTCCATCTCAGCTCGATGTCCCGCCCAGCGCCCGGTCTCAGAACGTCGCGGGCACATTCCGCCCGAAGCGAAACGCGGCGCTGAGCCTCAGCACGCTCGTCATCCTCATCGACGACGTGATGACCACCGGCGCCACCATGTCGGCCGCGTGCCGGGCTTTGGTCTCCCTGCCTCGTGCAAGTCCCAGAACCGGGTCCACGGCCCACCAAGAAGATGGTGAGGCGGCCGAATCCACAACCCCGCGCGTCTGGGCGGCTGTGCTCGGCGTGACACCAACCGGCTCTCGACGAGCGGCGATCCCAAAGGCGAACTCGGCCACGGATGAGACCGAAAACCAATGGGAATCGACCGAACAGAGACGAGCCTGAGAGGACTATCCGAACAAAGAACGATCAGATGAAGGAGTATGTACCAGATGGAACGATTCGTCCGATAGAGGTAGCCGCGAAGGTGGATGGCAGGAAGGACAAAGTTTGCAAAGCCTTTGCTGAAAAGGATTTGCGATGAATTCAAAGAAATCGTTCGAGCAGTGACTTGACCCGATCGCGCGGTCGGTTAGACTCTCCTCCCACCAGTTGCCCGGACGCCGACAGCGGCCCCGGACAGCGGGTGTCCATCTTTGACAAGTGAACAGTCGGATCCGCACGAGAAAGTGCGATGCAGACACCGTTTCACGACGGGCCCTGAATGGGGCGGTTTGCATCGATCCAGGTCTACCAGACCACATTCGGTCAGAGGGTCACAGCTCTGATCGCTGACATTCTCGTGTCGGACATACGAAATGAACCTCGTATATTTGAGGAATGTCAGCCAAAGTCTCGGACTTAGCCGTCCGGGACGCGGTTTGACGGTGCATCGCAAGGTGTGGCCGTCAGACCGATGACCGCCCAAGTTTCAGCGACCCGCTGGGGCTTGGGTAACTTGGTCAAAGCTTCTTTGAAAATCGACCTGCTTGAAAGAGTGGGTGACAAGAAAATCAACCGAAGAGTTTGATCATGGCTCAGATTGAACGCTGGCGGCATGGCTAAAACATGCAAGTCGAACGCACCAGCAATGGTGAGTGGCGAAAGGGTCAGTAACACGATCGAACGTACCCTGAGGTGGGGAATAGGCATGGGAAACTGTGCGTAATACCCCATGATGTCTACGGACCAAAGGCCACCCTTAAAAGTGGGCGCCTTGGGAGCGGCGATCGTCCTATCAGGTAGTTGGCGGGGTAACGGCCCACCAAGCCGAAGACGGGTAGCAGGTGTGAGAGCACGACCTGCGACATCGGGACTGAGACACTGCCCGGACTTCTACGGAAGGCTGCAGTAACGAATCTTCCGCAATGGGCGAAAGCCTGACGGAGCAATGCCGCGTGTGGGATGAAGCGGCTTCGCCGTGTAAACCACTGTCAGGATCTAGAAACAATGATCAGATCCAAAGGAAGAGCCGGCTAACCCTGTGCCAGCAGCCGCGGTAATACAGGGGGCTCGAGCGTTAATCGGAATCACTGGGCTTAAAGGGTGCGCAGGCGGACCTTCAAGCGTTCTGTGAAATCCCCCGGCTCAACCGGGGAACAGCAGAGCGAACTGAAGGTCTTGAGGCAAGTAGGGGTGGACAGAACTGTAGGTGGAGCGGTGAAATGCGTAGATATCTACAGGAATGCCGATGGTGAAGACGGTCCACTGGGCTTGTCCTGACGCTCAGGCACGAAAGCGTGGGGATCAAACAGGATTAGATACCCTGGTAGTCCACGCCGTAAACGATGTACACTAGACCGGTGCGGTTTTGACGCCGTATCGGTCGTAGTAAAAACGATAAGTGTACCGCCTGGGGAGTACGGTCGCAAGGCTAAAACCTGTCTCTTATACACATCTCCGAGCCCACGAGACTAAGGCGAATCTCGTAT
>ENA-ORBV01004596-ORBV01004596.1-microbial-mat-metagenome-genome-assembly--contig:-NODE-4596-length-26276-cov-40.996030_pt1 | contig 26276 bp, 27 predicted proteins | sample MGYA00237777_ERZ505514 | MGnify/ENA primary metagenome ERZ505514 (study PRJEB26160, sample SAMN06269048) | microbial mat metagenome | isolation source: Oligotrophic lake microbial mat | place...
AGGATAGAAAAAATTATGAACAAGAATTAAAACTCATTTGCTTAAGTTGACGCTTATGCCCAGCGGGGTGACATTATCATCTATTGATTCAGAAACAATTTTCGAATGAAGCGACATATCATCGATTCACAATCTCTGCATTTTTTATTTTGCCAATAAAAAGATCAAGGGCTTTTCGTTTTAGCGCGTCAAGATTATAATCTATGTCATTTTGGAGATAATCTTTTAACTCTTCCTTTTTTAATAAGCCGGAATCGTAGGCATCCACTACCGCATCAATATGATGAACACCGTACTTTAATGCCTCATTTAATTCGAACATATTATCTGCATATTGTGGTTTACGCGTAATCCAGGCGGCAAAAACAAAGGGTAATCCTGTCATTTTTTTCCAGGCTTCACTCAAGTCATAAACATAAGGATATTTATTATTTAAAGCCAAAGCCCTGTCGCCAATTACCAAACCGGCTGTTACACCTTTAATTTCATTAATATAACCATCATGCGCCGAAATAAGATTCGGAGATATTTTCCAATGATCACGCAATAATATTTTTAATAATTGAACAGAGGTTAAAGAATGATAATCCAGAAAAATATTTTCTGTTTCCTCCATCGGAATTTCCGAAAAAACACTTACGCTTTTTACAGGTCCATCTGCACCAATACAATAATCTGTAATTATTTGTGCATCGTTGAGTTTCGCTAAAACAGCCACCGGAACTAATCCAATATCCACTGAATTCTCCATTATTTTTTTTCCACCAACAGATGGAATATCCAATTGAAGATCCAATCTGCTATTTATTGCCGAGTGTTGCAAACCGTATAAAAAAGGTTTCGTATTCAGATAACTGACTAATGAAATTATAATTTTATTATCCATTTAAATGTCCTATATCATTAAAAGTTTCGAGGGTAAAAACATTATCCTCATAATTGATTTTATATAAACTTACATTGTGATGCGGAAAGGTATCCATTTGATTGAGTGGTTTATTCAACATGGTGCATAATAATATTCTGATAGCCCTTCCATGTGAACAGATTAAAAATTTTTGTTCCGTTGCGTTTTTTAAAACTTCAAGAAATTCCAATTGCCTGCTTTGTACTTCCAAAGGACTCTCCCCTGTTTCCATTTTTGCTTCCAGATCACCGTCTGTCCATAAATGAATGATACGATAAAATTCTTTAAAAGTATCACCACTGTTTTGTCCTTCGTGCACTCCCCAGCTTATTTCATCGAGGCCAATATGTTTTTCAATCGGGATATTTAATTGTTTGAACGGGGAAATCGTTTCCTCTGTACGTTTTAATAAAGAGACATAAATTTTTTCAAACCCTGTACCTTTATAAACATCATAAAATTGTTGTGCCTGCCCAATACCTTTTTCGTTTATAGAACTATCTACTCCGCGGCCTTGCACAATTCCTAAATTATTAAAATCGGTTTCACCGTGTCTGATTAAATAGATTTCTTTTTTCAATGGAAGATTTAATTTTTTGGCCGGTAAGGCGGGAAGATGGGAAGTTTACGGGAAGTATTTTTAGATTTAATTGTTTAAAACATTTAAACTGATATGATGGTCTATTCCAAACTCGGTATCAAGATCAACACCTTCGTAATTGTGAATTGTGTTGTATAAAGTATCGCGCTCAACGGGAATTTTTCCTGCGGCAAGAATTAAGGCACAAATTTCTTTTGTGGTTAACACGGGCGATTGTTCCTCTGCACCTGCCATCGAATAAATTTTAGTGGTATCATCAATTGTTCCATCCATATCGTTTACACCAAAATTTAAACTGAGTTGAGCATTTTCTCTTCCTATCATGGGCCAATAGGCTTTAATATGCGGAAAATTATCGAGATATATTCTGGAAACTGCGTAATTCTTCAGGTCTTCGATTACACTCACCTCCTCAATATTACTCATTTGATTATTCTGATTTCTAAACTTTAGCGGAATAAAACAATTAAATCCTCCGGTATTATCTTGCAGCATTCTCAATCTTTCCATATGATCGATCCGATGCGCATAATTTTCGATATGACCGTATAACATGGTAGCATTGCTGTGCATTCCGAGTTGATGTGCAGTTTCATGAATTTCCAACCAGGTTTTTGTATCACATTTATCTGCACAAATAATATTTCTTATTTCTTCATCAAAAATTTCAGCTCCTCCTCCGGGCAAAGAACCCAATCCTGCATCCATTAAATATTTTAATCCATCGCGAATCGACATCTTTGCCTTGCGTATCATATATTCCAACTCCACTGCAGTAAATCCTTTTATATGCAGATCAGGCCTTAGATTTTTAATTTCCTTTAATATATCGGCAAACCAAATAAGACTTAATTCGGGTAAAACACCGCCAACAATATGTACTTCCGTAACAGGTTTATCTTTATAGGAACGCACAATATCCAACATTTCCTCCTTGCCCATCACCCAGCCATCGCTGCGTTGTTTTAATAAACGGGAATAAGAACAAAATTTACAATCAAACACACATAAATTGGTAGGTTCTATATGAAAGTTGCGGTTAAAATAAGTGATATCTCCATGCCGTTTTTTGCGAATATGGTCAGCGAGTGTTCCTACAAAACCGAGAGATGCTTTTTCAAATAATAATATCCCTTCCTCAACATTAATTCGTTCGTTTTGCAACACCTTTTCGGCAATAACGAGTAATTGTTTATCGGCAGTTGTTTCTTTCAGCAGTTGTAAAATTTCCTCTTCGTGTTTCATAATGCAGTATAAATAAAAAAGTGGTTGACAATAAACCAACCACTTTTTTATTATGTGTTAATGTCTATTTTTCATTATTTAATGACCGTAATCTTTTGTGTTAAAATAAATTCACCGTCAGAAGCTTTAACAAGGTAATCACCTGCACCTAAATTCTGCGCATCAAATACTACCTTATCATCACCTGTATTAGAAACCAATATCCTATCAATTAGTTCACCTGTTAAATTGTAAACTTCAATTGCAATATCCTTATTTTCAAAATTTTTCATTTGGAAAATAAATTCACTTTTCGAAGGATTTGGATACACACTTAATTGGATCAATTTATTTTTTAATACTTCATTGATATCTACCCCACCCTCTTCGCATCCAACTGATTCAGGAATAGTGGAACGTGAAGTTTCCAAAATATCGCGCATCTTGGTGATTTGATCGTTGGAAAACATATTCATTGCTCCATCATCGGTGTAATCCATATAATTCATAAATTGAATACCCGGACTTAAGGCAGAACAATCATCCAACAATGGAAAGGTAGGATTGCCATAGGTAGCATCTTCCTGATTAGGCGTATCATCAATTCCATCGCTGCCTCCACATTGTGGTTCCGCTGCAAAATCGTCGTCACCCCATACATGTTTTAAACTAAGCCAGTGACCAACTTCGTGTGTAGCAGTGCGCCCCAAATCGTATACTCCACCCGGACTATCATCGCCAAAATATTTATATCCTATCACAACACCGTCTTTAGTTGCAACACCACCGGGAGGCGTAGCATAACCTAAAATACCACCGGTCATATTACACACCCAAATATTGAGATAATCGGCACGTGGCCAGGCATCTTCACCACCTTTGGCGGTAAATTTCACATTGTCGGCATAATTATCTGCACCAGTGGCAACAAATAAACTCCAACTGGTAATATCCGTTTCCGTTCTGGTAATTCCGGAATGAATTACACCATCGGGATCCTGCATTGCAAGACAAAATTCTATCTGAGCATCGTCGGCATCACCTTCAAAGGCAGCAGGAGTTTCGTCAGCATCTGTATTTAACCTGCGAAAGTCTTCGTTTAAAACTTCCAATTGTGAAAAAACAAATTCATCATCTATGTTCTGACCGGTGCTCGAATAAACGATATGCACAACAACCGGGATGGTGTAAATTCCGCCGTTCGTTTTATAGGTAGTACTTGCATTGGAATAAGCTTTCGCCTCTTCTTCCGCCGCCAAAACCTTAGTGTATTCCTCAGGAAAGTCTTGTTTAAGCTGCTTGAGATAGGTATCGTAACCGCAGCGAATGGTTTGACCAAAAACAGCAAAGGAGGAAATCAGGACAAGCCCTGAGAGTAACATTTTTTTCATTCTTGATATAGATTAGGTGGTAAAATTGATACACAAAGTTAACGAGTGCTAAGGAATATTCATCCTATGGGGAGATAATTTGTGTGAATAATGACACAAAATCAATAAACCAAAAACTGCTCTGATAAAAAGTAGGTTCCATTGAACACACGCACGAAATAACATCCCGTGGCCAAATGACTGAGGTCGAAATATTGCGCAACGGTATTTGCAGAAGTTGGATTTGCTGAGGAAACTAAATGTCCCAAGGCATCATAAATATTGATTTCCATATTTTCCTGCAAGGCAAGGAAATTTTTAATAACGATGGTAAATTGCCCTTCGGTTGGCACCGGATAAATAATAAGTTCTGCAATATCGCCCGGCAAAGGAGGAATTTCGTTACAGCCTGCGGAAGAAAAAAGCAGGGATGCGCGTTTGGTTTCAATAACAGATCGCATCTTATTTTTTTGTCCTTCGGTAAATAAATTCATGCAGGCATCATCCGTGTAGTCGAGGTAATTTTGATACATAATTCCGGGAGAGGCCGGAGAACATTCATCAAAAATTTCAACTTCCGGACATCCATACGTTGCTTCTAATTGGTTAGGCGTATCCTCTATATTATCTGAGCCGGCACATGATGCACCATCATCGCCCCAGGTATGCGTCAATCCGAGCCAATGCCCAATTTCATGTGTGGTAGTTCTGCCAAGATCATAGGGTTTGGAGGAAACATCACCAAGTCCGAAATTTTTATAATCCACTACAATTCCATCACCAACATCGGGTGTGCCGGTAGGAGGACCATAAGCATAACCTAAAATTCCATCCTGTAAATTACATACCCAAATGTTGAGATAACTAATTGCAGGCCAGGCATCATCGCCTCCCTGATTGGTATATTTTACCCGTTCAGAAAACGCCAAAAGCCATACTGAAGTATCGGTATATGTTCTTATTATTCCGGTAGTGGGATTACCCTCGGGATCAAATTGTGCGAGGCAAAATTCTATCCCACAATCTGCAGCAACACCCTGAAAACCCGGTAATGTATTTATGGAATCCGGATTCAACCTTCTGAAATCTTCATTGAGGATATTGATCTGCTCAAATATTTCTATATCGCTGATATTTTGTGCTTCCGTTTTGTAAACAACATGCACTACTACAGGAATCATATAAATATCATCTGTAATTTTTGCATTAGGGAATAACAAATCATTTTGGGCTGATCTCATTCTTTCATAAGCAACGGGATCAGTTTGTTGCAATGAATTTAAAAATCCTTCTGTATAACATTTTTGTATTTGACTGAATACAACAATGTTAAAAAGCAGAAAAAATATGGTTAAAAGTGGTTTGAACAGACTTTTCATACAGACGAAAGGTATTAATATTTTTACAGTTTCAGAAATTTAGCATAGTGCCTCCATTTTTCAATAACCTGTTGCATATCGGGTGGCAGTTCGCTTTCAAAAAACATGGGTTCATTTGTTTTTGGGTGGATGAATCCCAACGACTTCGCATGTAGCGATTGTCGTTGGATTATTTCGAAACAATTATCAATAAACTGTTTGTACTTAGAATATATTGTACCCTTAACAATCCTGTCGCCACCATATGTATTGTCGGCAAATACCGGATGGTTAATATGTTGCATATGCACACGGATCTGATGGGTTCTGCCTGTTTCAAGTTGACATTCCACAAGGCTTGTATATCCAAAACTCTCCAATACCCTGTAATGCGTAATTGCATGTTTACCAATTTCACCTCCGGGAGGATAAACAGTAAAAATTTTCCGGAAACGGAGATGTCGGGCAATATTTCCAACGATGGTTCCTTCTTTTTCTTCAAATTCTCCCCAAACCAATGCAATATATTTTCTCTGAATGGAATGGTCGAAAAATTGTTTTGCTAAATGTGCCAACGAAAATTCATTCTTTGCAGCGATAATAATTCCAGTTGTATTTTTATCTATTCGATGTGCAAGTCCGGGGCGAAATGGTTCATCTTCCCTTTGTGGCAAACCCTGGAAATGATATAATAAAGCATTCACCAAAGTACCGCTGAAATTTCCAAGCCCGGGATGCACCACCATTCCTGCAGGTTTATTAATTACAATAATATCATCATCTTCATACATAATATTTAATGGAATATTTTCGGGACGTACATCGTACTTCGCCGGCTTTTGCGGCAATACTACTACTATTTCATCACCCGGTTTTATTTTGTAATTGGAACGAACAGGTTTATCATTAACCAAAATACAACCAGCCAATGCAGCATTTTGAATTCTTGTCCGCGAAATATTTTCAATGCGGTTAAATAAAAATTTATCGATACGGAGCGGTTCTTGTTTTTTATCGGTGATTACGCGATAATGTTCATACAATTCCTCCTCCGTATCACCGGGTAATTCATTTATTTCTATATCCTCTTCGTGCTCAGCCATTATATCAATTTACAATTAAATACTAATTCAAAATTTTTTTTCAATTTATTTTTAATTTCGTGCATTTCCACCTCTCTACCCAATTCTTTTTTCATGGAAGTTACTGCTTTATCTCTAATACCGCAGGGTATAATGAAATCAAAATAACTCAGGTCCGTATTCACATTAAAAGCAAATCCGTGCATAGTAACCCATCTGCTGCACCTGACACCTATGGCACATATTTTTCTTGCTGTTGGTTTATCGGCATCCAGCCATACTCCGGTTGCCCCTTTTAATCGTTCACCCACTAAATTATACTCTGCCAAGGTTTTTATGATCACTTCTTCAATACTCCTGAGATATTTTCCCAGATCAGTAAAAAAATAATCGAGATCCAATATCGGGTAACCAACTACTTGTCCCGGACCGTGATACGTTATATCCCCTCCCCTGTTGATATGAAATAACTGTACTCCTTTTTGATTAAGAAAATCTTCCTTCAACAATAAATTTTTTTCATCCGCATTTTTTCCCAGGGTGATAACAGGATTGTGTTCAACAAATAATAAATGATGCTGATAATTTAATTGTTCATCAGGCATCAATGTTCTGTTCTTTAATTTTTTCGCTACAATATTATCAAAAATACTTTGTTGCAGTTTCCATGCAAAATCATATTCCATATTTCCGAGATCGCGGTATTTTACTAATAACATTTAATTCTCCAATTCAGTTTTTAGCCAATCGAGCATTTGTATCTTTACCGCATCCACTGTATGTAATTCCGATAAATAAAAACTAAGCCAATCGCCCAGATGAACCAAATACAACAACTTTTCGAAGTGGGTTGTTCCTTCGGCGTAAAATTCTTGCATCACCAATACTTTTGGTCGAATTAATTCAGCGCAGAGATCGAAACGTTTATTTATTTGTTTGGAAACATTTTTATCGCGCAGGTAAATAACGGATAAGTTAGTATTTCTTTCATAATAAGCAACTAGTTCATTGTGATTCATTTCGGGAATTACATTTGTAAAACAGTGCATTTTTGCATTTTCATTGATCTGTTGTTTCCAACGCAAGGCAATATTTTGTATAGGTGCTGCAGCGTAAATTACCGGAATTGTATCTTTTATTTTTTCAGCCGTTGACTTTGCAATTGTTTTTATTTCGGATTGAAATTTTAATAAAAGATCGGTGGCTCGTTTTATTTGGGTAATAAAATCATCGGTGATAAAACCCATTTTAAACAAAACATATAATTGTGCAACCAGAGAATATCCCAAACAAGTTCTTGGAGGCATTCCACCCGGAATTATTACGATTGGAAATTTATTGTCTTCTGCGAGTTCTTTTAATTTTCCACCAGTGGTGATACATACTACAAAACATTTTTTTTCAACAGCCAAATGAAAGGTTGATAATGTTTCTTCCGTATTACCTGAATAACTGCAACAGATTAACAAGGTATTTTCTCCCGCGTTAGCCGGAATTGTATAATCATTCACAATAACTAAGGGCAGAGAAAGTTTGTCCGCAACGAATTCCTGCACAAAAGCTCCTCCAATTCCCGATCCGCCCATACCCGAAATGAGAATATTGGTGATGGGTCTTTCCGCAATAATTTCAGGAATCTGTTCACCGATTGCGAGTGCTTCAATCAGTTGTTCAGGAAATCTATCAATATATTTGTCCATCGTCACATTACAAAAATACGATTTTATGGGCAGGCACAACGAATTGGGGAAGGAAGGAGAGGAAAAGGCAGTGACATTTTTACAGGAAAAAGGATATGTGATCCTGGAAAAAAACTATAGAAGTGGAAGGGCGGAGGTGGATATTATTGCAGGTTTTAAGGATATTATCGTTTTTGTAGAGGTGAAGACCCGCAGCAGTTATGTGTTTGGTTACCCGGAAGAATCTGTTAACTCCGCCAAACAAAAACTACTGGTGCGGGCAGCAGGAAACTATATGTATGAAAAAAATATTGAGAAAGAGGTGCGTTTTGATATTATAGCAATTTTCAAGTCAAAGGACGAAAAATGGTATTTTAAACATTTTGAGGATGCATTTTTTCTTTACGGATGATAAAAGGAGTTCACCATATCGCAATTATTTGTTCTGATTATGCCAGATCGAAGGCCTTCTATACGGAAATATTAGGTTTGGAGATATTGGCAGAAAATTATCGCAAAAACAGAAATTCCTATAAACTCGACCTTAAGGTGGACGAAAATACTGCTATCGAATTATTTTCCTTTCCCAAAGCACCACCGCGAAGTTCATTCCCGGAGGCTTGTGGATTAAGACATTTATGTTTTGTTGTAGATGATCTTGAGAAAACAATTAAAACACTATCGCAAAAAGGAATTTTATTTGAAGAAATACGAATAGATGAATACACCCAAAAACATTTTGTTTTCTTTGCTGATCCGGATGGGTTGCCCATAGAGCTTTATGAACGGAAAGTGGAGAATAGGGAATTGAAGATGTAGGAATTGGGGACCGCGAAACTTTCTGCAAAAGTCGTAAGGCAGGTTTGCGGCTAATTTTTTTACCCGTATTGTGGGCTAAAAAAAAGATGCCACGAATGGACAGCCCTCGACCTCACAGGTTTCGAAAACCTGTGCAGGTCTGAGGGAAATAAACCTATCAAAAATATTCACTACCCATTAGTAATTGGTGAAGTGGAAGTAAAAAAAATTGCCACGAATGCATGAATGAACAGCCGAAGGAAGAGTTGTTTGTGTTATGATATTTATAAACTTTTTATTCGTGCATTCGTGGCTAATTTTTTCATCCGTATTGTGGGGTAAAAAAAGTTGCCACGAATGCACGAATGAACAGCCATCGGTTGTTTGTATTTGGAAATCAATTTTTTGTTCGTGCATTAGTATCTAGTTTTTTCATCCGTATTGTGGGGTAAAAAAAGTTGCCACGAATGCACGAATGAACAGCCGAAGGGAAGTGGTTGTTTGTATTTTAAAATTTAGGCTCTTATTTTTTATTCGTGCGCCTGCATACCAAATTGGTATGGAGATTTTGCGCCGCTCTCAACTATTCAATCTCAATTTCTTTCAAATCCTTTACTCTTCAAATAATCTTTCATTTGTTTTCTTGCAAAAAAGATGCGACTTTTTATGGTGCCCAGAGGGAGTTTCATATCTTCTGCAATCTCTTCGTATTTAAAACCGTTGAAGTGCATAATGAATGGTTTTTTATATTCTGCATCGAGGCTATTTACCGCCATTGCGAGATCCTTCATTACAAAATCATTTTCAGCCTGATTGCCTGTAACGGCCTCCGATGAATTGATGAGAAAAAGATTTTCTGAAATATCAACTATCGTATTTCTTTTGGAGGATTTGCGGTAATTATTTATAAAAATATTTTTCATGATTGTGAGCAACCAAGCTTTAAGGTTGGTTCCTTCATGAAATTTATCTTCGTTTGTTAAAGCGCGAATATAGGTTTCCTGAACGAGGTCAAGTGCGTCATCCCTATCTCTGGTCAAATTCATGGCAAAGGTTCTGAGAGGAGCCTTTAATTGGATAATGTGCGATTGAAATTCAGTGTTCTTCATATTTCTTCAAATTTTTAACAAAGTTGAGGGAATAAAATGAATCCTCCAAATTTTTGTTTAACTATTTTTTACTTTTGTTAAACAAAATAATTATTTCTCTTCGAAGAATACTTCCACTTGTGTTATTACTGTGTTCAAGTCATTCAGAATGAAGACATTAGGTGCAAGACCTTTTATTGGATGCATAACCTGAGGCCCGCTGACAAATACCTTGGATGCAGGGAAATGGTTTGCCAGTTTATTGAGATAGTCGCCGATCAGGTAGCCATTAGGCTGACCGGTGAGTATTGTATAAAATCCATCCGGTTTAATACTTTCACCGGCGTTAATAACATCGTCAATTGGTACACTGGGACCTAAATAAACAACCTTATGATTTGAGGAACGGAGCAGATAATTGAGAAATAAGAGCGACAATTCATGCCACTCCGAATTCGGCAGAAAAAGTAAAAATGTTTTAGATCCTGAATTGATTTGGAGGGGATGTCCATCGATTGCAACAATGAATTTTTGACGCAACAAATTTGTCATAAAGTGCTCCTGTGAGGCTATTACAGTGCCTGATACCCACAACAATCCGATCTTTTCTAAAAAAGGAAAAACGATTTTTTTAACCGTATTCTCAAATCCCATTTGAAGAATACAGGTATTGAGAATGCGGTCGAATTTCTCTTCATTATATTCAATTGCAGCAATAGTTAAACTTTCGATCTGATTGTGAAATTCAATGGGTTCATTCACCATCTGTTCAACGAGGTCAGAAATTTCAGCCTGTGAAAGAATAGCAAGCTTAGATATTTTATATCCATTTCGGTTAAGCAAAGCCAGACTCATCATGTATTTGAGTTCCGTTTCTGTATAAACCCGAATATTTGTGTCGGTTCTGTGCGCCTTAAGAATATGGTATCGCTGCTCCCAGATACGAATAGTATGAGCCTTAATGCCGGAAAGCGTTTCCAGATCGCGAATGGAATAGTTTGCTGCCAATTGTGTAAAGGTATAATTTGTTTAACTCAAAGTTAAAACAGTTAAACAGTAGTTTTGTTGATAAAACAAACAAATTTTGTTTAGCGTGGTATTTTTTATTCCTAATGCTTAAGAAAAGTGGCTGCGAGTACAGAATCGCCGGAGAGAATTTTTACATAATATAATCCGCTTGCAAAGGAGCGAATATCGATATCTGTGGAATTACTTAGCGTGTAAAACACCTTTGCCCCACTGGAATTAACAATGGTAAGTGAAAAAGGAGTAGCCGGCAGCCCTGAAATTTGAATAAAGTCTTGTGAAGGATTCGGAATGATAGTTAGTTCCCAGATTTGTTGCTCATCAACAGCAACAGGTTCCGCAATTCCAAGTGCATATTCAATAGCATCAGCAAAGGAGATTGTATCTGCAGGTACAAATCCGAAATGATTATAATATACTGTGTGTGTGTTTCTGCCTACAATTATAATGTTTGGCATTCCAATTCCTCCATAATAATCTACCTGATCGGCTCCTTCTACAAACTGAGCGGTGCAATTTATTTCATTGTCACTTTTCCAGGAAATTAGTGCTTCGCAGGCATAAGTATCATTATAACCCATGGTATACCATTTCACCCGATCCGCATAATTCGCATTATATTGGGCGATAACCGGTTGCATCAAATTAGCAGCATTGATACAAGGCATACAGCCATCCAACATTATCAATTCCATAATCACCACATTACCCGCATCAAGTTCGCTGAACAGTGTATGATCAATTCCAGCACAATCTGTTTTTGTCCAATCTTGAGCAACTGTTACCTGAGCAATACCAATTTGTTGGAAAAAACCGAGCAGTAATATTGTCGTAAAATTTTTCATTTTGCAGTACAAATTTAACAATAATTTACCAGTTTTCAGTATATTTAATGACCGTTGAAATTTGCGTCTACTACCAAATCAAAACGCATGATTATTCGGCCTGGTGTATACCATTTGCACAACATTAATATTGCGCATATTAAATGCCGCTTCACAATAAGAAAAATAATAATTCCATTTGCGAATAAATTCATCATCAAAACCGAGCAATTTAATTTTTTCGGTGTTGAGATTAAATCGAGAGCGCCATTCTGCAAGGGTTTGCACGTAACTTTTTCCGAGGTCTTTTAATCCGAACATAAACATATCGCCGGTTTCATTTACGGCATTATTTATAGCGGCAATAGATGGCAATAAGGTGCCGGGAAAAATATGTTTCTGAATAAAATCGACATTCTTTTTAAATGCATCAAAACGTGAGTCGGGACAGACAATAGCCTGTATTGCAAGTACACCATCCTGTTTTAATAATTGGTGAATTTTATCAAAATAGGTATTTAAATATTTAGCTCCTACAGCTTCTATCATTTCGATGGAAATCACTTTATCGTATTTTCCTTCAATGAGTCGGTAATCTTTTAATTGCACTTCAATTTTATCACTGAGACCTGCATCAGCAATACGTTTAACGGCAAATTCGAATTGTTGTTGCGAAATTGTTACCGAGGTGATCTTACAATTATATGTTTTTGCAGCATACATGGCAAATCCTCCCCAACCAGTTCCAATTTCCAACACATGGTCGCCTTGTTTAATTTTTGCAGCATTACATAAACTTTCATATTTCTGAATTTGCGCTTGTTCCAGATCGTGTTCAGGATCGGTAAAATATGCAGAGGAATAGGTCATACTTCCATCTAAAAACAAAGCGAAAAATTCGTTGCTCAAATCATAATGCGCAGAAATATTTTTTCTAGAGCCACTTAAGGAATTTTTTCTTTTTTTGTGATATAATTTATTCGCGAATTGCAAAATATTCAATGCAACCGATTTTACTGCAGAACCCGAAACGGTGGGAGAATTTTCAATATTCAACAAAAACCAGGATAATAATTTTGTAATATCTGAGCTTGTCCACTCCCCTGCCATATAGGCTTCGGCGAACCCAATATCACCGAATAAAAATGCCCTCTTGTAAAATTTGAAGTCCTTTACCGTGACATCCGCGTGCAATTCATTTTGTAGTGAACCCAATTCCATCACTGTCCCATCTTCGAGTGTTACGCAGAGATAACCCTTTTGCATGGGTTGGAGCAGTTTGAGTATGGTGTTTTTGTAAAAACTCATATCGTTGTGTAACAGTCGCTTTTAGAATTGTTGTTCAATCAGCAGGAATCTAAACTAAAATCCTTCCTACAATAATAATTAAAAACCCAATGAAACTCTAATTGTTCAATTATTACTAACTAAAAATACGCAAAATATATGCAGGGAGATTGAAATTCAGGATATTTCACTCTGCGTGGATATTATTCGTTATCCCTTTTTGCAAATCCTTATTCGCATTTTTTTTATGAAAAGGCACTTTCTTCAACCACAACAACAATGCCTGGAAGTGTATGCTCCACAATACTCTAATAGTGATAAAAGGAAAACGAAAAACATAGGCTAAAAGTCTGCTATCTGTCAACTTTTTTTCAATTCCGGTAAGCGTGCTGATAAAAAATTTAAATCCTTCCTTATTTTTCACGTTGATCTGAATATTCATTTTTTCGCCCGGCATCTGGTATCTGAACTCAAATTCTTCATCTAACTCTGTAAATGGGGATACATAAAAATATTTGATTGCATTTTGTTCGAATCCTTTATCGTATTTTTTATCAATGAGAAACATCTTCATCTCGCCATAAGTGTTGCTTATCTCCGTTACTACAAATTTGCAAACTCCATTTACATCATAACAAAAATAAAAACTTACCGGGTTGAATACGTGCCCGAACATACGCACATGGGTGAGTAAAAACACCTTGAAAGGTTCTTCTGTAATTCCACACTCTTTTAAATAATTGTTTATGTTAGTCCTTACATCCAATGAATTTCTTGTATCTCCCTTTGGGAATTTAAAATGATCATCATCACGAAAATTAAATATATTGGACCTATTGCATGAAAAAAACCTTAATTTATTCGAAGTTTCCTTGAGTTTATCTATATCCAGCCAAAACATAAAGATGTTATAGGTAAACCTGTGCTTCTTCGGTGTGAGCCGATTATGCATTACTTTACATTTATAGAGTTTGGAGCTCATGTATTTTCTTTTATTCTATTGCAGACAGCAACTGCACTCATCAATGCGTCTTCATGAAATCCATAACGAAAGTAACTACCACAAAAATAAACCTGTCCGTTGTAATTCATTTCAGGCAAATATTTTTGCATTTTCATGGCTTCTACTGTAAAGATAGGGTGTTCGTAAATAATTTCCTTTAAAATCTTATTTTTATCAATAGGTTTGCATTCATTTATCGTAACAAAATAATTCTTATTTTTTGAAACCTGTTGCAAACTATTCATCCAATAGGTGCAGGCAGAAACCAATTTATTTTCTATCTTTTCCGTACAATAATTCCAGCTGCTCCATGCCCTTCGTGTCTTTGGCATCACCGAATCATCGGTATGTAAAATTGTTCTATTTTTTTCATAATGAAAAGGTGCAAGCATTGCCTTCTCGGAAGTCATAGTTTCCTCCAGAATTAAATGGGCTTCATCAGCATGTGTTGCAACAATTACTTTGTCGAATAATAAAGTTTCCCCATTAGCCGTTGTTATTTCAACCCCTTCTGTTTTGCGTTTTACTTTCTTTACAATAGAATTTATTCTTATTTTATCTTTAAAAGGAAAAATTAATCTTTTTTTGTATTCTTCACTTCCACCATCCACCGTATACCATTGGAACTGTGTATTTAATCCCAAAAAACCATGATTTTTAAAAAACCTTACGAGCGTAACTGCAGGAAAAGTTGCAGTTGTTTCCGGCGGAGTGCTCCATAATGCAGAACTCATAGGCAATAAATACCAATTCAAAAGATCGTCGTTAAATTTTTTGTATTTACAATATTCCGATATAGATAATAATTCTAAATTTTTATTTTCAAGAACTTCCATACATTCTTTATTAAAACGGGTAAGCTGTATTAAAAATCGAATATATCGCGGAGAAAAAATATTTTTGCGTTGTGCAAAGATGAGGTTCAGACTACTTCCACAATACTCCAGATTGTGATGAGGTATCATAGCTGAAAAACTCATTTGTGTTTTTTTGATGGGGGCATTTAATTCCCCGAATAATTTTAGCAGATTAGGATAATTCTCACTGTTAAAAACAATAAATCCTGTATCGATTGGAATTTGAATTCCATTCTCTTCAACATATACCGTATTTGTGTGACCACCAACTCGATCACCTTTTTCAAAAATAGAAATATCGAAATCATTTTGCAAATAATGTGCACAACCCATACCTGCTATACCTGTTCCTATTATTGCTAATTTTTGTTTGGTCATTATTATTTTGTTACAGATTTTTCAAATAAATAATGACTCACGAACCATTCCTTACCATTTTTATATCCCCAAAGTTCTGCACAGGCCATAAAAAATATCCTCCAGTAAACCCACCATTTAGTTGTCTGATGTTTACCATATACCTCCTGAAGAATTGGCAGAATTTCCTTTTCATGTTCATCCATATTTTTAAGCCAGGCATTAGATGTTTTTTCATAATGTATACCATCCCAATGCCAGTGTTCTTTTATTTTAAAATGATCATTAAAATAAAGCAAAAGGTCGTCAGAAGGCATAATACCACCTGTAAAAAAATATTTACTCATCCAGTCATTTTCATCCACCACATCAAAATAATACGTGAATTCCTTATGTGTAAAAATATGTACGAACAATTTGCCTTCCGGCATTAAAAACCGATCTATCTTGGCGAGCAATTTCTGATAATTGCGCATATGCTCAAACATTTCTACAGAGACAACGCGGTCAAATTTATTTTCTGTTTCAAAAACATTCATATCGGCAGTAATAATCTGAACATTATTAAGTCCTCTTTCCCGACAGCATTGATCAATATATATTTTTTGTGACGCAGAATTGGAAACGCCTGTAATTTGTGATAGCGGATATTTTTTCGCCATAAACATAGTCAAACTTCCCCAACCGCAGCCCAATTCCAAAATTTTGATCCCGTCGCGCAGGTCTGCATGGGTGCAGGTAATTTCCAATGCATTATCCTCTGCTTCATCCAAAGTAATTGTTTCCGATTTCCAATAACAGGAAGAATACTTCATATTTTTTCCCATCACATATTGAAAAAATTGCGTTGGCAACTCATAATGCTGTTCATTTGCAGCTTTTGTTTCTATAGCGATTGGCGAATTCTTAAGTTCATTGATAATAAACATCAAATGTTCCTGTTGCAATTCCTGTGTCGCTTTCGTTTCCTGTTTTAATCGTGCACCCAATAAATTTCTGATTCGCATACGAATCATCGAATCGGGAATGAGGTTATTTTCGAGAAATTTGTTTATCATTTTTTTTTCTGAGTTTTGAGTTCTGGGTTCTAGGTTGACAATTCTACCCACTGCCACTGCCAACTGCGACTGGTTCTGAGTTCTGGGTTGACATTTCTGCCTACCGCCACTGCCAACTGCGACTGTTTCTGGGTTCTGCGTTGAAAAGGTTTGTAATTTTTGCAGGTTTGTTAATGTTTAAGGGTTGCCATTCAATTGGGTGGATGTACTCACTACTCACCACTCACCACTCACCACTCACCACTCATCACTCACCACTCACCACTCACCACTCACTACTCACCACTCACTACTCACCACTCACCACTCACCACTCACCACTTAACACCCGCCAAATAGTCAAGAGTCATAAGTCAGGAGTGAAATTTCATCCATCTAAAATTCAATCTCATTACTCATTACTCATTACTCATTGCATAAATGTTACTAAAATCTTCACTCTGAGCTCACTGCTACTGCCAACTGCCACTCCCTCCCCTCAACACCAATTACCCACCTTTGTTTAACCATTTCAGTTTTTCTACATGTAAAGTGCGTGTTAATTTATCCATAAGAAATTTTATTCCCAATAAAATGTGAAAAAGTCGGTATACTTTTTGAACATTTCGGTACAATTTTACGTATATATATGTATAAGCATATAATCACATTGAAAACCACTTTGAAAAAATGAGCACAGTTAAGCAATTCGGATTGCCCAATTATGTAGTTTGGATATTTACAGGAATCGCTTTCGTGGCGATTGGTATAGTATCTGTTTTTCAATGGACCTATGGATTGGCAACATTTATATTGACTTGCGGAGTTGCATTTGCCGGGTATTGGTTCTTTTTCAGACCTGCATTTGTAGCATTAAATATCATGAAAATTGGAGAACCTGCAATGGCAATTATTTTAGAAGTTCATGAAACCGGTTTGACAGTGGATCACAATCCAAGAATAAAATTATTGTTAGAGATAAGACACAGTTCCATGGTTCCTTATGAGGTGGAATTGAAACAAAATATAAAACGCGACGAGTTAAAAAACTATCAGGTTGGCAGAACTTTGCAGGTAAAAGTAGATAGTCGCGACCCTAAGAAGGTTGCTATTTTAGCGGCGTAAAGGCTACATGGGTATCGGGACATGGGACATGGGAAAACAAAAGGATGACTTCGGGCGAAAACTTTATTTGAAGAGTAATGTGAATTCTAAGTGCAATTTTTTTTCCTTATTGATTTTTATTTTAGGATCTATTAAAATGGAAGAAATAAAACTTCCCTCTTCAACCAAAGTATAAATTTTTACTGGCTCAAATCTGGAATACAATAACTGCAAACGGCGACTGCAAACTGTGAGTGAGTGCAAACTGTTACTGCTACTGCAACTTTCAACCACCCTTCCCTCCCCTTACCTCTCCGAATCTTTAAGTAACTTTGCCTTATGGTTTATTTAACACGCAGAGAAACATTTAATGCTGCACATCGTTTATTTAATAATAATTGGAGCGAGGAAAAAAATTTTGAGGTGTTTGGAAAGTGTGCCAACAAAAACTGGCATGGTCACAATTATCAGCTGTTTGTCACTGTTAAAGGGGAGGCTGCTCTCGATACCGGATTTATTATAGATGCCAAAAAATTAGGTGATTTGATCAAAAAAGAAATAGTAGAACGTTTTGATCATAAAAATTTAAATACTGACACGTCCTATTTTCAGGTGGTTCAACCTTCCACAGAGAATTTTTGTAAAGTAATTTGGAGCATTATTGAACCAAAGATAACCGAAGGGGTTTTACATTGCATTAAACTTCAGGAAACAGAAAACATTTACGCAGAGTATTTCGGCGACTAAACCAAACCATTATGAAAAATAATATTCAGGGGAAATCCAATAACCAATTTTACAAAAAGACAGAGGAGTATGGTTCTGCTTCCATTGAAACCTTGAGTAAAAGTTATTTAGAAATTATTAAATCGCTTGGTGAAGATCCGGATCGTGAGGGCTTACAAAAAACTCCGGAACGTATTGCTAAAGCAATGCAATTCATGACCCAGGGTTATAATCAGGATGCGGAAGCTGTAGTTAGAGGAGCTATGTTTACGGAGGAATGCAGTGAGATGGTTATTGTAAAAGATATTGAGATTTATTCTATGTGCGAACATCACATGTTGCCTTTTTACGGACGCGCACATGTAGCTTATATTCCAAATGGAAAAATTGTAGGACTGAGCAAAATAGCTAGAGTGGTAGATATTTTTGCAAGACGTTTACAGGTTCAGGAACGACTGACTCAACAAGTTTTGCATTGTTTGGACAATACCTTGAAACCACATGGTGTTGCCGTTGTTATTGAAGCCAGTCATTTATGTATGATGATGCGGGGTGTTCAAAAACAGAATTCCGTTACAACAACTTCTGCATTTACCGGTCAATTTCAAGAAATGCAGACACGAAATGAATTCATCAATCTTATTGCTGCCCGGTTAAGTAAATAATCAACGATTATTTTTTACATTTACGGCTTAAAATAAACGCTATGAAAAAGGTACGTTTGATTTTGGCCATATTTTTTATTGTGAGTTCTACCCTGGTAACTGCTCAATCAAAAAAATATAAAATTGAAGGTAAAAAGTGTACTCGTGTGGAAATAACCGACCCGGGCGAATTATATAGTAGTTATGAACTGCTTGACGAAGATCTTGCATTACTTAAAATTGAAAATATCAAACCTTTTCTGCTTGAAAGTATTAAAAATTATCACACAGAAGATAAATGGCCTTCAGAAATGGGAAATCTTGATTCCAGAATACAGAATCCCGACAAAATAAAATCATTGGTTGCTTACAAAGTTTGCAAATTGGAAGGAAAATACCTTTTAGTGATACCGGCAAAACACAATTCGGAATTAGGAGAAGGCTGGGCGCCATCGCGTGATATTTTTATGGTGATTGGAGAAACAGGTATTACAGAATAAAAAAAACTGGTATGAAAAAAGCATATATTTTCCCCGGACAAGGAGCACAATTTCCGGGTATGGGAAAAGACTTATACGAAACGAATAACAATGCAAATACTTTGTTTGAAGAGGCAAATATGTTATTGGATTTTCGCATCACGGATATCATGTTTAATGGAACAGAGGAAGAATTAAAACAAACCAATGTAACACAACCTGCAATTTTTTTACACTCCGTTGTACTTGTATCCACTATTGAAAATTTTAATCCTGATATGGTTGCAGGTCATTCCCTGGGAGAATTTTCTGCCCTCGTTGCAAATAAGACCTTATCTTTTGAAGATGGATTAATATTAGTTTCCAAACGCGCACATGCAATGCAAAAAGCATGTATTTTACAACCATCTACTATGGCTGCAGTTTTAGGATTAGCAGATGATGTTGTGGAAAGAATTTGTAGGGAAATTGAGGGAATTGTTGTTCCCGCAAATTATAATTGTCCGGGACAATTAGTTATTTCCGGAGAAATAGAAGCCGTAAATAAAGCCTGTGAAGCATTAAAAGCTGCAGGTGCAAAACGCGCTCTGATCTTACCTGTTGGAGGTGCCTTTCATTCACCATTAATGGAACCTGCACGACAGGAATTATTTGAAGCAATTCAGGCTACTACATTTAATACTCCAATTTGTCCGGTATATCAAAATGTAAATGCAAGTGCTGTATCTGATCCGGAACTCATAAAAAATAATTTAATTGCCCAATTAACGGCACCGGTAAAATGGACACAATCGGTTTTAAAAATGGTGGAGGATGGGGCAACAAATTTTGTAGAAGTTGGACCGGGAAAAGTTTTGCAGGGATTGGTTAAAAAGATTAGCGCAGGAGTGGAAGCAGGAAGTGTTTGAATACTCTCTCTTTTTTGGATATGGTACCGGAACAAGAGGCACAAAAAAAAACGTGGAAAAAACACAAAGCTGATGACGCAGATTTGGCGGATAAAAAAGGATTTTTTTTTATAATATTAAAATATTTAAATGCGTTTCCCTTGAAACAATTGGGCTCCAATATTACAAACTGCTCACTGCCCACTGCTCACTTACTTCTAAAGTAATTTTATGATTGTTTCGGGACCACTTTTATTATTGACATGTGTTATCCTTTTTGTAATAAATTTATATAAAAAAAAGATGGTATAATTTAATTCGTAAATTATTTATTTTAAACCATTCTCCAAATCCCCGATTATATCCTCCACATTTTCAATACCCACACTTAATCTAACAAGGCCATCTGTTATTCCACTGGTCACGCGTCGTTCACGGGAAACATTTACGTGGGTCATACTTGCAGGATGTTGTATTAAGGTATCCACTGTACCAAGTGTAGTAACTAAATTACATAAATTAACATTGCTCATGAGTTGTTTGCCCGCTTTTAATCCACCTTTTAAATCAAAACTCAACATACCGCTGAAATCGCGCATTTGTTTTTTAATTATTTTATGTTGAGGATGTTCTTTAAATCCGCAATAATTTACGTGAGATACCTTTTTATGATCGCGTAAAAATTCAGCAACTTTTTTTGCATTTGCACAATGACGCTGCATTCTAATTTCCAAAGTTTTTAATCCCTGTAATATCAACCATGCATCAAAAGCATTGGAATTAGCACCGAGCAATTTTATTTTGGTCCATACTTGTTCCTTCATAAATTTTACATCCTTTCCCACCACTACACCACCTAATCCGGAACCATGACCGTTCAAATATTTTGTAGTGGAATGTATTACCATATCGGCACCAGAAATTAATGGCTGCTGACAATAGGGTGAAGCAAAAGTATTATCCACCGCAACTTTTATTTTATATTTATTTGCGAGTTTTGAAATTTCGTTTATATCATAAACTTCCATCATGGGATTGGATGGCGTTTCGAGATAAATTAATTTTATGGTCTTATCTTTTTTAATGATATTCTCTACTTTATTAAGTTCATTCAAATCACAACGCATATTATCAATTCCGAATGCAGTGAGTTGTTTTTGAATTAATTCATCGGTAGTGCCGTATAATTGATTTTGCGTGAGCAGTTTTTCTCCTGTATTTAAACATGCCATCATTGCAGAGGAAATTGCAGCCATTCCGCTGCTAAATAATTGTGCTTTTGCTTTAATTTCTGAACTATGTGTTTCTAATGCTGCAATCTTATTTTCTGCCATCTCCACAGTAGGATTTGACCAACGCGAATACACGTAACCCTGAAACTGATCATCGAATAATTTCATCGCCTCCTCTGTGGAATCGAAGGTATATGCCGAAGTAGCATAAATGGGTTCGGTGTGCGGGGAGATCTTTTTTTTGATTTTAGATTGCTGCACACAAACAGAACCAAATTGGAGGTTATTTTTCTTCTTTGACATGGAATAATTGTTAATAACGCTACAAAGTAAAATAAATAAAACTCTTTTTGGAAATTAAATATTTTTAACGGAACATTTGTAGACAAATCACCGTTAATTTTAAAAGGCAAATTCAAATTAAATGAAATACCAATACGACGATACATCGCTTCCAAAAATTGTGATCATAGGTGGCGGTTTTGCGGGATTGGAGCTCGTAAAAAAACTGAACAATAAACCTTACCGCGTTACGCTTTTAGATAAGAATAATTTTCACACCTTTCAGCCCTTGCTCTACCAGATAGCTTCTGCTGGTTTAACGGCCGAGAGTATTGCATATCCCTTTCGCAGAAAGATCGGAAAATATCCAAATATTATTTTCAGGCTGGCAACTGTGGATCAAATTGACACAAAAACTCAAAAAGTACACACGAATGTGGGGGAGTTCGAATATGATCACCTCATCATAGCGACAGGTGCTGTTACTAATTTTTATGGGAATACTGCAATTGAAAAAGTGAGTTTCACACTTAAGTCGGTGCAGGAAGCATTAGCCATGCGGAGTGCAATATTGCACAAATTTGAAAGGGCGATCATATCCGATTCCACGGAAGAACAAAAACAGCGGATGAATTTTATTATCGTTGGCGGAGGCCCTACAGGTGTGGAACTTGCAGGGGCATTGGCGGAGATAAGAAAAAATGTTTTACCCCACGATTATCGCGAACTCAAGGTGGAAAATATGGAGATTTATTTAATTGAAGGATCCGGCAGATTATTGGCTGCAATGAGCGAAAAATCGTCTCGATTGGCAAAAAAATACTTAGAGGAAGATAAAGTGCATGTTTGGCTCAACACGTTTGTGCAAAATTTCGACGGCGATGAATTGGTGCTTTCCAATGGTGAAAAAATTAAAACCGATAATATTATTTGGGCCGCAGGGGTAAAAGGAGCAACCATTCCGGGAATAAATATCGATTCCATTGCGAAGGGTGGAAAATATTTAACTGATGCATATAACAGGATTCAAAATTATTCGAATGTTTATGCTATTGGAGATATAACCTTGATGACCGAAGATAAAAATTTCCCTAATGGACATCCGGGAGTTGCTCAGGTTGCTCTGCAACAGGCAGTAAATCTTGCGAATAATTTTATACGCATAACCAAAAAACAAAATTTAAAGCCATTTAAATACAAGAACAAAGGAAACATGGCCACTATTGGAAGACACAAAGCAGTTGTGGATTTACCCTTCTATTCTTTTGGAGGATATTTGGCTTGGTACATCTGGATGTTCATACATCTTATGGCACTTGTTGGATTCAGAAACCGTTTTATGGTATTTATAAACTGGATGTGGAATTACTTTTCCTACGACCGCGCTTTGCGGATAATTGTTGAACCTGAAGAAAAAAATATCTGAAAAAGGAATCTGTTACCTATAAAAATCGTGTAACAGAAAACGGGCACCGGTAGTGAAGTGATAACTGACACCAAAATCATTTCCAATATATTCATTATTTACCTGTGTGAATGGAACCTCAATTTTTGCTTCGAAATACCACCAGAACCTGCCTCTAACTGTCCAGTCCATGCCAAACCCTAATGGCATTCTCACACTCATATTTGAGGCAACCAATGTGGCTCCTTCCTGAACAGCAAATACAGAATCCACAAATGGACCTAAATTCACTTTTGTATTTACCAACCAAAGACTGATACCCGCTATACCATAAAATGCAAAATAATCATCAGCATCCGTCTGGAAAAAATATCTTCGATAATCACCATCAATGGAAATGAGATTAGTTACTAAAAATGATTCAATTGTATCTGTAAGCAGTCCTGTGGTGTCTACAACCACAATATCCAAAGGTTTTTGAGCAAGAAAGTTGTATCCGCCTCCCAGTGTAACCATATTATAATCGTATTCTCCGTAGTGCCAACCGGCTTTCAGGTTAATCCCTTCTCCTACAAGGTCCTTTGTAAAAAAAATGCCACCATCCGTCATGAGCCAAAGCTGGGCATTTACCTGTTTGGTGCTGAGGATTGAAAGAGTCGCAATAGTAAGAGCCAGGATTGATTTCTTCATATTCTGTGGTATTTTAGGTTAAAGAACAAACCAATTAAGTTTGTTGATTACTGCACAAAATAAATGTTTTTTACTTGTAAAATGAAATCTGCTGTTAATACAGTACCGCAAATATGTCCAATAGCCTCTACAAAACCTTAACTTTGAGTAAAAGAACAGAAGATGGAAAAGAAAATATTATTGATAACCGGGGCAGACGGAGGACTTGGAAAAGCCGTAACAACCCGATTATTGCAGGATGGTTGGATATTACATGCTGCGGTTTTGAATGAAAAAAGCAGCGATACACTTGCGCAATTCTTTCCCGAAAAAATAAATAAAACCCTTTATCCGGTAATTGCTGATTTGGCAAATGAATCTCAGGTTCAACAATGGATTTCGGGTATAAAAGACAATATTTTCGGCCTTGTGCACCTTGCAGGTGGATATAAAGGAGCTAGTTCCATTGCAGATTATACCGAAACTGATTACAATTTTTTAATGGACCTCAATGTAAAACCCACCTTTTTATTGCTGAAGGAACTTGTTCCAATTCTCAAAAAATCGGGAAAAGGTTCAATCGTCACTATTGGTGCAAAACCTGTTTTACATCAATTGAAAGGAAATACTTTATATACCGCAAGTAAAAGTGCATTGGTTGCAATTACACTCAGTGTCGCAGAGGAATGTCGCAATTTTAATGTGCGGGCAAATATTATTTTACCTGCAACATTGCAAACACCCAATAATTTAAGTTGGGCAACGGAGGAACAATTTAAAACATTCACCCCTACGGAAGACGTTGCAGATACTATTGCATTTTTGATGAGTGATAAGGGGAGAGGAATTACCGGTTTATCAATTCCCATGTATAATAAAATTGAATGGTAAAGTAAAATTCTTATTTTTGAATGATGTATTTATTAACCCTTAAAAATAAAATGTATGTTACAAGCTATCACGCCCGAAAACCTGTTTATTTTCGACATTGAAACAGTGCCCGGAAAAAAACATTACGATGAACTTTCCCCTGAATTGCAAAAATTATTTGACGACAAAGTAGGGCGAACCCGAAAGGAGGAGGATGACAAAAAAGAATTTTATTTTTCCAAGGCAGGAATATTTGCCGAATTCGGAAAAGTAATTTGTATTTCCTGTGCTTATATCCAAAAAATAAATAACGATTATCAACTTAAAATAAAAACATTTAAGGGTGATGATGAAAAAATGTTGTTGGAAGAATTTAAACAGACCTTAATAAATGTTACTAAAAATAATTTCCAATTATGCGGACATAATATTCGTGAATTTGATGTTCCGTGGCTGTGTCGACGTTATTTAATTAACAGATTAACATTACCACCGGTTTTAGATATTTACGGCAAAAAACCATGGGAAGTAAATCACGTTGATACTTTAGAATTGTGGAAGTTCGGTGATTACAAAAATTATACTTCTCTCAATTTACTGGCAACAATTTTAGAAATACCTACTCCCAAGGATGATATTGATGGAAGTATGGTTGGAGATGTGTATTGGAATCAGAACGACCTGAATCGCATCGGTTTATATTGCAGCAAAGATGTAATTGCAGTTGCACAGGTTATCATGCGACTGAAAGGGCTGGAGTTAATCAGGGATGAGCATATTATTTATGTTTGATATATATCAAATACCTTGCGCAGAGTTCCTCCGGTAACTCTGTGGCCTCGGAGGATGAAAGCCCAACATTTAGTATTAACTCCACCCATCCTCCATGTGGCAAGTGACGATGGAACTCTGCATTATGGCGGAATTGTGGGGACACAAAATAAACAAACACATTATAAATTCAAAATTATAAACAACACATTTTCCGGCTGTTCATTCGTGCATTCGTGGCTTATTTATTTTCATCCGTATTGTGGGCAAAAAAAAGTTGCCACGAATGCACGAATGAACAGCCAAGGGTTTAAGTTGGTTGTATTTGAAATGTATTTTTTATTCCTGCATTCGTGGCTTATTTATTTTCATCCGTATTGTGGGCAAAAAATGTTGCCACGAATGCACGAATGAACAGCCAAGGGTTTAAGTTGGTTGTATTTCAAATGTATTTTTTATTGCTGTTTTCGAGGCCTAATAATTTTCATCCATATTGTGGGCTAAAAAAATGTTGCCACGAATGAAAAATAAATAAACACATTAGAAATTCAAAATTATAAACAACCCATTTTCCGGCTGTTCATTCGTGCATTCGTGGCTTATTTATTTTCATCCGTATTGTGGGCAAAAAATGTTGCCACGAATGAAAAATAAACAAACACATTAGAAATTCAAAATTATAAACAACCCATTTTCCGGCTGTTCATTC
>ENA-ORBV01004603-ORBV01004603.1-microbial-mat-metagenome-genome-assembly--contig:-NODE-4603-length-26249-cov-5.286222_pt1 | contig 26249 bp, 24 predicted proteins | sample MGYA00237777_ERZ505514 | MGnify/ENA primary metagenome ERZ505514 (study PRJEB26160, sample SAMN06269048) | microbial mat metagenome | isolation source: Oligotrophic lake microbial mat | place...
GATCACATCAGCTGGATCTCACCACTCGCGCGGGCGTTGATGAAGTCGGCCGCCGGGGAGCGCGTGGTGCTGCACGCGCCAGGCAGCACGGAGAAACTGCTGGTCCTCGAGGTGCGCTACGAACGAATTGACGTGGCACCCTTTCGCGAACCGCCCGGGGCGGAGTCCACGGCGAAGGCGCGACCCGCCAGCTAAGCGGGGGTCCCCTGCACGAACCGGGTGTCGATGTTGGCCCGCTTCAACAGGCCCTCGAACCCGGCCTTGTCCACCGCCTTGAGGTACGCCTCCTGCGGCTCGACCTGCTTCTTCGTCACGAGCTCCATCAACGCGTCGTTCAACGCCACCATGCCCTGGCCGCGCCCGACTTGCATCATCGACGGGATCTGAAAGGTCTTGGCCTCGCGAATCAGGTTGCTGATGGCGCTGTTGATCAGCAGCACTTCGAGCGCGGCGACGCGGCCGCCGCCAATTTTGCGGCACAGGTTCTGGGCGATCACGCCCTTCAGCGACTCCGACAGCATGATGCGAATCTGCGACTGCTGGTCGGTCGGGAACTGATCGATCACGCGATCGACCGTCGAGGCGGCCGTGGTCGTGTGCAAGGTGCCAAACACCAGGTGGCCGGTCTCGGCGGTCTCGATCGCGATGGCCACCGTCTCGAGGTCGCGTAACTCCCCCACCAGGATGATGTCAGGGTCTTCGCGCATCGCCGCGCGCAAGGCATCCTTGAAACCGGCGGTGTGCGTGCCCACCTCGCGCTGGTTGATCAGGCAGCTCTGGTTCTCGTGCACGAACTCGATGGGATCTTCGATGGTGATGATGTGATCGGTACGGTGGCGATTGATGTAATCAATCATCGCGCACAGCGTGGTCGACTTGCCTGAACCGGTCGGTCCCGTGACCAGCACCAGACCCTTGGTCAGCCGGCACAGTTGCAGAATGTGCGGCGACAGGCCCAGGGCTTCGGCGGTGAGAATCTTGGCGGGGATGACGCGGAACACGGCTCCCGGGCCCTTGCGGTCGAGAAACATGTTCGCGCGGAACCGCGCCAGGCCCTTGATCTCATAGGCGAAGTCGGTGTCGTGGCGCCGGCCGTACTCTTCGCGATTGGTGGCAGGCATGATCGGCTGCAGCAAGGCCGAGACATCCTCGGGCAAGAGGGCGCCCATCGCGGCATCGAGCGGTTGCATGTGCCCATCCTTGCGGATGAGCGGCGGCATGTGCGACGACAGATGCAGGTCTGACGCCTTGGCCTCAACCATCAGCCGGAACAACGCGTCGATGGCGTGTCCGCCCTCCACCGGGGTAGCGGTCGCAACCGGTCGCGAGACGACCGGAGCCGCAGGCGGTTCCGCGTGGCTGCTCTCGCCCGACGCATCCATCGCTGACGCGGTGTGGCCCGACGACCGATCGGGAGCAAAGCTCACGGCTAACTCGCTGCCGTTGCGCAGGACGGTCACCTTGAACGCGCCGGCCTCGGCCGAGACGTAGTCGAACTCGACGGTCGACTCCTGCGACATCCGCCGCCGGGCCTGTTCCGGAATGATCGGGCTGAGCAGGGCCAGGAGCTCTTGGCGGCTGAGTGCCGCGCTGGTGGCGTCCTGTGGCGCGCCGTTGGCGTCGAGCATCCGCGCCGGAATGCCGACCGCCAGGCGCAAGCCGCGCCCGCCAGTATCGGTCATGCTTTTCAACAAGCCGTCGACGGCTGCGGCCATTACGCGATCACCTTCACTGTCAACTCCAATACGTCACCTGTCACTTCCTGGGTTCGGCCACGACCAGCACGCGCGTGCCATCGGGGCTGAACATCGGCTGGTGGTCGTAGCCGGGAGCCACCGACAGTGGCGCCGGCTGCGACTGCGCCATCCCAAGACCCGCGACCACGAGAAGAATCAGGGTGGGCATCACTTACATCTTCGGCTTGTCGTTCTTCAGCTCGACGATGACCACCTCGATCGGTTCCTTGCCGCGATTCATGTCGCCGTGCTGAGTACCGGCCGGGTCGGCGTCGAGCCAATAGGCCTTGCCGGTCTCCCACTTGTAGGTCTGCTGGGTCGCGCCCGTGCCATCGACCACGTCGAGGTTGCCGCCCTTGAGGATGACAGCGGCCCGTCCATGATCGTGGCGATGCAGCGCCAGCGGCTGGTTGGGCATGATGATCGACTTCCACACCTTCAGTTCACTGTTCTCGAACTGCGGCTCGCGGCGGCTGACGCCCGACTGCTGGCCCACCGCCACGCCAGCGGCAAACACCGCACCTATCACCGTTACGCCTGCCATCACTTTGAGCTTCATGGGATCGTCCTTCTGCCAGGGGTTGAAGCGGCACCGTGCCGCCGGTTCGACGTGGCGTGGATTCTACACCGTTGGTCGCACACGAGAGTGCTACGATCACGCACCCGTGCCCTTCTGGCTTGAACTGTTTGTCCTGGTCGTGGCCGGAGTCGTGGCCGGTGCCCTCAATGTCATCGCCGGCGGCGGTTCATTCCTGACGCTGCCGCTGCTGCTCTTCTTCGGCTTGCCGGCCGCCCTCGCCAACGGGACCAATCGTGTCGGCGTGCTGTCGCAGAACATCGCCGGCGTCCTGGGCTTCCATCGGCATGGCGCCGTCAATTGGTCCTGGGCGTTGACGGCCAGCGTCCCGGCGGTGGCCGGAGCGGCGCTCGGCGTCTGGGCCGCGCTCGAGATTCCGGATTTCGCCTTCAAGCGGATCCTCTCCATCTGCATGGTGCTGATGACGCTGGCCTCGCTCTTCAGCCAGCGACGCAAGACCCCGGCAACTCACGAGGTCAAGCCCGCCACCCACTGGGTCGTGGTCCTGGGCTTCTTCATCGTCGGTCTCTACGGCGGGTTCATCCAGGCGGGGGTCGGCTTCCTGGTGCTCGCCATCACGTCGGCGGCCGGCATGGACCTGGTCCGCGGCAACGCGGTGAAGCTGCTCAGCGTGATGTTGCTCACGCTGTTGTCGCTGGTGGTGTTTGCCGGAGCGGGACAGGTGGACTGGCCGCGCGGCTTGGCGCTGGCGGTCGGGAACTGGGGCGGCGCCGTGATCGGCGTGCGGCTGTCCGTGCTGAAGGGACACGCCTGGCTGCAACAGGTGGTCACGGTCACGGTGATCCTGTTCGCGGTGCTGCTGTGGTTCAGCTAGCCGGCTCACGCGTTGCCGCCCTGTTAAACTGAGCGTATGAGGCACGCACGTTCGGCGTTACTGCTGTCCCTGTTCCTGGCCGGGCCAGTTCCCGAGGCGGCCGCCCAGTTGCGCACGTCGGTCGTCGCGACCGGCCTGACCAATCCGGTGGCCTTCGTCGCCGATCCACTCATCCCCACCGCCTTCCTGGTCGTCGAGCAACGCGGCACCATCCGAACCATCACGAACGGCGTCGTCTCGCCCACGTTGTTTCTCGACATCCGTGGACAGCTCTCGACCGGCGGCGAACGCGGGCTGCTCGGCATGGCATTTCCGCCAGATGCCGCGACCTCGCGCCGCTTCTTCATCAACTTCACCAATCCTGACGGCCACACGGTGATCGCGCGCTTCACACGCGATCCGCAAGGACAGGTCATTCCGGCTTCCCGATTCGACCTGGTGTGGCCCGACGGACGGGCCTTCATTGAGCAGCCCTTCTCGAATCACAACGGCGGCCACCTGGCCTTCGGTGCCGACGGCTATCTCTACCTCGGCATGGGTGACGGCGGCAGCGGTGGCGATCCACAGAACCAGGCGCAGAATCCCAACTCGCTGCTCGGCAAGATGCTGCGCATTGACGTCGCGGTCGAGGCGACCGACCGGCGCGGCTATCGCGTACCAGAGGACAACCCGTTCGTCGACGGCGCGCCGATCGCCGCGCTGACGGAGATCTGGGCGTTCGGCCTGCGCAATCCGTGGCGCTACAGCTTCGACGATTGGACGCGCGGCGGCACCGGCGCGCTGATCATTGCCGACGTCGGGCAGAGCGCGCGAGAAGAAGTGAATTGGGAACCGCGCGGCGCGGGCGGCCGCAACTACGGCTGGCGCGTGCGCGAAGGCCGCAACGCCTTCGATCCGCGGCTGCCGGCGGCGTATCAACCGCTGGTCGATCCGATTCACGAATATCCGCGCAGCGATGGGCAGTCGATCACCGGCGGGGTGGTCTATCGGGGCGCCGGACTCGACCCCCTGTTCAACGGTCGCTACTTCTTCGCCGACTACGTCGCTGGACGGGTCTACTCCATTGGCGTGTCGCTCGACGCGCGTCAGGAAGCGACCGCAGTGGATCTGCTGGTCCTCACCGACCTGCTCGGCGGCACCTCGGAGCTGGGTTTGATCAGTTCGTTTGGCGTCGACGCCGCCGGCGAAATCTACATCGTCAGCTACTCGCGCGGGCGCATCCTCAAGATCGTGCCGTGATACACCTTTGTCACATCATCGTGACAAACGTTTTAGCCGGTAGAATTGGCTGATGTCCACCCCGACTGCGGCCACGAGACGTCCCCGCAAGCGCCGCTCGGTCGAGAGCACATCGTCGGTCGCGGTCGCGCCGCAGCGGGACTGGTCGCGCCTCGACCCTAACGACCTCGCCTCGCCATCGCTCTACATTAATCGAGAGCTGAGCTGGCTCGCCTTCAACGAGCGGGTGCTGGCCCAGGCGCAGGACACCTCGCATCCACTGCTCGACCGCGTCAAGTTCCTCGCTATCTCCGGCACCAACCTCGACGAGTTCTTCATGGTGCGGGTGGCGACCATCCTGAAGAAGTTCCGCGCCGGGATTGAAGAAGTCTCGATCGACGGCATGACGACGGATGTGGAGTTGGCGACGATTCGCGGGCGGGCACTCGCGCAGATCGATGCGCAGATTGCCTGCTGGTCGCAATCGATTCGGCCGCTGCTGGCCGCCGAGGGCATTCACTTTCTCGATCCGCAGGACTACACGCCGGCGATCGACGCGTGGCTGGCGCAGTACTTCAGGGATCACATTTTTCCGGTGCTCACGCCGCTGGCGTTCGACCCCGGGCATCCGTTTCCGTACATCTCGAACCTCAGCATGAACCTGGCGGTGCGCGTGCGGCACGCCGGCCGCACCAAGTTCGCCCGCGTCAAGGTGCCGGGCATGCTGTCGCGCTTCATTGCCCTGCCGGACCACCTGGCGCCACAGGCGGGCATGGCGCACGTGTTTCTCGAAGACGTCATTCGCCGCAACATCCAGACACTGTTCCCCGGCACGCAGGTCGAGGGCACGCACCTGTTTCGCATTATCCGCGACACCGACATGGTGATTCAGGAGGATGAAGCCGACGACCTGCTCGAGACGGTCGACCGCGGCTTGAAGCAGCTGCGCCACGGCGCGCTGTCGCTGCTGCACGTCGAGGCCGACATGCCCAAGCGCGTGTTGAGCATCCTGATCGAGAACTTCGAAGTGGACGAAGAGGTCGTCGCGCGCGCGACCGATCGCCTGGGATTCGGCGACTGGCATTCGCTGTTCAAGCTGCATCGGCCGGCGCTGAAGTACCCGGCGCTGGTGCCGCGCACGCTGTGGGCGCCGGACGAAACGGACAAGGTGTTCGAGCAGATCGCCGACGGCGACTTCCTGCTCCACCATCCGTTCGATTCGTTCACCTCGGTCGAAACGTTCCTGCGCGCGGCGATCCAGGATCCGCTGGTGATCGCGATCAAGATCACGCTCTACCGCATTGGCGTCAACTCGCCGCTCCTGGACCTGCTGATCGAGGCCGCCGACCAGGGCAAGCAGGTCGCGGTGCTGGTCGAGCTGAAGGCGCGCTTCGACGAACGCAACAACATTGCCTGGGCCCACCGCCTGGAAGCCGCCGGCATTCACGTCGTCTATGGCCTGATGAACCTGAAGGTGCACTGCAAGCTGTGTCTCGTCGTTCGCCAGGAGGCCGATGGCATTCATCGCTACGCCCACATCGCGACCGGCAACTACAACCGTGTCACCTCGCAGGTCTATACCGATTTTGGCCTGTTCACTGCGGACGAGAGCATCCTGGACGATGTGACCGAGGTGTTCAATTCGCTGACGGGCTATTCCAACAAGCGGTCGTACAACGCGCTGCTGGTCGCGCCGGTGGGCTTGCGCCAGGGGTTCCGGGCGCTGGTCGAGCGCGAGATGGAGCACGCCAAGGCCGGCCGGCCGGCGCGCCTGATCATCAAGAACAACGCGGTCGCCGACCAGGGCATGATCAAGACGCTGTATCGCGCGTCGCAGGCGGGCGTCGCCATCGACATGATCGTGCGCGGCGTGTGCTGCCTGCGGCCCGGCATCCCCGGCATCAGCGAGACCATTCGCGTCCGCTCGATCGTCGGCCAATTCCTGGAACACTCTCGCGTCTACTATTTCGAGAATGGCGGCACGCCCGATGTCTATATCGGCAGCGCTGACTTGATGGAGCGCAACCTCGACCGCCGGGTCGAAGTGCTGTGCCCGGTCACCGACCCTGGCCTGAAGCAGATGGTCCGCGACGGGGTCCTCGAAGTGCTGCTGAGCGACACCGATCGGGCGTGGACGCTGCAGCCCGATGGCTCCTATACCAGGGCCGTTGCGCCCGAGGGCGTCACGCCGCTGAACTCGCAGCGCTTCCTGCTGGATTGGTACGCGGCGCAGCACGAGTCCTAGCCGCTCGCCGCCGTGGTACACTCGCCGGTCTGTGTCGTCGCCTATCGTCTTGATTGGACCCGCGGACGCGTTGCCGGCGTTGCAGGCTCGTCTCGATCCGGGCGCCGCCGTCGAGGTCTTCACCGATGGCGAAGCGCTCGAGGCGCTCGACCACATCATTCGCACGCGGCCGGCCATGGTGGCCCTGCAAGACGAGTTCTCGGCCACCTCGCGCGGCATCGCCCTCATCAATCGCATCAAGGACGACCCCTCGCTCGCGGCGTGCGAGGTGCGGGTACTGACGCGCGACCGCGAGTTCAGCCGCGTGACCGCCAACCGGGCTCCGGCCGGTAGCGCGGCCATCGCGCTCGACGAGCCAGCGCCCTCACTCGATCAGCGCGGCACGCGCCGGGCACCGCGCATTCCGATTCAGAGTGGCGTCGAGGTCACGGTCGACGGCAACCCCAGCGAGCTGGTGGACCTGTCGATGGTCGGGGCACAAGTGGTGTCAGCGACCGTGCTCCGGCCCAATCAGCGAGTGCGTGTGGTCCTGGGCCAGGGCGCGGTGGTAGTTCGCTGCAGCGGCGCCGTGGCCTGGGCGGCCTTTGAAATGCCGAAGGGCATGCCGACGCGGTATCGCGCCGGCATTGATTGGGGCATCACCGCAGACGGCCCCGCGATCGAGGCGTTCGCGGAAGAGAATAAAAAATAACGAAGCTCAAATAGCGAGGCATTCGCTATTCGTTATTCTTAATTCGTTATTCTTAATTCTTCATTCTCGTCGGTAGCCACTCCGCCACGACGCTGTCGTCGCGGATGATGGTTTCCATGCGATCCGATCCCGTCGAGATCAAACCGACCGGCACACCACTCACTTCTTCCAGCCGCGCGATGTAACGCTTCGCTTCCGTCGGCAACTCGGCGTAAGTGCGGGCGCCCTTGGTCGGCGTCGTCCAGCCGGGCCACGACTCGTAAATCGGCGTGATGGTGCCGGCGGTGTTGAGGTCGGACGGGAACTCCGTGACGGTCCGATCGCCGATCGAGTAACCGGTGCAAATCTCAATCGTCTCCAGACCATCGAGCACGTCGAGCTTGGTCAAGGCGATGCTGTCGATGCCGTTGACGCGCACGGCGTAACGGACGGCGACCGCGTCGTACCAGCCGCAGCGGCGCGGCCGGCCGGTCGAGGCTCCGTACTCCTGCCCGGTTTCGCGCAGACGATTGCCCATCTCGCCTTCGAGTTCGGTCGGGAACGGGCCTTCACCGACGCGCGTGAGATAGGCCTTGGCCACGCCCAGCACGCCGTGAATGGCCTTGGGCGGAATGCCGAGGCCGGTGCAGGCGCCGCCAATGGTGGCGTTCGACGACGTCACATAAGGATAGGTGCCGTGGTCGATGTCGAGCATGGCGCCCTGCGCGCCTTCGATCAGGATGCGCTGCCCGGCGCGGCGCGCCTCGTCCAGCGCCAGCGACACGTCGCCGGTCCAGCGGCGCATGCGCGCTCCAAAGGCCAACAGCTGATCGTAGACCGGCTTCCAGTCGAGCGTGGAGTCCTTGATCATGCGGTTGCGCGCGCTGACGTTCTCGCGCACTTCATCGGCCAGCGCCTGAGTATCGACGAGATCGCACACGCGAATGCCGCGGCGGCCAATCTTGTCCTCGTAGGCCGGACCAATGCCGCGCGACGTCGTGCCAATCTTGCGCTCGCCGCGCCGCGCCTCGCTCAACACGTCGAGCTCGCGGTGATACGGCAGGATCAGGTGGGCCTTGTCGCTGATCAGCAACCGATCGCCCACCTCGATGCCCAGCTGCGCCAGCTCCTCGATTTCCTTGAACAGCGCCTGGGGATCGACGACCACGCCGTTGCCGATCACGCACTTGACGCCGTCGTGCAGGATGCCGGACGGGATCAGGTGCAGGACGAACTTCTTGCCATTCACATACACGGTATGGCCGGCGTTGTGCCCGCCCTGATACCGCGCGACCAGCGAAAAGTCAGGCGTCATCAGGTCGACGATCTTGCCCTTACCTTCGTCGCCGAACTGCGCGCCCAGGACCACGATGTTCATGCTCTCTACTGTATCCTAGGCCACAGATTAGTCACCGATTTGACACTGACCGAAAACATGATCCTCCTTGACGGTGCCACGCTCTCCCTCGCGAACCTGCTCGCCATTGCCGATGACTTCGCCGAAGTCGGCCTGGCGCCGGCGGCCCGCGCGCAGGTCGCGGCCTCGCGCGCCGTGGTCGACGCCAAGGCGGCCGGCGACGCTGCGGTCTACGGCGTGAACACCGGCTTCGGCAACTTCGCCGAAACGCGAATCGACAAGGCCGACCTCGCCGCCCTGCAACTCAACCTGCTGCGCAGCCATGCTGCGGGCGTCGACGAGCCGCTGCCGGTGCGGGCCGTGCGCGCGTCGATGGCCTTGCGCGCCAACGTGCTGGCCAAGGGCTATTCGGGCATCCGCGTCGACACGCTTGAGGCGTTGCTGGCGCTGCTGAACCACCGCGTGCATCCGCGGGTGCCGTCTCGCGGATCGGTCGGCGCCAGCGGCGACCTGGCGCCGCTCGCTCACCTGGCGTTGGTGCTCGTCGGCGAAGGTGAGACCTGGGACCACGGCCCGCAGGTCAGCGGCGCCGAGGCCCTGTCGGCCGCGGGACTCACGCCCGTGGTGTTAGGGCCGAAAGAAGGACTGGCGCTGATCAACGGCACGCAAGTGTCGACCGCCGTACTGGCCCTGGCGTTGGCGGGGGCCGAGCGCCTCAGTCGCGCTGCCGACATTGCCGCGGCGCTGTCGATCGATAGCTTGATGGGCTCGATGCATCCGTTTGAGGCCCGCATTCACGAGGCTCGGCCGTTTGCCGGACAAGGGATTGCCGCCGCCAACCTGCTGCGGCTGATGGCTGGCAGCGCGATCAACTCATCTCACGTCAATTGCGGTCGCGTGCAGGACGCCTACTCAATGCGGTGTACGCCACAGGTCCACGGCGCCGCGAGGGAAGCCTTGATCTGGATCCGTCATATCGTTGAGACCGAGATGAATGCGGCGACTGACAACCCGATGGTGTTCGCGGCGGCAGGTGACATTGTCTCTGGTGGCAATTTTCATGGTGCCCCACTGGCCTTGGCCGCCGACTTGCTAGTGATGGCGGTGGCGCAGCTGTCGACCATCAGCGAACGGCGTTCGGAACGGCTGGTGAATCCGGCGCTCAGCGGGCTGCCGGCGTTTCTCACGCGTCACGGCGGGTTGCAGTCAGGATTCATGATTGCCCAAGTGACCGCCGCGGCGCTGACGTCCGAAATCAAGACACTCGCGCATCCTGCATCTGTCGATACAATTCCGACATCCGCGAACAAGGAAGACCACGTCAGCATGAGCATGCACGCCGCCCTGAAAGCGGAACGCGCCTTGCAGCTGGTGACCAACGTGATTGCGATCGAGATCTTGTGCGGCTGTCAGGCGGTAGACTTGCACGCGCCGCTCTGCAGCTCCGAACCGCTGATGCGCGCGCACGCGGCGGTGCGAGCGCAGGTGCCGACGCTCGCCGGCGACCGTTCGCCGGCGCCCGACATTGATGCGATCACCGGATTGATCAGGAGCGGTAGACTTGAGTACGCCACTCGCGTGGTTGTCAACTGATTTCAATTTGCACTTTCAGTTTGACAACCGACGCCCCACTGCTTAGTTTCTTATCTTCGCGTCCGCCCCTCGATACGCTTGCCAGTTGATGACCACGATTGTTCGCTCACACCGCGCGCCACGCGGCACGTCGCTGACGTGTCAGGGGTGGCCACAGGAAGCCGCGCTGCGGATGCTGATGAACAATCTCGACCCCGAGGTGGCCGAACGTCCAGACGAGCTGATTGTCTACGGCGGCACCGGCAAGGCGGCGCGCAACTGGGACGCGTTTGAGGCCATCGTGCGATCGCTGCGATCGCTGGCGCACGACGAAACGTTGATTGTGCAATCGGGCAAGCCGGTCGGCATTTTCACGACCCACCCCGGCGCTCCGCGCGTGCTGATCGCCAACGCCAACCTGGTGCCGCACTGGGCGACGTGGGACACGTTCCGCGATCTTGAGGACCGCGGCCTCACGATGTACGGCCAGATGACCGCCGGCAGCTGGATCTATATCGGCACCCAGGGAATCTTGCAGGGCACCTACGAGACCCTGGCCGCGGTTGGCCGCCGCCATTTCGGCGGCACGCTGAGCGGCCGCATCGTCGTCACCGCCGGGCTGGGTGGCATGGGTGGCGCGCAGCCGCTGGCCGTCACCATGAATGGTGGCGTGGCGCTGGTCGTCGAAGTGGATCCGGCGCGCATCGAGAAACGCCTGGCCTCGAAATACCTCGACGAGACCACGGCCGACCTGGATGAGGGCGTCCGGCGCGCGCAGCGGTACGCCCGCGACGGCGAGGCCCGCTCCATTGCGGTGCTCGGCAACGCCGCCGAGATCCTGCCCGCGCTGGTCGCTCGCGGCTTCCTGCCCGACATCGTCACCGACCAGACCTCGGCGCACGATCCACTCGTCGGCTATATTCCTGCCGGCCTGTCGCTCGCCGACGCGGCGCAGCTACGCGCCAGCGATCCGGCGGAGTACCAGCGGCGCTCGATCAGCAGCATGGGTACACACGTGGCGGCCATGCGCGCGTGGCAACAACGCGGCGCCATCGTGTTCGACTACGGTAATAACATCCGCGCGCAAGCCGTCAAAGCCGGTGTGACCGACGCCTTTGAGATCCGCGGCTTCGTGCCGGAGTACATCCGCCCGCTCTTCTGCGAAGGCAAGGGACCCTTCCGCTGGGTCGCGCTGTCCGGTGATCCCGAAGACATTCGCGTCACCGATCGCGCGGTGCTGGAGATGTTTCCAGACGACGAGGCCCTGGGCCGCTGGATTCGGTTGGCCGGCGAGCGCGTGCAGTTCCAGGGCCTGCCGGCGCGCATCTGCTGGCTCGGCCAAGGCGACCGCGCCCGTTTTGGGCTGAAGTTGAACGAGCTCGTACGGACCGGCGCGGTGTCGGCGCCCATTGTGATCGGCCGCGATCACCTCGACACCGGATCGGTGGCGTCTCCCAATCGCGAAACCGAAGGTATGCGCGACGGCAGCGATGCGATTGCCGACTGGCCCATCTTGAACGCGCTGCTCAATGCCTCGGCCGGCGCGACCTGGGTGTCGGTGCATCACGGCGGCGGCGTCGGGATTGGTTATTCGATTCATGCGGGTATGGTGATCGTGGCCGATGGCACAGGCGAGGCGGACGAGCGTCTCACACGCGTGTTGACGTGCGATCCCGGCATGGGTGTGGTGCGGCACGCCGATGCGGGTTATCCCGAAGCTCTCCAGACCGCGCGCGATCACGGAGTACGCATTCCCATGCAGGAGACGAGCCGATGATGGCTCCCCACGCCGGCCTCGAACGCCGTGTCCTCGCCGCACTCGAGGCGACGCCCCCCCGTATTCCAGTCGTGATCGGCGGGTGCGGCTCGGGCCGCACCACGTTGTTGCACGCGCTCAGCGACCGGATGGGCCGCGGCCAGTGCCAGTACGTCGATGTCGAACGGGCCGCGAGCACGCCCGAGCGCTTCCACCAGGCCTTCGCCGCCTCGTCGCCGTTCTCGATCAACGGCCAGCGCGCGGACGCGCCGCAAGACGCCGCCAGTACGGCGCGCGCGGCGTTCGATCGCACGCTCGCCTTGCTCGACCGCGCCCGGGTGCGCCACGACGCGCCCGCCACGTTCCTGTTCGACGAAGTCCTGGAGCTGCGAACGTTCGAAAGCTTTCCCGGCCTGCGCCACGTGCTGCGCGAGATGCTGCACGCCATGGCCGAGAGCCAGAACCGCTTCGTGCTGACCAGCCGCTATGTCGCGCGCGCGCACCGGTTACTCCGCGACGGGCATCCGCGCTTCGAAGTGATTCACTTGCCGGCGCTGGGCGCCGCCGAAGTCACCGCCATGCTGCCGCCGATGGGCGACACCTCGGCTGAAGATCGTGATTACCTGGGGCGGACGATTCAGGTGCTGGCCGATGGCCGCGCCGCCTACGTGCACGCACTGAGCGAGGCCGCCTCGTCGATGAGCGGACGCGGCGGCGATCCCATCAGCGCCCTGACCGCGCTCCTGACCGGTGAAGGCGCCCTGGCCAGCTGGTGCTGCCATCGCTACGAGCTGCGCCTCCACAAGGCGCGCGGCTACGGCGCACTGAAGGCGATTCTCGAGATCCTGGCGGAATGCGAACCGCTGACGCTGACCGAGGTCGCGCACCGGCTGCACCGCACGCCCGGGTCGACGAAGGACTATCTGTCGTGGCTGGAGGACGTCGATTTGATCGTCTCGCGCCAGAAGCGGTACAGCTTCGCCGATCCGCTGACGCGCCTGTGGGTGCGCCTGCACTGCCGCCCCGTGCCGCCATCGGTGGACGAGGTCGCACGTGAGGTGCAGGCCTACGCGATGGCCCGGCTGCCGCAAATGGAGCCGGCGCACGCCATGGCGACCGCCGGCAGCGGCGATCGCAAGGACTGGGGAATTATCGAGATCGACTGATCGAGATCGCGGATCTGGCGATCTTGTGATTTGGCGATCTCGAGATTGGCCACTACGCCCGCGTGGTGCCGTACCTGTCGGCGGCGCGGGCTTTCGCTTTAATCGCCTCTGCTTCCCGGTTCTTGGGCGGCGCGTTGGTCGCCAGGTCGTCCACCAACCGGCGGGCAATCGCCGCCACCTCGTCAATCGCCTGCATGAAGACCGCTTCGTTGGCTTTCGATGGCGCGGCAAAGCCGCTCAGCTTGCGGACGAATTGCAGCGACGCCGCGCGAACTTCGTCGTCGCTTGCCGGCGGATCAAAATTGAAGAGCGTCTTGATGTTCCTGCACATAGTCGCTGTTCGCTGTTCGCTCTTCGCTATTCGCTCTTCGTGATTTCCTGCAGCGCCAGCCTCGCGCCCTCCTGCTCGGCTTCCTTCTTGGTGCGACCCGCGCCCTGCGCCAGGACCTCGGCGCCCACCAACACTTCGACGTAGAACAGCTTGCGGTGGTCCGGGCCAAGCTCGCTGGCAATGCGGTACGACGGCAGCGGGCGACCAAGGCTTTGCAGCCGCTCCTGCAGGCGCGACTTGTGGTCGCGGCCAAAGTACTCAGGCTGCCGCGCCTCGTCGATATGGGTGGCGAACTCGCGCAGCAGGAACTGCCGCGTCGGCTCAAGTCCACCATCCAGATAGATCGCCGCAATCAGTGCCTCGCACGTGTCGGCCAGCAGTGCCTGCTTCTGACGGCCGCCGGTCTTCTCTTCGCCGCGACCGAGAATCATCTGGTCACCCAGCTGCATCAACTCGGCCATCTCGGCCAGCGACGTCGTCGAGACGAGGTTGGCCTTGATCTTTGACTTCTGCCCTTCCGAGTAGGTCGGGAAGGCGCGAAACAGCGCTTCGGACACGATCAAGCCCAGCACCGCGTCGCCGAGGAACTCGAGCGACTCGTTGTCGGTGACGCCACCGCTCGGGTCCTCGTGCGCCTTCGACTTGTGCGTCAAGGCATGCTCCAGCAGCCCGCGATCGCGAAAGCGATAGCCGATCCGCGCTTCGAGCGTGTCGAACGCCTGCGGCAGCGCCACGACGATGCCACCGCCGACGTGGGCGCGATGACTGTCGATAATTCGCACGGCGTCGGCCGCCTCGGCGGCGCGCACGGAAATCTGCGTTTCGCCCAGGGGGTTGAGCGAGAACGGAAACAGGCCTGGCGTCGGGCCGGCGGTGCGCAGGCTTTCGACGCCGTGACTGTCGAGCAGCGCCTCGATCACATTGGCCTCGATATCCGACTGGGTGCGAAAGATCACGGCCAGGCCGGTCTGGCTCATGACGGCGTCCCCGGCCTGAGCGACGCAGCCGCACCGTCGAGCGGCCGCGGAGTCGAAGGCTCCATCTTCATCAGGATCATGGTCATGTCGTCATGCTGATCGGCGCCGCTGGCAAACGCCCGCAGCTCGGCGAGAATGTACGACCGCAGTTGATCGAACGGCAAGTGCGCGTACTGCTCCACCACCTGCGCCAGGCGTTCTTCGCCGAAGCAATCAAACGCCTCGTTCATGGTCTCGGAGATGCCATCGGTAAACCACACCACCAGGTCGCCCGGCGCCAGGCTGATGGTCTGCTCCTGCAACAACCCGTCGAACATGGTCCCGTCGTCAATCTGCAGACCGACCACCAGGCCATCGGGCACCAGCAACCGGGCCTTGCGGCGTCCCGGTGGCTGGTCGGCCGGCACGTGAATCAGCGGGCAGTGCCCGGCGCGCGCGAAGGTCATCTCTCGGCGCTCGACGTCGATCACGCCGTAGGTCATCGTGATGAAGCTCTTGTCGTCGAGATTGGCCGACACCACCTTGTTGACCGCGCACAAGAACTCTTTGGGCTCGTGGTGCAGCCGGGCCAGCGACTGCACGATGACCTTGAGCTGCGCCATATAGAGGCCCGCGGCCAGGCCTTTGCCGGCCACGTCGGCAATCAGCACGCCCGTCATGGTGTCGGTGATGGGCAAAAAGTCGTAGTAGTCCCCTGCCACCTCGCGCGCGGGTTCACAAAATGCCGACATCGCCAGGCCGGCCACGCGCAGGGGACCGGCCGGCAGCAGCCTCTGCTGAATCTCGCGGGCCGCAAACATCTCCTGTTCCATGCGGCCCTTCTCAGCCATCTCGCCGAGCAGCGTCGTCACTTCGCCAGTCATCAGGTTGAACGATTCGGCGAGCTCGCCGAGTTGATCGCGGGCGCGCACCGGGATCTGGTGGCCGAAGTCGCCGGCGCGGACGTGTTGCGTGCCGGTGAACAGATCGTGGACCGCGCCGGTGATCTGACGCGCCAGGACGAAGCCAATCACCAACGCCACCAGCTGAATGATCAGGAACAGCGTGCCGATCACCGCCAGCACCAGCAGCAGCAGCTGGCCGAAGTTGATGGTGCCGACGCTGGCCTGAGAGACGACCGAGATGCGATTGTAGATCTCCCAGACGTTGATCAGAATCGCCACCGACGCGCTTTCGGTCGTGCCCGTTGCCCAGTCGGAAAAATCCAGGAAGGCAACCCACTGCTGGGTCGACAGCGACAGGATGCTCGTGTTCTGCAGGTCTGGCGGACGATCTTCGAACGCGCGCCCGAGCGTGGGCGTGCGACCTTCGCTGGCGTAGGCCGTCACCTCGCCCATCCGGATGCCGGTCTCTTCGAGAATGCGCTGCTCAATCACCGTCGACAGCGGCAGGTCGAGCACGACGGCCCACGTCGGGTTGGTCACCTCCGGCAGGGCGACCGCGCGCATCACCAGCCGCGTGTCGCCCGGATCATCGGCGGCACCACGGGGCACGTCAAAGGCCACGATGCCCGCGAATCCGTCACAGGACAGCCACTTCGGCAGCGCCGTGGGTGCGCTGAGGTGCGACCACGGCCCCGCCGCAATCGGCAGTGCCGCGGGCAGGGTGCGCGGAATCCGCGCGGCTGTGGCCGCCGACACGTTGCAGGTCAGGCCGGTGACGGGGACCACGGCGAGTGACAGGAAAGGATAGCGTGTCTCGGTGCTCGACTGCCGCCGCTCGAGCGCTTCGGTAACATTCGCGGCGGTGGCGCTGCGCTGCACCTCGAGTTGCGCAGTCTGGGCCAGGAACCGCGCCTGGTCGGTCAGCGATCGGACGCGCGACTGCACCAGGTAGGAACTCACGTTGAATAACAGGATCAGGCCGGCGAGCAGGAAGAAGGTGATCACCAACAGCGCCGGCACGACGCCGACGAAGACGTACGAGAGGATGAGCTTGCGGCGAACTCGCCACAGCAGGCGGCGCTTGGCCCACATGGTCAGGCGGGTCACGCCGTAGACGCAGGCGAACAACAGCGCCAGGCTGCCGACCATGTCGATGGCCTCGAGCGCCGACGGCAGGACGACGAACAGGCCTGACGGCCAGGTGATGGCCTTGATCGCGAGGCCGAGCACCAGCGCGCGCCCCGGGAAGGTGCGCAACAGCCACGTGCGCCACACGCGCCACCGCGACGGCGTGTCGCCGGGCAGCAATGCGGCAGGACGAACAGGACTATTCATGGGGCGCGTTCGGCGCCACGGCGCCGGACGGCGCGCGGCAATTGCGCCCGAAAATCATACCAGAGTATGGTTAAGGCCACCGACACAGGGCAGCCACAGATTAGGCGCAGATCAGACACCGACTTCAATCAAGTCAAACGGCAGACGCCAGTTAGCGAACGCACTCCATGAAACTCAACGACACCGCCCGCTTCAGCACCATCTGTATCCACGCCGGGCAGGAGCCCGACCCGGCCACCGGCGCCATCATCACGCCGATTTACCAGACCTCGACGTATGTGCAGGATGGCCTCGGCCACCCGCACGCCGGGTTCGAGTACGGCCGCACCCAGAATCCGACGCGCATGGCGCTCGAGCGGAACATTGCCGCGATCGAAGCGGGCGCGGCGGCATTTGCCTTTGCCTCGGGCATGGCCGCCATCGACGCCGTGTTGACGCGCCTCGAGTCTGGCGATCACGTGCTGGTCAGCGACAACACCTATGGCGGCACCTTCCGCCTGTTCGAGAAGGTCCGCCGCAAGTTTGGTCTCGACTTCACCTACGTCGACACCTCGAAGCCCGAGCTGGTCGGGCCGGCGATCAAGCCGAACACGAAGTACCTGTTCATCGAGACGCCGACCAATCCCATGCTGTCGATCACCGATATCGCGGCGGTCAGCGAGATTGCTCACGCCAAGAACGTGCGCGTGGTCGTCGACAACACCTTTGCCAGCCCGTATCTCCAGCGGCCGCTGACCTTGGGGGCCGACATGGTGCTGCACAGCACGACCAAGTTCCTCAACGGCCATAGCGACAGCGTTGGCGGTGTCGTCATTCTCAAGCACCAGGATGACATCGACTGGTTCAAGTTCGTCCAGAACGCGGCCGGCGCGATTCTGGGGCCGATGGACTCGTGGTTGATCCTGCGCGGCACCAAGACGCTGACCGTGCGCATGGAGAGGACCAACCGCAATGCGCAGGTGATCGCCGACTTCCTCGCCGGGCACAACAAGGTGCAGCGGACGATTTATCCCGGCCTCGCGTCACACCCGCATCACGCGCTCGCCAAGCGGCAGATGCGCGGCTTTGGTGGCTTGATCTCGTTCGACGTCGGTTCGCTGGACGCGGCCAGGAGTGTGCTCAATAACCTCAAGCTGATGGCATTGGCCGAAAGCCTGGGCGGCGTCGAGACGCTGATCTCGCACCCGGCGATCATGACGCACGCGTCGGTGCCGGCCGAACGGCGCGCGCTGCTCGGCATCACCGATGGCTTGATCCGCATCTCGGTCGGCATCGAAGATGTCGAGGATCTGCAGGCCGATCTGGCGCAGGCGCTCGGCTAAACGTTCAGCGAACGCTCTCACTTAGCCAGGAGAGATACGCGGGACTGCCCGCGTCGAGGCTGAGCACCAGAAATTCGGGCACCTCGTAGGGGTGCAGTTCCAGCACCCGCGCTTCAAGGGCCGCCACCAGGGCGGCCTTTGTCTTGATGAGGACCTGCCGCTCGGTCGCGGTCTCCACGGTCCCCTGCCATCGATAGGTCGACTGCATGGGCGGCAACACGCTCACGCATGCCGCCAGCCGCTCCTCCACCAACGTCCGGGCAAACGCATCGGCATCGCCCGCCACCGGCCAGGTCGTCAACACCAGCACGAACTCGATATGGATGATTGGGGCCAGGCCCCCATTTTCACCCACTCGACGGCCGCAATGGTGAAAACGGGGGCCTGGCCCCAATCATCCATCGACCCGTAGACCCGTAAAAACATATTTACGCTTGCATGGCTACCCGTGTTGGTGTAAAAGTGTGCATCAGTTGAGCCGTTTTTACGTCTTGCCGTTGTGCCGTAAGGCTAGATACACTGCTGCCCGTAGTGGCGGCACGACGGACTGACAGCGACACGGTGAAAACGACCGTCGAACTCCCTGGGGAGCTTTGGCGGGCCGCGAAGATTCGGGCCATGGACGAGCGGGCCGATCTTCGAACGGTGCTGATTCGCGCGCTCGAGGAGTACCTGCGCGACGTCCCACCGGAACCGATTGTGAGCAGCAGTCCGACAAGCCGATGACCGAGACTGACGACACCCAACCACTGCCCGCACCGGCCAAGACGACCCTCGCCAGCCGGGGACGCCGTCTGTTACGGCACGGCGTCATCTTCTTCACCTTCGTCATCGTGGTCGACGCCGTGGCCGGCGAGAAGGGCCTGCTCGCCCTGCTCCAGGCCCGCCGCGAATACGCCGCGCTCGAACGGTCGCTCGACCGCGCCCGCGCCGAGAACGCCGACCTGCGCGAACACGCCCGCCGCCTCCGTGAAGATCCGAGCGCGGTCGAAGAGCAGGCGCGCCGCGAACTCGGCCTGATCAAGCCTGGCGAACTCGTCTTCTTCGTCAAGGACGTCGACAAGAGACCGTAGCCTTGGGCCTTGGGGCTAGAGGCCTGACGGTGTACGCTGGTCGTTCTCGCAACACTTTCGAGGAGGACTCATGGCACGTCAGGCAGAAGCGGAGTGGAAGGGCGATCTCAAGGGCGGCAGCGGCCGCGTCAAGCTGGGCAGCGGCGCCTACGAAGGCAACTACTCATTCGCAACACGTTTTGAAAACGGGACCGGCGCCAATCCCGAAGAGCTGCTCGGGGCGGCGCACGCCGGCTGCTTCTCGATGGCCCTGGCCAACTCGCTCGCGACCGCCGGCTTCACCGCCACCAGCGTGCACACCAACGCCGATGTGCACCTGTCCAAGGACGACAAGGGCTTCCTGATCAACCTGATCGAACTCACCGTCAACGCGGCGGTCCCCAACATAGACGAGGCGACCTTTCAGGAGCACGTCGAGAAGACCAAGGTCGGCTGCATCATCTCGCGCGCGCTCGGCTCGGTCCCGACCATGACCGTCAAGGCCACCCTCAAGTCATAGCTCTCCCGGGACGGCGCCTCGGCGCCGTCCTTCCCTGCTGCTCGCCCTCTTAGCTCACGCCCACCGATAGCCGCTCTTCGCCAGCGGCAGGTCGCGCACGCGCTTGCCAGTCGCCGTGAAGATCGCGTTCGCCACCGCCGGCAAGACCGGCGGCAAGGCCGGCTCGCCCAAGCCGGTCGGCGGGTTGTCGGTCTTGAGGAAGTGCACGTCAATCACCGGCGTCTGCGACATGCGCACCATCTGGTGCTGGTGATAGTTGCTTTGGACGACGGCCCCCTTCTCGAGGGTGATTTCCTGCGCCATCAACTCGCTCAGGCCATCGACGACCGCGCCTTGCACCATGTTCTCAGCCGCGGCCGGGTTAATGATCTGGCTGCCCACGTCGGCCACCACCCACACCTTGTGCACCTTGACGCGGTTGTCGGCGGTGACGCTGACCTCGGCGACCTCAGCGAAGTACCCCATGTGGCTGAAGTGGCACGCCACGCCCAGCGCGCGGCCCTTGGGCATGGCCGTCTTCGTCCAGCCAGACCGCTCGGCCGCCAGTTGCAGCACGGCCTTCATCCGCGCCGGCTTGAAGTCGCTGGCGTACGGTCCCTTGTCCACACCCGGCATCTGCGGTTGATCAAGCAGGTGCAAGCGGAACGCGATCGGATCCTGGCCGGCCGCATGCGCCAACTCGTCGAGGAACGACTGGAATACGAACGCGTAAACGTTTGAACCGGGCGCGCGCAAGGCACCAGTCTTCATCCACAGCGGCATCAGGCTGAACTCGAGAGTGAGATGCGGAATCAGCCGCGCCGGAAATTCATCCGGGCTGATGTCGCCGGCCGAGACGAACTGGTCGTCCTTGCCGTAACCGACATAGTGATCGTGCCACGCCACGATCTTTCCCGACGCGTCGAGGCCGGCCGTCAAGAACTGGAACCCTCCCGAGCGATAGAAGTCGTGCTGCATGTCGTCTTCGCGCGTCCACAACAGCTTGACCGGGGCGGCGATGGTCTTCGAAATCCACGCCGTTTCCACCATGTAGTCGTTGGTCAGCCGGCGTCCGAAGCCACCACCCGCGCGCTGCATGTGAATGGTGATGGCGCTTTCAGGGATGTCCAGCGTCTGCGACACCAATTGACGGCCACCGGCCGGGATCTGCGTGGTCGACCAGATCTCAATCTTCCCGTCGCGGAAATCGGCGACACAGTTCTGCGGTTCGAGCGGCGCGTGCGCGATGAACGGGTACGAGTAGGCGGCGGTCACCGTCTTGGCCGCCGTCTTCAAGGACGCCTCGACATCGCCGTCCCGGCGCAGCACCTTGAAGCCCTTCTGCTTCGACAGTTCCTGCGCGCGCTGCGCGAATGCCGCGCTGCTCTGCTGCGCGCCGGGTCCCTCGTCCCACTTCACCTGCAGCAGCTTGCGAGCGCTTTGGGCCTGCCACCAGCTGTCGGCGACAATGGCGACACCGGGCTCGAGATCGACCTCGAAGCCCAGGACCTGGCCATCCTTGACTCGTCCTGCCACGAGAAACGCGTGGCGCACGCCAGGCTGCTTCTTGATCTCGTCGAGATTGGCGCTCACGGGCTTGCCGTTGAACACCGGGCACTTGTGGAACACCGCGAACAGCATCCCGGGAACCGTGAAGTCGATGCCGTAGGCCGGCTTCCCGGTCACGATGTCTTTCACGTCGTAGCCGCGCTGCGATCGGCCGATGATGGTGAAGTCCTTCGCGTCTTTCAGCACCAGAGTCTTGAGATCCGGCGCCGGCAGCGTCGCCGCCTTCGCGGCCAGTTCTCCGTAGCCCACCGACCGATTGGACGCGCGATGATGCGCGCGGCCAGCTGACGTGGTGATCTGCGCGGCGGGCACCGACCACAGCTCGGCGGCCGCCGCCACCAGCAGGTGTCTCGAAGCCGCGCCGACGCGGCGCATGCCGTCCCAGTTCATCGGCGTCGCCATGCTGCCACCGGCAAACTGCGCGGCGTACTTCGTGTCATCGAAGTCGGCCTGCTCGATCTTGACCTTCGACCACTCGGCGTCAAGCTCCTCAGCAATCAGCATGGGCAGCATGGTCTTCACGCCCTGGCCGGTTTCGGGGTTCTTGGCGACAATGGTGACGGTGCCATCGGCCGCGATGCGAACGAACGCGTTGGGCAGCAGGCCCGGATCGCGTCCCAGCGTCTGCGCCAACGCCTCGGGCACGTCGAGGTAGAGGCCAACCATCAAGCCACCGCCTGCCAGCGAGGCGACTCTCAGAAACGAACGACGGTCGAGTACGACGGCCATCAGGACCTGCCTTCCGATGCGTCAGCGGCGTCACCGGCCGCCGTCGTCGTCGACGACCCGGCGGCCTTGTGAATGGCCTGACGAATCCGTGAATAGGTGCCGCAGCGGCAGAGATTGCCGTTCATGGCCCGATCGATGTCGGCATCGGTCGGCCTCGGCGTTTGCCTCAACAGCGCGGCTGCCGCCATGATCTGACCGGCCTGGCAGTAGCCGCACTGGGGCACGTCCAGGTCCATCCACGCCTGCTGGAGCGGATGCGAGCCGTCCGGCGACAGTCCTTCGATGGTGGTGATGGCCGCCTTCACCGTTGACACGCGGGTCTGGCACGAGCGTACGGCTTTGCCGTCAATCAGCACCGTACACGCGCCGCACAGTCCGGCGCCGCACCCGAACTTCGTACCTTTGTGATTCAGGACATCCCGCAGCACCCACAACAATGGCGTGTCCGCGGCGACGTCGACCTTGGTCGAAGTCCCGTTGACGGTCAGTTCGTAAGTCATCTGCTGATTATCCCCCACCAGGCGCGCTGCGCGCGTCGAGCCGATCGAGGTAATTGCGGGAACACTGAAGGTGGGAGCTGCAGCTCAGGGCCGAAACCCTGAGCCCGCATCGCAGAGGCCCAACGAGAGCAGCCGGCACATCGCTAGATATCCGGCCGCTCGAGATGGTAGGTCGTGAGACGCTAGGTCGGGCTGACGCCCAACCGACTTGCTGCACCGGACTGTCGTCCGGCGGTTTGCGACACCGGACTTACGCCCGGTAGTCGTCTTTAGACGACCTGAACGTTCTCGCCGCGGGGACCCTTGGGACCCTGGCCCTTTTCGAACGTCACGTTCTGGCCTTCACGCAGCTCGTCGAAACGAGTGTTGGTGCAGGCGCTGTTGTGGAAGAAGTATTCGTTGCCGTCGCTGGCAAGGATGAAACCGAAACCCTTGTCGCTAACGAGCCGCTTGATCGTACCGTTCATTGGTGCCACGTGAGACTCCGTCCGTAATCCATCGAGTAAATTTGGCAGGTTTGGGAGATTCCCCAGCGATGCCCTGAGGCCGTCGGCGCTGGATAGACGCTGGCAGGCGTGAGAACGAAGAATGAGGATACACCTTTTACGGCAAAGAGCGATACCTAAATTTCTTGAAGCGCACTTCGCCGGTGCCGGCAGCGTAAATCGCTGGTTTCATTGGTGATCTCGTGATCAGGTCCGCCGGCATCACGAACGTCTCACTGGCGCGCATGTCGGCCACCACGACTGCACGACGTTTCGTGCCAATAGCCCGTGTGGAATGCCCAGCAACGCCCGCGACTCGACTGGGATGACCTAGCCAAACCGCGCCAACGGAGCTAGTTAATCTTGCGGATGGACAAAAGATGCCCGCCGCATCGGCCTGTCAAGCCAGATGCGGGCGCCCGTGACCGGGGCGGCTGCGACGACACGCTGGTGGGAATGGCGCCCGGCGGTGCCGCCCCAAGGTGGGAGTTCGGCGCAGACCCCCCTGGTGGGAGCCAGGCAGGCACGGCCCTCGCTGCCGAGGGCCGTGCCTGCGCTAACTGGATTACCGCGTCGGTCGCCGGAGACGCTGATAGCCGATCGCCATTAACCCCGCAGCGAGCGCGAAGAACACGAACTGCGGCAGAGTCGGAACCGGAGTCGGAACCGCCGATCCGAACAGGAACGGGTAACTGCGCTGCGTGAAACACCCGAGGCTATCGGTCGCTCGCACGGAGAATGTTTGGGGAACGGACGAGGTCGGTGTCCCCGACAGCAACCCGGTTGAGGATAGGGTCAGACCTGCCGGCAGCGAGGTGGCCACCGTCGAATAGACGTAGGGCGCTGTTCCGCCACTCCCTGTGAACTGCTGGCTATATGCCACTCCAACGTCGCCGTTGGGTAACGTTGCCGGGGCGAGGCCGATCGCCGGACAACCCGCCGGAGAGGTAGTCGGGGCGTCAGGCGGCAGTTCGGAACTACTTAACGTGTTGGTGATCGTGCAACTGCCGTTCAGGGCCACACTCGCGCAGGACGTCTGGGTCGCCGTGTAGTTGGCGGGCACAGTCTCCGTGGCCGTGCAGGTCGCTCCCAGACTCGCACCGCCCACCCGGAATACCGCCGGTGCCGCCTCGGACATTGTGGCCGGTGCCGTCGTGATCGTGCCGGACGTGCACGTCAGGGACACCGGCACCGTTGAGGTATTGTTTGGGACGAAGTCCTTGTTGACCGTGATCGTCGACGGCGCACTGCACCCCGCGAAGGTCATTGACGCTGGCCTGGTCAACGACGCCGCGGACGTCGCCAACGCTCGGCCGTTCCAGCTGCCATCGGTCATGGTGACGCTTGAACCCGCGAGGATGGTTCCGTTGAAGGTCGCACTCGTCAGCGTCGCGGCCTCGGCGGTCCTCCAGTAGACGTTGCACGCCAGCGCGCTGCCGCCCATCACCACCTGCGCACTGTTGAGCGTGAGGGCGCCCGTCCCGCCGGTCCCGACCCTGAACACCCACACATCGCTCGCGTTCCCGCTAAGCGTAAGAATGACGCCGGCGCCGATGGTGGTCCCTGCGGCTGAGCAGTAGACACCGGGCGTGAGCGTCTGGCTGGTGGTTGGAATGGTGCCGGTGCAGTTCGAGTTCTGGCTATCGATCGAGGCACGCGCGGTGGCGATGGCAGTTGTCACCGTAGCGGCGACCGGCGTGGTGGACGTCCCCGAAATCGTGCAGGTGCCGGGGGTTAACGCCCCGCCACTACCGACATCTCCGCTGATGGTGCCCGGCCCGACGCAAGTCACCGCTGTTGTGCCCACGACTGTAAAAGGAGCGGCCGCACCCAGATTGGGCGCCACCGCGGTTTGTGCGAGGACTGGAGAGGCCCCGAACAGCAGGATGATGATTGCGGCGCAAGCTGACGGGTAGTGTCGTGTGTGACTCATAGGGACCTGATTCCTGACCTTGTGACCTCTGTTCCCGAGGTCCATTTGAAGGGTACCCAAATCGATGCATAAGACGTGTTCAATATTGCACACGTGTGATGGAGAGCGTGCAGTACGGTAATTGAGAAATGCCTGTCCACGAGCCACCTGTGCTCTACGCCGTCGAACTGACAGGGTGCACGTTGTTGCAAGGCCTGGCCCCGGACGCCATCGCGGTGGCCTTTGCCGTCGCACTGAAACGCGCGGGCGCCACGGTGGTGCAAACGCTGTCTCACCAGTTCCCCAACGGCGGCCAGACCTGTGTCTTGGTCCTCGCTGAATCGCACGCGGTGCTGCACACATGGCCCGAGACGGGCACCATCAATCTCGATATCTTTTCGTGCTCCAGCAGGCTGAAGAGCCACGCCGCCATTGACGAACTTCGCCAGGCGTTCGGAGCCGCCGCCGTGTCCGTCCAGGAGATTTCCCGTGCAGACGGACACCGCCCGTCGACCGACCGACGCCGGTAGGTTCGTCCTGTGGGGCGTCGCCGTCAGCCTCGGGCTGTTTGGCCTGCTCCGACTGCCCTGGACCGAATCGCAACTGGTGCTGCCGCTCACCCGGATGCAGGGTGAGCTGGCGGTGACCTGGTTCGGCGCGCCGGCGCTGCCCGTAGAGGTGACGCTGGCGTGTAGCGGGGCCGATGCCCTGGCCTTGTGCGTGGCGGCGATTCTCGCCTACCCGGTGCGGTGGTGGGCACGGCTCGCCGGCGCCGCCGGCGGCGTCATCTTGATCCTTTGGCTGAACACCGTGCGCATCGGCACGCTCGGCCTGGCGGTGGCGTCGCCCGGCTGGTTTGATGCGCTGCATCTTTATTTGTGGCCACTCGTGCTCACGCTTGCCATCGCCGGCTACGTGTTCAGCTGGGTCCACGTCGCTGAATGGGGCGAACCGCAGACGACCTCGCGGGTGCCTGCACCGGGGCCGGCCGCCCAGAGGTCGCTGCGGCCATCCCGGCGATTCATCGGCCTCACCGCCGTATTCCTGGTCCTGTTTGCGGCCGCCGCGCCGCTCTATCTCGACAGCCCTCTCGTGCTCGCACTGGGCGGCGTGATCGCCAGCGCCGCAGCGGCCATTCTCGGCGGCCTCGGGGTCACGGCTCACGCCGCGGCGAACGTGCTCTCCACCTCGCGCGGGGCCTTCGTCGTGACGCAGGAGTGCATCTCCACGCCGTTGATTCCGGTGTACCTGGCGGCCATCTGCACGTATGCGACGAACTGGCGGCGACTGGTCGCGGGCGTGCTGGCGACACTCCCCCTCTTCACGGCACTGGGCATCGCGCGACTGCTGGTGGTGGCGCTGCCGGACGCGGTGATGGCCTCGCCGACCTTTCTCGTGCACGCGTTCTATCAACTGCTGCTGGGCGCGGTGGTCGTGGGTCTCGCCGCGACCAGCAGCAGTTGATAGCTGTCTCTTATACACATCTCCGAGCCCACGAGACTAAGGCGAATCTCGTATGCCG
>ENA-ORBV01004604-ORBV01004604.1-microbial-mat-metagenome-genome-assembly--contig:-NODE-4604-length-26244-cov-4.685673_pt1 | contig 26244 bp, 24 predicted proteins | sample MGYA00237777_ERZ505514 | MGnify/ENA primary metagenome ERZ505514 (study PRJEB26160, sample SAMN06269048) | microbial mat metagenome | isolation source: Oligotrophic lake microbial mat | place...
TGGTAGAAGTGGTAGAAGCTTCCGTGGTAGTCGTATTACTTGGAAGAGTTTCCTCTTGTTCTTGTTGCGTGCTGTCTTTGCCATCCGTATTCTCTGGCTGTGGAAGACTTCCATACTTGCGCACCAAATCTTGCAGCAAAAGGTTGGGTCCCTCTGGTCCTCCATATTCTAATAGGCCGACTTCGACGGACGCACTGAAAGCGGCAAATTGATTGTACCGCATCGCCTCAACTTGATTGGCAGTCGCCGTGGCAGGAATGGGAATGGCGGAAAACCAATATTTTTGACAATTCGTATCAAAATTGAGTAGAAATCGGGACAAATACGTCACAAAGGCGACATTGTAGCCCGCCTTTTCGGCATCCACGACGGTCGTACCAAAGCGTTTGTTAATGGGATCTTTTTCCCACGGCAAGGGAAAATTGTTGTTATTCTTCTCGCCAACAGCAGCCGAGGCTGGATCGATATCTCCCAAGAGCACGGCACTGGCAGCAGTCGCCATGGAGGTGGCCACAAAGAAACGACGATTCATGGCGTGTTGTAGATTATTGGTGGAGTCGTCTTTTTGGTAGTAGTTGTTGTTTGACACATTCATACTTTGGTCTTCTTCTTGTTTCAGCCTACTAATAGCACTACTTGGAGGAGAAGCAGCCAATCGAGTAGCCGTTTCTCCTTCTTCGTGATGTGGAGAATTTGTCGTCCCCCACAGTTCCATGGATGGAAGACCTGCACGGCCAACGACATGATATTTTCTGGGAAGAAGATGTGGGCGGTGGAAGCCGATTGGTAAATGAAAGCCGGTTGTCGTCCTTGAGGAATCCAACGACAACAATAGCACCAGAAGAAGAAGAAGAAGAGTACTTTGTCTTCTTGCCTTCATCATCATTCTGGCGAGTTTTTGTTGTTGTTTGGGTCTCCAGCCTAGCTAGCTAGCTAGATAGACATGCAGAAAGTCTTGGTTTGTCGTTGGTATAATAAAATTATGGACAAGAGAGGAACGAATTTTTTCCGTGTTCCACTTCCACTACTGCAGCCTTCCTTGATTGCTCCATTAAAACGAATAGGTCAAACAGCATACTAGTACATCGATTCATTCTGCCACTTGTCGATTTCATTTGCATCTCCGACCCGGTCAGCTGCAACCAGTACACTGACTGACTGGTTGTTGACATTTGGATGGAGTAAAAGAAGGGCATCGCGATCTTTGTGCGGAAGATCCGACGGGTGATGATGGTGGTTGTCCTAAAGTAGCATGTGTGCGACCTATTCTTGTGCACCTGGCATTTTACATTTTTAATGCCGCTGCGACATGTCGTTGCGACATAGTGAAATGGTGAGTGTACATTTCTTCCCTAGTGAAAGTCCAGGAAAGTGTCTATACGAATTAATGTACATCCTGAAAACCGTACTCTAGACAATACTGTACATCCCGAAAACTGTACAATTAAATGAATGACGTGTCAGTGTCGCTACGACATGCCGTTGCGACATATTTAACGTTTGCCTGTACGTACATTTGCTCACATACAATACACTGTAGCGCGCGAGGGGACTGTGTGCTGCGATCACATTTTCGTTTACCAGATCCACTTGCATGATGAGGATCTTTCGCGCCTTTCACACGGTTTCGGGAAAATTTAATTGGCTGCTGCACTGCTAGCTAGCTAGCTAGCTAGCCGGCGAATCCCTTTTCTAGTTAGGGTAGGTAGTAGTGGATAGACTTGTGAAAATGAATGGATTGCATGTTCACACATACACTTCGTTGCTCAATGGACGAGACGAGCTGAGACGAGCCACCTGCCGTGGATGGAAACACCAGACGTGCAAGCTGTCGGGGAACTTCACCAGGTTTAAGCAGAAGTACTTGCCGGTACCATTTCCGGGAAAGTTAAAAATGGCTTTGTGCAGACGTGATAATGCTCTTGTCAGTCTTGAAAGGAAGCGATAGCATTCCCACGCAAAAGAGAAAGGAAGCGACGGTATGGATTGCTATATCTACACTGACGTGGACATACTAGCGGAAATGATTATTAGCAGAAGCCAATAATAGAGTAGTTTTTGTTCCGCACGAGTCATGGATTTGGCCCCTACTATCTGGAGTACAAAAAAATCGAGACTTGGATTTCAGACTTGGATCGAGACATGGATTTATTGAGACTTGGATGTGAGACTTGAATCGAGACGCGGATTTACTGGGTTACGCATAACCGCTTTAGGTACGTAGAAGCTACTAACTGTAAATACACCTGCTAATAAATGAAATGATTTAGCAGAATCGCCGATAGCGGGCAGACTTTTGAGCAAGGATTCACCGGCTGGCTACTCTGGAACCGATCTTCTAAAGCTTCTTCTCTGTCGCCTCGGCAATACAGTGCCATTGGGGTTCACGCCATCGGTGAACAAGAAACATATATTGAACCCACAATCACAATTTGGCTCATGATCGTTATCTTCAAGCATTGCAGCCACGTCTGCTTATCCCAGACTCAAAAACAGCATCCGCGTGTTATGCTTCTTTCGCAAACGTGCATGTGGGAACTGATAATTCGGCACGTTTGCTCCTCCCCAATCCAATAGAATCAGCATGGACTTGTTTCCGCATCTTTTGCTTCAACCCTCCACGTAATGCTAAGTGTGTCGTGTGTGAGAATATTTTTTCATGGAGGATGCAAGCCAACTTTTTTGCTGACCCTGTGATCATAAAACTGATAGTTGCGCATTTGAAAGCGCATCTCGTTGATCACATCTGAAAATTCGTCTCGCCCACTGCAACGGTTGTAAAGAATGAATTGCCGTGCCCTTGTACCGGCTGCTAAGGCAGTCTTTATCCTCCTCACGATCGGTGGTCTTTGGGTCCTCTGCCCTGGTGTGATTCACCGCCGAAATGTTACTGGTGCCAAAGAAGTCGCTGAAGAGGAAGGCTCCGGCGTCGTGCCTAGTAAAGCTGATGAGCATGCCTTTGGTGAAGATGCTTTCCCGACCATTGCGTCAAACCTGACCGATCGTGCTTTTGTCCTTCGAGGTCGCTCCATGCAAAGCTGCCCTTCTCTTCGGTGTGGAACCAGCTGGACTTCTGCTCAGAGCCAATGTGGAGTTGACTGTACGAGCCAGCCAGGTTCGGGCTGGGGTGGACCTTCTGTTTGCCCAAGTGGACAAAAGTGTTTTTCGGGCATTGCGTGCTGCAGCGGTGGCCCAGCCCCCGCCAACAAGTGCGATCAGTGCAACTCTTGCAAATGTGACTCCAATTGCGACTGTATCCCTGCTCCTGCTCCCGCGCCAGGAGGCAATTGTTGTGCAAGCCTTCGTTGTGGATTCGACTGGGGTAACGCCAATGGCAAATGTGGAGTTGACTGTTCCAGCCTGCCAAGCTCTGGCTGGGGTGGATCATCGGGTGTTTGCCCTAGTGGTGAGAAGTGTTTCTCTGGCTTGAAATGTGCTTCTGGTGGTGGTCCTGCCCCCGCTCCCGCCCCCGCTCCCGCTCCTGCTCCCGGGACAGGAGCTGTTTTGTACAGCGGATCTGGCAAAGGCACGTACTTCTATGATGTCACTGGTCGAACGTGCAACGGGGATGCACCATACCAAGAAAACACTGCCGTGCCAATGTGCTCGTCATTTCACCCGGACAAATGGAAGACACTCCAGCAGTATGGCACGAATAAAATTGTGGCCATAAATAAGTCGCTCCTCGACATCGCAGACCCCGCCAACCGCAAAAAGTATTGCGGAAAGCAAATTCAAGTCTTCAAAGATGGTGTAGAAGTAGCGGGTGGTCCATATGTTGTCTTTGATGGCTGTGAGGCATGCATGGGTAACGGTATAATTGATTTCTCTGTGTCGGTTCTCGATCAAATTGCTGGTGGCCAAGCTTGCCAACTTGGTGCAGTTCCCGGTATCTCCTGGAAGGTCCTTGACAAGCAGATTATCCCATTCGTCCCTTAGACGAGCGCGTTCCCGCAATTAAGCTGACACAGCAAGAGCAGAATTTCGACGCCATTGGTTTTGCGGCTGTTGGCTTAAATTATATATTTCGAAGAGTGTGTTAGAAGAAAGAAAGATCGTCCAGGCTAAATAGAGTGAAACGACAAGGGCGCCACCCCATCCACGTGATGTCAAACAAACCCATAAAAAAAAATATAATGACTACTTTCTGTTGCTCAATGTGCTCTGTCTTTTTGGCTGACTTGTAGATTCAATCGAGAGGTTCGGTACGCTACAAATCCCTAATAGAAAGATACTACACCTTTGAGCAGACTAGGAATCCCAGCTAAAGCTTCGCGACGCAGTAGGATCGAAACTTAGGAACACACCTTGAAAGACTGAATCAATAGCCAAGAAGAAAGCCCCCGATTAATTTGTTGTAATTTGCTATCTCTATCTAATTAGCTACCTTATGGGGCAAGCCGACCAAAAGGGCGACGTCTGTCCAAACATCATCCTTTGACTTCGGCGGGTAGGAATCCGCCTTCCATGTGAACTTTTTCAAACCAACCCAAAGGCTGGCCTTTCCCATCTTCGTACAAGACGGTAGGCAAGACTTCCAAGTCCATGTACTCGCTTAGGACGTCCACATACTCGTCATGGCCTGCAAATATGAATTTGTTATGAATGCGTCGATCATAAAAGTGTTGGGCAATTTTCCACGCCATCATGAAAACTTTGGGAGCACGCACAAAAAAGATTCGTTTGGCCAGACCCGGGTAATGGTCTTTTTTTAATTTTGCAAACATAGAGCAAGTTGTTAGGAGCGTCTCTATCCAGGATCACCGTTCCAAAACAATCCAACAAATAAAACCAGTATTCCAATCATACAAGACAACAAACTACATGTACAGTACGTACCTTGAGCGATGCGTGCCGATCGTTGTAAAATATCCAACAAGGCGGGCCGTAATAGCCTGGGACTGAGACCCTCGAGATCGATGACAATGGTAAATTGTGTGACACGTCGTCCCGTGAGGGGTTCGTAATAGTCGCGTTGCCATTGCCAATCTTTTCGTATCCCATAATCGCGCGACGTGTGCAGTTCCGAGACAAACCGATTGGCTTCCAGCATGGCGGTGGCTCCCATGCGTTGATATAAGCCCCATCCATCGAGTTTGCCGATGCGTTGGACAAAGATGGGGTCGCCTTCTCGATCCAACCCTTGCAATAGAAAAATAGGCGCATAATGAAATATTTCCGGTGGTTCGCCATACTCGTCCATGAAGGTTTCCATATTATGGTCTTGCCTCCATGTAATCATCCCACGAAACATTTCTTCGGCCTTGTCCACATTGAAATTGTGTTCTTTGATGAACCGTGCCACTTCGGCGGGATCATTCTTCCAATGATCAATGTCGGCCAGTCGTTGTTTCAGCTCGAACAATTTGGTTTGTTCGTGTGGATCAAAATTCCAAGCCGCTAATACGGGTTGTAAATTATCGTGGTTCCATCTTGATTCTACGGAAAGACAAGTATGTTCTTCATCATCTGGTTCTGCTGCTGGGATAATTGTAATGGGAGGAGAAGCTCTGGAACTCAAAGGGTGATGGGTAGCGTTTCGGAACGAGTGCTGATTGTTCCTCTCCTTGTTCGCATCCGAAACTGCTACTGTTGCCAAGCACCATGATCCAACAACAAACAGAGCCAGCAGAATGTTAGACCCGTGGTTCTTGGAACGGTGAGCTCTATACCTCATCGTGGACTCTGTAGTAGCATACCCCAAGGTTTATTTGTTCTTTTGTAAGATAAACTTCTGCAGAAAATTGCTGCAGCAGCATGCAATAACGGTACTCGTAGTTGACGATTAGAATAATGTCAACTGACAAAAATCAATCACAAGCAGCGCGATCGATCAAATTCCGAGTGGATCTTTATTTTTCGTTGGCTTCGCATCCACGATTGAATCGGTCCCTAACCCTAAAAACTTAACATGGACATGTTGTTTCACGGTTGGCGGATTGTACTATTGCTACTAGTAGCTAGCCGGCTAGCTAGCTAGTAGCTACCAATAGTACCCTGATAAGATCTTGGGCGAGACAACACAGATAGCGTTCTTGTATTAACTGCTACTGGCGTCGCACTCGAACCACAACTGATAAGAAGAAGAAGAAACAGAAACATGTTGCAGCAAAGAAAATCACGGTTGAAAATAAGTGCCACGACAACAACAAGAGTGCAGAATGCACTGCTCGTGGGCTGGCTGTTTCTGTTGCCGGCATTTCTTCTTCGAGCGACACTTGCACAATCCCAAACACTGCCATCATTTCTCAAGGAGGAGGACGATGGAGATCCTATTCAGTTTTTATTTCTTGGAAATAGTTTTACCAATTACAACAATTTACCCAAAATGGTGCAAACCTTGTTGGAGGAAGGTGTTCCCGAATTACAGGGCAAACTAAGCATGAAAAAACGAGATCCAGGAGGAGAACGCTTTACAGGTCATTTGAAACAACTAGCCTCGACAACAACAGAGTCTTCCCCCACGCAATTGCGAAAATGGCTCGTGGGGGATGAAACCACTCCATCCGTGCCATGGAACGTTGTGGTCCTGCAAGAACAATCCCAAATTCCAGGCTTTCATATTTTAGAAGGACAGGGTGGAGATGGTGGAAAAGAATTTGCCAATAGTATTTTGGCATTGGAACAACTTCACAATCAGTATATTAGTCAAGCCAATACTAAACACAAGAATAGCAAAGGCAAGACAGTGCCACCACCCCAGACGCTCTTACTCTTGACATGGGCCAAACGAAATGGAGATGCCACGAATGAAAAACTCTTTCCCAACTTTGGAACGATGCAACGGCTCTTGAGGCAGGGGTACCAACGCTATCGGTCGGCGATTCACGCGGACGAACATCCCGTTTGGATGGCTCCGGCGGGGATGGTCTTTGAAACCATTCACAACGATTTTCTGTTGCAACACAACAACGATCCTGCGACGGACCCCAATTCTCTCTTTTATCAATTGTACGCTCGGGATGGGAGTCATCCGTCTTTGGCCGGCAGTTATGTGGCGGCCTTGACCATCTATGTGACTCTGACGGGCCATGATCCCAATCAAATCGAGTGGTGTCCCCCGAATTTGGAGATGGACGTCTGTGGGGCCATCCAAGATGCCGTCCATCGTACCATCTTACAAACGTATGAAGCTAAGACGATCCAATATCCATGGGCCACACCTTCCAAATCATCAAATGCGATAGAAACAGACGAACTATAACTACAAAAATAAATACATTAGCTACTGTATAATATCAATAATGTATTTACTTGGCATGACTTCATGAATTTGGTCGAAAAAAACAAATTGCGCTCATAGAAAATGCGTAGATCGCACACTAGCTCAATTTTCATGAATAGCACACTAGCTCAATTTTCATGGATAGCACACTAGCTCCTTTCATGCCCCAGTTTTTCCGACCATGATCTCCTTCGCGTCGCCTGAAGCGTCGATCGTAGTTGCCATACAAGACTATCAGCCGGTACTAGTAGCAAGACTCTAGCTAGACTGCTAGTTAAGTAGGCGATCGGTGATGAACACAGGTCAAGCCTGATCGATTTGCTGGACCGGTCGTCAGCCATCTACTACAGTCGAGTTGAAAATGAGTTGATGATTCAAGAATCCCATGCGTTGATAAAGTGCCATTACTTTTTTCTTGACTGCTACACTGTGCTATGATGGCAGACTCTGATTGGGCGCATGCTGCTACTGAAAATCACAATGATGGCGTGGGGACCACATCAAGACCATCCACTACGTCTCACACCAACAGCAATAGCCACAACCACAATCCAAGTAGTGACCATCCGAATCACCAACAAAGGAATGATGAAAACCTCCCCAACAACGGCAATGATGGTGACGACGATCTTTGGAAAGGAGCTGTCGAATCGACAAAATCATCAACTCATGATGATGAGAAGGATAAGAATTGGGGTGGTGTGATTCTGCAACTTGTGGGATTAGATTCTCCGACAAATACAGTCTTTGGACGAATTCTTCGTCGTTTGCCTGCTTCGTCTTCTTTGGATGGGCCGTCGTCCTTGGGAGATTCCCCCTCCTCTGGAAAGAACGAAAGCAATTGTTCAGGTGGTGACAACGAAAATGGTGACGGTCCAACGCATGCAGGAATGGAACAACAACAACAAATGCAAAACCCGAATTATTCCGTGAAGGATGTGTTGGTATGGATGTTGACCGAAATACAACAAAGACAGGCCATTCAGGGACAGAGGCAGCAACAGCTTTCGGCACTTGAACTGCTTCCATTGGGGTCTGTCTGGAGGCTTTCTACCCAACAAAATAACAATCCTACTCGAAAAAGAAAAGCAGTCCAACAGAACCAACAGCAGCAGCAGCAGCAGCAGCAGCAGCAAACACGAACACGATTGTCACTGGAACATGCCCACCAACCGTGGAATTGGAGGGATAGTCTTCGAGTACATGCATGTCCGAGTCGTTTTCCAGCCGTCTATACCGTGAATTGGAGCATTTCATCTTGCAGTAGCAACGACCACAGCCATAAAGCACGTCCAGAAGTAGGAAATCAACAGGAGGAGGAGGAGGAGGATGGTAACCACCAAAACAATGCAACACCAACAGGCACGACAACCAACAACAATACCCAAAAGCCGCAGGCCATTGTGTACCACAATGCTGATTTTGGATTTGTCGTGGCACAAAAACCACGTGGTGTCCCATCCCATGCGACAGTGGACAATGGCGTCGAAAATGTCTTGGATCAGATCGTGGAACAAAACCGAGGAATCATGGAAATGACACCTTCGTTGCCGCAACGATTGGATATTGAAACAGAAGGACTACTGTTGGTATCTACCAAGCGTGAATTTTCTAGCTACATAGGCCGTTTATTGCAACAAAAGACAACTATTTCTTGTTCCTGTGACAAAACTGATGATACGTCTGGACCTCGACAAAAAGAAACTGCCATTCAAAAGCAGTACCGATGTTTGGTGCAAATCTGTAACATCCAAGAGTATGAGCGTCTGTGCCATAAAAAAGATCATAACAACAATCTTTTGAACAATGACGACGGAACAATGATTGTGACGCATTATATGGATCCCATGTCACCGGCACCCAAAACCTTTGTTGCAGTGGAACCACCACTGAAAGTAGCATCGACAGAAACGACAACAAATAAGAAATGGCTGAAATGTGTTTTAAGAATTCTTTGTGTTGGACCGGTGATGCATTTCCGTGTAGGTGTTACCAACCATAATAACACCAATGATGAAAAAGGTCGAGGAGAGATATCATCATCGCTGGTAGCAGAAATCACGCTAGAATTACGGACCGGGAGAACCCATCAAATTCGAGGTCAGATGGCGGCGATGGGTTTGCCTCTGGTAGGCGATCCTCTGTACGGACCTCCAGAGGTCACAATGACAGCAGCGGTGACGAATAATGATAATCTTGTCGTCGAGAAGGATATGGAGTGGGAGAAGACCCGGTATCGGGGTGCCACGTTTTCTCCTGAAATGAAAGATGCTTCTATCAGCGTCAGTAGTGCTTGGAACAACAAATTGGCATTGCAATGTTGTTCCTTACGATTTCGCAAACCGAAATGGGGTCGTAGACAGGATGGAAAACATGATAGACCCATTCTCGTCGAGGATGGCAATGACGACTACTTTTGCTTTGAGCTCGAAAAGGCATGGTGGTCTGACCAGCTTTATAGTTGTCACGAAAAAGGCAGATGAAGTATGATTAAATCCAGCTCACACTCACTTTTGGAGAACCTTGAACTTTCATCATTACCAGCTAGCTTGATGTAGCTTTATGTATTGACAATGCAATACATGCAATAGTCTTCATAATCTCTGCATGTAGGAGTTTGCCAACTATTCCCCTGTACTTGTCTATACCTTTTCCAAGGTCCATTCTGTACAATGCATGCAGACATGATTCTCCCATTGTCAGCATCCATGGGCACTCACTACTACAAGAAAGTAGTGCTGTAGCTCCACCAGCTCAATTGTCTTTCTTGACGGTACACAGTTTGTTGAGATCTCAAGTCTACCAGCCCATCCCCATGGGGGAGAAAAAGCAATGAATAAGGGTCAAAAATCGGCCGAGTTTTTTGAGTCGCGTAAATCTTCGAGTCACGAACCACCATTGATTCCGATCCATCCTTCATCAAACGGGCTGCTTTCACTCCTCTCTCGACTCTGTGATCATTCAACAACAGCAACAACCAAGAACAACACATCAGAAGTTTTGTACAGAGGGAATAGTAGTAGTAGTAGTAGTAGTAGTAGTGCTAGCTTTTGTTAGCTAGCTAGATACTTCTCAAGAAAGAGCCAAGACAAAATCATGACCAGCAGCAGCAGAAGTAGTAATGCTGTCGTCGCTCGAGAAGATACGCCTCTCCTGACAGCTGTCCCTGTCGTTCACCACCACGAAGGGGGGATACTCGATCCACTCGATGATTTTGATGATGATGATACCATCGGAAATGCGTCAGTCCGTCAAACCATCACCAATATAGCGAAGACTTGTTGTGGTACCGGTTGCCTTGTATTGCCGTATTCAGCTCGTCAAGGAGGCCTTTTACTTCATATTTTTGGTTTGGCCTTTATTGCCTGCTGGAATGTGTATACTGTCCAACGACTGTGTCAATGTTTGGAGTATTTACCAGCCCATCAAATCACAACAACAACCACAGCAGGATCAGTAGGTCGCAACAACAAAAACAACAAGACTAGTTCAACCACAGCAGGTGCTTCCATTGTGGAAGATAGCAACCAAAGCACGGATCGATTGCAGCAACAACAACATCCCCCCGAAGGGACCGCCATGTTTGGAAAAGTCGTTTGGTATGCGATGGGTCCAGTCGGGTTGGTAGCTCTTGACATTCTCATGTTGTCCTTTTTGTGTGGTATTTTGGTTACCTATATCAATGCCATGCGCAGTTTTTTACGCAATACACCTTTGACGACCAATTCCGATGTCATGGATGCCCTCGCCTTGGTTGCCATTATGGGACCACTCTCGTCGGTCCCACATATGGGCTATCTTTCCAAAGCCAGTGGGATTGGATTGATCGTATTGGCTGCTACCTTTGTGGTGATTGGAGCCTATGGAATGACATCATGGTGGAGCGACGAGAATGTGACTTCTACAGCAACAATAGTTACGTATTCGTTGACTTGGTTTCCACAAGATGGATTATGGGGAATCAGTCATTGGTTTGGGTGTATTGCCTTTAGCTTTGGAGTGGCACCGCTTTGTTATGATTACCGAAAATCCATGGCAGATCCAAGCCAAATGGTAGTCGCCACGGGATGGGCCCTGAGTGGGGTGGCAATCACGTATATGGTGGTGGGCATTGGCTTTTGGAAACTCTTTCCGCACTTGGACAGTGATTTGCTCCAAGAATTGCCGACCACGGGTCTATTGCCCATTGTGACACATTTGGCCATGGTCGTGGTCGTTTTGACAACAGCTCCCTTGTTGATTGTTCCTTGTGGTGAATTACTGGAAGGCAAGGTTTCCCATTTTGAGACGTGTCAACGATTTTCCGAGGATCAACATCCCTATACTCGGAGGGTTTTCTTTCGATTTGGGATTGCCCTCTTGGGCGCGGGCATATCAATTTTATGTCCAGGCTTTGTGAATGTATTGTCCTTTGTTGGGTGCTGCTGCGTGGCCTGTCTTGGTTTCACCATTCCATCACTGTTACATGGGCTTTTGTGTTTCCAGGCCAGACACGAAAGACCAATGAACAAAGTCGCCTTTGCCATCGATGTAATCATGCTTGCCTGGGGAGTTTTTGCAACGGTGGTGAGCACCTCCTACACATTTCGACAATTATCCATTGCACCTGAGCCCGAGGAGGCTTCATCGTGAATTGATTAGCGTCGAGTTGGTTGCAAGAACTCAGGAGTATGAGGCCATAAGATCGGTTGGACGCACACTGTCTACTCGGGATTAAGTTTTCAGCAGTTGTATCCCGTTCGTGATTGAGTCAATGGGGCTCCTGATCATCACAAAACGAGAAGATCAGCCGTCGCGTCACCATCACCAGCAGAAGAACAAAAAGAAGAAAAAAGTTCGACACATCGTTCTTCTCTGAAGGAATTGATGCTACTATGCACCCAATCTGCCAGCTACTAGCTAGCTAGAGCTAGTAGTTAAGTCTGTCGGAAGCCCCTTGACTGACAGGTTGACAGTAATCGTAGCCAGTGTTGTGGATAAAATTGTTTGTTGTTCCAAGTACAAGGACTAGCAGTAAGGTTGGCCGAATTATTTCTCCTGGATCCTGAATTGCCATGGAACAATCCACTGAGAACAGTGTCGCTTTAGCTTGCACCAATTGCTACGACGACAACAATAATAATTTTGTGCCCATCGAATATCATGATAGAAGCACACACAGCCATCACGGGCGTGCATCCGTGACGCAAACGATCATTAACATGGCAAAAACGTGTGCTGGAACTGGGTGCCTCGCGCTGCCCTTTGCTGCAAGCCAAGGCGGAATCCTGCTCCATTGCTTTGGACTCTTGATTGTAGGCGTCTGGAATGTTATCACCGTGCAGCGGCTCTGTCAGTGCTACGATCTCGTAATGGGCGATCCATCATCTATCGATACTACTGCTGCCACTGACGACAAATCACTCCGACAGGGAGAAATGTCTATATTGCTTCAGTCCAACAATTCCAGTTGCAACTCGACCGTGACGGATGATTCGAGGCCATCGTACAACTCTACACAGCAGGCTGATGACGCTGTAGAAGGCGGTTGCACTGCGGGCAGATCAATGAACGACAATATTCACATCGAGGAGCATCCACCAAAGGGAACCACAACCTTGGTCAAGCTGGCTTGGTATGCATTGGGGCGAGTGGGAGCCAACGTCTTGGATGTCGTAATGGTAGCATACTTGCTGGGTGTCATTCTCACGTATGTGAATGCTATGAGGAGTTTCTTGGCTGATACTCGCTTCACCACCGGTCTGGGTTTTGTGGATTCCTTCATCTTAGTTGCGATTATGGGCCCTCTCTCGGTAGTACCCCACACAGGACATCTCGCACAAGCCAGCGCCATGGGACTTTTAGTACTGCTGGCGACGTTTCTTGTGATTGCCTGGTATGGCTTCGTTGTAGGTCCCGATTCTGTTGCCGATGGAGAGCAAAACAACAATTGGCATGTACTCACGGGAGACAACCTCTCTGCACTCACCACCACGACAATTCCATCAGTCCATCCACCAGCCACTTCACTTTGGTTTCCTAAAAATGGTTTGGCGGGTGCGAGCCAGTGGTTTGGTTGTGTAGTATTTGGATTTGGAATTGCGCCTCTTACCTTTTCCTTTCGCGAAGCAATGCACGAACCTCGTCGTTTGGTGCCTTCTACCTGGATGGCCATGGCGCTTGTTTCTGTTTCTTACATTGTAATCGGGGTAGGTTTGCTCTATCCTTTTCCTGATATCAAAGGCGATGTCCTCCATGAACTGCCGACCACGGGATGGCTGCCTACAGCGACACGACTGGCAATGATGCTCGTTGTACTCGTAACCGCCCCATTGCTGATTGTCCCTTGTGGCGAGTTGTTGGAAGGAAAGCTGGCTGGCTGGAGCTTTCACCACGAAACGGAAAGTAGTGACTACGACCATGCGACACAACAGCCTCACAAATCATGGCGCCTCAAGGCCCTGGTCAGGTGGAGTCTTTGCCTAGTGTGCGCTGCCATTTCTTGCTTTGTTCCAGGATTCGTCAATGTTCTGAGCTTTGTCGGTTGCTGCTGCGTCGCGGTTGTGGGATTTTGTCTCCCTCCCTTTCTGCACATTATATTGTCCGTCAAGAAGAACGCGAGGCATCTGCCAACAAGTAGATCAAGGATACAAATTCTGATGGAGCAGTTAATGGATCCCTCTCTCTGGATGGATGTGGCCCTACTTGTCTGGGGATTACTTGCCACTGCGATCAGCACCTACTACACCTTTCGAGAAATATCGTCGTCGTGAGGACCCACCTCAGTCTGCCAACGTGCTGGAAATTATAGTCAATACGTAACATCGAGAGGTAGAATGCATTTTAGAAGATAGAGAATTTTTGTCGACTCAGTTGCCCATACAGACACTAAGGGTTTCCATCCGCCGTTGGGCTGTCATAGAAAAGAAGTAGGCAATGCACTAGGAATTCACAAACTCCAGATATGTCAGCCTTCATGGGTTAAGCAGATTTCTCTAAAATTAATAATAGTATTTGAATATAGCCATGACAAGAAGGTTGTTAAACGCGCTAGATCTTTTTCTTTCCATCATGCTTCGCCCAAATCCACGCTTGCCCCGAACCATCCAGTGACTAATAGGAGCTGCGCTCGCTCAATTTTTATTTTTATTCTCATCATTCTCGTCAACGCGTGCAAAACTATTGCCCAAACATTAGGATGTGTTTTCATCATTTGTATTACTGCCGCCCTCCTCTTTTAGAAATTGCGAAAAGGAATCGATTTCTCTTTTACGATAGACATCTTGAAGCTCGCGATGGGCGGTGTTGATTTCACGGATGCGACTGGCAAAACCAGTCTCGGAGGGATCGGCGAAAGCCTTACAATCCCCCATTTTGCGGAGAATCATAGTATATTCTTGATCTAGCGACTTACACCTCTCGAAGTCCTCGGACCGGACATCCAATAGATGAATATCCTCTTTCACTCGCTGAGGATTCAAGTTGCTACTACTATTGTTGCTGCTGCTCATGGTGAAAAATAGTTATTGTCGGTATCTGAAGTAATATTAAAAAAGTCTCTGTGAGCGCTATAATTTTATGATTTAAAAACAGGAAGATAGTCTAAGATTACTACTGTATGTGTTACAACCTGTAAAAAAAGAGAGAGGCGGCAGTTTGCTTTCTCTGATTTTCATCGATTTTGTGACGAAACTTCGATCGAATGCGAATCCACGCCAGGCCGACTTTCACGGATCGAACAAGGGCAACAGATAGATAGTTTAATGGTCTCTTCCTATGTTCAACGGTGCGTCCCGTGAAAGAAAATAACCTTGTAATGCAGGACAGGTGATCGTCCATCTCTCGATCTTTCTCGTTGATTGTGATTGATTGTTTATTGTTGATGCTTGATGATGTTACCTGCGACCTGGTACCCATCACTTTATTGGCTAGCTATTAGATACTAGCAAGCTACACAAAAATATCAATAGCTATCAACTTTCTACTGGCTAGTAGCTAAGAGCAGTAGTGACAGGATAGTATAGTGAGAGGTTGTAACACAGAGTGCACGAGCGAACAAGAAAAAACTGAAAATAATTTCCACGATGAGATTCGTAAAATTTCTGCCACTGGTAATCGCTATCGTATGGAATGTACTCGACGCAAACCCTACCCTCTTTTTCTACGACAAATTGGCATCGTTCACTGGTGGTTGGCAGCATGAATCGTTGCAGGGGAAAACGATATGGATCACAGGAGCATCATCTGGGATCGGAAAGTCGCTAGCGTGTCAAGTGATGCAGGCAGGAGCAGCTCATGGTACTGTACTTGAATATACAATTGTGTGCGTGTTTTGCTGTATTCTTTTGATGATTTCACTACTAACAATTTGGATTTGTTTTTGCCGCCGTCATGACAATCTACAGTAATATTGTCGTCTCGAAAGCGTGACAAATTGGAACAGGTCGCCAAGCATTGCAAAGAATCGAAAAATGCAGAAATGACGCATGTGTCTATTGTACCCTATGACGCCGAACAGAAAAATGCCACGGATGCGATTGTCGACAGCGCCATTGCGTTTACGGGTCAAAATAATATTGACATTGTGATCCTCAATGCCGGGATTTACCAAACCAAGCCGGCATTACGAACGACGCAACAGGAACGAGAAAAAATAATGCAAGTCAACTTCCAAGCGCCCGCGGATTTGGCACAATCATTGATACAACGGGGTCGATGGAAAGAACGAGGGCGTGGTCATATTGTGGTGGTGGCATCCGTCATGAGCCATGGTCCACACGGTCTCTCGTCGACCTATGCTGCCAGCAAAGCTGCTCTCAAATCCTACTTTCATTCCCTGTCGACAGAAGAATATGCGTGGTTACGTGTCGACGTAGCATGTCCAGGAGTGACTGATACGGGTCTCTGGGATAATTCAGTACAAGGTGGGAGTATAGAGGGTACGAAAGGGGGCAATATGATGCAGCCCGACCGAGTCGCGAACTTGATTTTGACGGGTGTGGCTGGGAAGTATTTTCTGTTTTATGAGACTTGGATCAGCAGAGTGCCCGGACTTCTATGGGTATGGCTATCGCACTACATGCCAAATGTCTTTCACAGCTTTGTGCACTTACTCGGATACATTCGCGTAGCTATTTGGGAGCACGAAAAATTGGACGCTATGGATGTCCCGTTACTAGTTCAGAGACTGGGCATGATGCTAATGGGAAAGTACCCGCCACAAAAATGAATAACATAAACTTGGACGGAGTTGCTATTGCATTGGCGCCTTCTTGTTTTCAAAGGGCCCCATGTAGTCAATGGATCGGCATGGCTGGCACTATATAATTCGCTTTTTCTTCCCTTCTAATGGATTTGCTCAAGGCACTTGTCATGAATGGCCAACCAGCGAGCTTGGCTGCAATTAATTAATAGAAACTAGCTTGCCTGCAGAAATTGATTTCCCTGCGAAGCTACATAGGAGCTCATAGGCATGCATCAAGTTGACTCTTCTCTGCTGTAGTCCCCAGCATCAGGACGAGGTCCCAACACTACAACTGTGCCTTTCCTAATGCTTGGATTAGCCCAGCTATGGAGCAATTATAATGAAGATGTTGCAGCCCTGCTATCAGCCACAGACATTGCACAAATCAAGGCTCACTTTGGGGGGCACCATGGTGATGTGGATGGCAATCCAGTCATCAAAATTCAACTAGAAGTGCTAAGAGTACGAACCATGCCCATAGCAATGAACAACTGCAACAACCACAACACCAGCCACTAGCCTTGCAGAACCACAACAACGGACAGATGATGACCTCTCTTTAATGAATTGAAGAAAACCAACAGTTTTCAGTTGATCAGAAATTCACTGCCTGAACAAAAGCAGCATTGGGAACAACATGTGCAGCTGGTGCTCAACACTCAGAGACAATTCGTTGGAACTCAGGAGGGTCCCTGGCCTAAGTAATAATGTCTGGAACAAGACCACACATCAGAGCTACAACAACCACAACTCAAAGGAAGAAGAACACAAGCTGCTCCCCATGAGGAGGAGGAAAGTAGATCCACATGCTCAACTAGCCAACACTGCACAGCTGCTGTTGAAGTCATGGAGGGGATGCAACTTTGGCCTTGGAACTAACAAGTCAGCCCGGCAATTCACTACAACAGAGAGCAATCAATCCAATGGAATGAAGCTGAGATGTTCCAGGAGGATGCACATCTGGCGAGTGCAGGTCTGTTCGTTTAATGCTGGTCTTGCTCTTGAAGAAGCTATTCAGAGGATAGTTGATGCGTGCAACACGGACAAACCTGCAGCAATTGTCCTACATGTGAGATGCATTGAAAAGAACCAAAGCTACAACTTGGATGGATTGCAGAGCTTCTGTCCCTGGCTTCTAATCAATCAACAATGACGTTGCATCTGCATGTCTGTGCCATGGGGACTTAGAGTTTTTGAAGCTCGCATCATGTTTTTGAAGATCAAACAAAGAGAGTGCATCACTCTGCGCCCCACCATGCAACTTGTGTCACACTGTGCAGCAGCATTGCATGCCACCATGATGTGTTCATCTTGGCACTGTAAAGAATCAGTGGGCTCCATCTCACAGAGTGACACATGCAGTGAAATTTTGCATGCACTCACAAATTGCATCTTTGACTTGATCTGTGGCAATCAAACCTCTGCCACCGGCCACAGCAGCAGTTGTGATGATTGTTTTTCCAATCTCACAGCTAAATGTTGAGGGGGGAAGCACCCACAACCCATTTGATGACCAAGGATCTCCAGCATCCAATGATCATAGTTTGGAGCTTACTTCAGCTCCCTTCACTGCCACCACACTAGAAAAGGAACCTGCCTAGCAAAGTTCCCAGTTTCACACATCTGTCATTCAAAGACCGGCAACTCTTCTTGACCACATCAGTCAAATGAAATCAGGATGACTGTGACTGGCACAGTGACAGCAACAACAAGCAACATTTTAGCTGACAATTGATTGACAGCAAGTCCTCGTTGAGTCTCAGTGACATGTCACACATCTCAGCGACATGTCAAAAGTCAGCCAAAAACACAAATGAGGCACTGAAAGGCATGCAACAATTGTTCATCCAGTGCTCAAGTTCTCGCTTTCAGAAGTGACAGCAAGCAACACTGCAGCTGACAATTGTCAGCAAGCTAAGGATTCAGACTCTTGTTGGACCAAACCAGTGTTGAAGCAGTCAAAAGGTCAAGACAGTGTTTAGGCCCACCACATTTTTGATCTTCAAACCCTCTCTTAGGGTCTGAAGACCCTGTGCAGATTTTTCTTAGGCAATTTTACACCCTTTGAAAGGTCTTAAGACCCAAAGGGCTTAATTTAGACCTTTGTGTGGACCTTTTGGCCTACAGATCGAGCAGACTCTTTGCTCTGCAAAATTTGGTTTGCATTCTCAACTTGCAGCTGATCCTCGGGGATTTGAAGCAACGTTGTCAGCAAGTTGCCCGGCGCGCAATCTGCAACACACAACTGAACAAATTTGACTGAATTGTGCTGCTGCCCTGCATCTCTCAGGCCTGGTCCGCATGGTCACATTTGTGGTGTGAAACAGTGGCATTCCGTGGTGTGATTTCCTTGTTTCAAATGTGACATAATTGGCTTGCTTTGAGCTATGGGTGTTCTTTTTTGGGCCTGCTGGCATGATGCATCAAGCATGCACAAAAGAAATTGGAGTGAAAATGGCATCTGCTTCTTTGACTGCATTTTTATGCATTTTAAACAAAAAAATGCACCCCAGAACACCATTGTTTTGCACACGAAACTCAACTTTAGAGTTGCTACCTGGGAAGGTACCAGTAGCTGGGGAAGTGTGGCTATGGGAAGCTAGCACGCACTTGCTAGCCTAAAGACCAGCCCCAGGAAGGGATCTTACCCTTTGTTGATCTATTTTGGGGGGCCAAAGAGTGGTGATAACCGGGCATTTACTAAGGCTCGGATCCAGACCTGCTCGGGTGGGAGTGGTGGGACCGATTAAAGCTACTAGACTGCTAACTGTGAGGGACATAGGATGACCCTGTTAGTGAGGCTGTTCAGGTTATGAGCCTGTTCAACGCCGGACAGACCCTTACGACGGTGCTCTACTAGCTACTAGCTAGGAGGAGTTTCTAGCACGTTTGGGGGCGACATTGAAATAACAATTCTTTTTTTTATTTGAATCTTGGACCTTGCTTGGAAGACTTTTTTATTTCTACTCAGCAGCCGGGGTATCACGGTTTACCGTTACAATCAACTAGGCGAACCCGACCGCTCCAGTGTTCCAACTACAGAGTTGTTGCTACATACCGTAGGTAGTGCTGATGACCAAGGTACCAGTACAATTGTAGCTGCTAGCTTGGAGTAGCTAGTAGGATTATTACCATGTGTAGCTACCAGCACGTTTGGGAGCGAGATTGATATGGCACCCATATTGGTTTGCTGTATTCTTGCTTTACTAGAATTATTTTTCTTACAGTGAAGTTGCCACGACGAATCAAACGCCAGAAGTCCAGTCAGCGGCAGCTCCTACTAGTCCGGCACAAGCGAGGTATTGGACATGGCCAAAATACTTATGTCTTGTATGTCTGCTGCTCTTGGTGGGACCCGTTTTCCTGGTTATTGGTTATAAAGAAATGATCCCCGGTAGCCGCACCAATCGAAACTATGTGTGTGGCAGCGCGCCCACTTACGACCAAATAGAATCCCGGGGCGTGCCTGTCTGCTTGCAGACCAATGTTGAGTACAAATACAGCCTTTGTCTGCGAAGCCAGAAAAATATAACTGATCCTCCCGAATGGTGCTCTAGGTACAGCTCTAGTAGTCATAAACCCTTGGCATCACCATTCCGTTTTTGGTGGAACAATGGCGCCTGGCGCATATCTACAAATGATAAGGAGGGGGGCTATAATTTGTTGGGTGAATACAAGCTCCCCACCTCTGATCAACCGGGGCCTGGGGACATGCCGCCAGATTCATCTGACGAGTGGTCATTTACTTGTTTTTATATTTTTGGGTGTAGTGCTAAACCTTCGACGATTACCTTTACCTTTGATGAATGCCCGTCGCTGGGAGAAAATGCTGAATTGCAGATCCCTGGTTCTTGCTATGTAGAGATAGAGGCTCGTACTGCGGCCAATCTTGCTATCGGCGTCATTGGTTTGATCATCACTTCTTGCCTCGTCATAATTGTGCTTTCACCAGTTGCGGTTGCGGTTGTTGCTTGTGAGGGCTCTTGATGTGACATCCACCGTCAAAGATGAGTTCTGAAGACGGTGGAACATTGTGAATGCCATCATTTGAGCTTTGCGGTATCAAGCCTCCCTTGGATTACACTACTTTGGGGGTGCTTTGAAAGGAGGGCCATTTGGTGATGCTACTGGTACTGCCGGTAGAGCCAGCCAAATGCATCATGTTGTCCCACTCGATGACTTTGTGATTAGTTTTTTACTTTAACCCTAACCTACCATTCTGATGGAGATGGGAGCTCGTACTGTAGGCATGCATCAAGTCACCCCGCATGCATACTACCGGTACATCGAAATGTTACGTACACTGAACATGCTTACCAGTGTGCAAGCTCTTTTCGAACCCAGATTGCTCACGCGAATAAAATCTCTTAATTGGCGTCTTGCGAAACAAGACTCAATCGAACTTGGTCAAGTAGCACAATGCAAATCTGCGAAATCCCAATACTGCATACATACTGATGGTACAAGACAACAATCGAACCAGTCCATGGAAATACCAGTACTGATGAGGCGCTGCTGCAAACAAACCTATTCTTTATCTCACAATCTTCACACTGCGAAAGTTTCAACTGGAGCTCACCTACTAACAACTTTAACTAATCTAAACGCCATCAAAATGTATTTTTCCACGGCCAAGATCGAGAACCAACCTATGAAGACAAAGGCATCGGCGGCCAACAAAGAAAAGCGACAGAGACCCCTTTCAGTTGTACCTGCACTGTCGGCTTTGGGCAAGAAGATTTCGAGGACTGTATCTGGATCTTCTGGCGAGGATGATGGCAGTGTTCCTGCAACCATTCGAAGAATCTACCAGCTCGACGACACTCGAAAAATGATCACAATGCAGCTGGCGAGGAACTTCCGGAAACAAGCATTTGCCCAGGGAGAGTTTGTGAAGGTCCAGCGTGATGATGCTGAGCCGTGCACTTGCCACGTGGTATCGAGCAACGCCAACATCCGAACCGTTAACATTATTGTCCAGGAAGAAGACAACTTGAAGAGCATGGCCACTTACCTCTACTTACAAGCTCAAATCGGCACTATTGTGACCTTGGTTTAAATTCCAGGTTGACCTGGTCTGAAAAGGTTGGAAACATTATTCCACGAATACATATGAAACGAAAAAATGGCTAAAAAATATAGAACATTAAATACTGGTAACCAAATTATTCAGTACCACGTTGCAATACCTGTACAGTGCTGTTGTGCATCATCCTACTAGTTTTTCTTCTTTTGTTCATCGACAACCTTTGGCTTTCGTGCTGGCGGATTGGTCGCGTGCAAATAGAGACTCACACCCGCTAGGAGACCCCCGACGATTTGTTCTGGCCGAACACTTCCACCTCCTTCATCTTTCTTGGTGACCAATTCTTGTATCACGCCACTCAGCAGGATACCGAAAATAAGAGCGAAGCCCTTGCGGACGCTTCCAGCGTATTTGGTCACCAGACCGACGACAATGCCTCCCGCGGCATTCGTGGCAATGGGAATCAGGGTTGTGAGTGTCCATCCATCCCACATTCCAACAGATATTGTTGATGTTGTCGTTGCTTCACTACTTGATGATGAATTGAACAAGAGCTTCAAACCCAACATCATGGCACTGGCAGCACATAGCTCCATGCTAAACCAGTAAGGATTACGACCGCCCCCAGCACTTTGCAGGTTCTTTTGCGAAAGAGCTCCAGCCAAGCCGGATATAAAACTGGCCAGTAAGATGGGTGCTACTCCATAGGTGACATGCGTAGTGTCCCATTGTGATATTCCACCACCATCCTCGCTGATTGTTTTCTCCTCCACCTTGTTGGCATCGGACAAAAAAGGCAATGGCATGACGCCCTCAACTACCAAAGCACTAAGTAGCAAAAGCAGCAACGCCAAAACTTGAACAAAGGATTGTTGTTGGCCCATGACGACATAACAACAAAGGGCTGCACTGAGTGTTTTGGTTTGATTCAAAACATTAAAGGTCAGAGCGTCCAAATGTTGATAGGCCGTCAAAGCAGCAACATTTTGAACGGCATACAAGCCCGCGGGGACACCTGCCACTTGAACCCATTGAACAAGACTCCATTTGGAGTATAAATCTTTCAATTGAGTATTCGTCGAGGATACGCGCAACATGAATGCTGCCAATCCAAATTTCATGACTTCTTGAACCAAAATCACCGTCGAGCGATTGATACCCGACGGAGTAAAGTGCCTTGTTAAAGACGGCTGGGCTCCAAATTGTAATGCCAGCAATACCATGTAAAATATGGCTTTTCCATCGATCGAAGGTACAGAAGTGGAAGGAGCCATTGTGGAGGGGGTGATTGTGTGATCTGTAGGATGTACTTTTTGTGTATATTGGTTCAACAGCAGAGGATGGATGCAAGCTTGATGATATCCATCAATGTTCCGATTTCAAAATCATTTACTATACAGTAGCAGTATATCTATGACACGGCAATTTATTCAACTTCAAACTTAAAAACTGGGGGGCATTACTTCGAGGCTCGAGCCTAATAGTCCGGGGCTCGATAACTGTTGTCCTTTGCCTCTTACCAAATCAAATCATCATCGTCCTCCCAGCAATCCATCCGTCTCATCATTCATGGGCTGCTGTATTCTGTCGTGTGACTGATGCACAATGGGTGATGATTGGTTGCGAGATAGAGGAACGCAAATTTTCATTCGCGCCGGGCGTTGACCATGGGAAGTTATTAGTGAGTCACAATTTTTCGCGACTCGCCAAACCCCGCGCCTAGCCTGAACGCTATTATCAAATCCGCCACCGCGTTACGTGCCTACATGTACATGTATGATAGACCTTATTATGTAGCTACTGCTAACCTGATATCACTGACTGCTCACTGCCAGGCAGCCAACTAGAGCTAGACGCATTATGGGCAATACTGCTACGGGAAAGATGCCGCATGATAGCGGGTGGCCTCTCGCCTTGCCTTGATAACAGTCGTAGAGACACTCCGAGGCAGTGCACATAACGAATAGTTTTTGATAATCCTGTACAGTGTGTACGTCCATTCAAATTTGCCTTCCCCAAAGACCGGCACTTTCAAAGCGCCGCATCCAATAAATAGGCCAATGCGCTTCGCATTAGGCAATTGTGCTCTATCCATCACGTCCCTATACTACTTTTACCCTCGCCGCAATGCTATATTGTCACGGTGAGTAAAAGTCCAAAAACAGCCGGCGAGAACCACAATTCGAATCGACGCCATGTTAGACTTGCAGCTCCTGATTGAGAACCTTCGTTTTCACTGGCATGGTTTCTACCTGAAACTGATTCCAGATACTCGTCGTCCGCCCACGTGCTACCCATGTCGTCCACGAGTTGTTGCGAATTGGGTGACAAAAGCTGTTGCTGAAAGTTTGATTCAAAAGCAAAGCGATCTACTCTGTCAATCATGGAAAAGGTGGTGTCCGTCGTGTTGTTGGCTTCGTCGTCCTCGCCTGGAATAGCAATGGCACTCACGCAATAAAGATCACTGCCACGGACCGCGCAAGAAACAGGATCATGGTGGTAGAGTCCTTTCGCTAAAAAGATGATGCCACGAGGCGTTATGCTCACGGTCGCCTCGGGCTTCTCGGTTCTCCAAGCTTCCAACGACCAAGCCGAAATGCGATTATTTGCATTTTCTGTCATATACAGGATGGCCTCGTCGTCGATACCAATGGTCAGACCGTCACTGTGAAAAGCAGACCCCGGGGGTAAGATCTCAGTAGTACTCTTCGTATTCAGGTCCACATAATAAAGGCCTCCGATTGCCCAATGAGATAGAAGTAGCCCATCAGCATATCCAACAATACCTTTTTTCAATTTGCAGAGCAATGAAAAAGTAAAGTTAGGCCACTATAAAGGAATGCTTGATATGCATCAAGATGAACTACGACATACCACTGGCTTGAAACCCCTCTTTTGAATTGAGGAAGAGATGTGAAGGCAGTTCAATGGCACTGATATCACATACTCCGTCAACGGCAGCAGCAACGTCTAGTACCATGATAGAATTAGAGAAACTATCCGTAGCATACGCTTTTCCGTCCTTAACAGCGACATCATTCATGAAGAATCCACCACCCTCAGGGTAGCACTTTCGTATCTCTTGTCCTGTGGTAGCGTTGTAAACATAGAGAGCCGCTTCCAAAGTAGTGGAGTTTTTCTCGCCAAGGATAGAGCCACCTCCACCTGAACCATGCAAACAAAGGATAAGATTGTTAACATCGGCGGCTTTTTGGGTTTCGGGTAATACAAAGTAATTCTCATGAAAACTTACAAACAAAAATTAGACCATTACTATACGCTAGACCAAAAGAACCACGGCGACCAAATCCTGGGGAGGCCACAATGGTAGCGCTTTTGGATGTGTCATCCACATTCACAGCTCGAACCGATCCATAGAGGGCATCACTAACCAATGCAAATGTCCCTTCGCCTAGTCCCATCCTGTCGTTGGCGGATGCTGGTAGCATCCGAATGTGGCCAATTGGAAAGACGTCTGCATCTTCTTCGACTAGCGCTACGCAAGCACAAAATGATGTAGCCACTAGGAAAATAAGGGAAACTAGCCGTCTCATTGTTAATGATTGAAGTAGAGTAGGTTTTGAAGATGATGGTCCGTGTGTGGCAAACTCTTTCGCAAATAGGTCCTACAATAACGATGGGGGCGATGGCCAAAGATGCTCGGCAAATTTTGATGCATCGACTTTTTCGTGGTTCGTTCCGTCGGTTCATTCATGTTGGTTCTTTCCTGGATCTCCCCCACCCGGGCAAACTAAGTGCTCGAGGCACCAGTCCAGCTAGAGTCGCAGGTGCTACTTTTCCTTTGTCCTTCCTTCTGGATGGCGCTAGAATGGCACCACTTGTCTCATCAATTGTTGATTGACTGAAGTGTGAGTCCTGAAGCTATGATGAAGTGGAACAGTAGTGGAACCCATGCCACTTGTTGGAGCATGCCGGTGATTGGCAAACAGGGCTCCCATGAGGACTCACACGATGATGTAGAAAGCAAGACAGAACTGCATTCATGAATCCTGAAGTCATCAACAACTGGGTGGAACGGGTGGGGCAAGCAAAGCTTCAGACTAGGTGGTCAGTGGTAGATAACATGAAACAAAAGAGAATGAGCTGTTAATGTTTGCAATGGCAAGAGAGATCTTGTTAGGCAACCCAATGTTGAAGTGACAGGGAATTGAACCCCAAGGTTGCTATCCAGCCACTCTAGTTCAGGTCAGTAAAGTCTGGGTGTGGTAAGCACGACTGGCACCATCCCCTACTCTGCACCACGTTTAGCGATGCAGAGCAAAGTGCATGCCGGCAGCCGAACCTTCCTCAAACCACAATCATGTGTCGAGGTTCGAACCCAGGATCTTGGGAGTGTCGGGGGCTTGTCGACCTACTGCACCCTCTGCCACTAAGCCACACACACCACTACCCAGTGGGGGCTTGAAACCTACCCTATGGCATGCAGTGTCTATCCCTTTACCATGTTAGGCAACCCAAATTAAAGTGATAGGGAATTGAACCCCAAAGCAATTGTCCAGCCACTCTAGTTCAGGTCATCAAAGTCTGGGTGTGTCAAGCACGACTGACAGATCTCAATGTGTGCGTCAATGAGTCATGGCCACTGGCAATGACAGCGTTCAACATTGGTGGCAAAGCCTAATGCTAGGAAAGGGTGGAAAGAAAGGTCTGTCTGGTCATCGTTGAACACTCTGGCCTAGCTGAGGAATCTGCAGGATTCCCTTCAGCCACCAACCTTTGTTTGCCCTGTCTCTTATACACATCTCCGAG
>ENA-ORBV01004606-ORBV01004606.1-microbial-mat-metagenome-genome-assembly--contig:-NODE-4606-length-26237-cov-13.428440_pt1 | contig 26237 bp, 28 predicted proteins | sample MGYA00237777_ERZ505514 | MGnify/ENA primary metagenome ERZ505514 (study PRJEB26160, sample SAMN06269048) | microbial mat metagenome | isolation source: Oligotrophic lake microbial mat | place...
GAGTTGTTCGGATTGCTCGATCGATTGCGCTGAACTGAGCAGCTTTGCCGTAGGTTTTAAACTCTAGTACTAACATATTTTTATGATACCATATCCACCATAAAATACATATAATCAATTAAAGCCGCCCTAGAACGGCGGGGCTTTAGACCCAATTTCTTGGTAATCACAGGTTTCTGGTAATTTTCTGGTAATTCCGATAATCTGTTAGTCTAATGCAGGCTAAAATTATCTTTGCCACAGTTTTTGCCATAGTTTTAGGAAGTTGCATGAGAGTTGTTGTAGCAGGTGGGACAGGGTTTGTTGGGGTTAAGTTAGTAGAACGACTAAATTCACTTGGCGATCGAGTCACGATTTTAGCCCGCAATCCCAAGAAAGCAGAGCGTCAGTTTCCAAAATCATTTTTCCCTCATATTGATGTCGTCGGCTATACCCCGCAAGCCTCTGGGGATTGGACAGAAGTATTATCTGATTGCGATGGTGTGGTCAATCTCGCAGGGGCATCGATCGCCGATAAATCTTGGACAGATAAATACAAGCAAGAAATCCTCAGCAGTCGGCAGTTGGGAACCAGACAACTTGTAAAAGCGATCGAATCTGCCAGTCCTCGCCCCAAAGTGCTAGTAAATGCTTCAGCGATCGGCTACTACGGTAATGATGCCAATAAAGTTTTCGATGAGTATAGTTTTGCAGGCACAGATTTCTTAGCTAGCGTTTGTAAAGCTTGGGAAGCCGAAGCTGAACTTGCTAATAGTCTTTTACGGGTGGTACGACTTCGATCGGGGATTGTGCTGGGCAATGGTGGTGTATTGGCAAAAATCCTACCGCTGTTTCAGCTTGGGTTGGGTGGCAAACTAGGTTCTGGTCAGCAATGGTTTTCTTGGATTCACCGTGACGATCTGGTCAGTCTGATCATCTTTGCTCTGACCAATAACAATGTCGCAAACGCTTTGAATGGCACGGCTCCTAACCCTGTTACCAATGAGGAGTTTACCAAAGCTCTAGCTAAAGCGATCGATCGACCTGCCTTTTTACCTGCACCTGCGTTTGCGCTCCAACTGGCTTTGGGTGAATCCGCGACTCTGGCTTTGGAAGGGCAGAAGGTATTACCGAAAAAAGCGGAAATCAATGGCTTTAAGTGGCAATATCCCACGATCGAAGCTGCACTTAGTCAGATTCTAAATTAGCTGATGGCGATTATTCTGGGTAGTCGGATCGATACTACGAGCTATGAGGATGCTTGCGATCGAATTCAAAATTGGGTCGCCACCAAAACCTCTTGCTACATCGTTGCTGCGAATGTACATGTGGTGATGACGGCTTACTGGGATTCCGATTACCAAAAAGTGATTAACGATGCCGCTCTGGTTACGCCTGATGGGATGCCTCTGGTTTGGGGATTGCGATCTCTGGGCGCAAAACATCAGCCGCGAGTTTATGGGCCAGATTTGATGTTGGCGTGGTGCGATCGAGCCGCTCAGTTAGGTTTACCAATTTATCTCTACGGCAGTAAATCTGAGACTTTAGAGCGATTAGAACACAATCTAACCCAGAGATTCCCAGATCTAAAGATTGCTGGAAGCTATGCACCGCCATTTGGTGAGATCGATCCTGAAACTCTTGCAGTCGATCTCGATCGAATTCGAGCTTCAGGTGCATCTGTGGTGTTTGTGGGATTGGGATGTCCCAAACAAGAATATTGGATGTCTCAAGCTGTCGGTAAATTGGATATGGTGATGATTGGTGTGGGCGCGGCATTTGATTTTGCCAGTGGACAAGTATCTCAAGCTCCGCGTTGGATGATGCGATTGGGATTGGAATGGCTATATCGCTTGATTCAAGAGCCGCAGAGACTCTGGCGAAGGTATCTGATCAACAATCCCATGTTTGTCATCCTATTTGGCTGGCAGTTACTACGTCATTCGATTAGCTCAACTCATGCTAGCCCTCGCCCTTAAAAAGGGGAGGGAACAAGATTGAGTGGGTTAGGCAATGCTGGCGAATTGCTGTTCGATCGATAATTCAGTCATCCCATCCGATCTCACAGAGATTTCTGGCTTGGCAACAATTTCGACAATTTTATTACGGGCGGTAGATTGAAAGAGGGCATCAACACAAACCTGCGCGACTTTGGTGCGGGGAATGCTGCCTTCAAACAACGTATCGGCGGCAGACATCACCAGATCGCCAGCTTGATCCTCATTCTTTAAACCACCAGGACGCACGATTGTATAAGGTACACCACTGACCTGCAAATATTCTTCTGCTTGCTTTTTCCAGAATAATACTAGCCAGAATAGATTCAAGGGATGGAATAGTAGCGAAGTGCAAAGCGAAGACACAAACACAAAATGTTCGATCCCTTTGGCTTTAGCAGCGTTGACAAGATTCTTTGTACCTTCAAAATCAACCATATATGGCCCCGTTGGATCGAAGCTAGGCTTAGCTCCTGTGGCGCAGAGCAGAACTGTACAATCTTCGATCGCCTGACTTAAAGCCTCCTTCTTCAACACATCACCTAGAACTAGTTCTACTTGCGGGGGCAAAATGTTTTTCGCTGCTTGCAAATCCCGTACCAAGGCTTTGACAGGAATATCGCGCTTCACCAGTTCCGCCACAATTCGTCTACCCGTTTCACCCGTCGCTCCAGCTACAAATGCTTTCATAACGCTCTTTTTATTTCTTAACTTTCCTTAATATTCTAGCGAACCGTCTGAGGATGAGTAGTTGTTCGACACAAACTTACGATCGATCGCGCCGATAGTGCCAAAATAGTAGAATAAGCGTGTTTGTCGGCAATAGGAGAAATGCAGGCGTGGCAGAATTTGACTATGACTTGGTAATTATTGGGGCAGGTGTCGGTGGGCATGGTGCGGCACTTCATGCTGTTGCTAACGGCTTAAAAACGGCGATTATTGAAGCCGCAGATATGGGTGGGACTTGCGTTAATCGCGGTTGCATCCCTTCCAAAGCTTTGCTGGCTGCTTCTGGACGGGTAAGAGAATTACGGGCAAAAGAGCATCTGAAACTGCTGGGCATCGAGATTGGTGATATCAACTTCGATCGAGGCGCGATCTCTTCACATGCTGGCAATCTGGTGAATAAGCAGCGCACCGATCTGACTAATAGCCTCAAAAAGCTAGGCGTGGAAATTATTCATGGACGCGGCAAGGTCGCTGGTAAGCAAGCTGTTCAAGTTGGCGATCGAACAATTACGGCGCGTGATGTAATTTTGTGTACGGGATCGCTGCCATTTGTGCCACCTGGGATTGAGCTGGATGGAAAGACCGTTTTCACCAGTGATGAAGGTGTGAGACTAGACTGGCTACCAAGTTGGATTGCGATTATTGGCAGTGGTTATATTGGCTTAGAGTTTTCTGATATCTACACAGCTCTGGGCAGCGAAGTCACGATGATCGAAGCGCTCGACCATCTAATGCCAGGTTTCGATCCTGATATTGCCAAACTAGCTGAACGCATCTTGATCAAACCACGCGATATCGAAACCAAAGTCGGCGTGTTGGCAAAGAAAGTCACACCTGGCTCACCTGTAACGATCGAACTTTCTGATGGTGAAATTTTAGAAGTCGATGCTTGTCTGGTCGCGACAGGTCGGATTCCGAACACAAAAGACTTAGGGCTAGAATCTGTAGGCATAACTCCCGATCGACGTGGGTTCATTGAGGTCGATGATCGCATGGCAACCAGTGTGCCGCATCTTTGGTCGATCGGTGATGCTACAGGCAAAATGATGCTAGCTCATGCGGCGGCGGCTCAGGGAGTTGTAGCGGTTGAGAATATTTGTGGACGCGATGCCACGGTTGACTATCTCAGCATTCCTGCTGCTGCCTTTACCCATCCCGAAATCAGTTTTGTCGGGCTGACCGAGCCACAAGCTCAAGCCAAAGCTGATGCTGAAGGATTTCAAATTGCCACAACGCGCTCTTATTTCAAAGGGAATGCCAAAGCGATCGCCGAAGCTGAAACCGATGGACTGGCAAAGCTGATCTATCGCCAAGATACAGGTGAACTCTTGGGTGCTCATATTATTGGCATCCATGCTTCTGACTTGATTCATGAAGCCTCTGCCGCAATCTCGCAACGTGCTAGTGTGCATACCCTAGCGCGTCAGGTTCACGCTCATCCTACGCTCAGCGAAGTGCTAGATGATGCCTACAAGAGAGCGGCTCACGTTTAGAAAAGAGAGTGGACTAATCTAAATCTCGGTGTTTGCGTGATTTTTGCCAAGGAAGGGATAATGGTTTGCCCTTGTAAAGGCGATACATCAGGTAAATAGTCGTCACAAAGTAGGTAGAGCTAAGCGTGACTTTAAACAGCTCTAAAGACACCTGAATCCCTTCACCACTTTGCCCTGTAGAACCTAGAGTCGCGTAACTGATTAGCCAAGTGAGAAACAGTAAAACTGCTACTTGGCTAGTATCTTTGAGTTCCTTGCTGGTTCGATCGTTGCGTAAATTTAGAAGTGACGGAATTATCCCAAACACAGGTAGCAAGCACAGGTACATGCGTGATTTTTTCGTAGGAGATAATTCTGGCTTCATAGGATTTCTCTCGGCTCTATTGCCCTTTCTATAGAAAGATGGGTTAGGGGTGAGGTTCTAAGCAGTTACCAACTCTGGACGCTTGCTGTTACGAATATCCGAGATCGCCTTGGCATAATCACTAGCATTAAATACAGCCGAACCAGCGACGATCGCATTAGCTCCAGCTTCTACCACTTGCCAAGTATTGTTTGCTTTCAGACCACCATCAACTTCGATCCAGGGATCGAGACCACGTTCATCGCACATGCGGCGAAGGGCGCGAATTTTTGGCACGACGGTAGGAATAAAACTCTGACCACCAAAGCCAGGGTTAACACTCATGATCAAGATCAGATCGCATAGTTCTAAGACATTCTCGATTAGAGCCAATGGACTGCCAGGATTTAGCACCACGCCTGCCAGTTTGCCCAGTTCTTTAATTTGTCCCAAGGTACGATGCAAGTGGGGTGAAGCATTATGCTCGGCGTGGACGTAGATGTGATCGGCTCCCGCCTTCGCGAAATCTGCGACATATTTTTCTGGTTCCACAATCATCAAATGCACATCCAGAGGCTTTTTCGTGATTGGGCGAATTGCTTCAACCACCAACGGCCCAATCGTGATATTCGGAACGAAACGTCCATCCATGACATCAACGTGAATCCAATCGGCACCCGCAGCATCAATTGCCCGAATTTCATCGCCCAAACGACTGAAGTCCGCAGATAAGATCGAAGGAGCAATCACAATTGATTTGGTCATGGTTTTTAGTGTTCTCGATGACAAATATTATTTAATTCTTAAATGTTAACATTCAGTGTGCCGTGTAGGATATATGCTTCTAGCCACGAATCTTTTGTCGAAAGCATAACTAGAGAGGATTTCAACTTTTTAGTTAGGGGTTTAGACTAGATTAAGACTAAATTGCTGTAGTGTCGATCGAGATCACTACTATTTGGCGTTACTGACCGTCGAGTTCTATCATTTTTTTGGGCATACAATGCTCTGTCCCGCTTGCAATCATCCTGATAGTCGTGTTTTAGAGTCGCGCTCGGCAGAGTCTGGGCGTAGCATTCGTCGTCGCCGTGAATGCCTACAGTGCCAGCGTCGATTTACAACCTATGAACGGATCGAGTTTGTGCCGATTACCGTGATCAAGCGTGATGCTACACCTGAGTCGTTCGATCGATCTAAACTGCTGCGTGGCATGGTTCGCGCTTGCGAGAAAACTGGTATTGCCCAAGATAAATTAGAAGCGGCGATCGATGATATTGAGTCCCAACTTCAGGCGAGAACCGATCGAGATGTGCCTAGTGTCGAAATTGGCGAACTTGTGCTCGAACATTTGCAATCTCTCAGTGAAGTTGCCTATGTGCGTTTTGCCTCGGTATACCGCCAGTTTCAGGGTGTAAGAGACTTTGCCGAAGCATTAAGCCAGCTAGATCAAAGCAATATCGATCGAGATCAGGAAAGATGACATCAGTCTCAAAATTTATCCTAGCCAAACTTCATTGCCCTTGCCATATCGCGTTTGTCTTCACGCTTTTTGATATCTTCGCGCTTATCATGCAATTTTTTATTCCTGACTATGGCCAGATCGACTTTAATCCAACCATTTTTGAGGTAAAGCTTTAAAGGCACCATAGTTAGCCCTTTTTGCTCCACTTTACCAATCAGTTTGCGGATTTCTTGACGATGCATCAGCAACCTGCGGGTGCGCGTTGGCTCGTGGTTAAACAGATGACTCGTAGCTTGGTATGGCGAAACATGCATATTCAGCAACATGATCTGCCCTTTACGCACAATCGCAAAAGCATCCTGCATATTAGCCTGACCGTTCTTGATCGACTTTACTTCTGTCCCGACCAATTCGATCCCAGCTTCATATGTCTCAATAATTTCGTAATTAAATCTAGCTTGACGATTGTCTGCCAGAACATGACCATAGGTACTCATATTGCTGTGCTTTTTGCTTGCTATGCTTTTTGCTTGCTATGTTGCTCGAAAAAGCCGCTCACAAATATTGATCTGATTGATTTAATCAGGTGGATCGAAATCGTACCGCAGAAAGTCAAACATTGCTAATTAATCATTCCGACTAACTAGGAATCATTTCCACCAGTTTCCAGTTTTGATTTCCTGCAAAAGCCTGACTAACCATATCAGCCATTCTTTGGCAATGATTATTCGATCTCAAGGGTAGCTCTTGATTTTTTGTAACGCAGGTCAGCTTTACATTATCACCATCAATTTCTGTCTGGTGAATCAAAATCTCTACCGTAACTAACTTCGAGAAAGAAACATTGCCAGTAGCCTCCTGTGCCATTACGTAGTCCCCAGTACTATACGTAATCGATAAATTGCATAACTCAAGGCTTTCTTTGAGAGCCAGAAGCAGCTTTTGAGGAGAAATTTCAATCATGAACTGTTGAGTATATCTACCCATAACTAAATCCGATCCCAGTGAAAAATAGCAGATTGCATTGAATTTAAACTAATACTTGAATTAGTGATTACAAGAGCTTAGCTTTGACTAACCTTAAGTTAAGGTTAGCACTTAGCGATCTCGTATATCTGGACTGGTGAATAAAAAAACAGACCCACAAACTAGGCTGTAGACCCTGCTTTAAAAATATTAGATTAAATGCGATTTACAAACCAATCACAAGTTTTGACAAAATTCTAGATAGTTAGCCACTACTAAAAAACATTCACAGCATTTGTGAACATGTGAGGCTGGAAAAATTTCTCACACTCTTAAATATCGATTTAATATTGAATTAAATATTATGCTTAATCCAATTATCGACTGGTTCTAGAGCGACTTCTAACGGGTATTGGGATCAGCTCTGGCTGAGATTGTCCACCCAAGAGAGAGTCTAACAGACGATTGAATACTTCGCCCAATCTTTTTAAAGCTTTTTTGATTGATTTCACTTTTGATATCTCCGTATCATAAGCTTATAAATTTATTTATTAATCATAACAAATCTTCGCCTTAAATGATCTAATGCTGAGCAAGCACTCACTCTTCTGATCCAATCTCGATCGCGATGTGGGCTAAAAGTATGTCGTATGGCGATCGAATCACCGTCAGGATCGGCAATCCCGATATAAACCAAACCAACAGGCTTTTCCGCCGAGCCACCATCAGGACCTGCAATCCCAGTAATACTAATGCCCCAATCACTTTTTAGTTTTACCTTCGCCCCGATCGACATCTGAATTGCCACTTGCTCGCTTACGGCTCCATATTGCTCTAGATCGGAGGGTGAAACATCAAGTAAATTTATTTTGGCAGCATTGCTGTAACTGATCATGCCACCGAGAAAGTAGCTAGAACTGCCAGACCTCGCGGTAATCATTTCACCTAGCCATCCACCTGTACAGGACTCAGCGACAGCGAGTGTTTGCTGATTTCGCTTCAGGGCATCTCCCACCACACTGGCGAGGGTATCGTCATCAGTGCCATAGCAGTCTGCCCCAGTAAGTTGGAGAATCTCAGCTTCAACTGGTGCGATCAGATTCTGGGCTTGGGACTGAGTCGCAGCACAAGCCGTAATCCGAAGTCTAGCTTGACCATAGTTGGCATAAGGGGCAACCGTGGGGTTAGTCAGATCGAAAAATTTCTGGACGCGCTCTGCTAAACCCGATTCGGTGATACCCCAGTATGACAGCACCCGCGAATGGAATACTTGCTTCACCCAGCCTTTAGCGTGTAAAAGAGGGATGGCGGTCTGTTGCCACATCGCATACATTTCAGATGGAATCCCAGGGAAAGTCAGGATCAGTAAACCTGGCTGCGGCTGCCAGATCATGCCTGGAGCCGACCCAATTGGATTAGGCAGAATATCTGCACCTACGGGCAAGAGGGCTTGCTTGCGATTATTTTCAGTTAATTCACGCCCTAAACTTTTGAATTTCTGGATGATGTCGTCCCAGACTTCTGGTCGCTCGGTGAGGGGGGCATCAAAAAAACTGGCAATCGTCTCAGTGGTAAGGTCGTCAGGTGTGGGGCCGAGTCCACCTGTGGTGATGATCAGGTTGGAGCGTCCCGCCGCGATTGCCAAAACTTTTTGAATGCGATCGGGGTTGTCACCGACAACGGTTTGGTAAAAGTGAGAAATACCGAGAGCAGCAAGCTGAGTTGCGAGATATTGAGCATTGCTGTTAAGAATTTCCCCTAACAGTAGCTCTGTCCCAATGCAAATAATCTCAGCACTGATACTCATATATAGCTCTTAATTTTTGGGGCAGTGTTGCAGCCATTTCTTCCCGACTCAGCTTGTTTGTGGGAATTAATTAGCTTGATAATTAATCAGATCTTGGCTTGAGCTTGATTGGACTTTTAATCGGAGCTTTTACCTGTTCGGGATTGCGGTCTGATGAGCTGTCTTGGGATCGGGGTGGTGTGCGATCTGAGTGCTCCAATCTGTCGGATCGATCTGATTTATCAGAAGGATTGGGATCGAAAACATCGAACCGAACTGTCTGCGACACATTTTGTCCAGCAGTTTGAACTAGGGTACGGATTGCCTGAATCGTGCGACCACCACGACCGAAGATTCGACCTTTATCCATTGGATCGAAAGCAACTCTAATTAAGAATCGATCGCCCTGGCTATTTTTTTCACAATCAATTCGTAATGAGCCTGGCTGTTCTAGCATAGGCTCAATCAAAAATTTAACCAGAGCAATATAATCAGGCACGATCTTCTAAATTAGGGTTCAAGGAATTAAACAAAAATCAGGTTGGCTAAGCCTTGAGTAGATCGAAAATCTTGGCTTTCTCAAAAATTCGGCGAACGACATCAGTAGGCTGAGCACCTTGCTTGAGGCGAGTCACAATTGCTTCAACTTCAAGTCTGGTTTCGTGGGTGCGTGGGTTGTACAGCCCTAGTTCTTCGAGCGGACGACCATCACGACGGGTAGTACTTTGGATGGCAATGATGCGGTAGCTAGGCTCGCGCTTTTTGCCGAAGCGCTTTAATCTCAACTTGACCATGTATTTGTTTGGTGATTTCGGTAAATCAGATAATAAGGGTTAATATGCAGATTTTTCAGTTTAGCAGATTAATAGCTGCCGCACACCGACTTTTTCGATCGGTTTGGTTAAATGAAAGATTAGAAAAAATTTCCAAATCGATCGTGTCTCTGCTAAGATAATTCAAGTTTAGGGCGCTTAGCTCAGTTGGTAGAGCGTCTCGTTTACACCGAGAATGTCAGTGGTTCGAGTCCTCTAGCGCCCATCACAATAATTAAATATTTTTTTAAATCTAAATATTTGGAGAACTTAGTATGCTCTAAATATTTAGATTTACTCATTCTAATTCAGCGTAGAGCCAGTAAACAACCAGACTACCGAGCGAAATCCATCACGAATTGCCTTATCAGCCGTTTCTGTGTCTGATTCCGATGGGACTGAGATCGATTGAACCTTAATACCCCGACTACCCAGCACGATGTTGCCAATCAGACTAGAACGCGGCATATGGTAATCAGAGGTAATCAGATACAGGCTGCTAATATTTTTTGCTTGCAGATCATCCACTAAAGTCGTGAAATTGGTCACAGTATCGACAGCGCGATAGTCAAGATGAATGCGACTACGTGGAATTCCAGCTTTGTCAAACACATAATGGGAATATTCTTCGGGGCTGCCTGAAGATACCCAGATTGGTAAATTAGGATGCTGCTTAGCAAACTTTGCTGCAAATTTCTCACGAGTTGGTGCTCCGCCTAATACCAAAATCGCCTGTGGCGGCTCAACTGGTCGAGGCATTCCGCCACTGAGCACCCAGCTAAACATCACGAGTCCTGATAAGGTGGCGGCAGACTTAGATTTATGCGCTAAATACTTCATAGAGCAAACAATCTTGGGCTTCATGCAAATTTCTTGGATTTGGCTAAACAGTGATGAATGGAGAAAGGTATTATTTGTTTGACTTTAACTGAAATTGCCGATCCCGTCAAAGTTTGGGATGGTTATTCCAGTACTTATGCCCCAGCCAGGCAATCAAAGCCGCTGATTCGCAACCGACTCTGCCAAGTGCAGCGAGTTTGTATAAAGCTAGACTGCGACTAGTAAATGCCGATTTAGTTAAGCAGGGATATTTATCTATGGCATCTTGCATTAAGTTCAGCCATTGCGCGATCGACTGCCTCTGATATCCCCACAAATCATGCAAGAATGCATGCACAATTCTTCTAAACAGGGAAGCTCGATAGACTGGCAAGATTTCATCTGGTACTACGATTTCTTTAGATTCTAATAAATCCCACCATTTTGATAAATCTCGACGAATTTTCTCAGTGGCTAATTTATTCTGTAGGGTAGAGTCTTGGTGGATTCTATAGGTAGCTAGGTTTGTGGCAATTTCACTGACCTGAGCTATCCAACTAGCTCTGATAAAAAATTCAAAATCAAGTGCAACCTCAAAATCTTGTCTAAAGCCATTTTTGACAATTGTACTTCTTCTGATACAAGTCCCAGAGCAAGGGGGAAGATATCCATCTTGGAGCACGGCTCTGGTGTAGGCTGAATCTCTCAAGAGTGTTTCAGGTGGCTTAGGGACAATCCCCTCGATCACCTTACCATTCTCAAGTACTCTCCAACTCCCAAAAATAATATCGATATTGCGATCTCTAGCAATTGTGGATTTGATTGTGGCAATCGCATCTGGAGCCAGAAAGTCATCAGCATGGAGCATCACCACATAGTCGCAGCTACTATGCTCATAGATCGCGTTCCAAGCTGCTCCGATCGACATACAGGAGTTTTCATGCACGACCCGAACTTTAGGCTCAAAGCTCTGCGCGATCGCTAGACTCCGATCGATCGAGTCATGCTCAAAGACGACAATCTCATCGGCTGATTCAGATTGATCGATTGCGCTTTCGATCGCTTCTTTGAGATATATCTCACCGTTATATACAGGAATACCAATGGCAACTCTAATCATTCTGAATTATTCTCTTTATGCTTTGTTTATGCTTTAGAGTTAGAGTTAGATCTCAGTATTTCTGGTTAGGAGATCGGGATCAACTGGCTGAATCGATAGCAAGCAATCGGTTCTGTGTTCGAGCGATTGGGCGGTGCAGTTATGCCATTTTTTGCCGTCCCAAACTAGTTGATGGAGTTGTAATTCATGACTAAAATTATCGATATAATTAGCAATTTGCTCAGAACGACATTCCAAAATCGTGTAGTCGATCGACTGAGATTTATACAGCCGACTCGCACCTTCGATCACTTTTGGCTCATGTCCCTCTGTATCGATTTTTAATAGAGAGATGTGCGAAATATTTTGAGAATCCGCCCAATCATCCAGCCTTACGGTATCAATTACTTCTATCTTTACTACTCCTTCTAATGCATGATTTTCATCTTCGATCGCATGATAAGTACTGAGCTGATGAACCCTCAAATTTACTTGACCCGCCGTCGCACTTGCCGCTATGCGATATGCTTGGCAGTCAAATCCCTGACTTTGGAGTTGATCGCAATTTTGTTTAAGATACTTAAAATTCTTTGCCTCAGGCTCTAAACAAAAAACTTTGCCCTGCTTCCCCACTGCGGCAACAGCATACGCTGAAAAATACCCAACATTTGCGCCAATATCAACCACGACATCACCCGATTTCACCAGATTTATAATCGCCTGACTCACATGAAGTTCATGCAGTTTAAATAGATAGCCAATATAGTGTGGATCGGGTGGTAAGAAAATCGAAACGCTCCCATCGGCATTAATCTCAACTTCTCTTTGGAAATTAAATAAAAATGCATCTAATTTTGATAGGGTCTGCACTCCTCTACCAGAAGAAAGTTCGAGAAGATTTAAGTAAATCGGCATCAGAAATTTTCTAGGGTACATATGCTGGATTGAGTTTGATTGGGATATAGACTGATCTACGAACTATTTGCGTAATAGAGTCAGATTATCGACATGGGCAAAAAGCTCTAAACCCATATTTTTATAGGCATCAAACACAGCTTTTCTGGTTCCTGCAAAACAGATCTGATCGGTGTCGTGCATGGCAATAATGCCACCTTTAGGCATAACCCTTAACCACGCCGCGATAGCATCCCACCTCTACAGCTACCGTATCGATGAGATGTTCTGTAAAGGATAAGGCATAGAGCAAATGCTGGAGTTGCGTGGCTGTAGCCGCAGTATTAGACCAGTCGGCATCTTGCGCAGGAGGAAGATCTTGCTTAGCCTCAATCGGCAAAGCATATTTTTCAAAGTTCCATTTTGCTTCTTGCTCAATCAGCCTTGCCTTAGCAGTAAAAGCTAGTCGGATCGGATGCCATTTGGCGTATCTCTTGATCGTAAATGGATCGGTTTTCATATCACTCCGCATCATTCTTGTAGCAATTCTTGCACAAATTCAGGTCGTTAAGCTGAGGTGTCGGCAAAAATCGAGTTCCAAACTCGATCGACAGATTCAGTATCAAATCCATCAAAGTATCGATCGCGAATTTTTTGGGCATTAATTTCTCCTTTTGCTAGATCTGCTAATGCAGTTAATATGCCCTGAGTTAGCTCCGATCGATCTCCTGGCGTGACTAATAATCCAACTTCAGGATAGCCTTCATACAAATCGGGAATGCCGCCCACCATCGAAGCCACACAAAATCGCCCGGCCTGCATCAACTCCAGCAACGTAAAGCATGGTCCACCTTCAAACCACGAGGCATAGACGAAAAAATGACAGTTAGCCATGATCTGCGGTAAATCTTGACGGTGATCGTAACTACCATGAAAAATTATCCGATCCTGAATATTGAGATTACGGGCGAGTAGCTCTAACCGAGGCTGATCCTGACCACCGCCGTACAAATGTAGTTCGACCTCTGGCTGCGTCTGTAAAACCGTTGCCATCACTTCCAGTAGCATATCAAGATTTTTTTGCTTGATGTTTAAGCGTCCCATGAAACCGATCTTCCAGGGCGGCGGCGGCAGAGGCACAGGTTCTGAGAATAATAAAAGGTTATGGTAATGCAGGACTTGGACTTTACCTTTATAACCGTAAACTTGTTGAAACTGATCGGCTGTGCAGTGCGACACTGAGATCACGGCATCTGTGTTTGCGACTGCTTGACAAAACTTTTGTCCATAGGGTGGTATGGGTGGTAAAAACTCTGGCGCAAACATCCAACTCGCGGCAATCTTCGCCCTTCGGCTGTGAACCAGTCGTACCGTTCTCAAATACAGTTCAGGCATTGGTTGGCGCACACAAAATACCCAATCCCCTGGTTTAAGTTGCGTTCCTAGCCAAGTCAGCATAATGTGCTGTCGAAGTAAGATTCGATCGCCAGGCAGCCGCATTTGACGATAAACCCCGATCCCCTTGTCTACAAGTTCATCGACTAACGGGCAATGCTCCAGTTCAGCCACCACCACACGCACTGGTATATTTCGACTATGTAGATGCAAAGCAAGAGCATGGAGATAAGTCTCAATCCCACCTGCCCGAAATAGAACATCCGAAAAGAGGAAAATCATAATGGCATAGCGATTAGTTACTCATTGACATTAATGATGCCTTTAATTTTGGAAAGGCTTTGAGCCACATAAGATATCGAATTGGAGTGACAAAGTGTCGGCAGACTAAGCTCTCATAGGGTTGCTGAATATCATGGAATGGTTTGTAGTCACCGTAAGGGAAAGCTGCTCCTCTCAGAGCCACAACAAATTCTGCTTTGGGAAAAAACCGATATCCCACAGTTTCTAATGCTACAGCGATCGAAGTTTGTTCGGTAAATACGTGAGGATTTGCCAGAGATTTTGCCGAAATTATCTTGCCCCAATCCAAGCCATTTAGACTACCTTGAGGTGCATATACCAGTCCTGTATTGATCTTGCCGATTGGCGCAATACTATTTGTTTGGGCGAACTCAATCACGTTACGATCGAAGCTTTCAACTTCGTCTTCCAAGCAGGTGCATTCATGAGCTTCTACACAATGCAGTAGCGTAGTTAGAGGATTCTGAAAAAACACGACATCCGAATCGATCAGAAGACAGTTAGTCACGGACTGGACGGCATCAAGAATAATTACCTTGGGGGCGAGATAGTGAGCCTTGTAAAACTGGCTTAAGGTGGGATGTGGTTTGTAGTGATGGTAGTCACAAAAAGATGGGAAATCTAGAAACACTTGACATCGATCGTGCCATTTGGATAAGAACTCAGCATCTTGTCGATCGAGCGATCCATCGGATAGCACAGTGAGATTACCAATACTTCCAACAGCGCGTTCGTAACTTACCAGGGCAAATAGTAGATCGGGTAATTGCTTCTTGCCCACCAAAGTGGCAAGCGTAAACGGAAAGTCTGCCGAAGTTTTGAGTTGGATCGAACGGAGTAGAGGCATAGCTCGATCGCGAACTCGCCCTGTTCTCATATTCAGTAAAGATCTGAGAAATCCTCGCCCCCGAAATGATAGTGAGTTGCCGATCCGTTTTACTAAAGCCATGACTTACCTCATCTCACTTGTTTAGATCATTTGTCTAGTTAAACTATCTAATTAAACATATGGAATCTTACGTCTACCAAACCAGCTCCGCCAATCATGATAAAGCTCAGCAAGCAACGAGCGCGCCCAGAAGTTAATTAATACCGATCTTGTCAAGATATTTAATCCCAATCGATCGTATTCTACTCGCCTTAAAGTATCACATTCCTGCGCGTAAGATAATTGTCCGTCTGCACCACCTGTTTTGGCATCGGCATGAGTTCGATAAACTGCTAAAGTATCGGGTAACACAGTTGCCGCCGTATAGTATGAGAAACGAAGCCAGAGATCGTAATCCATTGCCAAATAGATGTCACTCACAGCAGATCCAACCTTATCCCATAATTCGCGTGTCCAGAAAGTCGAAACTTGGGTAATAATTATTCTGGCATGGAGAATATGATTTTGAGAAATCTGGTGTTTAAGCTGAGGATAGCTGTGTAAACTATTGTCAGGCTCAAGGTTGAGCGCATTCCCATTCCACCAATGCAAACCAGGCTGATAGTAGGATGCCAGTTTAAATAAAGCTGACGGGGCTAAGTAATCGTCACTATTTAACCATCCCATGATCTCACCAGTCGATCGAGCAAATCCTTTATTAATCGCATCACTTTGACCACGATCGGGTTCGCTAACCCAATAAGTTAAAAATTTAGCGTATTTTTGGATAATGTCGATCGAATTATCGGTACTGCCGCCATCAATCACTATGTATTCTAAATTGGGATAACCTTGCAGTAAAACCGAACGAATGGTTTCTTCAATAAATTGTCCCTGATTGTAGCTAGGAGTCACGATCGCAATGTGCGGGATATGAGGCAAAGATTCAGGTGGTAACTGACTTGTCTCAGTCCAAGGATATCCAGTTCGCCCTGGTGGCGGTAGGGGTAAATCACTGAGAATTAAAGGAGGATTTCTAGTTAGCATGAGCTTAAGAATATTTACTGATATCTCATTTTTTAAGGATGCTCAGGGTTTGACAAAAATGCCGTCAACTTGGAGAACTCTGCCATCATTGGGATTGCATAATTGATCGTAGTTGCCACGATATTGAAATCCTTGCTCTATAAGAGTCTTGTAAATATCATAAAAAAGAGATTGTCCTTCATATAGTGGCTCGATCGACATTTCGACAATAATAATATCTGCTTGAGTAATTGTCTGCAATCCTCCCGCAATTACTTTATCTTCAAATCCTTGCACATCAATTTTGATCATGAGAGGCTTTTGGAGTTCCATCTCATGGGCAATTTCATCGAGCTTAGCAACTTGGATCACCTGAATCGTTTCATTCCTAGTAAAGGGGAAAGATTCTTTATGCAACTCCGCCATTGGTAACAGAGATGAGGACAAAGAATATTCACTGCGATGTATTTCCGTAGTGCCACTCTCATTGCCTAAGGCGAGGTTAAAAGCTTTAAATTGCATTACACCTGTCAGGTTAATCACCAACTCTTCATAGCAGTCTTGTAGAGGCTCGAACGCATAAAGCATAGCATTTGGGATAATTTCATGGATGTGCGACGCAAATTGCCCAGTATTAGCACCAATATCGATGATCGTCCTGATTTGCATGTGCTGCAACCATAATGTCTTGATCCGTTTTTGCTCTTCTTGGAATTCTTTGAGCCGTTCCACCCCTGAAACAGTATATACCTGGATATTAAGTCGGCGGAGAAATCCCTGAATGATAGATTTAATCATGATTTTGCTTCCTGTCTCTACTGGGATCTGAATCTAGATATTTGCCTATATCTTTATTTATATCTTTGTATGTGAAATAGTAATTGTAGTGAGAGTCTGAATGCTTTTGGTAAGGGATGATATTACCATCGACTAAAACAAATGACTGATATCCTTGATCGCAAATCAGCGAGATCGTAGCTTCTGGATCTGGATTAGAGTTACTGCCTCCATATATCTCCACAAATAAATCTGGCTTGAGATGCTTGAGAGTCTCTAAAGCTCCAGCAATTACCTCTGTCTCAAATCCTTCAACATCGATTTTAAGTAAAGATATTTTGGTAATATGATTTGTCTCGACAAACTGATCAATCGTTGTGACTGGGACAGAGATCGATCGAATCGCTTGCTTGCGTTGAGTATCTTTGAGCGAACTAAAAGCATTATCCTCACATTCAAAAAAATCTGCTACTCCCTCTCGATCGGAAACCGCTTGCTTTAAAATCTTTACTCTCTCAGTCAGATGATTCCTAGCGATATTACGCTCTAGCATCGCTCTTGTCTCGGACGAAGGTTCAAAGGCATATGAGATCGCCTTAGGGTTCTGTTTTAACCACTTAATCGTATGTATCCCAATATTTGCCCCAACATCAAAAATAATCGGTTTGTGATCGCTTACAAGGATCTTTTGAAAGAAGTCAATTTCATCATCTTCAAAGGTTCCTTCAAAATAGATCTGACTGCCGATATCGGATAGATAATCATACTCAAGCTCAATTTCATTGAGATAATCAGTCACGATCTCACCTTTTTTCTCAAAACCCAGCAAAAATTGTATCGACCTACAGTTCAAAACCTGCAAGCCTGGTCGGAGTTTTGAACTTTTTCGCAGTCTTCTTCTTAGTCTTGTAATCATGCTTCCCATTTGGCTCGATAGACATCCCAAAGCTAATTCCTCTCACCAATTTAATCTCTCTCAGCTAGATTCAGCCACGTCTTTGTTGCATTGGAACCTCTGCCAACAAAAGCGAATTGTCTAATCGCTGTCGGGAGGCGATAAAAATAGAACGGGTTAATTTGTCCGCTTCGGGTGGGGGTTGCCAATCGATCGGGAATTGATCGTGATATGGCTGAGTAACGGGCATATAGACAAATTCAAAATACTGCTTGAGTTGCTCAAATATCCATACTCTGGTGGGACGACATCCAGTCCCAGAAACAGCTTGAGTTGGATCGATGACGAGTTCTGAACAGAGATTAATTCGAGATTCATTACCAAATGAGACACAGGTTTCCAATAAGAGCAGATCCTTACAAGCCCCTGCCATATATTCGATCGCCCTTGCAGGATTATTAAGGTGATAGAGCAGTCCGTAACAGTAGACAATCTCAAGCGGATGTAATTCTAGTTTCGGATCATCGAGATCGAGATTTGCGATCTGAGCTTGAGGATATCGAGTTTTGATGATGTCTAAGTTTTCTTGCCTTGCTTCTGTAATCAAGACATTGCAGTTTCGATCGAAGAAAAAACTTGAATGGTCACCGATACCAGCCCCAACTTCCAATACAGTCTTGTTGACTAGATCTAAGCCCAAAGTCGCGAGATGCTCCTGCCGTCGTTGGTTATGGCGCAGATAGTAATCAGCATGAAAAAAATCTAGTGGAGCAGTTGATCGATTTGTCTCACCAGATTTGACGATAGTTTTGGCTGTGGTTTTGACTTTGTGGTAAGCCTGCTTGATTTTGTCGTAGACCAACATTGGCAAGTATCCAAATTAGGGATCGCCTAGAACTATACCAACTTTTCAGCGAGTTTGATCGATCAATCGATCAGGACTGAAAAAGCTGCCGTCTAATGTACTCCTTTAGGTCAATTAAGATCGGTGGAATAAACTTTCTGATCGCATTTTTGATCAATATTTTAGGCAGGAGAGTTTGCTTTTCGTTGGGTCGATCGCGAAATAAAGTCGTATGAGGCAGATTGGAGACTTCGGTATTAACTTCTTCGATCGATCTACCATTGGAATAGTAGTAAATTGCGATCGATTTTCTCGTCCATCCTGGTGGGCAAGTTAAAGGATTGGGATGACCATGAAATGAAAAGTCAGTAGTATTGAAGATCACACAGCGATTAAATACAGGCAAAATGCTGGTTTGACATGCTGTCATATCTCGATCCCAAAGTTCGAGCTGCCCACCGTATGATTCTTCCCAGTTTTGATTGAGATAAAGCAGCAGATTTAGCCTACGGTCTAGCCTGAGTTTGAAATGACGATTGAAATCGACATGGACTTTGAGAAATCCTCCCCTTACAATTTGATGCAGTCCGCCACCAGCGAAATGAGGATCGGGAATAATCCCATCTATTCCCGTTAGAGTTTCGAGGAAATTCAGAAAAACTGAGGAATTAAATTGATGTAAGAGTAGACGTGTCGCAATACCTAGCTGTGTTTCAGTTGTGGATGCAAGTTTAACTTGGGCGGTATCTTCATATTTTGTCCAATTAATCTGCTCTGGCTGCGGAAATTCACTCAGGACAGCGTCTAGAACTTCAGTTGGCAAGAAATTATCAATTACGATATGCGGAAAAGGTAAAGCCTGAGCATATCGCTGCTGATTTGCTTTAGCTAGTTGGATCAGATATTTTGGACTAAAAAAGAACGGCTGCGTAGTCATATGGATGTGTTAATTAGACATTTAGACAGATTGAAATGCAGCGAGTAGACGTTCTGAGTATTTATCCCAAGTGTAGTCTTTGGCACGAGCTTTAGCTGAAATTGCCATTCGATCGCGCAAATCTCGATTTTCGACTAGTTCAACAATTCGATCGGCGATCGACTCTGGATCTCGTTCGGGAATGATAAACCCATCAATACCATCTCTGACTACTGAGCCAGAGGATTTTGTTGTAATTACTGGCAAGCCCGATGCCAAAGCTTCATAAACCACTGAAGCCGATCCCTCTGCCAAACTGGGCAACACAAATATATCAGCCTGAGCATACTCCTGCTTGATGTCGAGTCGGGGTACACGCCCCAGAAAATTCAATTTTTGGTTGGAAGCATACTGTCGCACATCGTCACTAACTCCGCCTGCAACGCGAAACTCATAACCGCGATCGGCTAACTTCTCGGCAGCCAAACCCAGATAGTAGATGCCCTTCCGCAATTCCGCCGAACCCACAAATAGCACACGTCCTTTTACGGGGCGATTTGTCACCTCAAACCAGGAGTCATCCACGGCATAGGGGACTACGAAGCATCGATCGGCGGAGAAATTAAAATTTTCGGCTAAATCTTGGCGCACATTTTCTGAAGGAGCGATCGCCCAATCTGTGAGCCCTAAGACTCGATCGAACCACTTTGAAAATGAGGGATTCTCACGGTACTGCTCTAGATCTAGACCGAAAAAGTGCTCCATTTCATCGATACAAATGCGATGTGCACTTGGCACAATGAAGATCTCAGTAAAAGTCGTTAACCCTTTTTGTTTGGCATATTCCAGGAGTGGCATACATTCACCCATGCAGGTAAATAGGTGAGTTGCTTGACCAATACCCCGATTTACAGCCTCTTTGCCCAATTCATCAGCAAAGATTTTCCAGACTTTTGCGAGTTTTTCTGGGTCTCGCTCGTTTCGACTTAGCCACTGCTGCCATAAATGTCTCAAGTTGGGCATCGCCAAGCTATGCGTTTTAGGACTACGGCGTAAATTTTCTGGTAATAGCCGACCAGCTAGATTTTTGACTGCCCCACGACTAAGAAAGTTGGGGCATAATTTTACGATCGCTCCACCCAACCCAGCATTTCCACACATATCGGTGTAAAAGGCTTCCAACATACCCGTTTGCTCTAATGCTGCTGGAGCGGCATAACTTCTCTGCGCTCCAATTTGAATTGCTACAAAACGTTTCCCCATACACACATCACTCACAAACTTCGCTCAAAAGAACACAAACCTCGACCATAAAATCATAAGATGTATTTCTAGAAACTAGTTAAACATAATTAGGCAGCCTGTGAAATGCGGTTAATCGGTCTAGCAATGGTAAAAAATGAACGAGATGTGATTGAATCGTTCGTGCGGCACAATTTACAGTTTCTTGATGCCATATTTATAATTGATAATAGTTCTAGCGATGGCACTCGCGAAATATTAGAAAATTTATTAAAAGAGGGGAAGCCTTTAGTAATATTTGACTGGCCCAAACTAGCTTTTTTTCAAGCCGATCAGATTACAAAACTTTGTCGCAATATCTGTCGTTTCTTTACTTTTGATTTTGCTTTTATCCTAGATGCTGATGAGTTTATCAAAGCTTCATCAAGGGAATTTCTGGAAAATTATCTCACTTTTCTCCCCCCAGATCACTGTGGCGTTATACCATGGCATACTTACGTCCTGAATGCCAATGATGACAACAGTATATTAAATCCTACTGACAGAATCAGGCATCGCTGTAAACAAGAATATCCCCAATACTATAAATGCTTAATTCCGCGTAGCGTCATAAATAGGGATCATTATGTAATAAATGAAGGAAATCATTTTGTGTTTGGCACTGACGGTAATATGCTGCCACATGGAGTTATGAATGAAATCTCGATCGCTCATTACCCAGTTCGCACTCCCAATCAAATTACCCAAAAAGTTTTAAATGGATGGCTGGGATATCTTGCAAGAGATCCTGATAGCAAAAAAAATATCTATGGTTTTTTTTGGTATCGAATATATCAAAGGTTGATGCAAAACCCCATACTCTCTATGGAAGAGACTATCGAAATATCACTTGGTTATTCTCAGAGGGTGCGACCTTTAGATGATACAGCTAAACGGCAACAGGAAAGCCATACTGATTGAGATTACTCCAGAATTGCTCCCAACGAGTAGCTGTCAGAACTAAAGCTCGCAGGCTCAAAATCACACTCGCGCCTTTTTCCTTCCACCGCATACCAGAACAACATAATCTTTGCTTAATCAAGGTTTTACAAGCCGCTTCAGTTACACCTGAGCCAATGGGATAATGTTGCTGTCGATATTGAGCATAGTGCATTTGCTGACGGTGATTTTTGTAATAGGTAGTCGAAGCTTGGAGGTCTTCTTTAAGCGTTTTATCTAACTCTTTCTCTACTATCAGTATCTGCATCTGGTCATAGAGCTTTTGGGCAGTGCCCACTTCATGTTTTAGTAGATGACAACTTTGCTCAAGCCATGCTTTTTGTTCGGCAGGTTGTTGTGGATATAGACTCGCGGCGACTGCTCCTAAATAACCTGAGGCATGGTAAAAATCGAGGATCTGTTCCTCTGTATGCTTTTTCAAGAATTTCCAGTTTGATTCGGCGCCATCAGCTATTCCCACATAGGTTGCATCAGGATAACGTGCTTTTGTTTGGTGGATCTCTCGTTCTAATTTCTCTAGAAATTTCTGCTTTCCATATTCTGGTGTTGCTCCTAGATATATGGTATGTTGCCTCTCTCCTTCACTATCGTATAACGATACTGTTCCCACCATCGCTTCTCGCCATCCCGCTTCACACATCAGCATACATGTTCCATCTAAACCCACGGCTACTGTTGTGATTTGATGATCCAATTCTGGCACTTCATAACTCTCACTCTCTTCTTTTGCCTGCACGATACTTCCAACTGCTTCACTCAGTCTTTGTATATACGACAATGCTACCCCTCGTCCATGATTTTCTAATAAATCCTTTTGTACTTCTCTTGCTGCTCCATATGCTATTTTTGATGATATCTGTTTGGCGAATAATGGCGTTGATGTCACCACTATTCGCGCATTTCTTTCTAGCGGACAGTAGGTCTTTCCTCCTCCTGCCTTCTGGTATACATGACGCTCCACTACTACTTCTCCATAAGCTGTTTGATAGGTTTTTGCTTGTTCTCCTTTCGTTCGCCAAATCTTGTCTCCCATTTCTATCGGTGTCCCATCTGTATCTAGCTGTTTCAATGCTTCTTTCGTGGCAATACACCCTGCTTCGTTTAATCCCTCTTGAATCTTGACTTCACTATCTAACATCGATTCACTTAGTTCTATTGTTACTTCTATTTTTACTTTTCTCCCTTTAACGCTTATCAATTGTGCTGTCATACTTTTTCCCTACTGGCTAATTTATTTTTTACTATCCCATTATTTCTGTATTGAGTCAAGGTCGCACCCGATTTGGGTAGCTCTGAACCGTGAATCCACGATATTCCGCGACGACGTTACGACATCTAGAGGAACATGATGATTCTAGCTGACACCTCAATTTGGATCGGAAATTGTAAATTCAAAAAATTGATGGCTTAGAATCCTTATTCCAATATGGTTTAATAATTATTTACAAAAGGCTCGTTGGCTGAAATGGCGCAAAATCGTTCCGAATTCATAATTACAGCATACATCAATGATTTTACATACTTATTTAACTGGAATCAGATTGATGGAGAAGAGATTGCTTGTAACTTACTTCCAAAGGATAGAAACAGCTAAAGCTTTTGTGATTTGGTGCTGTAGCTCAGTGGTATATCGCCTTTACGTTCTACAAGCCAATCAGGTCGGTTTTGAGGACTCACCGAAATTGTCATGACATCACCGTCTGGAGATGGTTGATAGACATAGCGAAGATTTTTGCAAATTACTGACGATTCTATTTCTATTAAAGTCGGCGGGAATTTACCCACTTGAGATGCAACCTCACGCAATCTGAGGATTTTCTGCGTTAACTCCATATCGATTTGTCGCCTAGTTTGTTTGCGTGAGTGAATTGATATGGAACCTCCGATAGCCCCTAGAGTATTCCACGATGAAACTTGTGATAGGGTCTCATCAGGAATGGTTTTGCAAGGATCTTGACTAAATATAATTTCAAGATTTCGCATCTTCGTTTGCCATAGATCGACAGCGGACAATGTGAAGTATGGTTGAGTAAAAATTTGTAAAATTCGACTGAGAAAAGAAGAAGACGACTCATCCATTTCTGAACCTCCTTTTCTTAGAGGGAAATTCCGAATAAGTCCGTAATTCTTAAAATTCTCAAATTTGAGGGAAGTCACAAACATCTTATTTGTGTATGATGAAACCAATCTTCTTTGCCAAACTGGAGAAGAGATTTCAATCTTACGTAAACCTCGAACGAGAGCTCCATAATTTATCATTGAGTAAAGTTGAGGGAGGAAATCATGGCTTTCACTCAGATATTGATTGAGCCTCCAAAACGCCTCTAGAGAGTCGATCATGGGTTGATATCTTCCAAGGCGAGAATTATTTGTCGCATCAACTATTAAGATTTGCTGCAAAACATATAATCCATGATAAGTTTTACTTTCAATCCCCGAGTGATAATTGATTGTAGCATCTAAATCAAATGCCTCCCATCGTGGGATGTCGCTTTTTAGCAGGTGGGTACGAATAGCTGCGATGTCTTCTGAATGTACCGAAAGATATTGTTGCAAAGATTTAGAAGGCTCTGAAGTAGAGTTATCTAAGTACTCCCAAAGATCGTCTCTAACTTGATCGAATTCCTTTTGAGATGCTTCAGTTGCTATGTCGAGATTGCTTTTTTCATCTTGAACCTTAACCAACATCGGTATCCCCAACTTAGCTCTTAGCTGCTCAAGTTTGTGAGCAGAATTATTTGTTTCAGTTGTTGGGAACTGACGCACAAGCTCATCTTTTGTTACCAAAACTGACTGCTCTAGCTGGAATGCAACCAAGTTGCCAACTACAACCCATATCACTAGAAAACTAATACTGATGATGTTAAACCAATGCAAGATAAAGCGAAATATATTCCGTTTGGTTTTTTGTGGTTTAGAAGCAAATCTAGAACTAAAGATAGAATTTTTTAGCATGATTTTAGAGTGAGGTTTCAGTTGGTTCATTTTGAGCGACAATATTCCTACTCATTTTGTTGCTTTGACCAATAGGAAGCGAAGCAAAATGCTCTAATAAGCTCCTATGTGTAAAGATATATCCACCGCCGATTCTTTGAAGAAGAATACTGTTTGTCGAATAGTTTAGGAAATTCGTATAGTTCCAAGGACTCCAGCCACTGCCATAAAGGACTACTCTCAAAAAGAAATGTTTTAATGTCGCCTCTAATGCAAACAAGCCGAGCAATAACCCTAAAGCTGCACCCACAAAGATTGGTAGACCAAACAGGATAAATAGAGATGCTAGAACTCCAGAACCTATAACCGACAGGATAATACCATTCCTGAGCGATTGCCATATCCCTTGATTGGGAATTGTACTTCTATCGATTTCTGCGCCAGCTAATCCACCTAGAAACCCGCTAATCAATGCTCCAACTAACTGTCCGATGAGTCCGCAAATCAGCAAATTGATTGACAGCAAAAATAGTAAGGATAGTATGAAAGTATCAGTCATATGATTAGCTTCTGAATAAAGGGACTGGGATTTTAGAATCAAACAATTGAGGCTCCTTTGTAAGTACCGATCATTTTATTGGTTACAATTCTTCCATGAAGGTTTGGAAGATAATGAATACCGAAAAATCAACGAACGTAATAAGTACTCCTACGATTAAGCCAAACGTTAGCCCAATCCCCTGACCTTTTCTCAGATTTTCTCGGAAGTTCTTCCAAGACCATTTCAAGGTTTCAGTAGGTACGATCGGCCTTTTTAGTAAACCGAAAATCATAAAAGCACTTAGAAAAATCAATACTGAAAATAGAAATAGCCAGACAGGATTTTGGATTTGCCTCCAAATACCTAGTCCCAAAACTCCTACTAAGCAAACCCCTGAAAAGAAAAAATTTCCAACTTTGCTGAGTCCTTTGTTGTTGAACCTAGATCTAAATCCCCAAAGGATTGAAATAACAAAACTATTTAGAAGTGCACCTTCAATGACTTGGAAATACAAACTCCCTCTAGAATAATTTGTAAGAGCAACCATCTGAGCGAAGGTTGGGATTTCTCCACCAAGCTGCTTAAAGTGTTTATCAGCTTCAATTAGGACTCTTGATGTAGTTACCTGAATTAAGATTTCAATAGAACTGGGTAAAAGAATTAGGCAAATAATCGGTGCTAGAACTAACGCTGTTAAAGTGGCATAAATTGCTCTCGGATTTTCCGTTAGCCAACTCGATTGCATTCTCTCGATCAAAAAGACAGTTTGCGACTCATTCTTTAATTGCCTAGCCAAAAAACCCAGCCATTTTTTCACCTTACTTGGCGCATACTGCTTGTCTGGTCGCCGCCTCAGCATTCGATCGATATAAGTATCAAACAAATGTTGAACGTGATCATCAGACAGACTCATCTTAATTAAATCCGTCACTGACATGCCGCGATAAGCGATCGCTATAATATTCGCCATCAACGGAGTCTTCGCCATTTCTAAAAGCTTGGCATCTGTGGTCAGCATTGATCTCACACCTTCTAGTTCAGCACCGAGGCGATCGAAATATTCATACACTTGGGCTTCTTCTAACGGCTGAATGAAAATCGCACCTTGAAACTGCAAG